>Ga0105048_10016173_pt1 | contig 11545 bp, 12 predicted proteins | sample MAT05_FD_78382 | JGI IMG/M metagenome (GOLD analysis project Ga0105048, IMG submission 78382) | Freshwater microbial communities from Lake Fryxell liftoff mats and glacier meltwater in Antarctica - MAT-05 | ecosystem: Environmental > Aquatic > Freshwater > Ice > Liftoff microbial mat | place...
ACTGACAACTGACAACTGACTACTGACCAATGACCAATGACAAAAATCGAAGGCTCCCTATCGAAACCTGCCGGACGGTTCGCGGTCATCGCGGCCCGCTTCAATTCTGTTGTCGTCGACCGGCTGCTGGAAGGCGCAGTCGCCGGCCTGAAGCGGCATGGTGTCGATGAAGCGAACATTGACGTTGTCCATGTGCCGGGGTCGTACGAGATTCCGCTGGTTGCCCAGAAGCTTGGGCAAAGCGGTAGATACGCCGCCATCATCTGCCTGGGCGCGGTCATCCGCGGCGACACCGACCACTACGACTACGTGGCCGGGGCCGCGGCCAACGGCATCGCTAACGCGGGCCTGAATGCCGGGGTGCCCGTCATCTTCGGCATCCTTACCTGTGATACGATGGAACAGGCGATGAACCGCGCCGGCGGCAAGGCCGGCAACAAGGGCTACGAAGCCGCCGTAACGGCGATCGAGATGGCGAATCTAATGGCGATGTTGAACTAAGTGGGCACCGATAACCATGCGAACCTACACCGCCATCATCGAGTGGTGCCCGGCGACAAATCTTTATGTCGGCCATGTTCCCGGCTTCCCCGGTGCACATTCGCTGGGGCAATCGTTGGATGAGTTGAAGCAGAACATGCAGGAAGTCATCGAGATGCTGCTTGAAGATGGCTAGTGCTCTGTCACCGTTGAACCGGCTGTTTTCGAGCCGGAAGCGTAAGCGATGAAACATCAACGAAATCCGTCGCTTACGCTTCCGGCTCGGAAACGGTCGTTTGTCCACTAAGATGTGACGAGGCACCGACCTTTTGAAGTAAAGCCGCATGCGTTCGTTCCCTGAATTCGTCAGAACAGACATCGAGCGAAATGACCAACCGTACCCGTGCCCGTGAAGTGGCGTTGCAGCTCCTGTTTCAGCGTGATGCGAACCCCGGCGTGCCGCGCGCGGTGATCGAGCGCTTTCTGCGCGGCCGTATCCGCGATCTGTCGCTGTCGACGTTCAGTCTCGCCCTGTATGACGGCGTCGTCGAGAAGCAGACCGAGATCGACGCGCTGCTGACGGCCACCGCATCCAACTGGCGGCTGGTGCGCATGGCTCCTGTCGATCGTAATGTGCTGCGGCTCGGTACATTCGAAGTGCTGCACTCCCCCGATGCGACGCCCGCGCCGGTTGTCATTAATGAAGCGATCGAGATCGCCCGCCGTTATGGTTCGGCCGATTCGCCTGCCTTCGTCAACGGTGTGCTGGACAAGATTCACAAGACACGCCCGGCGGCCGGCTGATGCCAGCACGTTCCCCGTTTACCCGGTTGTGCCAGTCCGCGGCCGCAGCGTCGGGCAAGGTGTATGCTGATCTGCATGTGCACTCCACCGCCAGCGATGGCCTGTTCACACGCGTTGAAGTCATGGAGCATGCGCGCCGGGCGGGACTGTCCGCCGTGGCGATCACTGATCATGACACGCTCGATGCCCATCACGCCGGCCCGGGCAACCATCACGTCGAACTGATTCCCGGTGTCGAGATCTCGACGAGCTTCCACGGCCGGGAACTGCACCTGCTCGCTTACTTCATCGACATTCACGATACCGATCTACTGGTCGCGCTGGGCGATGTGCGCCGGCAGCGGCGCGAGCGAATCGTCGCCATGGCCGAGCGTCTGCGGTCGCTGGGGCTGACCATCCCATCCACCGAGATCGATGCTCTGCTCGATGCCGGCGCGACGCTGGGTCGGCGTCACCTGGCCCGGCTGCTCGTCGAGTCACGCCAGGTTGGCAACGTGTACGAGGCATTCACTCGCTACCTCGGGCGACCCGAATTCGGGGATCTGCCCAAGGCAAGGATTGATGTCGTCGCCGCGATCGAACTGGTGCATGGCGCGGGCGGCATCACCAGTTGGGCGCACCCATCGTCGCATACGAACATTGAAATGCTGATAGAGTTGCGGTCAGCCGGCCTGGACGCGGTGGAAAGCGAATACCCCTGGTCGAAGCCGTCGCACGGCCGGGTCCTGCGGGCGATGGCGGAAACCCTGGACCTTGCCATCACCGGCGGCAGCGACTGCCACGGCCCCTGGCCCGCCGGACGGATGATCGGCTCGCGGGGGGTGGATCGTTCCATGTTCCACATGCTGCGGCCTGTCTCGGTCACGACCAACTGAGTGGATCGACCGTGCCGACATGTTGACCCTTTCGATAAGATAGCCACATGTTCAAAGCACTCTTCCAGAAGATCAAATCGGGCCTGGCGAAGACGCGGAGCGTGTTCTCCGGGGTCGTGGACCTGTTCCGCGGACGCGGGCGGGTGGACACGAAGTTCCTTGAGGAACTCGAACGCCGGTTGTACCTGGCCGACGTTGGCGGCTTTGCCGTCGGCGTCATCGTCGAGAAGGTCCGGCAGGCGTTTATCGACAAGGAAGTGACCGGCGAGGTCGAGACGTTCGTGAAGAACCAGCTTCGCGAAATGCTCTCCGATTCGTCCGAAGGGATCAGGTATGTGACCGGCGGGCCGACGATCGTGATGATCGCGGGCGTAAACGGCTCGGGCAAGACGACCAGCATCGCCAAACTGGCCAAGAAGCTGAAGGACGATGGCAAGAAGGTGATGGTGGCCGCGTGCGACACCTTCCGTGCCGCGGCCGTGGAACAGTTGACCATCTGGAGCGAACGGATCGGTGTCGACATCGTCAAGAACGAACAGGGCAGCGACCCGGCCAGCGTCGCCCATGACGCCTGTCAGAAGGCGAAGGCACGCGGCTTTGATGTCGTCATCGTCGATACCGCCGGGCGGTTGCACACGCAACAGAACTTGATGCGCGAACTCGAGAAGATCCACCGCATCATCACCCGGCAGATCGACGGTGCGCCGCACGAAGTACTGCTGGTGCTCGACGCATCCAACGGCCAGAACGCCGTCACGCAGGCGGAGATGTTCTCGAAGTCGGTCAAATGCACCGGTATCATCCTGACGAAACTCGACGGCTCGGCCAAGGGCGGTGCCATCTTCGCCATCAAACACAAGGTGGGCCTGCCGGTGAAGTTCATCGGCGTCGGCGAAGGGATCGACGACCTGGAGCCGTTCGACCCGGATGACTACGTGAAGGCGCTGTTTGAATAGTGCCGCCTATGGCGCCCCCCACTACCGCAACCGCCATCCCTCTACCCCCGCGAAGATCGCGCGCGGGTCCGACTTCGACAGGTCGATTTTCACTCCGTCGATCGACATTTCCAGGTTCTTGTGCACCAGGATGTGCCGGTCGAGTTGCCAGAGCGGGATAAACGGCATCCGGCTCAGGAACTGGCCGTGCAGCTTCCAGGTGTCTTCACGCACGTTGTCCTTGAAGTTGCGATGTGAGCGCAGACGTTCCATGGTCGCACGCAGGTCGTTGTCGTCCGCTTGCGGGTTGCTGCCGGGGGCGAGGTAGCCGGTCACGTTGCGGCCGCCGATGCCCGCCGCGGTCGGGTCGAACATGCCGGCCAACGAGTACAAGTCGTCGCCGAACTCATGCGGAACGTAGGCAAGCTCGTAGTCGTGTTCCTGTTCAACTTTGCGATAAAGCTGCTCGCCCGGCAGTGCTTCCAGCATGATCTCAACCTGTGGCGGCTGGGTCGGCGTTTTGCGGCTGGCGTTCTCGATGTCGTCCTTGATTCGGCCGCAGGCCCGACCGGCCTGCGGATCGTCGGCTGGATACTTCAGCGTCAGCCGGATGGTGCCTTTGCCCGCGGCCGCGCCGAGCAACCCCGCCGCCAGTTGCTTGTTGAACAGAGCCCCCTCCGGCTGGCGGGCCTTGGCCGGCGTGGCCCACGAGCCGTACGGGAATGGCCCTGTCAGGGCCTGGTGGCTGACTTTCATCGCGTCAGGTCGGAAGAGATCCTTGATGATGCCGTCGCGGTCGATGGCCTCGGCGATGCCCCGACGCAGGTCGACGTTCTGCAGGGCAGGGCGGCGGTGGTTGACCGCCAACATGAACACCCGGCGATTGGGTACAAGCGTGTAGTCACGCCATTGGCCGGCCGATTGCGGGTCATCGCGGTAGCGAAACACGTCAGTGGTCGGCACATCGAGCAACAAGTGAAGTTGCCCGGCAGCGACGTCGGCAGCGGCTTTGGACGGGTCGGCCACCACGAAACGGATCTCGCGAATGTTGGGCGCTCCCAACTTGCCCGCGCGTTGGGCGTAGTAGGGGTTGGCACGGAACACGGCCGTTTCGCGATCCTGGGTTTCGCGTTCGCGCCCCTCGTAGCGGTATGGCCCACTGCCGAACGGCGAACGGGCGAACTGATCGTCGTCGATCGACTTGCCGTTGGTCTTCAGGTAGCGGGCGGGCACGACCTTGAATGTGGCCAGCCGCAGCGGGTCGAAGACGCCCTGTTTGAAACTCAGCCGCACCTGTGTCGGGTCGTCGATGCGGGCACGGTCGAAGTCGATCAGGTCAATGCCTTCGGCAACAGGCAGATGAGGGGCCTGCTTCAGCAGGTCGAGCGTGCCGATGACATCGCGGGCGTCGACAGTCTGATGCTTGTCGCCCGCCCAGCGCGCGTTCTTTACCATCGTGAAGTCGCGCCCCAGGGGGATCAGCGTCGGCAGGCCCGCAGCTAGTTCGGGGCGGTAGCGAGTGCCGGTCTCCGGGTCGGGCACGGCCTGCAGCGGGCCTTCGAACATCAGATCGCTGGCCCACTTCTCCGCGTCGGTCCGGGCTGTTGCGGGGGACATGCGCTCCGGTAGGCTGCGGACGCCGACATACAGCACTCGATCGCGCAACCGCGAACGCAGCGTCTGGATCGCGGGCAGTTCCGGGTCCAGCAGTTCGGCACTCTTCAGCAGGCCAAACGCGGCCGAGGGCTGGTTCGTGTCGGCCTGCACGCGCGCCTGCTCCGCGAGTTGGGCGGCCCGGCGGGACAGCAGCGCCCGCACCGACTTCGCCAAGTCATCGCCCCCGCCGCCGCCCGCGTTCTCGTACTGATTGAGCGCGTCGCGCAGCGTCAGATAGTCTTCATCGCGGTTCTGGGCCAGGCTCTCCATTGCTTTGCGAAGCAGCAGGCCGAAAATCTCGCGTCGGGCGGCCGGTTCGGTCGGGTAGTTTGCCAGATCCGACGCCAGTTCATCGGCCCGTCGCCAGTTCTTCGTGTCGACGGCCAACTTCAGTTGCTCACGCCGCAACTGCACGATTCGCTCGCGCAGTCGCTGATCGACTGCTTCCCACTCTTTTCCTATGCGCAGCTTCTGCTCGACCCAGGCGGCATGCTTTCGGCGGACGTGCTGCAGCGCCTGCACGCCCAGTTCATTCAGGTCGTCCTTCGAGATTCCGTCGAGTTTCTTGGTGGCGAGTTCAGCGGTCAGCTTGTCGAATTCGCTGAGCACCATCTCCTCGAACGGCAGCAGGCTGAAACCGTTGCCGGTGGGCAGTTCCTTTCGTTCGCCGTTCTTCATGTCCGGGTTCAGCAGAAAGTAGGAGAACTTGCCGTCGGGCAGTTGGCGTTCCGGCATCAGCGCGATCTTGTACGTGATCACGCCCGTGGCCGGGAGAAGCACATCATGGGGATGGATCAGTTGCTGCAGAAACAGGCGAACACGCATGTTCTTTGCCCGGGCCGACTCGCGGGCAATGTCGAAGCGCACGGCCGGTTCGGCCGGGGCGGGGCCTTTGCCGTCAGGCGTGCGCGGCATCTTGCTCTTTTCGGGGTCTTCCTCTTCTTCCATGCGCGGCTTCTTTGGTTCCTGGCCGGTCAGGGGCCAAGGCTGCGCGATGAAGAACGCGGCCGCGAAAATGACGAAGTAGGACCAGGCCTTGCGCATGAACGACCCGCCCATGAAGGGAATCACTGATAGAAGTGCGATACTTCTTGCCGGGGCCAGTGTTGAATATAGCATACTGGTGCGGTGATGCTTCCATTCTCTGGATTGCGCCGCTTTTCGGTTGTCGCGGTTTCTCGCGGCGGTTTCAATGAAAACCCACCCCCGTGCAGGCAATGTGCCGGTATCGGGTGCTCTCGGTTCCGGGTTTCGCGTGCAGGCTCATCAGGAGTTCATTCTCATGTTCCGCAAGTTCTTCGCAGCGTTGGTTGCCGTGGCCTTGGTTGTCGGTGGCGTGTTCGCCGACGAAGTCAAGGGCATCTTCAAGAGTAACGAAGGCGGCAAGCTCGTCGTCGAAGTCGACGGCAAGGCCAAGGAATTCAAGACCGGTGAGAAGTTCAAGCTCAACAAGAAGATCATGGCCGGCGACAAAGTGGTCGTCGATGTCGATGGCGAAACGGCCAAGAGCGTCAAAAAAGACGGCAAGTAAGTCGAATCAGACGATCGAATCTGAACGCCGTCGGCTTTGCCGGCGGCGTTCCTCATTGACGGACACTAGATTTCGCCGAGCCGGTAGTGCCACCGACGGATCTTCTACTCCACGTCGTCATCATCCTGCGTTTCCAACCGGAACGGCTGCCAGATGTGCGGTCTTGCCAGTGGCTCGATGTGCAGCACCACTTCGCCATCCTGAAACAATCGCACTGTTCCCGACGACTGGCTGATGCACACGGCGATCGCAGTCGACTTGCGGCTGATCGCCGCGGCGGCGCGATGCCGGCTGCCAAATCCCTTGCTGACGTTGATCCCTTCGGCCGGCACGTTCAGGTGCAGGCAACCCGCGATGGCGATGGCGTCGCGGTCGATGACGATCGCCCCGTCCAGTTGCGCGAGATCCTTGATCTGTTCGCGAACCCGACGGTCGCGCAGGTCGCGTTCTTCCTTGCTGTAGCCGCGGAACGGGTTAAAGTTGATCGGTTGCGACATGCTCAGCACTTTGCGGGTGTCGCCCACGACGAGGATCGTGCCGACCGGTTTGCCTTCCCGTCCCTCGCGGCCGATCTCACTGGCCAGATCGACGACGAGGCGAAGCGTATCGAGCGGGATGGTCGTATTCAGCCGGCGCAAGTCCTGTGCGGTCAGTCGCTCGAGGTGTTCGCCCAGGTGCACCAGCGAGATGCTGTCGATCGGTTCCGGCTTGTCTTCCTGCGTTGCGATGCCATTGTAAAGCACCACGACATGCTCTCCCGGCGACACCTTCTCCGCGGCGATCGCCTTCAAGAGCGCGAGGCTCATCCGTTCCTGAGCGGGGACCGGTTCAGGGTCGAGGTCGATGACATCGAGATTGGTTTCTTCGCGGATGTGGGCCTGAATCTCGGGATTTTCCGCTGCGACGAGCAACCGGCAGCCCTTCAGGTGCGCGCGGACTTCGTCCCAATCGAGCTTGGTCTCGGTCAGCAGCAGCACGATCTCGGCCACGTTGTCTTTGACAAGTTCGCGTGCCGCATCGAGCAGAGCAATAGTCTGCCGGGGTAACGCCATGAGCCCTCAATAGCTGACGGGGAAGCGTTGAAGTTCACATCTTGCCGGAAGTCTAGCGAATGATGCGCGATGATCAAACCGCGTTCACCGTGTTCCGTTCATTTTCCCAAGATTTCCGATGGTTCAGGTTCATCTTGCATGGAACGAACCTTTCGCGGGACAATGAACGGACGAAAGCCCTCTCCCGAAAGTGAGTAAGTCCATGCTCGAAAATATCCTGCAGGCGGTCGGCCGGACACCGCTTGTGAAACTCAATCGCATGACCGAGGGGCTGCAAGCCCGCATCGCGATCAAGATGGAAGCGCTGAACCCCGGCGGTAGCGTCAAGGATCGCGTGGCGATGGCCATGATCACTGAAGCCGAACGCCGCGGCCTGCTGCGCCCCGGCGGGACGATCATCGAAGCCACGGCCGGCAATACCGGCGTCGGCCTGGCGATGGTCGGCGCGGTGAAGGGCTATCGCTGTATCTTCGTCCTCCCGGACAAGATGAGCAGCGAGAAGGTCCTTCTGCTGAAGGCGTACGGCGCGGAAGTGGTCATCACGCCGACGGCCGTCGCGCCCGATTCGCCCGAGAGTTACAATGGTGTGGCCGACCGCCTGGCCCGCGAGATCCCGGGGGCGTGGCGGCCCAACCAGTTTGGCAACATGGCCAACCCGGAGGTTCACTACCGCACCACCGGACCCGAAATCTGGGAGCAGACCAACGGCAAGGTCACGACGTTCATCGCGGCAGTAGGTACCGGTGGCACGCTCTCCGGCGTGGCGCGTTACCTGAAGGAGATGAACCCGGACATCCGCATCATCGGGGCCGACCCCGAAGGGTCGGTACTGTCGGGCGGGTCGCCGAAGCCGTGGAAGGTTGAAGGCATTGGCGAGGATTTCGTGCCGCGCACCTTCGACAGCAAGTATGTGGATGAATGGATCCGCATCGGCGATGCCGAAGCATTCCAGACCGCCCGCTTACTGGCTCGTCGGGAGGGGATGCTCCTCGGCGGGTCGTCGGGGACCAATCTTGCGGCAGCACTCAAGTACGCGCAACGTCTGGGGCCGGACGACTTGATCGTTGTCATCGGTTGCGATACCGGCCGCAACTACATGAGTAAGTTTTTCGATGACGAATGGCTGCAGACCAACAAACTGGCCTTCACGGATGTGCCCAGTAAGTCGATCGGCGACCTGCTGCGCAAACGCGGCACACGCGAACTGGTGAAAGTCTCGCCCGACGTGACGGCCGACCAGGCCATCAATGTGCTTGAAGCGAAAGGCATCTCGCAGTTGCCGGTCATCGCAGCGGATGGCAAAGCCGTCGGCAGTGTGCAGGAAGTGACACTGGCCCGCCTCCTGCATGACGGCAAGGACCCCTCGCGCGTCAAGATCGGCGACATCATGGCCCGGCCATTGCCGACTCTGGATATCCACACACATCTCGACGAGGCGTACCGCCTGCTGCTGGCCGGCTACACCGGCGTGCTGGCGACCGATCTCGACCAGGTGGTCGATATCGTCACCCGCATCGACCTGATACATTACTGGGACCAGTCGAGGAAGAAGTAGGGAGGCGACCCATGCCGCTGCTGGATCATTTCACGGTACCCGTTCCGCTCCGGCAGCGCTGGGAATCGTTCCGGATGTATTGGGCCGCAATGATCGGCAGCCATTTGAACGACCTGTTGCCGGAACGGTTTTATGCCGCAGTGCAACAGCATCACGGCAGCCGGATCGAAGCGGACGTTCTCGAATACGACATGAACGGCCGTGACGCCGAGTCGGCCGACAACGGCGGTCTGGCAGTGCAAACCTATGCTCCGCCAAGGGCCACCGGAACCTTTCCTGCCATTTATCCCGATGAGATCGAGATACCGGTTATCGATCTGGAAGACAGCGAGAAGCTGGCGGGAGTCATCGAACTGGTCGGCCCGTCAAACAAGCACGATCCTGCGAGCCGGCGTACGTTCGCGGGCAAGTGTGCCAATTACCTGGCCAATGGAATCGGTTTGATCATCGTCGATCTGGTGTCGAACAAGCGGTTCGACCTGCACGATGAACTGATCGACCTGCTGGGGCATGCCAGCGAATTGCAAATCGGCACCTGCCGTTATGCAACAGCCTATCGCCCCGTTCGTCGCGGACCGGACAACGTGATCGACTTCTGGGCCTCGCCTATGGAAATCGGCGAACCGTTGCCGACATTGCCATTTGCGTTGAAGGGCTGGGAGCGCGTCCCCCTCCATTTGGAATAAACGTACAACGACACCTGCCGGATGGTTCATCTGACGATGTGAGTACTGCATGCCGCTGCTCGATCATTTTCACGAACCGGCCCTGAGTGAGGCCCCCTGGGAGTCGTTCACGACGATGTGGGTGTCGTCGATCGTCGGGGCGTTGAACCGACAGTCGCCCCAGGGGCGGTTTCGCGCATTCGCCCAGATTCACCTTGGGCCGCAAGTGGAAGCAGATATTGCGGAGTTCGAGGAACTGCCGCCGCCTTCGGATTGTAGTGGACATGGTACGGTGGCGCTGGCCACGGACGCACCACCCAGCCTGATGTCCGTCGCGGCGTTGTTTCCCGATGACATTGAAATCCGCATTCAGGACATGCGGGCCAACTGTCGTCTGGTTGCGGTCATCGAACTGGTGAGCCCGGGCAACAAGAAAGAATCGGCCGAACGCCGACTGTTCGTGGCCAAGTGTGCCGCGTATCTGCAGCAGGGGATTGGCCCGGTGATTGTGGATGCCGTCACGTCGCGGCGGGCGAACTTGCACGATGAACTGGCCGACTATCTGCAAATGCCCGCCGAGACCCGGTTCCCCGAAGCAACTGCCGTATACGCGACCGCCTACCGTCCGACTGTTCGCGAGAAACAGAAACTGATCGACCTCTGGCGAGAACCGCTGACGCTCGGCGAGATGCTGCCGATGATCGCGTTGCCGGTCAGGGGCTCGTCGCCCGTATTGCTCGATCTGGAATCAAGTTATCAGGAAGCCCGCGAACGCAGCGGGTTGTAATGTCCGTTCAATGAGGAACGCCATGAGTGATATGAATGCGTCCGGTTTCGCCACCCGCGCCATCCATGCCGGGCAGGAGCCCGACCCCGCGACGGGGGCGGTGATTGTCCCGATCTATGCAACGTCGACGTACGCGCAGGCGGCCCCGGGCGACCACAAGGGGTACGAGTATTCGCGCAGCGGCAACCCGACACGCACCGCGCTGGAAACCTGTCTGGCCGCACTCGAAGAAGGGGATCGCGGGCTGGCGTTCGCGTCGGGATTGGCGGCCACGACGGCTGTGTTCAGCGCGCTGTTGAAGCCCGGTGACGAAGTCGTCGCTTCGGCCGACCTGTACGGCGGCACGTTTCGGCTGCTCGACAAGGTATTCAAGCCTTGGGGCCTGAAAGCGCAGTACACCGACGACGCGACCCCGGTCGGCTTCGCGAAACTCATCACCAAGGCCACGAAACTCGTCTGGATCGAGACGCCGACCAATCCGCTGTTGCAAGTGCTGGACATCGCCGCACTGGCGGAACTCGCGCATCAGAACGGGGCGGTGCTGGCGGTCGACAACACCTTCGCATCGCCCTATCTGCAACAGCCGCTGAAGCTGGGAGCGGACTTGGTTGTCCACAGCACGACGAAGTACCTGGGCGGGCATTCCGACGTGGTGGGCGGGGCCGTCATCGGCAGTAAGAAGTTGATGGAGCCGATCAAGTTCTACCAGAATGCCGCGGGCGCGGTGCCGGGGCCGTTCGACGCGTTCCTGACGCTGCGCGGCCTGAAGACGCTGGCCATCCGCATGGAGAAACATTGCCAGAATGCTCAGTATCTGGCCGAGTGGTTGACGAAGCAACCGCAGGTCGAAAAGGTCTACTATCCCGGTCTGCCGGATCACCCCGGGTATGCGGTGGCGAAGAAACAGATGCGGCACCCCGGCGGCATGATCTCGATCCGGCTGCAGGGCGGCATCCCGGCGGCTCACGCGTTCATGAAGAAGACCCGGCTGTTCACCCTTGCTGAAAGCTTGGGCGGCGTGGAGTCGCTGGTGTGCCATCCCGCGACGATGACGCACGCCAGCATCCCCGTCGAGACGCGCGTGGCACGCGGCGTGGACGACGCGTTGATTCGACTGAGCGTGGGGATTGAAGAGGTGAAGGATCTGGAGAACGATCTGCGGCAGGCGATCGCGGGTTAGCGTGCATCCCGAAGCGATGCACTAT
>Ga0105048_10016177_pt1 | contig 11543 bp, 11 predicted proteins | sample MAT05_FD_78382 | JGI IMG/M metagenome (GOLD analysis project Ga0105048, IMG submission 78382) | Freshwater microbial communities from Lake Fryxell liftoff mats and glacier meltwater in Antarctica - MAT-05 | ecosystem: Environmental > Aquatic > Freshwater > Ice > Liftoff microbial mat | place...
AGATGCTGGTGACAGCCGGCGACGAGGTGGTGGCGGTCGTGCCGGTCTGGCCCAACCTGACCGCGCAGCCGCTCATCCTGGGGGCGCGGGTGACACGCGTTTCCTTGCGGCCGCAGGCGGGCTTGTGGACGCTCGATCTGGAGGAACTGCTGGCAGCGGTGACACCCGACACGCGAGTGCTGTTGCTCAACTCACCCAACAACCCCACGGGCTGGACGCTGACACGCGAACAGCAGGCGGTCTTGTTGGCGCATTGCCGTCGCACCGGCACCTGGATCGTCGCCGACGAGGTCTACGAGCGCATCTACTTCGGCGCGTCTGCGAGTGCGCCCTCCGCTTGTGCGCCTTCGTTCCTGGATCTCGCCAGCGACGAAGACCGCTTGATCGTCGCAGCCAGCTTCAGCAAGAGCTTTTTGATGACCGGATGGCGCCTGGGCTGGCTGGTCGTGCCCGAGGCCCATCAGGACACTTTGGGCAAGCTGCTGGAGTTCAACAGTTCCTGCGCGCCGGTGTTTGTCCAGCGTGCCGGTCTGGCCGCGCTGGCCCGCGCGGAGGAGGTGGTGCCGCAAATCAACGCGCATTTCCGCGACTGCCGCGACCGCCTGCTGGCCGGCCTGATGGTGACGCCCAAAGTAAGCGTCGCCCGCCCGCCCGGGGGCTTGTATGCCTTCTTCCGGGTGGAGGGAGAAGACGACTCCCTGGCGCTGGCCAAACGGCTGGTGGCCCGGCACGGCCTGGGGCTGGCACCAGGCGTGGCCTTCGGCCCCGAGGGCGAAGGCTGGCTGCGCTGGTGTTTTGCCTCGCGCGATCTGACGCGCCTGGACCAGGGCCTGCTGCGGCTGGCGGCAGGGATCGGGCTATAATTTGCGGTTGCCTGACTCCTGAAGCTCGACATCAGGGGCAGGTCAAAGCACGGCGTCGGTCGGTTTCACTGGCGTCCGCAAGTCAACCCGGAAACCCTCGCGCGTCGGCCACTGTGTGGCATGGGCAGGGGTGATTTCCAACCAAATCAAGGAAATCCCATGTCCCTGGCCACCGCCACCACCGCAGAAATCGTCAAGACCCATGGCCGCGGCGCCGCCGACACCGGCAGCCCCGAAGTTCAGGTCGCGCTGCTCACCGCGCGCATCAACGAGCTGACGCCGCACTTCAAGCAACACCTGAAAGACCACCATGGCCGCCGTGGCCTGTTGAAGATGGTCAACGCGCGCAAGCGTCTGCTGTCCTACCTGAAGGAAAAAGACGCTGACCGCTACACCGCGCTGATCGCCAAACTGGGTCTGCGCAAGTAAAGGCACGCGGGCGGGCTTGCGACATCCTCGCTGGAGTCAGCGAAAGCCCCCCCACGTGCGCCCCCTCTCCGAGTCTTTTCCCTGGGTGGCATGTACTGTGTCATTCCAACGGCGCCTCTCTTGAGAACAAGAGTCTGGCTTCACTGGAATGGCATAGATCAGACCCTGTGCTGCTGCCCCAACCCACACTGAGGAAGCCATTTCATGAGCATGTTCAACAAAGTCACCAAGACCTTCACCTGGGGTCAGCACACCGTCACGCTGGAAACCGGTGAGATCGCCCGCCAGTCCAACGGCGCGGTGCTGGTCAGCATCGAAGGCACCGTGGTGCTGGCCACCGTGGTCGCCAAGACCGACGCGAAGGCCGGTCAGGACTTCTTTCCCTTGACGGTCGATTACCTCGAAAAGACCTACGCTGCGGGCAAGATCCCCGGCAGCTTCTTCAAGCGCGAAGGCCGTCCCAGCGAGCTCGAAACCCTGACCAGCCGCCTGATCGACCGTCCCATCCGTCCGCTGTTCCCGGAAGGTTTCTTCAACGAAGTCCAGGTCATCATCCATGTGCTGAGCCTGAACCCCGAGGTGCAGGCCGACATCGCCGCCCTGATCGGCACCAGCGCGGCGCTCGGCATTTCCGGTATCCCTTTCAACGGCCCGGTCGGTGCCGCGCGCGTGGGCTACATCCATGGCGAGTACGTGCTCAACCCGAGCCCGAGCCAGTTGGCCAACAGCAAGATGGAGTTGGTCGTGGCCGGCACCGAAGCGGCCGTGCTGATGGTGGAGTCCGAAGCCGACCAGTTGAGTGAGGAGCTGATGTTGGGCGCCGTCGTGTTCGGTCACGACCAGGGCAAGATCGCCATCGCCGCCATCAACGAACTGGTGCGCGATGCCGGCAAACCGCTGTGGAACTGGACTGCACCGGCGAAGAACGAACCTTTCATCGCCAAGGTGAACGAACTGGCCGATGGCCCCTTGCGCGCCGCTTACCAGATTCGAAGCAAACAAGCCCGCACGCATGCCTGCCGTGAGGTCACCGGCAATGTGATGAGCGCGCTGAAGGCCGAGGGCCTGGCGTTCGACAGGGTAGAGGTCGAAGGTCTGCTGTTCGAGATCGAAGCCCGCATCGTGCGCGGTCAGATCCTGGCCGGTGAGCCGCGCATCGACGGCCGCGACACGCGCACCGTGCGCGGCATCGAGATCCGCACCGGCGTGCTGCCCCGCACCCACGGCTCTGCTCTCTTCACCCGTGGCGAAACGCAGGCCCTGGTGGCTGCCACGCTGGGCACCGAGCGTGACGCGCAGCGCATCGACGCGCTGGCCGGCGATTTCGAAGACCGCTTCATGCTGCACTACAACATGCCCCCCTTCGCGACCGGAGAAACCGGCCGCGTGGGTTCGCCCAAGCGGCGCGAGATCGGTCACGGCCGTCTGGCCAAGCGCGCGCTGATTGCCGCCCTCCCCAGCAAGGAAGATTTCCCGTACACGGTGCGCGTGGTGTCGGAGATCACCGAGTCCAACGGATCTTCGTCGATGGCCAGCGTCTGCGGTGGCTGCCTGGCGCTGATGGACGCGGGTGTGCCGATGAAGGGCCATGTGGCCGGTATCGCCATGGGCCTGATCAAGGACGGCAACCGCTTTGCGGTCTTGACCGACATCCTGGGCGACGAAGATCACCTGGGTGACATGGACTTCAAGGTGGCCGGCACCCAAGGTGGCATCACCGCGCTGCAGATGGACATCAAGATCCAGGGCATCACCAAGGAAATCATGCAAGTTGCGCTGGCCCAGGCCAAAGAGGCGCGGCTGCACATCCTGGCCAAGATGGTGGAGGCCGTCGGCGGCGCCAAGACCGAGGTAAGCCAGTTCGCGCCGCGTCTGTACACGATGAAGATCAACCCGGAAAAGATCCGCGACATCATCGGCAAGGGCGGCGCCACCATCCGTGCGCTGACCGAGGAGACCGGCTGCACGATCGATATCGGCGAAGACGGCACCATCACGATCGCCAGCGTCGATGCCGACAAGGCCGAGTTCGCCAAGCGCCGAATCACCGAGATCACGGCCGAGGCCGAAATCGGCAAGGTCTACGAAGGCGCGGTCACCAAGATCCTGGACTTCGGTGCGCTCATCAACATCCTGCCCGGCAAGGACGGTCTGCTGCACATCAGCCAGATTGCCCACCAGCGTGTCGAGAAGGTCGAGGATTTCCTGAAGGAAGGCCAGATCGTGCAGGTCAAGGTGCTGGAGACCGACGAAAAGGGCCGCATCAAGCTGAGCATGAAGGCGCTGATCGAGCGTCCCGAAGGCATGCCCGAAGAGCGCTTCGAGCCGCGTGGCGACCGTCCGCCCCGTCGCGACTACAACGACCGCCCGCGCCGCGAGCGCAGCGACCGTGACGACCGCCCGCGCCGTGATCACGCTGCACCCACGGAGGGCGCGCCCGCAGAAGCTGCGGTCCACGATGTCACGCCACAGCCTGCTGCCGAAACGCCCAAACAAGGCGACTGAGCGCGCCCCATGCGAGCGATAGAGATCACCGCCCCCGGCGGGCCGGAGGTGCTGCGGCCGTGCGAGCGGCCCGCGCCGACGGCCCAGCCAGGCGAGATCCTGATTGCCGTTCAGGCCTCGGGCGTGAACCGGCCCGACGTGCTGCAGCGCAAGGGCCTGTATCCGGTGCCGCCCGGCGTTTCCGACCTGCCCGGGCTGGAGGTGGCGGGCACGGTGGCCGCTGGCGCCGCCGAGGACCTGGCACTGGCCGGCCTGAGCCTGGGTGACCCGGTGTGCGCACTGGTCGCTGGGGGTGGCTACGCCGAGTTCTGTGTGGCGCCTGCAGGTCAGTGCCTGCCCGTGCCGCGAGGTCTGAACATGGTGCAGGCAGCCAGCCTGCCGGAGACCTTCTTCACGGTCTGGCAAAACGTGTTCCTCATTGCGGGCCTGAGGGCGGGGGAGACCTTGCTCGTGCAGGGCGGCTCCAGCGGCATTGGTGTCGCCGCCATCCAACTGGCCAAGGCGCTGGGCAGCCGGGTCATCGTGACGGCAGGCAGCGATGAGAAGTGCAGCGCCTGCCTGGCCATCGGTGCCGACCACGCGATCAACTACCGCACGCAGGACTTTGCCGCCGAGACGCGCCGCGTCACTGGCGGCCGAGGCGCCGACGTCGTGCTCGACATGGTGGCCGGTGACTACGTGGCGCGCGAGATCGAGTGCCTGGCCGAAGACGGACGGCTGGCGCTGATCGCTGTTCAAGGTGGCGTGCAGTGCCAGCTCGATGCCGGGCTGGTTCTGCGCAAGCGCCTGACCATCACCGGCAGCACCTTGCGCCCGCGCTCGGTGGCCTACAAGACGGCGTTGGCACAGGCTCTGCGCAGCACTGCCTGGCCGCTGCTCGAGTCCGGTGCGGTCAAACCCATCATTCACCAGGTGTTTGCTGCCGCCAATGCAGCGCAGGCCCATGCGCTGATGGAGTCCAGCACCCACGTCGGCAAGATCGTTCTCACCTGGCAAGGAGACTGAAGATGCGGCGCAAACTGGTGCTGGGCAACTGGAAGATGCATGGCAGCCGCCTGGCCAATGCAGAGTTGCTGTCGCACTTGCTGGCGGCACGCCCCTACGCTGCCGATGTGGGGGTTTGTGCGCCTGCGGTCTACCTGTCCGAGGTGGCTGCCACGCTGGCCAGCACGGAGATACGTTGGGGCGCGCAAGATGTGTCAGCGCACGAGCAAGGGGCCTACACCGGCGAGATCAGTGCCACGATGCTGAGCGAAATGGGTTGTCGCTACGCGCTCGTCGGTCACAGCGAGCGCCGCGCGGGTCACGGCGAGACTGATGATCTGGTGGCGCGCAAGGCGCAGGCCGCACTGGCTCGGGGTGTCACGCCGGTGGTTTGTCTGGGTGAGACGCTGGCCGAACGCGAGGCCGGGCAGACCGATCAGGTGGTCAAGCGCCAATTGTCGGCAGTCATCCACACGCTCGCGCATTGCGCTGCCGAGATGGTGGTTGCTTACGAGCCGGTATGGGCCATCGGCACCGGTCGCACCGCCACGCCCGAACAAGCCCAGGCTGTGCACGCGCTGCTGCGCGCCCAACTGCACGCGGCCACCGGCGACGGCCAGCGCATGAAGATTTTGTATGGCGGCAGTGTCAAGCCCGACAACGCCGCGATTCTGTTTGCACAACCCGATATCGACGGTGGACTGATAGGCGGCGCCTCGCTGAAGGCGTCCGATTTCATCGCCATCTGCCGCGCCGCTGGCTGAGATCTCTCAGCCGACGGCGTGGCTCCCGAAGACACGATTGACCTGATTCCTGGAGTTTTTCATCATGCAAATCTGGATGAGCCTGATCCTGGTGGTACAGATTCTGTCGGCGCTGACGATGATCGTCCTGGTGCTGATCCAGCACGGCAAAGGCGCTGACATGGGCGCCTCTTTCGGCAGCGGTTCCTCGGGCAGCCTGTTCGGCGCCAGTGGCAGCGCCAACTTCCTTTCCCGCTCGACGGGCGCCTGTGCCACTGTATTTTTCCTGTGCACGCTGGGGCTGACCTATTTGGGCAATTCGCAGTCCAGCAGGGCCACGACGGGGGGCAGCGTGCTCGACCGGCCCGCGCTGGCCGCCAGCGGCCCGGCCACCGGGGTGATTCCTGGCGCAGCGCCAGCGGCGTCTGGCGCCGTGACTGCCCCAGCGGGTGTGCCTGCGCCTGCGGCCGTACCCGCACCTGCAACCGTGCCCGTGGCGGGCGCGGCCAGCGCAGCGCCGGCAACTGCGCCGAAGTAGTCCGCGCCGCCTGGGTTTGCGGCCCGCTGCGGGGCAGGTAAACCCTCCTTTTCGGGCTAGAATTCGAAGCTGTTCGGGGCAGTGCAAAACGCGCTTTGCGGCGTGCCGACTGCCCATGAAGACCGTCTTGCCGACGTGGTGAAATTGGTAGACACGCTATCTTGAGGGGGTAGTGGCGAAAGCTGTGCGAGTTCGAGTCTCGCCGTCGGCACCAAGTTTTATCCCGCCTCGAGGTTCGAGCCGGGAGCCTGATTCAGCGTGCGGGAAGCCGCCACCACTGACCCTCACACACCCCAACCCAACACGATGGACCTGCAACCCTATCTGCCTGTGATCCTGTTCATACTGGTGGGTATCGGTGTCGGCGTGGTGCCGCAGTTGCTCGGTTTCGTCCTCGGCCCCAACCGGCCCGACGTTGAAAAGAACAGTCCTTATGAGTGCGGTTTCGAGGCCTTCGAAGACGCGCGCATGAAGTTCGATGTGCGCTACTACCTGGTGGCCATTCTTTTCATCATCTTCGACCTCGAAATCGCCTTTCTCTTCCCGTGGGCTGTTGCGCTGCGCGAAATCGGTGCTCCGGGCTTTTGGGCCATGATGATGTTCCTGGCGATCCTGGTCGTCGGATTCATCTACGAGTGGAAGAAGGGCGCTCTCGACTGGGAGTAGGCGAATGAACATCGGCGTCGAGATCTGATGTCTAACTTTCATGATGAGGAGCGACGCTTCGGGTCACGAAAGATTTCCACACCAATCCACCCAGCATCCCGGCGTCGCTGAGGCGGCCATCAAAAGGCAATTCATGGGCATCGAAGGCATTCTGAAGGAAGGGTTTGTGACCACCTCGGTGGACACGCTGGTCAACTGGTCGAAGACCGGTTCGCTGTGGCCCATGACCTTCGGCTTGGCCTGCTGCGCGGTGGAAATGATGCATGCCGGCGCGGCGCGCTACGACATCGACCGCTTCGGCATGCTGTTCCGACCCAGTCCGCGCCAAAGCGACCTGATGATCGTCGCCGGCACGCTGTGCAACAAGATGGCGCCGGCATTGCGCAAGGTCTACGACCAGATGGCAGAGCCGCGCTGGGTGCTCAGCATGGGCTCGTGCGCCAACGGCGGTGGTTATTACCACTACAGCTACTCGGTGGTGCGCGGTTGCGACCGCATCGTGCCGGTGGACGTGTATGTGCCCGGCTGCCCGCCAACGGCAGAAGCCCTGCTCTACGGCATCTTGCAGTTGCAGTCCAAGATCCGGCGTGAGAACACCATTGCCCGCTGAGACCGCTGCCCGCTGAACCCTTTGCTTTTCGAACTATTTGCTTGTTGAACCATTTTCGCGATGACCCAGAAACTCGATCACCTTGAAGCAACGCTGCAACAGGTCTTGGGCGACGCCCTGGTGAGTCGGGTGCGCGACCGTGGCGAGATCACCATCACCGTCGCCCCCGACCGCTATCTGGAGGTCGCGCAGCGGTTGCGCGACGACGCAGCGCTGAAGTTCGAACAACTGGTGGACCTTTGTGGTGTCGACTACGCGCAGTACAAGGACGAAGACTGGCCGGGTCGGCGTTTCTGCATCGTCTCGCACCTGCTGTCGGTGTCACTCAACTGGCGCGTCAGACTCAAGACCTTCGCGCTCGATGACGACCTGCCTGCGGTGGCCTCGCTCAACGGGGTCTGGGCTTCGGCCAACTGGTTCGAGCGCGAAGCCTTCGACCTTTACGGCATCATTTTCGAAGGCCACCTGGACCTGCGCCGCATCCTCACCGACTACGGCTTCATCGGTCACCCGATGCGCAAGGACTTCCCGACCACGGGCCATGTCGAGATGCGCTACGACCCCGAGCAAAAGCGGGTCATCTACCAGCCCGTGAGCATCGAGCCGCGAGAAATCGTGCCGCGGGTGGTGCGCGAAGACCTCTATGGCGGTTTGCACTGAACGCGGCCCACGCCATGGCAGAGATCAAGAACTACACCCTCAACTTCGGACCGCAGCACCCGGCAGCGCACGGCGTGCTGCGCCTGGTGCTGGAACTCGACGGCGAAGTGATCCAGCGCGCCGACCCGCACATCGGCTTGCTGCACCGTGCCACCGAAAAGCTGGCCGAGAGCAAGACCTACATCCAGAACCTGCCCTATATGGACCGGCTGGACTATGTCTCGATGATGTGCAACGAGCACGCCTATTGCCTGGCCATCGAGAAGCTGACCGGGGTGGACGTGCCGATCCGGGCGCAATACATCCGCGTCATGTTCAGCGAGATCACGCGGCTGTTGAACCACCTGATGTGGCTGGGCGCGCACGGGATGGACTGCGGTGCGATGAACATCTTCATCTACTGCTTCCGTGAGCGCGAAGATCTGTTCGACATGTACGAGGCTGTCAGCGGCGCGCGCATGCACGCGGCCTACTTCCGCCCGGGTGGTGTCTACCGTGACCTGCCCGACACGATGCCGCAGTACAAGGTCAGTCGTATCAAGAACGAAAAAGCGATCCAGGCGCTGAACCAGAACCGCCAGGGCAGCCTGCTGGACTTCATCAGCGACTTCGTGCGCCGCTTCCCGAAGCTGGTCGACGAGTACGAAACCCTGCTCACCGACAACCGCATCTGGAAACAGCGCACCGTGGGCATCGGCGTGGTGACGGCCGAGCGGGCCTTGAACCTCGGCTTCACGGGTCCGATGTTGCGCGGCTCGGGCATCGCCTGGGACCTGCGCAAGAAGCAGCCCTACGAGGTCTACGGCCAGATGGACTTCGACGTGCCCGTGGGCGTGAACGGCGACACCTACGACCGCTATCTGGTGCGCATCGAAGAGATGCGCCAGAGCAACCGCATCATCGAACAGTGCGTGCAGTGGCTGCGCGCCAACCCCGGTCCGGTAATCACCGGCAACCACAAGGTGGCGCCGCCTTCGCGGGTCGAGATGAAGTCCAACATGGAAGAGTTGATCCACCACTTCAAGCTCTTTACCGAAGGCATGCATGTGCCCGAAGGCGAGGCTTACGCGGCGGTCGAACACCCGAAGGGCGAGTTCGGCATCTACCTGGTCAGCGACGGCGCCAACAAGCCGTACCGGCTGAAGATTCGGCCGCCGGGTTTTGCGCACCTTGCCGCACTGGACGAAATGGCGCGCGGCCACATGATTGCCGACGCCGTGGCCATCATCGGCACCATGGACATCGTTTTTGGCGAGATCGATCGATGAACGGGCCCACCCCCAGAGCGGCTTCAAGCCCGCTCGTCCGCTTGCCAGTCCGATTGCCGGTCCGCGGCCACTGACATGACATTCAACGAACAGATCCGGGCCCGCTTCGAGCGCGAGGTCGCCAAGTACCCGCCCGACCAGAGGCAGTCGGCCGTGATGGCCTGCCTGAGCATCGTGCAGCACGAACTCGGGCATGTCAGCCCCGAGGCCGAAGGCGCGGTGGCAGCTTACCTGGGCATGCCGCCGATCGCCGTGCACGAGGTCACCACGTTCTACAACATGTACAACCCGCAGCCGGTGGGCAAGTACAAGCTCAACGTCTGTACCAACCTGCCTTGCCAGTTGCGCGACGGCGACAAGGCGCTGGACCATGTCTGCCGCAAGCTCGGCGTGCAGCCTTATGGCAGCACGGCAGATGGCCTGTTCACGGTGCAGCCCAGCGAATGCCTGGGTGCCTGTGCCGATGCGCCGGTGATGCTGCTCAACGACCGTCAAATGCTCAGTTTCATGGACAACACGCGTCTCGACGAGCTGATCGATTTGCTGAAGGCCCAACATGCTTGACCTGTCGAAATTCCAGGCCAAAGGCAACGAGAGCTGCTTCCATGGCCGCCACCTCGGGCCGCAGATCTATGCCGGTCTGGACGGCAAGAACTGGCGCCTGCAGGACTACGTCGCACGTGGCGGTTATGCGGCGCTGAAGAAGATCCTGGCCAAGGACGGTGTCGAGGGCAGCCCGGGCATGACGCCCGAGCAGGTCATTGCCGAGGTCAAGCTCAGCGCACTGCGCGGGCGTGGCGGTGCCGGTTTCCCCACCGGGCTGAAGTGGAGCTTCATGCCACGCCAGTTTCCGGGCGCGAAGTACCTGGTCTGCAACAGCGACGAAGGCGAACCCGGCACCTGCAAGGACCGCGACATCCTGGCCTTCAACCCGCATATCGTCATCGAGGGCATGGCCATCGCGGCCTACGCGATGGGCATCAAGACCGGCTACAACTACATCCACGGCGAGATCTTCGAGGTCTATGAACGCTTCGAAGAGGCGCTGGACGAGGCCCGCGCCGCTGGCTTGCTGGGCGACCACATCGCAGGCAGCGGGTTCTCTTTCCAGCTGCATGCCTTTCACGGCTTTGGCGCCTACATCTGCGGCGAGGAGACGGCCTTGCTCGAATCGCTGGAAGGCAAGAAGGGCCAGCCGCGCTTCAAGCCGCCGTTCCCGGCCAGCTTCGGCCTGTACGGCAAGCCGACGACGATCAACAACACCGAAACCTTTGCCGCCGTGCCCTGGATCATCAACCACGGTGGGCAGAAGTACCTGGAGTGTGGCAAACCCAACAACGGCGGCACGAAGATTTTCAGTGTCGTGGGCGACGTCAATCAGCCGGGCAATTTCGAGGTGCCGCTCGGCACACCGTTTTCCAAACTGCTGGAATTGGCCGGTGGGGTGCGCAGCGGCCGCCAGCTCAAGGCGGTGATCCCGGGCGGCTCCTCGGCGCCGGTGCTGCCGGGCAAGACGATGATGGACCTGACGATGGACTACGACGCCATCGCCAAGGCCGGATCGATGCTCGGTTCGGGCGCCGTCATCGTGATGGACGACAGCCGCTGCATGGTCAAGAGCCTGCTGCGCCTGAGCTACTTCTACCAGCACGAAAGCTGCGGTCAATGCACACCCTGCCGCGAAGGCACGGGTTGGCTGTGGCGCGTGGTGGACCGCATCGAACATGGCAAGGGCAGGGCCGACGATCTGGCGCTGCTCGACTCGGTGGCCTTCAACATCAAGGGCCGCACCATCTGCGCGCTGGGCGATGCGGCGGCGATGCCGGTCGAAGGCATGCTCAAGCACTATCGGGACGAGTTCGCCTATCACGTCGAACACAAGACCTGCATGGTTGCGCAACATGCTTGACCACCCCGTTAGCGCCCTCGGCGCTCGCCCCCGAGCGGGCGCACCCAGCGGCCCGGCCCAGCCGGTTCCGCAGCGGTCGCTTGGGCTGCGGCTGGATGCGGCCCGCAGGCCCCTTCAAGACTGACATGGCTGAACTCATCATCGACGGCAAGACGGTCACGGTGGCCGACGGCAGCGTGGTCATGCACGCGGCCGACGCGGCAGGCATTTACGTGCCGCACTTCTGCTACCACAAGAAGCTGAGCATCGCGGCGAACTGCCGCATGTGCCTGGTGGACATCGAGAAGATGCCCAAGCCGATGCCGGCTTGCGCGACGCCGGTCACCAACGGCATGATCGTGCGCACGAAGAGCGACAAGGCGGTGAAG
>Ga0105048_10016179_pt1 | contig 11542 bp, 6 predicted proteins | sample MAT05_FD_78382 | JGI IMG/M metagenome (GOLD analysis project Ga0105048, IMG submission 78382) | Freshwater microbial communities from Lake Fryxell liftoff mats and glacier meltwater in Antarctica - MAT-05 | ecosystem: Environmental > Aquatic > Freshwater > Ice > Liftoff microbial mat | place...
CCGCGTTTTGCCGTGCCCGGTCAACCCCATCAGGCATACCGGGGTCGTGAAGAAGCGCCCGTAATCGCGGATGTACCGCTGAGGTATGGGCGACTCCGTGTTCTTGCACCGGGGGCAAATGAGGACTTGCAAGCCGTTCCCGTCTCGCTCGCTTTGGAACTTTTCGACCGCCTGTAGACAATTCGGGCAGAGGAATCGCATGGGGGGCCTGGGGTGAGACGCAAAAAATGGGTCGGTTACTCGCCGCCGGTGTCCGGCCGCGAGCGGAGAAGGCAGTCGAGCAGCCACCGCAGCATCGGTTCGCGGTGGGGCACCGGGGCCGTTCCGTTCGCGTCCCCGCTGTCGATGTCCTCGTCCCCGTCGTCGTCCTCGCTCCGGAGGCCGGGCGGCTTCTCGTCGCTGGTCGGGGGTGGGGCCGGATCCTGAATCGTCCGCAACCCGACAACACTTTCCAGTAGCCCGCGGATGAGCGGAATCAGCGCCCCACTCGGCCCGGACACCTTCGGCATAATGCCGACGAACACCGACGGGGGATGTCGCCGGCGCGAGAAGGCGACCCATTCGGCGGACACCTTGTTGAGGAGGTACTCCTCCACGGCGAGGTAGAAGGTCTTCGGATGTTTGACGAACAGACGCGCCAATTTCTTCGCGTCCCGGCTTTCGACCGCATCCTCCACCGCCCCCCACGCCGACAGCGTCCCGATCCGGGTGCGGGGCCTCTTGAGTTTCTCGCGTGCCTCCGAGGTCGGGTAGTCGGGCGCGTTCTCGACGAGTGGCGGGAATGCGCCGCTGTCCCACAGGAGTTGCCGTCCGGCCTCGTGCCGGAAAACGATCGCCGCCAGTTCCGCCCGCCCGGCACCGACTTCGGGGCAATCGATCTCGACCCCCACGTAAAATGGCAGCGACCAGTACGGGATGGGGTAGCCGAGCGTCTCCGCCTGTGGGGTCGGCCCGTCGTCGGCGAGCGCGGTCAGTCGCGCGCCGGCCACCCATGCCCCGCCGGCGAACGACCACAACCACTCCAGAACTTCAGCCGGTTCCCATAGTAACGGCCGCATTTTGTCTTCGAGTTGTTGGCTCGGCTCGCTGTCGTCGTAGGCCGCGACCGCGAGAGCCGCGCGCCAGTTGACCTGCTCCCAGTCGTCCGTTTCCGGAGGGTCGCTTGCTTTTCGTCGCTCGTGATCGAGCCGGTGAATGACACGGCCCAACCACGCCTCGCGCAGCCGGGCGGTGAGATCGCTTGGAGGCGGCACGGACAGCAGTTGGTCCGCGACAGCCTTCAGCCCCGGCGTGGAGTAGGCGTCTTCGGGCAGCGATTTCCGACACCACCCCAGAAACCACTCCGCAGGAGGAAGCTTTCTCAGGTCGAGTAACACCTGAACGGCTTTGTCGAACACGTCCGATTTCGGGTGCCAGCGGTACACGATCAGACCCAGCTTCTTTACCGCCGGGAGGTGGTCACGCGGCTTTTTTGCCCACTGGAGCAAGGCGTTGATTCCCTCCTTTTTCAGCGGCACGGTCGGGTGTGCCTCGAAGTAGTCCACGAGGCCACGCCCGATGAATTCGTCGGTGAGGTCCGCGCGCAGCCGCTTCAACCCCTCGGCGGACCAGGAGCCGATGTATTCCGTCGCTCGGATGCGAAGGAACCCGCACAGCGGGTCGGGCCATTCGGCGAGTGCCTGCTCGACGACCACCGTGACTTTCGCGGCCCATACGCTCGCGCTGACTCAACCGCCGCCGCACGAGTTCCACCGCCACCGCTGACACTTTCGCCGGGTCGAACGGCAGTCGCTCACTGACGCCGCCGAGCCAGTCGGTGAGCAAGCAACTGTGTTCCCGGTCCTTTCGACCCAACGTGGGGTTCGTCGCCCACTCGGTGGCGAGTTCCTGCCACGGCGACGGCGGTTGAGTCAGCGCGAGCGGTTTGCCCGGCTCCACCACCGCGTACTTTTGGGTCGTCGTCCACCCCCGCAGCCGCTCCGGCGAAACCGCCCCGGACAGGTGCGCGGTGTGCGGGTGGCGGAGCGGGCGCAGGGTGTCGAACGACACGACCTTGCGGAACCGCGGCGGCAGCGCGTGGATCACCCGGCGGGCGAAGTCCAGCACCTCGGCCGGCGGCCGCGGCACCGCCAGGAACCGCACCGGCGACACGGCCGCCGGCCGCAGGGCGTTATTGACCAGCCAGCCGACCACCTCCGGCGACGCCTCGCCCGCCGGCCGTGCCTCCGCCAACTCGAGTTTGAGCGGTGGCAGCGCGGCGGCGGCGGCTTTCATAATGGCTGCCCAGTCCGCCCGTCCTATCACCTCGGCCGGGTCGTTCTGGAACGGGTTCGCGTCGATCACCCGGAACGGGTCGTAGCCCAGAGTCTTGAAGTCCTCCACCGACAGGATCAGCCCGTGCGCGTGGAAGCGGCCCGAACGGTTGAAGCGATCTTTCTCAGACAGGGAGATGGACCGGGCGATCAGGTGGAAGCCGTCGAACAGCGGGGTGGAGAGGTATCGTTCCGCCGCCCCGTCGCGGGGGTCCGGGTCGAACTGGTTCAGGTGCCCTTCGACGGCCCGCCGCTGGACGTCCGTGAAGTGCGCCGGGAACAGCCACGCCTGGTACCCGCGGCGGCGGTGCGGCGAATCGCCTTCTTCGACGTTGGTGTAGACGAACTGCTGGGCGTCCATGAGTCGCATCGCGGAGAAAGTCGCGGCCGGTCCATTTTTGTCTCGCTCCGCCGCTTCCGCATATATTACGGAAACCGCCGTCACACCGTGGGATGATCGAACCGAGGAGACTTCCGACCGTGCCGCACGATGACGACGATGACGAGTTCCCGGCCGCCCCCCGCCCGACCCGGCCCCCGTCGGCGGGGCCAGTTCCGCCGCCGTCCGCCGGTCCTGCCGCCGTCGGCCCCACCGCCACCACGTTCGGCAAAGTCGGTCGGACGGTGGTCGGCGAGCTCACCCAAGTGGACGGCCCGCCCAGGGGACTGATCCGTACCGCCCTGAGCGCGGGTGTCCGCTACGCGGCCCCGCCGCCTGCCGTGCAGGGGAACGGCTGTTGGTTCCGCTGGCTGCCCGCCTTCGGCGCGGAACGGCAGTTCGAGTTGCCGCTGCCGGACGACGTGCCGACCGCCGCCGTGTCGCTCCGGGCGTGGCGGCTCACCGCCCCGGCGGAAGCCCGCGCGACCGCCGTCGATGCCGTCGCCCAAACGCTGCTCACTCTCACCGCCGAACTGCACGCGGCCGGTTGGCGGCTCGGGCTGCTCACCCCCGATACCGTGTTCCGCACGCCCGCCGGCGAACTGCTACTGCCCGACTTCGGCTACACGTGGCACGGCGCACACGGCGCGCCGCCGTGGGACGACGACCTGACCAAACCCACTTGGCTGAACCGAGAGAGCGAATTCGGCGGCCTGTTCCCCGCCCCGCCAGCCTGCCTGCAACTCACCCACCCCGACGACTGGCGGTTGCACCCGCCGTTCGCAGCAAAGGACGGTGCCGGCGGCCGACTCGCCGACCTGACGCTGCTCGCCCGGCTGTTCGAGTACCTGCTGACCGGGGCGGTCGGCCCGGTGACCCGCCCCGGCGTGCTGGCCGAGGTCGAAGCCGGCGACGTGCCGACCGCCGACGACTTCCGGCAGCGGCTCCGCAAGTCGCCCCTGATCCCCCGGACTTTGCCGGTCGCCGACGCCCGTGCCCGCCGATCCGGTGGGTCGCGGGCGCTGTGGATGACCGTCGGGGCGGCGGCGGTGATCGCGGTCGCGGCCGGCGCGTACCTGGCCTTCGGCGACCGGTCGAACCCGGATGTCGCGGGGAATCCCGATCCCGTGATCCCGTCGCCTGTGGGCACCGTCGAACCGCCGCCGGTGATTCCGACGCCGGTCCCGACGCCGCCGGTCGTTGAACCGCCTCGAACGCTCGCCGCCGTGCGGACGCTGATCGACGCGGCGGTCGCCAAGCCGGAGGACGCGGCCGCCCGCGCCGCCGCCCGCACCGAGTGGTACAAGGAGTTCGTGTTCGCCGTGAAAGAGGGGGCCGACAAGCAAGACCCGACGGCGTTCTCCGTGAAGATGGCCGAGATGGGCGACCTGCTGGCGAAGCTGCCCAAGGCGACCGACCCGACACACGAAGAGGAGGAGAAGCGATGGACCGACTACTGCGCGCAATTCCGCTGATGCTGGCCGCCCTGGTCGGGGCCGACGGCCCGACGCGTGCGGCTGACGAAACATTCATCATCGTCATCCGCACGGGAGCCGACCAGACTTTGGCCCAGATGAGCGAAGTGGTCGATGCCACCCTCCGCAAGTTGGGGAACGGGGACATCTTGAAGGTGGTGAAGAAGGCCCCGGACGTGCAGGCGCTGACGCCGGCCGAGTACGGCGCGTACGCCCGCATCGAGAACCCCCGCGCGATCGCGCCGAAGATGACGGCGGTGAAGAAGGACCGGTACGAGTTCGTCCAGGTGGACGGGGCCGTCCCGACCTGGCAACTGCAACTGAAAGGCAGCCCGATCCCGACGCTGAACGAGATGACGGTGACGTTCGCCGGAGCCAAGAACGCCGCGGAGACGTTAAAGCCGGGCAAGGGTGACGACCCCCTGCGGGCCGTCCTGCCCGGCACCTACCTGCTCCGCCTGGCGGATCGGACGAAGACGCCGACCGGGTTCACCATGAAGACGCAAGACGTGGGCGGCGGGGCGGTGGCCGACACCGTCGGCGAGTGGCCGACCGGCGACAACTTCTACCTGATCCGCCTGGAGGGGTTCACCGCCGCCCTCCGCCAGCAGTTCGAGGAGACGATCAAGTCGCCGAAGATCCCGAACGCGCTGGAAACGTTCGCGGTGAAGAAAGGGGTGACGCTGGCCATCGCCGAGGGGAACGCGACGGACGACGAACAAGTGGCCCTGCGGCTGGACAAGAACCGGCTGTACCTGAGCGTCCCGCGGCTGCGACCGAAGGAGGCACTCCGGGCGTGGGTGCTGTTCCCGCTCCCGTCGGCCGACGCCGCGAAGGCGGCGGTGGTGGAGTTCAAGGGGCTGACCGGCCGGCAGGTCGGCGACAAGATTCGCAACGCCAAGCCGCTTATGGCCACCGATCCGGTGGTGCTGACGGCTGGTGAGAAGGGCGTCCCCCCCCGGTGGATCGAGTTGCCGTGGGTGCCGGACGGCTTGCTCGTCGATGACCCCCGACTGCCGCTCGCCCGCAACGCCTACGGCCGCGTCGTCCGGCTGATCGCTTCGGACGCCGAGAAGGCCACGCCGGCCGAGTTGCGGAAGTTGGCGACCGCCCTGCCCGCCTTGCACGCGGCCGTCGTGTACGAATTCGACGACGGCACGAACCGGTCGGCGCAGTCGTACAAGCGGCAGCCGACCAGCCCGCGCCAGTTCGTGAACGAGTTCGACTTCCCGGAGTGGCCGCAACTGGTCAAGCCGCTGCTCTCCCTCCCACCCGACCGGTGAGCGCCCGCCCCGCCTTCCCCCCCGAGCCTGCCCATGGACGCCGACGACATCCCACCGCTCGTGGCGGCCGACTGCCCACTACTGGACATCGACCCGGCCGGCCGCGACCGGGTGCTGGCCGCGTACGCCGCCGCCCGCGAGCAGTGGCTGCGGCTCCGCAAGCAGGCACCGGAGGAGCTGGCGAACTCCGAAGTCGCCCAGGCCGTCCGCCAGATCGCCGAGGTCCGCCGCCGGCTCGCCCGCCAGACGTACCTGGTCGGCTTCCTCGGCCCGTCGCAAGCGGGCAAGTCCACGACCGTCAACAACCTCGTCGGCCGGAAGGTGTCCCCGCAGGGCGAGGGCGAAGCCACCACGTGCGTGGTCACGCGGCTCGCCATCGCGCCGAAAGACGCGCTCACCCTGCACTACTTCAGCGGCGAACGGTACCGCGAGCGGCGGACGAAGTTGTGCGATTGGGCACAGTTGCCGAACACGGACAACATGACCGAGGCGCAGGTCCTCGACAAACTGGCGAGCCACACGCCGAGCCAGAAGCCGGGCAGCAGCGCCCGCCGGGTGCTGGCCGAAGACGTGCCGTACCTCCGCTGCTTCTTGAAGAGCCACCAGGACCACGCGGCCGGGCTGATCGCGCCGAGCGGCAAGGCGGTAGACGCCTCGTTCGAGCAGCGCGACACGCTGCTCACCCACGGCACGGGGCTGGCGTCCAGCCCGTCGCTCCTGCTGGCCGAAGCCGTCCTCGGCTTCCCGTCCGACGTACTCGACGCGAAGCTTGAGTTGATCGACTGCCCCGGCATCGGCGCGTCGCGGTCGGTGGACTCGCTGCTCACCAAGGAGTACCTGCCGACGTTGGACGGCGCGCTGGTGTTCTGCCGCGCCGACGAGCCGTTCGCCGGCACCGTCGAGGAGTTGCTCGCCGACCTGAAGGACTCGTTCACCAAGCACGGTCGGGGCGGGCTGGCCTCGCGGGTGTGGGTGGTCGTGAACAAGATGGACGTGCCGAGCCGCGAGGCCAAACTGGGCGACGGGGACAAGAGCCTGTTCGCCACCGTTCGCAAGTTCGAGCCGAAGCACGGCATCCCACTCGACCAGATCGTGTTCGGCTGCGAGGACATCCACAAGCTGGCGAAAAAAGGCCCGTTCGACCGCGCGGCCGCGCTGGACAAGATCAAACTGGAACCGGAAGACGAGTCGGTCGTCGCCCAGAGGTTGGCCGACTGCCCACCGCTCCAGAAGGCGTTCGAGGGGCTGCTCACCGACGGCGGGGTCGGCTACCTACGGACACTCATCCGCGAGGTGATCGGCAAAGCCGTGGCCGGGCAGATCCTCCGCGACGCCGAAGCCGTGCTGCGAGACGCCGGGGTGGAACTCGACGCCGCCGTCAAGCGGGCCGGCAACCCGCTCAAGGCCGGCGAGTTGCAGGCCGCCCGCCTCTGGTGGAGCGTCATCAGCGGGCAGACCGCCAAGTTGAGCAGCCGGAACGCCTTCTTCGAGGAGCGCGGCAAGCAACTCCGGGTGGATTTGGAAGCCGAGTTCGACAAGGCCGCGCAGCCGAACACGCTCCGCCTGATGAGTCCGGACGAGCTGCTGAACATGCAATACCCCGTGGACGCCGCCCACCTGCAAGACGAACTCGCCCGCCGCCTGGACCAGATGAACAAGGACGGGTTCGACGACGTGGCGACGGCCCTCGCCGCCGGCAACCTGCCGGACCTCGATGTCTGCGGCGACAGCACGCCGATGGCCCTGTGGCGACGGTTCCGCGCCGAGGACGCCGGCAACACCGCGTGGCTGGCCGACGCCCTGCCGACGCTGTACCAGCCGGCCCTGCTCGGCCAACTGGCGTCGCCGCACGTCGCCACCCCGCTCGACGGGGCGACCTACCGCGCCCTGTTGGTCGGCAAGATCCGCTCGGCCGCGCACCGCGGCACGCGGCTCGTCTCGGATCGCGTCCGCTCCCGCCTGAAGCAGCTCGCCGAAGAGCTGCGGCGGCGGATCGGCACCCCCGCCTGACCCGGCCCCGCACGGACCCCCAACCCGGAGCCGTCATGCTCGCGGCCACCATCGACAACGCCTGGCAGCGGGTCGGCACCCGCTCGACCACCACCGACGAAAACACCATCCGCCTCACCCCGGTCGGCGCGGCGTGGCGGTCGCCCGACGCCGGCGTCCTCGTGTACTGGCCGCGGAACGGCTGGCTGTCCGTGGAGCCGACCGGCACGGCCGTCGCCGCCCCGTTCCAGTCCGGCGCGGACCGGCTGCGGGCGGTCGTCACCCAGTTCAAAGGGCACACGCACGACAGCGGGAGGCGGGTGTGTACGCCGGAGTGGCTCGCCCGGTACGACTTCCGCGTCGGCACCGTGAACCTGACGGCCGGCGCGGGGATGAAGCTCACCCTCACCGCCGACACGAACGCCAAAGCATTCTGCCGCGAAGGCCGGGCCGCGCTGGCCAACGGCACCCCGCTCACGGTGTCCGTCCAGGTGTGGTTCTTCAACTTCACCACTGCCCCGGAAGACGTCCACGTCGCCACCCTCGCCGTGACGGTCGATCCGGCCGCGCCGGCCGCGCGGTCGCCGCGGTTCCTCGCGCTCGACCTGGGCAACTGCAACAGCACCGCCGCCGCCCTCGCCGCCGGCGAGGACCGGGTCGATCAGATCGAGATGGTCGGCGTCGGCTTGTCGGCCGAAACCCGCACGCTCACCGGTTGGGCGTCGCGGGGGGGCGTGAGAGCGACGCCGTCCGACGTGCGGATCGACCAGGTGCGAACCGCCGGCACCGTCGGCGACCCGCTGCCGGCACGGATCCGCTTCCCCGACGACGCCCGCCCCGAGGACTTCACACTCGACGCCATCGACTACCACGTCGGCGATGTGGCCCGCGTCCGCCGCCCCGGTTCCACGCCCCGCAGTTTGGTCGTCGGCGGTAAGCGGTTGGCCGCCAACCGCACAGCCGGCACCGTTACCGTCGTCACCACCCACCGGCACATCCCCCGCACCGCCGACGGCAAAGCACAAGACCCGATCGTGTCCGCCGGCCGCGAGGTGTTGCTCGACCTGCGGACGCCGCTCAACCTGCTCGCCACCAAACTGCTGCACAACTTCCGCGAGGCGTACAAGGCGTGGCCGGCGGCCTTGGCCGTCACGTACCCGACGACGTACTCGCGGTACGAGTTGCGCGCGCTGCGGCAGGCCGTCCACCGCGGCTGGCTCCGGTTCCAGAACTGGCGGAGCGACCAACCAACGGCGTCCGGCGACACGGAACTGGCCGCGCTGGCCGTGCACGTGGCGGCGTCCGCCGGGCGCGCCGCCGGCGCGGACGACGACCGCGACGGCGACCAACTGATCAAGCTGCTCATCGACGAGGCCACCGCCGCCAGCTTCTTCCACCTGTACCGCCGCATCTTCGCCGACGACGCGCCGGGCGGGTTGGTCGGCTTCCACTACCAGCACGAAGACGGGCTGAACCTGCTGCTGTGCGACTGCGGCGGCGGCACCACCGACATCGCGCTCGTCCACGCGAAGGTGGATGGCGACAACCAGGACGTGCTGCGGTTGAAAGTCCTCGGCCGCAGCGGCGTGCGGTCGTTCGGCGGCGACAACATCACCCGCGAACTTGCCCGGCTGCTGAAAGCGAAGATCTGCTTCGAGATCGGTAAGGCACGGAACCTGCCGGGGTTCAGCGGCCTGAAGTTGCCGGACAAGGCGGACTTGGCCGGCGTCCGCAAATTCATTGATCAAGTCGCGGCCGCCGACAAGGACGACCTGATCCTGGCCACCCGCCTGCGCGGCGACTGGACCGACGACCAGCGGCGGCGGGCGCTCGACCTGTGGCAACTGGCCGAGGACGTGAAGATCAAGTTCGACGAGACCGAAACGATCGGGCTGCCCGCGGTGAAGAACGCCGGGGGTATGGACGAACTGACCTGGGTGCGGGGCACTAACGCGCTCGCGGCCAAACTGCTGCCGGACGACGCCGCCGCGGCCAACGTGGTGAAAGCGCAACTACTGAAAGTGAAAGTCCACCGCTGGGAACTGGACGCGCTCGTGTCCGCCGACATCGACCGGGTGGTGGCGAACTGCAACGGACTGATCCGCGCCCGCCTCCGCCCAGGTGCCGACCCAGACATCGCGGACCCGGCCGTCCACTGGGTCGTGGCCAGCGGCAGCGCGGTCAAGTACGCGCTCGTCCGCCGGCGGCTGGAAGAAGGGTTGGACGTGCCACTGTTGGGCGACGGCGGGTTCACCTTCGACCCGGAGAACGCGAAGGACGCGACCGCCAAGGGGGCGGTGCTGGCGCTGGCCACCCAAGAGGCGAATGGGCGAATCAAGGTCGAGTTCCAGGGCGACCTGGTGAACCGCCTGCCCTTCGATGTCGGCTTCTGGGATTACACCGTCAACCGGCCGTCCCTGTTGTACGCCGAATACACGCACTACGACGACCTCCGGGACGCCGCGCGGCAGCGGATCCAGATGGCACCGGGACGGCCGGGGGACCCGCCGGCGAAGCTGTTCAAGCTGGTCCGCCGGTTCCCCGGCGACGAGGGGTTCAGCGACTTCCTGCGGTTCGACTTCCCCGACGGCATTCACGGCGACCTGTCCATCCGGTACGACGCGGAGTCGCCGTTCGAGTTCGAGGTCACGGACGCGAGCGGGACGGTTGGCCTCCCGTCCGACCCGACCGACCAGAGCGTGTACGTGCCGCCGGCCCTGCGGGGCGACATCTGATACCCCGTCAACCCAAGGAGGCCGTTGCCGTGGAGGACCGCACGCCCGACCCGCGAACCGACATCGGCCGACATGCCGAGGCGCTCCGCACCGCCGCGGACGAACTGGACCGCGCGGTCGAGTGGGCCGCCGACGCGGACGAACCGGCGGTCGGCTGGCTCCGCCGCGCGGCGGCGGTGGCGTGGTGGCGGGCGACCCGCGACGGCCTCCCGCCGGATCCGACCGCCGCGCTCCGGCAACTGGCCGACCGGTGCCGCGCGCAGACCCCGACCAAATCCTCGCGCGGTCGGATCTGGCCGCGGTCGGCGGCCGCCGTGTCCGTTCCCGATCAAATCGCGGGCGCGCTCGACGCCCTCGCCGATACCCCCATACACCCGCTGTCCGCCATCCGCGATCCCTTGGGCGCGCTCCTCGACCCCCTGACCGACAGCGTGGTCTCGCGATTGCTCGACCTCGCCGCGCTCGATTGTCTGAAGGCGCTGGCCGGCGACCCCGCCTTGCCCCAGCGCGTGCGCGCCGAAACCCCGGCCGGCTGGTCCGGCCGGCCGGCCGCCGCCGTCGCCGTCGCCCGCCTGCTGCTGCGAGAGCGCGCGGGCGACCTCGTCGCCTGGCTGCCCCGCTGGTGTTCCGACTTCCGGCTTGGGTTCGGGACCGCGGGTCCGCCGTCCGGCGCGGCGACGGACCCGTCCGGCTGGTGGTTCCTGCCCCCGACGGCCGCCGCCGCGCCGACCGACGACGACTGGGCGAACCTGCCGTCCCCGCCGGCCACGGCGAGTTACGACTGCCCGATGTTCCACGAGGCGCGGCGCGCCACCCGGGGGTTGGCCACCGGGGCGCGACGGGCGGAACTGAAACGAGAGTTCGCGGAGTGGGTCCGAACCGCCCCCGGAGCCGAATACTTCGACTGGTTCCTGCGCCTCGCGTCGAGTGACCGGCACGCTTCGGATGCCGCGAGACAATGGTGGCGGGCGATCCGCGGCGACCGGTGGGCGACCGCCTACCCGGATTACGACCCCGATGCGGATGGCCTGCTCTGGCCGGAGGCAGTGCCCTTCCCCCGCGAGGCGGTCGTCACGGTCCCGTCTTCCGAACCCGTGAACGCGGTCGTGACCGTGACGACGTTCGCCCCCGATCCCGCGCACGCGCGGCTGACGGTGAGTGACGGCCCGCCGCCGCTGCCGGCCCCCTTACAACGGTTCCGCGCCGCCGTGGCCGCCACCGACGCGGCCGGCTGGCGCGACGCCTGGGCCGACGGGCGTTGGGCGCAAGGCCGCGCGCTCGCGCTCGGCACGCCTGGCGACGCGGCGGCGGTGGCGGTCGGCGTGCTGAAGGCCGGCGCGGACCACCCGCCGAACGCGGAGCGGGCCGC
>Ga0105048_10016183_pt1 | contig 11541 bp, 7 predicted proteins | sample MAT05_FD_78382 | JGI IMG/M metagenome (GOLD analysis project Ga0105048, IMG submission 78382) | Freshwater microbial communities from Lake Fryxell liftoff mats and glacier meltwater in Antarctica - MAT-05 | ecosystem: Environmental > Aquatic > Freshwater > Ice > Liftoff microbial mat | place...
AGACCTTTCTCACGGCAAACACCTGATTCACTTCGAAGCCAAAGATCAGTTCGGCACCAAAGCGAAAGTCATCTCCGATGTCTCCTTTGAAGTCCCGGCCCCACTCCTTCAACAGCCTGCGTTTTTCGTCCCGGTAGGCATCAGCCTCGTCGCGGCCATCATCGCCATCTACGCCTTCATCACCCGCACCTACCAGCACAACCGCAAACTCGCTGAAAAAGAAGAAAGCTTCCGCGCTCTCATCGAATACAGCTCGGTTGGCATCACACTTTGGGATCACAACCGCCGCATCTTCTACGCCAGCCCCGCTCTCAGAATCATCCTCGGCTACGAGCCCCAAGAACTCCTCGGCGACTTCAATCCCGATCTTATACACCCCGACGATCTCCCCGCAGTCCAGGCTCGCCTAAAAGGCCTTCTCGAAGTCGTCGGCCAGACCCAGCGCTCCCGCGTCCGCCTGAAGCACAAGAACGGCGAATACCGCTGGATCGAAGTCATCTCCCGCAACCTCTTCGACAACCCCGCTGTCGGTGCCATCGTCACCAACATGCGCGACATCACCGATTCCACCAACGCTGAAATCGCCGCCGCCGAAGCCCGCCAGCGCGCCGAAAGCGCCAATCAGGCCAAGAGCGACTTCCTCGCCATGATCAGCCACGAGATCCGCACACCCATGAACGGCATCACCGGCATGTGCCAGCTTCTTCTCGAGACTAACCTTAACAAAGACCAGCAGGATTACTCGGAAACCATCGCACAGTCCGCCCAGTCCCTCCTCGCCCTCATCAACGACGTCCTCGATTTCTCCCGCATCGAAGCCGGCAAACTCAGCATCGAACGAGCCCCGATCGACCTCTCAGCCTTGCTCACTGAGGTCATCCAGCTCATGCGCGTCCGCGCTGAAGAAAAAGGCCTCAAGATCAAGGCCGAATACCCCAAAGACGCCCCCCGCGCCTTCTATGGCGACGCTCTGCGCATCCGCCAGATCCTCTTCAATCTCACCGGCAATGCCGTTAAATTCACCCACACCGGCGAGATTTGCCTCGAAGCCAGGATCCAGTACTACGCCGCCAGCCGCTACTCAATCTGCATTGCCGTCCGCGACACCGGCATCGGCATTGAAGCCGAAAAACTCGAAACCGTCTTCCACAAATTCACCCAGGCAGACCTATCGACAACCCGCCGCTACGGTGGCACCGGCCTCGGCCTTTCCATCTCGCGAAGCCTCGCAGAACTCATGGGCGGCACAATTAATGCAAAAAGCGTACCCGGCGAGGGCAGCGAATTCCGCCTCGATATCCAGCTCGATGTCGCCCCCGAAAACGCCCTCGAACGCCGCCAATCCAGCGTCAACGCCCTCCAGCCACTCTCGGAGTCACTCGATATCCTGCTGGTCGAAGACAACAAGGTAAATCAGAAACTCGCCCTCCGCCTCCTCGAGCGTCTAGGCTGCCAGGTTAAAGTCGCCGCCAGCGGAGTCGAAGCCCTCACCATGCTCGACCGTTACAATTTCGATCTCATCCTGATGGATTGCCAGATGCCTGAAATGGACGGCTACGAGGCCACCAGGCGCATCCGCGAGCGAGAACACGGCACTAGACACATCCCCATAGTCGCCATCACTGCCAACGCCATGGAGAGCGACCTCGAGCGTTGTCTCACCAGCGGTATGGATTTCTACCTCACCAAGCCAATCGATTTCGCCAAACTTAGGGATGCTCTGGAGACATGGGGAATAGATTACCGCGCCCCAAGAGCCACTTCGGATCCAGCCGCCTCTTAACCGCCTTCATCGCCTCAATCTCGGCCTCTGAATAGAGAAACGGTAGGAAGTGCCGCTTCCGCTTCCCCAACCCATGCTCGGCCGCAATCGTCCCACCCAACTCGACGCTTTTGCGCGCAAAGTCATCCATCAGCTTCTTGCCTTCTACCCCGGTCGCCTCATTCGAGGGAAACAAATTCACATGCACATGCGCGTCCCCAATATGCCCAAAGATCGCAAACGGGGCCGGAAACCGCTTCGCAATCTCATCGCGATAATAGGCCAGCATCTCACGATTCTTCTCCACAGGCACCGAGAAATCCGATCCCAGCTTCGAGAAGCCCAACTGCCGCACCATCTGAATCACGCGCTCCGGCAACGCATGACGAAACGCACGAAACCGCTCCCGGTCCGCCTCTGACGATCCAAACCAGCTTTCCTCGGCCATCGCCTTCTGCTCCTCCAGCCGCGTTACCCAAGCATCCACAGCCGAATCATCCTCAACCAGTTGCTCGACAATTACACAAGCCACAGCCGCCTTCGGCAAGTCCGTGTACTTCTCCCGAATCAGCCCCAGCGACGGCTCGTCGGCCCACTCGAGCATCCGCAATCCAGGGATAGATCGCCACGCCTCCACGGCACGAATCGAATCCGCGTCACTCGAAAAAAACACAATGCCGTTCAGCATTTCCTTCGGCACGGGCTGCAATTCAAGCTCAGCCTCAATCACAACCGCCAGCGTCCCCTCAGACCCCGAGATCAAATCAATCCAGTCCATCCCGGCTGTCAGCGGATAACCAGCCGAGTGCTTGGTCGAAGCAGGCCTGTGCACCGGACTAACTTCGAAATCGATCTTGTCCCCGCGACGAACGTCAAGCACCCGTCCATCCATCAAAGCAAATCGCAGACGCCGGATCCACCGCCGCGTAGCCCCATACATAAAGCTCCGGCTCCCGCACGCGTTACAAGAAATAGTGCCACCAATAGCAGCCATTGTCTCAGTCGGGTCGGGAGGATAAAACTGCCCGCTGCGCTTAGCTGCGGCATGAAGATCACCCAGTATCGCCCCGGCCCCGCAAACGGCGAAGCCCTCATGAATCTCGATCTTATTGAACTTCTCAAGCGACACACACCAGCCGCCCTCGGGCACACGTCCGCCGGTAAGGCCAGAGCCTCCACCGGCAATCGTGACGGCAATCCCGCCAGCCTGCGCTTCAGCCAGAATTGTTACCAACTCAGCTTCCGTCTGCGGGATCAGAATCTTCTCTGCGTGCCCCTGATAATTGGACGCATCCTCAAGATAGTTCCACATCGAAACCTAAACCTCCATGATCACCGGCACGATCAACGGCCTGCGCTGCGTCTCCTTGTTCAGGAACCGCTTTAGATCGGTGCGAATCTTTTCCTGCATCACGCCCCAGTCGGAGCGCTCTTCTTTGTTCGATCCTTCAATCGTCTTCATCACCAACTGCTTGGCAAAGGGCAACAGTTCACTGGATTCCTCAAGCGAAACGAAGCCACGGCTGATAATCTCCGGCGGGCCCTGCAACTGTCCCGTAGCCTTATCGAAAGCCAGCACTGGAATCACAAACCCATCCTCAGCCAAATTGCGGCGATCCCGAATGATCATGTCTTCCACCACATCACCGAGCGAACCCGAATCGATATAGACGCGACCTGTGGCGATCTTCTCGCCCTTGCGCGCACCCTTCTCATCGATCATCAGGCTCTCGCCATTCTCGATGATAAAGGTCGACTCAAGCCCCTTGCCCTCAAGGTGCTTGGCCAACTGCGCATGGCGCTTCAATTGCAAATACTCACCATGCACTGGCATGAAATACTTCGGCCGAACCAGATTGAGGATCAAAGTGAGTTCCTCGCGGAACCCATGCCCCGACACATGAATCGGCGGCGACCCTGCTCCATAAATCAATTCCGCCCCGCGCCGTGCAAAGTGATTGAGCATCCGCCCAATCGGCTTCTCATTACCAGGAATAATCCGGCTGGAAAGCACAACGGTATCGCCCGGCTTCACCGACAAATTCTTGTGATTATCGACAGCCACCCGCGACAAGCTCGACATCGGCTCGCCCTGCGTCCCGGAGACGATACAGCAAACCCGGTGCGGCTGCGTCTCCATGATGTCCTGAGGCCGAAGCAAGATGTTATCCGGAATCCGCAACAACCCAAGGTCATGCGAGATCTCGGTCGTAGCCAGCAAGCTGCGCCCAATCAAAGCCACCTTGCGGTCGTACTTGGCAGCCACATCGAGAATCTGCTGGATGCGATGAATTGAACTCGAAAAACAGGAGAAGACCAGCCGTCGCGTAGCGCTGGCGAAAATCTGCTCCAGCCGCGGCCTCACCGCACGCTCCGATTCGCTATAACCCGGACGCTCCACATTGGTCGAGTCGCTCATCAGTAGCAGCACGCCACGCTTGCCATATTCGGCAAACGCGTGCAGATCGAAGTGCTCATCGTCAATCGGTGTCTGATCGATCTTGAAGTCAGCCGTATGCAACACGACACCAATCGGCGTTGTAATGGCAAGCGCCACACAAGACACCGTCGAGTGCGTCACACGAATGAAGTGAACCTTGAACGGCCCGATCTCAATCTTGTCGCCGGCTTGAACCTCGTTCAGCACCGCATCTTTGAGCAGGCGATGTTCTTCCAGGCGCCGCTCGGCCATGGCCAGCGTAAAGGGCGTACCGTACACAGGGATGTTCAACTGCGACAGCAGATAGGGCACACCCCCGATATGGTCTTCATGCCCGTGCGTCAGGATCAGCGCCCGAACTTTCTCGCGATTGTCTTTCAGATAACTGAAGTCGGGAGTCACGATATCGACACCCAGCAGCTCCGAGTCGGGGAACATCATTCCGGCGTCAATGACAATAATGTCGTCGTTGTAGCGGAGGGCCATTGAGTTCATTCCGAACTCGCCGATGCCTCCAAGGGGGATTACTTGTAATTTGCCTGTTGGCATTCTGTTATTTGCTTCTACCTAAGGATAAACTGTCGGATGCATGAAAATTCTTCTGTTTCTAGCATTTGCCGGATTCGTCAGCGCGCAATCTAAAGGCTACCAGCCTTTGTTCAACGGAAAAGACCTCACCGGCTGGGAAACCCGCGGCGACGGCAAATGGATCGTCATCGACGGAGGTGTCCTGGTCGGCCAGCGCGACTTCGATTCCAAGTCCCTCGCCCCCGGTAAACGCTTCACCACGGAGAAGGAATATGGCCAGTGGCTCAACCACCAGGCTTGGCTCTACACCAAAGACAGCTTCGAACAATACGACCTCCACGTCGAGTTCTGGACCAAAGAACACGGCAACAGCGGCATCTCCCTCCACGACCCCACCCGCGCCGCTGCCGCCATCGCCTGGCCGCCTGACTTCACCAAAACCCCAGCAAAAGCCGCCTACGAAATCCAGATCAACAACAACTACCCCGATCCTCACCCCACCGGCAGCATCTACGGTTTCATCGACGCCCCCAAAGATGCCCTCAAAGAAAACCAGTGGAACGTATTCGACATTGAAGTCCGCAAAGGCTCAATCGTAGTAAAGCTCAACGGTCGTGAAGTCTCCCGCACCGTCCCTGATCCCAAACGCGCCACCAGCGGCCCGATCGGCCTCCAGCTTCACGACCAGTTCAGTGTCATCCAATTCAAAAACATCCGCATCAAAAAAATCTCTTGACCCTCCGCTTACAAGCTGATCGACGGAGGCGTAAACGAGTTTGAGCTGCAGGACATGCGCCAATTACGCCGTGCCGAACAAAAGGAAGAGAGCAGATGCCTGGCTACCCATCCGGCCCTTGCCGCGAAATCTATCTCCATATCGGCAATCCCGTTCGTCAGCATGACACCTCTTACGTAACCGAAATCCAATTCCCGGTCGACAAAGCGCTGTGAAGAAAAAGACAGCATGGGAAAAACTGAAGTGTGGCAAGTCACCCAAGATCGTTGAAGACTACAAAGACGGCCCCATGCTCGTTTCCACCCTTGGCAGGTCGAGGGCGAGATCGCCAAGATCCCCAAGGGCCACGTCATCACCCTCACCCAGTTGCGCAAAAAGCTGGCGCGCCAACATGGCGCTACCCTCACCTGCCCCATGTCGACAGCGATCTTTGTCAACATCGTCGCCCGCGCTTATGTCGAGCGCGAGCAAGAAACCGGAAAGCCCGGAGTCCCCTGGTGGAGGGTACTCCGGGCTAACGGCAAACTGAATGATAAGTTTCCAGGCGGGGCGGCAGAACAAGCCCGTCGCCTCCGCCTCGAAGGCCTCGACCTGCACTCCGAATGCCAATTACCCGTTGCGCGGGCCACTGAATGGTTTTGTGCCCAGGGTCAATCTATGCACTCATAGGCTGCAAGCGTCAGGAAGTCCGCACACCGGTCACTTAGCATCATCTCCTCAAACATCTTGGCTGCCAGCGGAAATTTTCCCGTGTCAAAGCGCTTCTCACCGAGGATCGAGCGAATGTGCACAAGTTGCGTGGCGATAGTTTCGCGAACCAGGTCTGGACTCACCTCGCGGCCGTCCTGAAGCTTGACTCTGTGCCTCAGCCACTGCCATACCTGAATGCGAGAAATTTCCGCAGTGGCTGCGTCTTCCATCAGGTTGTAAATAGGAACGCAACCATTACCCATGAGCCAGGATTCAAGATACTGAATGCCGATGTCGATATTGATCTTCAGGCCCTCTTCGGTGATGTCCCCTGTTGGCACTTTAAGCAAGTCTTCTGCCGTCACCTGAACATCGTCCCTCTTGATATGGATCTGGTTGGGTGTAGTCATGTTGGCATTAAAAATTTCCATGGCCACCGGTACAAGCCCCGGGTGGGCAACCCAGGTGCCGTCATGCCCCGCCTTGACCTCACGCAACTTGTCCTGGCGAACTCGTTCGAGCGCTGCATCGTTGGCAGCCGGGTCGTTCTTGATTGGGATCTGCGCCGCCATACCACCCATTGCAAAGACCCCGCGGCGATGACAGGTCCGAATCAGCAACTGCACATACGAATGAAGAAAGTGGCAGGTCATCGTGACCTGCGCACGGTTCGGCATCACAAAATCAGGGCGATTGCGGAAGGTCTTGATGAAGCTGAAAATGTAGTCCCAGCGGCCACAGTTCAGGCCTGCCGAATGGTTGCGCAACTCCCACAGGATCTCGTCCATTTCAAAGGCGGCGTGGATAGTCTCGATCAGCACAGTGGCGCGGATGCTGCCTTGCGGCACCTCCATATAGTCCTGAGCAAAGACGAAAACGTCATTCCACAAACGCGCTTCGAGATGGCTCTGCATCTTCGGAAGGTAGAAGTAGGGCCGGGTGCCACGAGCGAGCGCCGTCCTGACATTGTGAAAAAAGTAGAGGCCAAAATCGAAGAGCGATCCGGAGATCGGCTGCCCATCCACCAGCACATGTTTTTCGATGAGGTGCCAGCCGCGCGGGCGAACCATCAGAATCGCGGGCTTGGCCCCAACGGCATATTGCTTGCCTTCAGGGCTCGTATAAGCGATGGTGCCTGCGATGGCATCACGAAGATTCAGTTGTCCCTGGATGTTGTTCGACCAGGTGGGTGAATTTGAGTCTTCGAGATCCGCCATAAAGACGGTTGCGCCAGAGTTGAGCGCATTGATCACCATCTTGCGATCTACTGGGCCAGTGATCTCCACTCGGCGATCCTGCAGTTCGGCAGGTATCGGGGCGACCGTCCATTCGCTTGCGCGTATAGAGGCAGTCTCGGGGAGAAAGTCGGGCAGTTCCCCCGAATCGATCGCCACTTGCCTCGCCTCGCGCCGGGCCAGCAGTTCAAGTCGGCGGGCACCGAAGCGACGGTGTAATTCAGTGAGGAATCCCAGCGCCTCAGTGGTCAGTATCTGCTCGGCGGCATCCTCGGGATGGGCGAGAATTGTGATCGGCTCAAAACTCATTTCGCCTAGAAGTGTATCTTAAGGCCAGGCTTAATAATTCGTTGGATACCGTAAAGGCCGAATGTGCGCAAAAAAAGAAAGCCCGGAGTCCCCCTGCCTTGGGAAACTCCGGGCTGCCAGTCGAATTGTTGTTTTTAGAACTGGATTCTTAAACCCAACTGCACATTGCGCGGGCCGACGTTCGTCGTACCCGTCACCACGCCAAAGTTAGGACTAGAGATATCCGTATTCGCTCTGCCAAACTGCGGCGTATTCGTCAGGTTAAACATCTCGACCCGGAACTGTGCCTTAAAGCGCTCCATAAAACGGAAGTTCTTAAGAATCGCAACGTCGGCATGATTGGTCGGCCCGAAACGGATATTGGAAACCCAGCGAGTCGTGCTGCTCAACTCGTAGTTCCCCGGTCTTGTAAATGCCGCCGTGTTGAACCAGCGGTTCGGATCCGGGTTCTCAACTGCCGCAGTCTTCAAGTCAGCCACATTCGGGCGCTGCACCTGAAAGCCATAATTCGCCAATGTATTCGGAGCCGTAAAGCCCAGCGGCAGCCCCGACCCAAAACGGATGATCGATGACACCTGCCAGCCACCAACGATCGCATTAGCTACCGGGTTCATGTTCGACAGATACTTGCGGCCCTTGCCGATCGGCATCTCATAAACCAGCGCATTCACAAAGCTCTGCGGCAGGTCATGAGCGGAGATCGAACGGTCTACCCTCTGATTGTAATAATCACGCATGGTATCGCCCACTTCCCAGCCTTGCCATTCACTCGCATTATCGATTGCTTTGGACCACTGGTAGGTGGTCAGCAAATTAAGACCACCGGAGATTTGCCAGTTGTAGCGAACCACGAGAGCGTTAAAGCTCGAACTGGCTCCCGGCGTGTCGCTGCTCAGATTTACGGCGGTGAACTGCGGGAAAGGCCGCAGCAAGCGATTCTGAGGGATGGTTCTGCCGGCCAGCACGCCTGTCGGAATCACCCCAAAGAATGGATTATTCACAGGAGCGTCTAGCGCCGCTCCGCGCGAGAGAAACTGCGGATCAAGTTGATTCGCCTGCTGTCCCGTCCCATAGAGGAGCTTTCGACCCTGCGAACCGGTGTAACCAATCTCAAACACCATGCCTTTTTTGATCTCATACTGAATGTCGAATGAGAAATTCTGCACATAGCCTAGTGGGTGCAGGCGCGGGAAGAAGTTTACCGAATCGCCCACTTGTGTATTCAACCCCTGTGTGCTGCCGATCGGCTGATTCAAACCCTGAGGAAATGGGTTGCGCAACAGCGCCGAAGGGTTCGGGTTGATGCCGTCTCCACCCACCGTTGAGACCCAGGTTGTTGTCGTCGAGAACCCTTGGTTGGACCCGCCACCGGTCTGCGGGTAAAAGATACCGTATCCACCGCGAACAACGAGCTTGTCGGTTAGCTTATAAGCCATGCCGATGCGCGGAGCAAGGTTTAGCCAGTCCGTATCCCAAGCCGTACGGTTGTCCTTGTTCGCAAAAACCAGTCCGCCCTTGAGCGGCAACCCTGTCGCCTGTGCCAGCGGGCTTGCAATATTCGGGTTGAAATTGTTCAGGCGGTTGTAACGTTCCGTCCGGCCCAACTGAGCTTCCCAGCGAATGCCGATGTTCAAAGTCAGCCGTCGATTGATGCGCCATGCATCTTGTAGGTAGAGTCCATAATAAGGCGAGCTAATCGCTGGTGCAGCATTGATTGGCACTGAGCCGCTGGCACCAACGCCAAGCAATAGACTGGCAATCCCGTCGCCGCTGGTCGTTGCCGCTTGTGCGGCATTCGGGCCAGACGTCAAGCCGCGCGTAAAGTTAAAGGTTGGAGTATTGAAGTCGGTATTGTTGAGCTTGGCAAATTCGCCCATCCAGCCGAATTTTAGTGAATGTTTACCTAACTCCTTGGTCGCGTTTGCCTGAATATTATGCGTTTCGCGAGCCACGTTAAGGAAGCGCGAATTCGAAAAGCTAGAGTAGCCCTGCATGCTGAATTGAGGGAAGGTGGCCGTCTGAAATTGATTAACCAGCGATGCAGGCAGGCCAAGAGTCGTTCCGTTCAAACCTTTTGATGGTGAATTCTGATTCTCACGCCACCGGCCCGAACCCAAAAGCACATTCAGTACCCAAGTGGGTGAAGGAGTAAACGTAGCACCTATCACAACGTGATGCCGAGGGTTTACGTCCGAGAAATTCGTATCTGCGCCATTGCCATAAAACTGCGGAGCAACATTCGACTGCCAGGCCTTCGTCATGCGGCCAAACATTGTGTATTTCTCGCTCTTGGCCCAGTCGATACGCAAGTCCATGCGATCATTCACCGTTCGCGTCTTGTCGGCAAGTGCGAAGTTTAGGGTATTCGTCCTCGTGTCTCCTACTGTATTTCCTGCTGGAAACAAACTAATCACCCTCGATCCGACCGGGTCAATCAGCGATGCGGGGATAATATTCCCGGGGAAGGCGTCGCGCACAAATCCCGCTCCATTCGGATTCGCCCGTGTCGTGAACGGATTGAAGATAGGAGATACACTGCCGTCTCCATTCTTGGTCTCAGAAAAATTACCTGCTCGCTGCAGAGCCGTCGGCAAAGTCGTGATCAGCGTCGAAGGGCTCGCCTGCCGTGTTGCTTCATAGGTGCCGAAGTAGAACAATCGTTTCGATTTAGAAATCGCACCACCAATCGAAGCTCCATATTGGTTGCGTTGAAACACCGGTCTCGCCAGCCCGGAGCGATTATTCGCCCAGGCATTAGCATCCAGCTTGTCGTTGCGAAGGTATTCAAATACCGAACCATGAACCTGGTTTCCGCCACCCTTGGTGATCATGTTCACCGCGCTGCCATCGCTCTTGCCAAACTGCGCGTCAAACTGATTGCGCTGAATATTCATCTCCTGCACGGAATCAACCGAAGGCGATGCAATCAATCCACCCCAATCCACCGCAGCCGCCGGAACACCGTCAATCAGCGTCAACCCAGCCTGCCCGCGTCCGCCATTCATCGAAAAGCGGTTATGGTTCTGATCCTGTGTCGCCTGCGAAATTCCGGTTCGCACCGCAATCACACCAGCATTGATGTGAACCAGCGCAAACGGATTTCTCGCATTGGTAGGTAGATCGAGAATAGCTTGAGAATCAAGCGTCACGGCCCGATTGGCCGACTGCGTATCCAGCAGCGTCACGGCGGTTGAAACCTCAATCGCCTGCGATACATCGCCAACTTGCAGAGTGACATTCAACTCAAGAGTCTGGTTCACTCGCAGCGTCGCATTAGTGCTGATCGCCTTCTTAAAACCAGGATGCTCGGCAGAGACTTCGTAGTTGGCGGGAGGAAGCTGCGAGAACACATAGCCACCTTCCGCCCCTGTCGTCGCCTGACGGGTGTCACCCGTGGCTTCGTTCTTGGCCGTCAATTTGGCTCCGGCTACCGTCGCGCCATTGGCGTCCGTCACAGTGCCGGCAATAGTACCGGTGAAAGTTTGACTCAGCGCAAACGCGGCTGAAATCAGAAATAGAAAAACAACATGGGTTAGCTTTCGCATTCCTCAAGACTCCTTTAAGTGGTGCGCTAAGTTTATTACAATTGCCAACCTGTTGTTAGCATGGACTTTAAAATGAAACTTTTTGTCTACATTCTGGTTGCCGTTTCCTGCCAGGCAAGCGAAACACACCGGCTCGATCTGAAGGCCGCACTCAAGCGGGCTATGGAGCAGTCCCCCGAAGTCCTCCTAAGCCGTTTCGACGAATCGAGCGCCCAGCAGGCTGTGCAGATCGCACGCGACCCCTTCTCTCCCAAACTGGCAGTCGGCAGCGGCCTTGCCTACACCTACGGCTTCCC
>Ga0105048_10016184_pt1 | contig 11540 bp, 11 predicted proteins | sample MAT05_FD_78382 | JGI IMG/M metagenome (GOLD analysis project Ga0105048, IMG submission 78382) | Freshwater microbial communities from Lake Fryxell liftoff mats and glacier meltwater in Antarctica - MAT-05 | ecosystem: Environmental > Aquatic > Freshwater > Ice > Liftoff microbial mat | place...
GATAAAAATCGACAGAACTCCTATTGATCTTCTTTTTCTTTTTTCTTGATACTTCGACGTAGCTCAGCACAAGTAAAAAAGAAACAAAAAATCAAGTGTTGCAAAACGCTCTGGCGGCTAAACTTCGTAAACTCTAAGTGCGGCCGGGTGATCTCCTATGACCTTTTTTTTTAACTCTTGCAATTTTCGTCAGGAGCTACCCGGTCTTACTAGGAGTTCACTTCGTTTAACCTTGTCGCGTTTTGATACCCGCCCATTTTAATCCACATAAAAACAAAATACCCTGAAACATTCTATTCATGGGACCTTTGGGCATTTTTTTTTAAACGTTTAGGACGATTTTAGTTTTCAATGTTGACTGAGCAGCGATAGCCCTGCCTGCGTGACGCAGTCTGGCAGGGTGTCCCTGCCTGTTTGACAACAGTCAGACAGGGAAGACAATGTGATTACTAACAATGCCCTACTCATAACATCCTATAATCTCTGTAAACATCAACCTTTGATTCACTAATTTTACGTTGGATTAATCTATTTCGATGAAATTTACAAGTAAACAAACGCTCAAAAGTATTTCAGACTTCTTAGGCTGTACTTTTGTTGGCGACGAAAATATGCCGATTACAGGCATCAATGAAATACATAAAGTTGAACCTGGAGACATTGTTTTTGTTGATCATCCGAAATATTATAAAAAGGCACTAACAAGTAAAGCTGATATTATTATCATTGATAAACAAGATGTCGAAGTTCCTGAAGGTAAAGCAATCATCATTTCTGATGCGCCTTTTGATGCGTTTAATAAAATCACAAAACATTTTTCGCCTTACAAAGTTTGGACTTCTGCGATAGGTGATAATTTCAAAATTGATACAGGTTCGGTAGTTCATCCAAATGTAACGATTGGACATAATGTGACCATTGGAAAAAATTCCGTTATACTTTCCGGTGCTGTTTTGTGCGATTTTACAATTATTGAAGATGACGTGGTTGTTGGGCCAAATTCAGTAATTGGACATGACGCGTTTTATTACAAAAAGAAAAAAGACGGTTACGACCGTATGCATTCTTGCGGTAGAACAATATTAAAAAATCGGGTAGAAATTGGTGCAATGACTACAATTGACAGAGGTGTAACAGGCGATACGATTATTGGCGAAGGAACTAAAATTGATAATCAAGTTCACATTGGTCACGATACAGTAGTTGGTAAAAATTGTCTTTTTGCCGCAAACGTTGGTGTGGCGGGTTGTGTTATAATTGAAGACAATGTAATTCTTTGGGGTCAAGCTGGTGTAACAAGCGATGTAACAATTGGCGAAAATACAATTGTGGGTGCTCAATCAGGTGTGTCTAAAAGTTTGGCAGGAAATTCCACTTACTTCGGTTCGCCAGCTGGTGAAGCAAGAACTGTTTTACGTGAACTTGCCGCATTAAGAAAATTACCAGTCATTATAGAAAATTTATGAGTTTTGTCTCAGAAAAAATAGTGATTGAATTAGAAAATAAACTAAAGTCAAAAGATTTTAAGTTGAATTCTTTATTGGAGATTACGCGTTGTATTAATTCCAACAAACCGGTTGAAGATTTGCTTCGACTTTATCATTATATCCTTCAAGAACAATTAGGACTTCGAAAATTTATTCTCTTTAACAAACAAGTCGGCTGGCAAATTTTAATTAAGTCGGGGATGAAAGGAAGCATTAAGGATATTAATGTTGAGAAAGATATTATTCGTTTCAAAGAAATTACTGTTATTGAATCTTCGCATAAACAATCGCTAAATAATTTTGACGTCATTATTCCTGTTCTTCATAAAGAACAAGCCCTTGCTTATTTAGTAATTGGTGGTTTAAAAGAATTACAAACGAATCCTCAAGTTGCTTTTGCCAATTTAAATTTTATGCAAACGTTAACCAACATTATTGTGGTTGCGATTGAAAATAAACGAATGGCAAAAGAAAGTGTGAAACAAGAATTGGTGAAACGCGAATTGGAACAGGCTTCTGAAATGCAACGCCTTTTGTTTCCTGCCAACTTACCTTCCAATCATAAAATTGATATTTCCGCAAAATATCTTTCGCACAGTAAAGTAAGTGGAGATTATTACGATTATATTCAGTTAAACGAAGACGAATTTATTATTTGCATTGCAGATGTAAGCGGTAAAGGAATTTCTGCTGCCATGTTGATGGCAAATTTTCAAGCTACGGTTAGAACCATCTATAATTACCAACGATTGGAATTGAAAAATCTGATTTTCGAATTGAATAAACAAGTTTTTGCAAGTGCAAACGGTGAAAAATTTATCACGTTTTTCATTGCCGAGTACAATTCAAAAACACGCAAAATGAAATACGTCAATGCAGGTCACAACTGGCCAATTTTAATTCGTGGAAAATCTTCTTCGTTTTTAAATAAAGGATGTATTGGTTTAGGAATGTTTGAAGAAATACCACACATCGAATCTGGCGAAGTAGAGATACAAACAAATACAACCTTAATTTTATATACTGATGGGGTTGTAGAATTAGAAAACGGAACTGACGAACAATTTGAAACAGAACGATTGACAAAAATTGTTCAGAGTTTTTTCCCATTATCAATGGAAGATTTGAACGCCATCATTTTTTCTAAACTTGATGATTGGCGAGGCACTCGGCGCTATGTAGATGACACAGCGATTTTAAGCTGTCGGATTTTTTAAAATTGAAACGGGTCTTCATTAAAGTATTGTTTTCTGAACCACAGTTCAAATGCTGGGTCAACAAATTCAAATTGCCCATTTATTTCATGAATAATATCATTCTGAGTAAGCGTAGTCTTATTCTTACTTACATTTCTAGGAGTTCCTAATGCAAAAGTGCGCATCGCTTCGGTGCTAGTAAATTGAGTTACCATTTTTACTACAGCTTTTAATAAGTTAAGTTGTGTAAGACTTATGCTTTCAACTTCCTTTTGATAAAGTGGAGTATTAGCATTTAATAATTCTTTTAATGCCGATGAAATTTCTGTTATTGTTGCTTTTTTAGTAGTTAAGTTCCAAGTGTAATGCGATAATTGTTGAACATACCATGGATGATTTTTCATTAATTGAGGAATGATAGCAGCAACTTCTGGAAGAATTGATTTTCCGGTTGATGCAAATCCTTTAGAAATAAACGAAATCCATTTTTTTGTTTCAATTTTTTGCAATAACATTAAATCACCAAACCGATAAAAAGGTTTTGATGGACTATTAAAAATTTCGGTCATCATGTGTCGCTTACTTCCATAAATGCAATAAGTCACCAAATTTTGACGTTGCCAAACTGCGCGCATCTTTTTTTCAAACTGTGCGTAGTGTGGAAAATTGGATAAATTTTGAAACTCATCCAAGCAAATAATCATTTTAATTTTCTTCTTTTTTGAAATGGTTTCAGCTAAATTCAAAATTTCATCTCCATGTTTTTTAAGATCATTCCAGTCAAAACTCAAACTAAAATCGGAGTGAGGATCTATACCAAACGTCAACTTTGGAACGAGGGCCTTAAAGAACTCTTTACTTGCCACTACCCAATCCTGCCATTTTGTAGATGTACCTTTTATGACTTCACGCGCCAATGTCTCAAGAAATTCTTCTTCTGTACTGACTGAAAAAAGATCGATAACAACAGTTTTTATACCCTTTTCTTTACGGTTAATCTCTTTCACTACTTTTTCTACCAACGATGATTTACCCCAGCGCCTTGGTGAAATAAGCATTGTATTGATGCCGTCCGTTAAATTACGATAAAGATACTTTGTCTCGTTTTCTCTGTTGGTAAATGAATATATACTAACAGTTGTGCCATAAATAAAGGGTGTGTCTTTCATGCTCAATCTTATACCTTTGGGTATTATACCAAATGGTATAATACCCAAAGGTATAACATATATTTAGAAAATACCACGAAATACGCTAAACAAATAAATTGTTCAAATAATTTTATACTAAATGGTATTATACCAAAAGGTATAAAAATATTAATGGACTATTAAATAGTGCCAATTACTTTAGAAACGAACGCCATTCTCATTTTTAAACTTGATGATTGGCGAGGTATGAACGAAGCTATGTAGATGATGCGGCATTTTGAGTTGTGAATTTTTAACGAGAAAAAGTTTAATTCTTGATTATAATTCCGTCTTGCATTTCAATAATACGGTCGGTATTATTTGCAAATTCGTTATCGTGTGTAACTACTAAAAGGCTTTGTTTAAACTCGTGACAAATCTCTTTAAAAATATCAAATACGATTTTACCATTTTTAAAATCTAAATTTCCAGTTGGCTCATCGGCCATTATAATTAACGGGTTATTAATTAGTGATCGAGCAATAGCAACTCGCTGTTTTTGTCCTCCTGATAATTGGTTTGGTTTTTTTAATGCTTGATCTTCGATACCTAGTATTTTTAGTTTTTGATAGGCGTTTACTTCTACTTCTTCTTTCGATAGCTTGGCTAATTTTAAACCGGGTAACATAACATTTGTAAGCACATCAAACTCAGCCAGCAAATAATGAAATTGAAAAACAAAGCCAATTTTTTCATTTCTAATGACAGCTAATTCTTTTTCTTTTTTTCCAGTTAATTTTTGTCCATCAATAAACAATTCACCTGTATAATCAGTATCCATGGTAGACAAAATATACAGCAAGGTAGATTTACCACAACCTGATTTACCAATAATGGAAACAAACTCACCCTTATTAATTGTAAATGAAACTTCCTTTAATACTTGGACAGTTTTCGGGTCGTGAAAATATTTAGAAATTGTTTTTGCTTCAAGAATTTTCTCTGTCATTATTTTCCTCTTATAATTTCTACCGGATCAATTTTACTTGCCTTTCTAGAAGGAAAAAATCCTGCAAAATAAGTTGTTACTACCGAGAATATTGCCGCTATAATATAATACTTAATGCTGTAATTTATTGGATAAGTTTTTATGGTAGGTAAGGCATCCGTTTCAAAAGGTATCGCATCTATTACATTACAAAGTGCAAATCCAAATAACAAACCAAAAGCTCCACCAACCAAACCAATTGTTAATGCAATGGTGATAAAAATATTGCTGACATCTTTACCTGAAAAACCTGTTGCTTTTAAAATAGCTATCGAATCCATATTTTCGTATATCAACATGTTTAAAATATTATAGATACCAAAACCTGCCACTATTAATAAGGTAATACCAACAGCATAAGATATTAGCGAACGAACGGAACTTCCTGTTTCAAATTGTGAATTGGCTGCTTGAATGTCTATTGCACTTGTTCCAAACAAGTTTGCATACTCAATTGCCATTTGCGGTGCTTGATTAATGTCCTTTAATTTTACCTGTATATCTGTAATAAAATCACTTGAAACACCTAAAATTCGCTGTGTTGTTGATATCGATGCATAACTTTGAACTTTATCAATTTCGGCGATTCCTGTTTGGTACATACCAACAACTTTAAGGTTAATTATTTCTCCCAAAATGGTAGTGACTTGAATGACGTCACCCAACTCGGCCAATAATTTTTTAGCAACACCAACACCAAGTATCACACTATTGGAAATAGTGTGTAGGTCATTAGAATTACCGCCAACCATATAATCTTCAAACGCAAAAAGTGCTTTTTCAGATTCTACTTCAATGCCATTAATCATGCCATTAAGTTTTACCGCTCCAGCATTGTAAAAAACTTGCGTTGAAATTTTTGGACACACTCCAAGCACTCTTTCATCTGTTTTAATTGCTTGAATTATTCCTCTATTGTTTTGAATTTTTAAATTATCGTTTTTTGGTTTTAATGATTGAACAAAATTGTAAGAGCTTTTATATGATTTGTATTTATCAATAGGCTGCACATCTGTAATTTTCGCCTCATTGTATAACCTGATGTGAGCCGTTCTGTTGGTCATTAAACCATCAAGCAAACCATTTAAACCTGTCATAAAACCCAACAAAGTAATAAACATAGTAATGCTAAACGTAACACCAATGGCTGCAATTAAAGTTTGTTTCCATCTTGCAAAAAGTAAAGCGCGAGAAATTCGAAAAATTAGTTTATATCGCATTATTCAGGCTTTCTCAATATATCTGTCGCTGAAATTCCTGATAAAATTTCAACCATTTTATAATCTTTTAAACCTGTTTTAATTAATAACGTATCGCCCTTTGCATTAATAACAAGACTATCTTTAACAACATAGTTTCTTGGAATAAGTAAGACTTGATCTCTTTTTTGCAAAATTATATTTGCTTCAAAATTCATGTTTGGATATAAGATACTTGGCTGTTCAACAAATTCTGCTTCTAACACAAATGTTTTTGATTTTTTATCCATGTACGGATTAATTTTAGTGATAACAGCTTTAAAAGCTTCATCCGGATAACTGTCCATGCTAACAATTACCTCCATTCCTAACTTAATTTTTAAAATGTCATTTTCATCAATTTGCATTTCTAGTACAAATTTTTGGGCATCGCCTAAAACAGCAATTATGGTTTGTTGATTAACCATTTCACCTTTGTTTACGTTGATGTTATACACCTTACCTTCAATTTCACTATACACGGTAAAGTCTCTTTGTGTATTACCCAAAATTTGTACATTTTTTTTTGCTTGTGATGAGTTATAATCCAATTGACGTTTATACTCGTAGTAATCGCGAATTGAATTTTTATACACGGTACTTGAGTTTTTATAAGTCAAAGCACTATTTTCTAAATCTACTTGTATACCAACGCCGTCCTTACTCAGTTTCACTTGCCTTTCGTATTGAGAAGAGTCATTTATCATTTTTGCTTTTGCCAGATCAATCTGACTAAACAGTTGTTTGAGCCGTTCTACATTAGAATTAAAATCGTAGAATTTTGCTGTTAAAGCGGCATTCTCACTATTTAGTTGCTGATTCTCGTCATAGATTGAAATTATCGGTGAGCCCTTAATTACTAAATCTCCTGATTCAACGTAAACATGATCTATGATTCCGCCAACTTTTGGAATAACTGAATATTGATTATCAGATTTGATATAACCAGAAGCGTAAATTGACTCTGTAATAGAACCAGCACTTGGACTTGTTTTCTCAAAATCATTGCCACAGGATACTAAATTTAAAACTACAATGAGTGAGAAGAATCTTTTCATCCTACAAAAGTAGCGATTAAGTATGCCTTAAGTGGACTAAGGAACTTATTTATTATTCCAGTTTATGCTAAGACTTAAAAAGGTAATTAGAATAATAAATGACAATTGAGCCTTTTGATTTTTCGCCCATTGGTTTTTTATCTTCTTGACTTTCTACATCGCCAGTCATACTTGCCGGCAACTCCTGACTTTTGATATCAAATGTGACCGTTACTTTTTTTGGAACAGCATATTTTTCTGTGCCATATTCTAACAAGATAGAATAACTTCCTTCATCTTTTGTGATAATGGTCATTTTACGAATGTTCAAATTTTTATCGATCCAAAATTGACCCAACACAACTTCTGATTCGATATCAGACGGAATAATTTTAATGATATCACAACTAACATCACTAATTAATTCTTTACCTAAATGCAATGCAGTGTATTTATTTTCTGTGATTGCATTTACTTGACTATTATAACCTGTTCTTGGTAAAAAAGCGAAACCTTTAATTTCATAATTAATACTATCTGGCGGGTAAAAATAAACTTTTCCTGTACGTTCTTTAATATTTATCCATTCAACATCTAACTGTACGCGAATATCACAAACATAAGTTGGAATTTTTTCCATACGCTTTAAAGCAGCTTGCATAACCGAATCGGCATACTCAGATTGTGAAAATCCAACAGCAGAAAAAAGTGAACAAACTAAAAATAACAAACTAAATTTTTTCATGTTAAGATGTCCTTTCTTTTAAAATTAATTAATCCAATTGCTGTGAAAACAAGAATGTAAACAACTTGCACAACAATGGCAGTTTGTATTGATCCCCAATCTATGGTTGTATCAAAAAAGTATTGCCATTTGATAACATGTGTTGTAAAAATATAGGGAAGAATAGGTTGTAAAACATTCGCCGCAACAGTACTTATAATATTCAGAACAATCAATACAGCAATGGTTCCAACAATGGGGCCAATTGAATTATTTGTAAAACTGGATATCATAATTGACAAAGAAGCTATCACTGTCATTGATAAAATTCCCATTCCAAATGCTCCAATAAATCGCCACTGAACATCAGCTGCATCAAAGACATGAACCCCACGACGAAACACAATTAAATCGCCATCTCCAAAAAGAGCTGCACCTAATAAATAGGATACTAATCCTAAAAACACAACAAGCGCAATTGTATAAATTACCCCGGCTAACCATTTTGCCATGTAAATTTTTGCTCTGCTATAAGGCCGTTGCAACAACAGGCGTAGCGAACCGTTTGCTGATTCTCCGGAAATGATATCACCTGTGACTAAACAAATTAAAATTGGCACATGAAGTATCAAAACATTAAGCAACATGTAGGTCAAAAAATTCATCGTAATTATTTTTCCTTCTAATCGAAAAACCGTACTTAAATTTTGAAAAACGAAACCAATTAAAGTTTCTCCTTCGGCAAAAAAAGCAAACTCAAGTGCTAAAACAATTAACAATATCGCACCAAATCCTATATAGGTTCGTGGACGTTTTAAAATTTTATAGAGTTCTATTTTAAGTAAGGTTCTCATGCTGTGAGGTGAATAAAATATTCCTCTAATGTTCTTAATTGTTTTACTTCAAAAACTAAAAATCCGGCCTGGACTAATTTTGAATTGAGTTCAGGAATACCACTTTCCTCACATCTTACACGAATGTGTTTTGGTTTTAAATCAACTGAATAATTTTGTGCTTCTAAAAATAAAATTGCCTTTTCGTTATCGTTGGTTTTTATTTCGATGTTCATTTGTTCTGCTTCCATCAATTCTTGAACGCTACCTTCTCTCAATTTTTCTCCTTTACTTATGATGATGGTTCTGTTTGCAATCAATTCTATTTCTGACAAGATATGCGACGAAATAATCACGGTGATATTCATTTCACGACTAATGCGTAAAATCAATTCTCGCATATCGGCTTGGCCTTGCGGGTCGAGTCCGTTTGATGGTTCGTCTAAGATAATCAAATCAGGTTTATGCAAAATAGCTTGTGCAATTCCAAGGCGTTGTTTCATTCCTTGCGAATAAGCTTTAACTTTTGTGTGTTGACGATCATCTAATTTTACTTCACGCAAAACTTCCTGTATACGTTCTTCACGATTTGGAATTTTTGAAAGTTGTGCAAAAATATTGAGGTTATTGTATGCCGACAAAGTTGTATGAAAATCTGGTCGCTCAATTAATGCACCAATACTTGACAAATATTTTCTAGAATTTGGTTTGATCTCTTCTCCTTTAAAACGAATAGTTCCGCTTGTTGGGTAAATTAATCCGAGAATCATTCTAAGTGTTGTGCTTTTACCGGCGCCGTTGGGCCCAAGAAAACCGTAAATATCACCTTGTTCAACAGAAAAACTGAGATTTTTCACAGCTTGAAAGTCTTTGAACGACTTACTCAAATTTTCTACCTCAAGCAATTTCATGATGCGCTTTTATGATAGAACAAAGATACAGTGAAATAGTTTTACGATGTATTAAAATTGATTGATGAAAAAGATGTATTGGTTGAAATTATTTTAACTCTAAATCAAAACAAAAAAAACAAAGAATTAACACGGTAAAATTTCAAAAGGCAAAGTCACTAATGATTTATATTCTTGCCCAGCTTCTTCCATTGCTTCATCGTCTTTTTCAACGAACCATTTAACGCTCACGCTAGATGCGCCGCTTTTGTGAATCAGCTCTACTTTTTTAAAGAAATCCAGAATTGATTTTGAAGAACTAGTATTAAAATATTCAAATTTTATTTCGATGACTGTTTTTGACTTAGGCGCTTTTGCATATTCCATTACCCAATCTAAAACGGGTGCATAAAACTCAGAAGATATTTCAGGAATTGATCGTCCAGACAGCTCTAAAACACCTGTGGTTGCATTCAAGTTAATGTGTGGAGTTTTTGTTGTTCCTGTTAATTTAAATGTTTCCATGGTGAAAGTATATTGCTGTTACAAGATTACGAAAAACAATGAAGGCCGGTTTGTAAATGGTGTAATTTTATCAAAATTAATTGAAACAGGTAGGAAATTCGACAGATTAATAATTAAATTAAAAACTCCAATCACAATCTGTCAGTTGACTGAAAGGGATAAAATTTAAAAAGAAAAAAGTAACTCTACTTATTGCGGAATAATTTCAAAAGGTAACTCCAGCAAAGTTTTATAAGATTCACCTGCTTCCTCCATTGCTTCATCATCTTCGGCGCAAAACCATTTTACACGAACGTTTGATTTTCCGTTTTTATGTAAAATTTCTAAACGCTTAAAAAAATCAAGAATAGATTTAGATGCATTTGTATTGAAATATTCAAATCGAGCGTGAACAAGTGTTTCTGTTGATGGATTTTTTCCATAGTCATCTACCCAACCTATTATTGGAGCAAAAAATTCGTTCGAAATTTCAAGAATTGATCGCCCAGACATTTCTAATACACCAGTAGAACCATTAAAGTTGATTTCAGGGGTTTTGGGGCTTGCTTTGACAATAAATTCTCTCATATTCATTCAGATTAAAAAACATTCACACACTATAATGACGTATCAACTAACGTAGTCGTTACAAAAAAAGTGCTTTTCTCGTCTGAACTTGTGTTTTATCGGACGAAACTTGTTTGCTTGTCGACATGAATTTGATTGTGGTTCTATGAAGACGTATGAAAAAACATTTATCCACAATTATCTCTATTGAGTAATTATTAAGTTACGATTACTTAATTTAGTTGACCGATATTTATTTTACACGCAGATGCCTGAAATCGTTGATAACAAACAAGTCTTTACTTTGTATGAAGTCGCATCAAGCATTCGCAAAACGCTGGCAGAAAGATATACTACGCCATTTTGGATTAAAACCGAAATCAACAAACTAAATATTTACGCAAAAAGCGGCCACTGTTTCCCTGAACTAGTTGATAAAAAAGACGGAAGAATTGAAGCTGAAATGCGCGCCACCATTTGGAAAAAAGACTTTGACCGAATCAATGAAAACTTCAAAAAAATTGTCAAAGAACCGTTGAAAGATGGAATTAAAGTTTTGATGAAAGCAACAATTTCGTACGACCCAAAATATGGTTTGTCACTTTTTATTCAAGACATTGATCCAAGTTTTTCTTTAGGCGAATTAGAAAAAGAAAAAAAAGAGACGATTGAGAAACTTCAAAAAGAAGGGTTGTTTGGAAAAAATAAATTGTTGCCGATTGCACTTTTGCCGAAACGAATTGCAATAATTTCGGTTGAAACAAGCAAAGGTTATTCAGATTTCATAAAAGTAATTGACCAAAATATTTTTGGCTACCGATTTTTTCACATGCTTTTTCCAGCTGTATTGCAAGGTGAAGCATCGATTGCTTCCATTACCAGACAA
>Ga0105048_10016185_pt1 | contig 11539 bp, 6 predicted proteins | sample MAT05_FD_78382 | JGI IMG/M metagenome (GOLD analysis project Ga0105048, IMG submission 78382) | Freshwater microbial communities from Lake Fryxell liftoff mats and glacier meltwater in Antarctica - MAT-05 | ecosystem: Environmental > Aquatic > Freshwater > Ice > Liftoff microbial mat | place...
CTACGCCGTTAACCTTATTTTATCGCCGCCCTTCGCGTGTGGCACGTCCCTGAGGTACGAAGGGCGTGGTGAATCGCTAGAGACATTTGCCACACTTCCCACGCCCATCGCTAATCGCTTTGGGCGTGCCACCCCTGCCACCCCTGCCTCACGTGCCACCCGATCGCCTGGTACTTTTCAGTCTGCCGCTCGAATTATGGCAGTCATTCGTTTGCACTACAACTCCTCAATGCCGTACGCGATGCGGTCGACGATTTCTTCGGTTGTCTTGGGATTGAAAAAGACGGCCTTCCAAGCTGGGATGTGGATACCGTTTGGACAGTAACCAAAACTGGTTGTAAAGCCCAGCCGAGCATCCAGAGTAGGGTCCATCATTTTGGTCCGCTTGTCGAACAATTGGCGAACCTCGGGTAAGTAGCGAGCGAGTTGTTCCGAAGTCAATTCGTTGCGAACCAATCGCTGATAGATATCTTCCGCATTTCGACCTTTCGGCAGAACCCACCAATTCACCGATACGCCGCGGGTATCGGCGTTGAGTACTTTGCAGTACTCGATCTTCGCCAACCTATCTTTGAGACGTTGGGTTAGCTCCAACGCACGTGCGGTCAGCATTTGCCAGCCAGTCAAGCCGATGCCGTTGAGCGACGCGATGACACTATATGGCCCAAGACCTGGCCGAGAGCATTCCAGTGTGAACAATGCAGGATCGCGACTTGCGTCTGCATCCGAGAAGTAAGGAGTATCGGAAACCGTTCTGGCCAAATACTTCAGGTCCTCGCGTCGGTTCACGATAAAAGCGCTCGAAGGATAGTGACCGCGGCCCAGCTTGTGAAAATCGATGGTTACGCTGTCTGCATAGCGCAGCCCAATGTTCTTTTTTTGAACCGTTCGAACAATATCCAGAAGGCCCTCTTCCATCCGAAGTGAATTTTTTGACGTGTCGTAGTCGGTCAGCATCACCATGGCCCAACCGACAGCCGCATCCGCGTGGAGTTGTGGCAAGGGTACGGAATACTGCGCACTTTTGGAAATAAGCAGTTCGCGAATAGCCTGGATGTCATCAATTCCAAAACCGTCCGTGGTTCCGAAGGTCGCACATACGTAGGCAACTTTGATGTTGGTGGAATACAGTTCGTCGAGTTTGGCTTCCAGCAGATCGAGCCGCATGGCTAGTTTTTCATCCGTGGGGATTTCGATCAAGTTTTGAGTACCGATGCCGAGCCAGCCAGCTACGGTTTGGTTTGAGTAGTGCCCCGCTTCGGAACAGATCCCAACGATTCGATGTCCCATTAAGCCGGAACGCATCGCACCAGGAAGCACACGTTCGAGTCCGATTTTCGCTCCGTAAAGGTTCGAAATCGTACCGCCGATGGTGAATACCCCCCACGGATCGTCGGTGTGGTAGAAGATCAAATTGGCCAAAGTCGTAACCGCTTTGACTTCGAGTTCGTTTGAACGTTGGCTATATCGATCTGTGCACAAATTTGGGTTCTTGAGCAAGCAAGCCAGCGCTCCAATGAGCGACGCGTGATTGGCGGGCCCCTTTACGTTTTCCAGATGGAGCGGATTGTTCCAACTGTCCGTCCCCCAAAAGTAAGGGAAGATCGCATCGCGTGCGTCCTTTAAATTTCCGGGAAGCACATTTATTTCAGGATTGGCTCTGGCAGTTTCGTAGTTTTGGCTCATTAAGCCGGATGGAGTTAAATCCCGTTCCGCAGCAACTGCCGAAAGAAGTTCCGCGAAAATCTGCGAGATCGCAGGTTGATCCCACTCAAAAAACGTTGAAACGAGCTCTTTGTATTTTTCGCGATCCATGTGATTCAGCTTTGCAACTATTTTCGAAGTAATTTAAAAAGTTTTCTGAGTACTTTATGAAAAGTTTTTTTGCGAAGCGATCTCGTGATAGAGAGGATTAACAGTTTTCCAAATAACCGAAAGGCCGAACCCTTCTATTCGCCACTGTTCGCATTCTGAGGAAGACAAGACTCCCTAAATCGGATTTGCTATTTCTGCTCCTAATACTCGTTCGATTGTAATACTCGTTCGATTGTAGTGGTTTCCACTTCGTTTGGTTGTGCACGAACAACCGTTTGTGGGGTTTATCTGAGTCATGCTCGCATTGTGGATTCATCTGGTCGTACTGGAAACTTTTACGATTAGTTAACCAAACAGGATCTAGACGAATGAGTCAGACTTGAGGATCATAGTGTCCATGCGGGGTGGTTTATCGCCATTCTCGCACGCACGGATTTGCGATAAGTGGATTTGTGGTGAACACTCATCGAGGTATGTACAACTATGATTTTCCCGATTGTTGCGCTTTCAATTGCATTCCTATTTGCACTCATTGCGACGCCACTTTCCAGGCGTCTGGCGTTGTTTGTCGGATTGATGGACCATCCGGATACGCATAGAAAACTTCATCGAGAGCCCATCGCGTTGTGCGGAGGTCTAGCCATCCTTTTCAGCATGATCGCGACGGTAGGTGTTTGTTTGTTAACCAACGTCGAGTTTGCCGCGATGTTTACAGGCCACGTGTACGAGGCGACGTCGATGGCTCTGGGAGCGATTGCCATTGTACTTCTAGGAGTGTTGGATGATCGGTTCGGACTTCGTGGACGGCAGAAACTGCTCGGTCAAATCATTATCTGCCTCTCCATTATCGCTTTCGGCTTTGCCATTGATTCCATCACTATTTTCGGGATGCCGTTGCAACTTGGATTGCTGGCAGTTCCGGTCACACTTGGTTGGTTGCTGCTTTCGATCAACTCCGTAAATCTGATCGATGGTGCCGATGGTCTTTGTTCCTCGGTTGGATGGATATCGTTTGCAGCGTTGGCAGCAATCGGCTGGTATACAGGCAACTACATGGAATCGATGATTGCGGCCTCGATGGCAGGCTCGCTTCTGGGATTCTTGGCATACAACTTGCCGCCAGCCAAAGTCTTTTTGGGTGATGCGGGCAGTATGTTGGTTGGGCTTATTCTCGGCGTTCTAGCAATGAGAAGTTGGCTTACCGAAGAGAGCCCGATTTCGATTGCGGTTCCGATAGTGTTGATGGCGATTCCGTTGTTCGATTCCGGGATGGCCATAGTTCGCCGCAAGTTGACTGGACGGAGTGTGTTCACCGTGGACAGAGGGCACTTGCATCACAATTTGATGCGATTCGGCATTAAAAATCGTTGGTTGGTTGGGGTCATAACCCTGCTAAGTTTAGTAACCGCAAGCGGTGCCGTGCTCGGGGTTGTTTTTCAATCGGACGCGATTTCGATTGGAACGATGGTTTTCGCACTTGGATCGTTGGTAGCAACCCGTGTTTTTGGGTTTTCAGAATTCGAACTCCTATTCAAACGCAGCGTGAATTTCTCAAAGACAATCGTGGCTAGACGTGGCGTTTCGGATCATCAAGTGCGACAGCAAACCGTCCGCTTGCAAGGTTCACGGGAATGGGATACGGTCTGGAGTACGATGGTGGAGTTTGCTGAGAAGCACCATTTGGCAAAGATCAGCCTGGACCTAAACATGCCTTGGCTACATGAGGGTTTTCATGCTAGTTGGCACAAGAACAAGCTTCCAGAGTTCTCTGAGCGATGGTCTTTGCGGTTGCCGGTGGTCTCGCAGACAAAAGTTTTGGGTCGAATCGAGGTCCTCGGTCATCATCAGAATGCCGACACTTATGCGGTGATGACAGCTCTGGCTGAGATGCTCCATGAACTTCAGTCAGGAATCCAAAATCTGGTTGATGATTTCAAAACCGCGAATCCGCTTCCAGTTTCACCCAACGACGCAGTGGTAGCCTTGAAACAACGCGATTTGGAAACGGTCGCGGATTCCCCTATCCCGAAGAACTTGGGCTCTTTGTCGGGCGATCTGAGCGATGTTTTTTAGGGAATGAGTGAAAAAAGTTGTTGGGTTAGGCGTTCGCAGACGGATGGACTAAAATAAGGACGCTCTGTTTCACCATTTAGTCCAACCTAGATCGTAGATCTGCAAGCGTGTCCAGAATCCAGAATCAAGCGGCCAACCTGTTTTTTGGCGGTCTTCTCCCAACTGTTTTAGTTCTAGCTGGCGTCGCCGTTTTTCTCGCGATGGGTAGCCAAAAGCCGAAACAGATCGCGATCGACGGCGACGATCCGGCCTCCAAGATGGCGAAGCTGTCCATTGTAGGCGTCCAAGCAGTCAAGGCTTTCGAGGGGCTGGAATCGCTCGATGTGAACATCACTGGAACGGTGGTTCCTTTCCGCCAAGTGACGTTAGGGGCGGAAATTGCGGGACGAGTCCAGTTCAAAAGCGAGAACTGCAGGATTGGTCGCTTCGTGTACAAAGGGGACGTCCTCTTCAATATAGACCCAACCGACTTCAAGCTCGAGGTCGATCGACTGGCTGCGCTTCGCGACTCCGAATACGCGCAACAAAAAGAGCTGGATCAAGAGCTTGCCAATTCAAAAAAATCTCTTGCGCTGGCGGAAGAAGACGTTGCACTCCAGGAGAAGGAACTCAAACGATTGGAGTCGTTGCCCAGCGGGTTCGCGTCCGCTACGGAACTGGATCAATCGCGTCGACTGCGGATCACCAGCGCAAACCAAAAACTAGCAATCCAAAATCAAATGCAGATGATCGATACCCGGAGAACCCGAATTCAGTTGGGAGAGAAACTGGCTGCGACGCAACTCGAACAAGCCAAAGTCAACCTCGAACGCACCACCGTAAAAACCCCCATCTCCGGAGTCATCATTACCGAGTCGGTCCAAGAGGATTCTTATGTTCAAAAGGGAGCGACGCTTTGCATGATCGAAGATACAGAACGAGTGGAAGTATCCTGCAACCTTCGCTCCGATCAATTGCTTCTCATTTTAGACCAAGCCGATTCGGCAAAATCGACAAATCCATCGTTGCGAGTCATTCAGTCGTCAAGTTACGAGCTCCCTAAAACTCCTGTGACCATCTCTTACCATGTAGCAGGCCGCGACGACACCGAATTTCAATGGCATGGTCATTTGAGTCGCTACGAAGGAATTGGGATCGATGCCCAGACTCGTACGGTCCCTGTGCGCATCGCAGTCGACAATCCGCGTGAGGTTTGGCAAAATGGATCCATCATCAAGGAAGACGACAATGGAGGGATGCCTGCTCTGGTACGCGGGATGTTCGTCGATTGCAGTATTCGAACCAAGCCAAGTCAAGCATTGGTGCTGCTGCCCAAACTAGCTCTTAAACCAGGGAATCAAGTCTGGCATTTCGAACAAGACGATTCCTTGGTGCTGCCATCAGGCAACACGACAGAGACGACCATCCACCACGACGACGCCGCCGCCGCAAAACCCAAGCTGGACATAACGGAATGGTCCGCAGGTCGGGTTCGCGTGCTGAGCGCAGTTAAGGTGATTAGCACAATCAGGTTGCCATCGGATTCAAAACAAGAATATTGGATCGCTGAAGCCCGTCCCGACCTGGTACCAGGCTCTTTGACGGTGGTCACTCCGTTGGCCAACCTCATCGGAGATGGATCGGATAAAGCACGCCATCTACGTTCCAGCATCGGAAGCGACCCACCATGAAAAACGTCATTCGCTGGGCAGTCAACAACATTGCAGGAATCAATGTCCTGGTAGTCCTGGTCCTGGTGATCGGTTTTGTCTCCTTCTTCGCGATGCGACGCGAGACCTTCCCAGAATTCCAACTCGATGTGATTTTGGTTTCGGTTCCGTATCCTGGCGCGACACCCGACGAAGTGGAAAGCGGGATCTGCCAAAAGATCGAGGAATCGATTCGATCTCTGTCGGGCATAAAAAAAATCACCAGTATTTGCCGCGAAGGTAGTGGATTTACCCTTGCGCAATTGGATTCCAAGGTCAATGATCCGCAACGAGTCCTTTCCGAAATCCGTTCGAACGTCGATCGTGTGTCGGTCTTTTTTCCGGAACGTAGCGAAAAGTCAACGGTCGAGCAGGTAACGTTTCGGTTGCCGGCCATCCGTGTGGCGATCCTCGGCCCCGAAAGTCGATCTAGCGATTCAGAACGACAATTGCGAGCTTACACCGAAAACATCCGGGAAAGACTTTTGGAGTTGCCGTCGGTGTCGCAAGCTCAAATCGCTAACGCCAAGCCGTACCAGATCGACGTGGAAATCGACGAAGATACGCTGCGCAAATACGGAATGACCTTATCGCAGATTGCGAACACCTTGAAACGTGAGAATGTCGAGATCCCGAGCGGACAAATCAAGAGCGATGGTCAAGAGATTCTCCTTCGCGGAAAGAACAAACGCGAGGTGGGCGAACAGATTGCGACCCTGCCCGTAATCACGCAACGCAATGGCGTCGTGCTTACCGTCGGAGATATAGGCACTGTCCGAGATGATTTTGACGATGTGACTGCAATCAGCGAGATCAACGGTCGTCCGGCGATGGTAATTACCATTGAGCGAACCAGCGACGAAGATTTGCTCAATATATCCGACGAGGTGAACGCGTTTATTAATACCGCAGACGTACCAGCCGGCTACTCGTTGCGAGCATGGGGAGACGAGAGTCTCGACGTTCGCGATCGTATTCGCATGCTGCGAGCCAATGGTCTCCAAGGTGGGATCATTGTCTTTTTGTTATTGGCCGTATTTCTAAATTTGCGATTGGCTTTTTGGGTCGCCATGGGAATTCCGATCAGCTTAACGGGCGCAGGTATTTACTTGCTCTACTCGGGGGAAACGCTGAACATGCTCACGATGTTTGCGTTTCTGATGGCGGTCGGAATCGTAGTCGATGACGGTATCGTGGTCGGCGAAAACATTTTTGAGCATCGCAAGAAAGGCAAAAGTAATTTGCAAGCGGCGATCGACGGGGCGACGGAAGTATTACCCAGCGTGTTCTCTAGCGTGGCCACCACCATCATAGCCTTCATACCGCTTTTTTACGTCTCGGGGGTGATGGGCAAATTCATCGCAGTCATGCCGGCAGCCATTATCGCCATGCTATTGGTCTCATTGTTCGAAACCTCCATCGCGCTTCCAGGGCACTTGTCGCACGACGAGGTCCAGCCGAGAACATTCTTCCAGTGGGTGAAATTCAGACTCTCTCAATCGATTGCACCGCTGGAGCGTTTTTTTGAGTGGATTGGGAAACCTTGCAATGCTGCCTTGGACTGGTTTGGCGAGCGATTTTACGGCCCCATTCTGGGCATATCGCTGAAGTACCCAGCCTTGCCCGTGGCGGCGGGGTTGCTGGTCGTTTTGACGGCGGCGGGTATGGTTCGATCGGGCATCGTTCCGTTTGAGTTCTTTCCGAATTTGGACGGCAAGACGATTATTGGTCAAGTCGTTTATCCCGACGGTACGCCGGTTGCTGTAACGAGCGAAGCGACTCGGCGGATGGAAGCTGCGATCCGTCGAGTCAGCGAAGACATTGCAAGAGAAGAAGAACTAGCTGGGACCAACAAAACGCCCAAGTCAACAGATCCAACGGCTCCGAACGGCCCGGTCGTATTGACGTTTTTGCAAATCGGTTCCGCCGCACAAGGCGATCCCGCCGCTGGGGACCGGATCAACGGTTCGCACGTCGGGCAAGTCCAGGTAGAAATTCACGAAGCCACGGTTCGCAATGTAACCAGCGATGAGTTGCTGAATCGGTGGCGAATCGCCTCGGACATCTTCCCTGGCGCCGAACGAGTGACGTTCCAAGCCGCCAACATGGGCCCCGGCGGACGGGCGCTTGAGTTTAAGATTCTGGCTCCAAGGCAAGACGTTGCCGCACTGGAAGCTGGCGTGGAAGCGGCTAAGGAAGCCCTCGCCAAGTTTGCGGGCGTTTTCGACGTGCGCGATGACTCTGCCCCAGGCAAAATCGAATTCCAGTTCAGCATTAAAGAGCGAGCCAAGTCGCTGGGTATCACCGTCGCCGATCTTTCGGAGACCGTGCGGAATGCTTACTACGGTGCTGAAGTCATGCGGTTGCAACGAGAACGGCACGAGGTCAAGCTGATGGTTCGGTATCCCAGGGAACAGCGACGCTCTTTGGCTGACTTCAAGGATTTGAAAGTACGCGGCCCAAATAATGTGGAATATCCAATTACCGAACTGGCAGAGATTGCAACTCCACGTGGGTATTCTGAAATCAACCGCTTGGATCAAATGCGATCGATTACCGTTAGTGCCGAAATCGACACCGCCCAAGGGAACGCAGCCCTGGTGGCCAGAAGTCTCAAAGAGACGTTGGTGCCAGAGCTTCTGGCAAAGTACCCCTCCTTGCGATTCCGTTGGGAAGGGCAGCAGCAAGAGACTGCCGAATCGTTCTCAAGCCTGGTCATCGGCTTTACTGTTGCGATGTTGGCGATGTACTTATTGTTGGTCTTTGAGTTTTCGTCCTATTTTCAGCCCTTCATCATTCTGGCAATTGTGCCTTTTGGAATTGTTGGCGCCATCTTCGGACACGCGTTCATGGGCTTGCCGTTGACACTTTTTAGCATGTTTGGGATGGTGACTTTAACTGGGGTCGTCGTCAATGACTCCATCGTTATGGTTGATTTCATCAATCAACGTATTCGAGCAGGAATGCCGGTGCACGAGGCGTTGATGACTGCCGGTTCGCGCCGATTGAGAGCGGTGTTCTTAACGAGCGTAACCACCATTGCGGGACTACTGCCGATGTTGTCGGAAAAATCGCTGCAAGCACAGGCATTGATACCGATGGCGACTAGTCTTGCGTTCGGGCTACTTGCGTCGACTTGTTTGGTCCTTTTGATGGTCCCCTTTTTGTATAGGGTTTATGCAGTGATGACGTTCACCAAGGAGCAAATGCTGGGTCTCGAACCGACGGTTCCGGTGGTGTCGCTTCGCTTACCACCGGCTACTATTTGTGATCCTTTCAGGATCATGGGCCAATATCCCGATAGGGATTACAGAGAGTAGCCGGGGGTCGCCGCGAAGCGGCGCACCCCCGGGGAACGAAAGGACTAGCGAAAGGCCCTGAAGGGGTCCCTCTCGGCCGCGGAGGCACGTTATATTGGTGGGATGAACACTCAGCCAACCAAACTCGACACCGCCGCTTTGGAGCGTCCCTCTCCGAAGCTCTTGACCTATTACGTGCTGACGGGGCTCCTGACCGGGCCAGGTCTGGTCATCGCTATTCCAGCACTTATCATTCGATACAACACCCTTCGGTATCGATTTGAGGAATCGGGGCTACGCATGCAGCTTGGGCTCTTGTTTCGAAAGGAGGTCGTGGTTGCGTTCCGAAGAATCCAAGACATTCATGTTAGCCGCAACCTTATTCAGCGATGGTTAGGTATTGCCAGCGTGAGCGTCCAGACGGCCTCGGGAAACGCGACACCGGAGATTGTTTTGGAAGGAATCACGGATCCGGACACGGTTCGAGATTGGTTGTATGAACACATGCGCGGGGCCAAAGGCTTTTCCACCGCATCGCCATCGGCTGCGATTGGGACAGAGTCGTTGGTATCGCCGAAGCATAGTGAAAACAGTGCTGAAGTCACTGCTCTGCTGCGTGGCATCCGAGACAACTTGGCGAGCATGGTCGAAAAAAACACTCGCAATTCGGGCTCGGCATCATGAAAGAATCCGGCTTGGTTCATGACGCATGCAAGTGGTGCTACAAGGGAACTTGGGGAATTCTGACTGGGTATTTTTACTTGCCCGACGGTCCACCCAGTTTGCCATCCATGGAGGGCGAGTCGGTAGAGTACATGCGACCGTCGCTCGCTTTCTTGAACTACCGCAAGTTCTTTTTCTGGTTTGGACTTTTTGCCATCGATGTTTTCCTATTCATCTTGTGGGGTGTTTTTGCCTACTGGTGGCCGTTGGGTGGATTGCTGACCGCTCCCCTGTGGCTCTTTGTTATCATCGCGCCCGATATCGTCGCGTACATTGCCATCCATTTGCGGTACGATACGACTTGGTACGTACTTACGGACCGCAGTATGCGAATTCGGCGAGGTATCTGGAGCATTTATGAGACGACAATAACGTTTGAGAACATTCAAAATGTCCATATCGCTCAAGGACCGATTCAGCGTTGGTTTGGGTTTGCCAATCTCATGGTCATGACAGCGGGCGGTGGCGGAATGGGGCATGAGGGACAAGCCATGGGATCGCACGTTGGACTCATGGAGGGGCTAGACAACGCAGCAGAATTGCGTGAACGCATTTTGGCTCGCAGCCAGTTCAATGCTGGCCTTGGCGATGACCGCGGATCGGAACACAGGCAAACGGGATTAGCAATCGATTTCCAGGGGACAAAGCAGCTTGGCGAAAGTCCAGAAAACATGCGACTGCTAAAAGAGATCCACGAACTCACCGGCCGATTGGCAAGGTAGTGTGGACGAGCGTGGCCCTTCGCTCGATGGATTCAAAGTGTAGCTCGACACTCCGTGTCGAGTATCACGGCACGGAGTGCCGTGCCACAATTTGGGCCAAGCTTCGAATCGAAACTGGCAGACAGAATGCAAACCTCGGAAAACAACCAGCAACTCCAAGAACGTCGTAGTCCGGTCGACGACTCGGTAACTTGGGCGGGCACCTGGGCCACTCAAGAGCTAGTCGCCTGCGCAGTCGAGCAGGCAAATGCATCCTTCGAAAGTTGGTCACGAACGACGCTTGAGTCGAGAATTGCGTACGTTAAAAAATACGCGAGTTTCCTCCAAGCCAATCGCGCCGCTATCGCGAGAACGATCACGCTTGAGTCCGGTAAGCCTCTTTGGGAGAGCGATCTAGAGATCCAATCCGCGATTGCCAAAGTGGACAATTCGATCGATGCGATCCACAAGCGACGCTGGACGACGAGCGAAGGAGCGGGCTCTTCGTTTTCGGCGATACGGTATAAACCGCTTGGAATGATGGTTGTACTCGGGCCATATAACTTGCCCTTGCATTTACCAGGTGCTCACATCGTACCGGCGTTATTGGCGGGCAACACAGTCCTCTTTAAACCGAGCGAGAAAGCACCGGCGGTGGGGGCTTGGATTGCGCGTGCGTGGCAATCGACAACTGCACCTCAAGGCGTTCTCGAATGCATTCATGGGGTGGTCGATCAAGCTAGGTGGGCCGTCGGGGCAGCGGCAACGGCGGGGGTCTTGTTCACCGGTTCGTATGCTGCAGGCAAACAACTGCACCAGCAACTTGCCGGCAGACCCGAATGTTTGTTGGCTCTTGAAATGGGTGGAAACAATCCGATGGTTGTTGACCGAATCAAGAGTCGACAAGCAGCCATCGCGATGATCATTCAATCGGCTTACATTACGAGTGGCCAACGATGTACCTGTGCTCGGCGGCTCATCGTAGTCAAACATCCAGAAAACGCAGGGTTTCTGGAGGAATTAAGCCGTTCGGTCGCTAAGATCCACGTCGGCAATCCGCTTTCGGAACGTCAGCCGTTCATGGGACCCCTTGTCTCCAGCCAAGCCGCAGAAAGTATTGTTGCGGCTCAAGAGGAACTGAAAGCCCACGGGGCAGCAGTGCTGAATGAGGCAAAAGCTGATGTCGCCTGTCGTGCGATGTTGACACCTGGTTTATTGTTGCTGACTGACCAATCCATGA
>Ga0105048_10016186_pt1 | contig 11539 bp, 6 predicted proteins | sample MAT05_FD_78382 | JGI IMG/M metagenome (GOLD analysis project Ga0105048, IMG submission 78382) | Freshwater microbial communities from Lake Fryxell liftoff mats and glacier meltwater in Antarctica - MAT-05 | ecosystem: Environmental > Aquatic > Freshwater > Ice > Liftoff microbial mat | place...
CCAAAGACCAGCGAATAGGGAAGCATCAGCGAGATCAGCGAGCCGAGCGCCGCATTCTTGGAGTACTTCTGTAGCACAACCAAGATAATCAGCAGATAGCTGTTGAGCGGCGTGACGATGTTGACGACGCTATCACCAATGCGGTATGCAGCCGTCGTCAGCTCCGGGCTCATGCCCACCATCATGAACATGGGGATGAAGATCGGCGCCATTACGCCAAACTTGCTGAGCATGCCGGACATGGCAAAATCTCCAGCGACAACCAGCAGCACAAAGAGCACAAGCAGCAGCGGCACCGGCAAATCGGCGCGCACCAAGAGCGATCCGCCCGCAAACGCGAGCATGCGATCAAGCCCCGTGTACGTGAAGTAGTTGACGAACTGCCCCATGAAAAACGCAATCGCCAGCACCGGCACGATGGACTTGATGCCGTGATAAATTGCGTCGATGAAATCCCTCTGGGTGCGCAGTCGCCCTGTGATGGCCCCATACACCATTCCCGGCAGCATGAAGACCAGCAAAATGATCGGCACAATCGCCTGCGACCAGCGGTCTCCCGGTGCCTCCAGCAGCCGAGGGGTCGACTTCTCTGCCTTGATGACATTCACTTCGCCCTTGGCCAGCACCTGTTCTTTCGGCATGCCCGCCAGCCCCTCAGTCGCCACGATACGTATCGGCTGCTGCACCAGCACCTGCCCGCTGGCCAAGGTGGGCAGCCCCGCGCCATGAAGCGGTGCACCCGGAACCAGTACGAGGCACGCGGCGCCGATCAGCACGCCAGCCATCGTCACCATCGCCCAGCCAAGGGCAACCTTTTCCTTGACTGTGAGCGCAAGGTCCGTCATGGCCGATGTATCACTGCTTTCCACCGGCGAGGTGCGCTTCAGCCGCGGCTCAATGATCTTGTCCGTCACCACCCAGCCGCAGAACATCACCACAAATGCCGATCCGATTTTGAAGTACAGGTTGTGCGTGGCCTCAACATCCGGATAACCCGGCTCGATAATCCGCGCTGCATCGGTGGCGACTCCAGCCAAAAAGCCATCGGCCGCAGTCGGGAACATGCCGCCACCGAAACCCCCCGCCACGCCCGCAAACGCAGCAGCCAACCCCGCCACCGGGTGCCTGCCAACCGCCAGATACAACGCCGCGGCGAGCGGGGGCAAAATAATGTATCCCGCATCGCTGGCCACGCTGGCATTGGCGCCGATGAAGACCACCATGGGCGTAAGGAACGATTTGGGCGTCGCCAACGCGAGTTGACGCATCAGCGCGCTGAAGAGGCCAAACTTTTCAGCCAGACCGATGCCCAGCATCGCCACGAACACCAACCCCAGCGCCGGCAAGCCGGTGAAGTTTCTGACTGCGGATGAGAACATCCAGTAAATGCCATCGGTGGTGAGCAAGTTGCGCGGCTGGAGCGGCGCGCCCACTGGCTGCAGCGAGGTGATTGGTTTGCCCGCTGGGCTGAGCTTGGGCACCATCACTGGTGCCCCATCCGAGCCGACTTTCCCCACCCCGGCAGCATCAACCGCTTGCACCTTTTCAACGGTCAGCCGCACCGGCTGCACACTCCACGATGCGGAAGCGCCGATCGCCGAGGCCACCACAATGAGTGCCGCCAGCATGGCAAACAGAATTGCTGGCTCGGGCAGAGCGTTACCAATACGTTCGATGACGTCGAGGATCGATCCGCGCCTAATGCCATCTGTGCGCACGGCAACGCCGGGAGGAGGTGTCGGCGGCAAGGACGGCGGCGGAGTTGGATTGTCCATGGCAAAAAGCTCTCAAATTGAAGCATCGAGAGTATGGCGGCAATCAGTTGGCGAGCCAACCGCGCTTCCGCAGATCTGCTCGCATTTGCGCGCTGGTGTCGCCAGCGTGGTCAATATGGGTGCTCTGCCAGCCCGCACTGACCGCGCCCGCGACATTCTCAGGCAAATCATCAAAAAAGAGCGTCTGCTCGCCGTAGCCGACCCGCCCTGTCGCCACCTCGAACGCCTTGAAGATTGCCACATCCGGCTTGCCGCACCCCAGCAGGTGCGAGGCGTGCGGCGTCTGCACCAGTCCGAGGGCGGCATAATGGCTGCGGTTCTGAGCAGCAGCTGTCTGGCCTACCAGAACGTCCCAGTGCGCACGATTAGTGTTACTGAGCACGCCCGTCGCCAGCCCAGAGCGGTGAATCTCCTCAATCAACTCCGCCACGCCCGGATACAGCGCCAGCAGCCATGCCTCATGCACGCGCCGCACCTGGGCCACGCTGTACAAACCCGCGGTGGTCTCGGCGAGCTGCTCAAAAAAGGCCTCGCACCGCACCTGCCCCGCCTCATGCAGCTTAGTAAGTGCCTTGCGCTTGGCCATCTGCTCTTCGCTGCGCACCAGCTCAAAGTATGGCTCGCCCGCCGCGGCACACGCTTCCTGCCACGATCGACAAATGCGCACAAGCACGCCTCCCAAGTCAAAGACAACCATTCGGGCTTGGCGACTCATGCGCGCTCGTCTCCGGCTACTGGCTGCGCCTGGGCCGCCTGCTCTGCGCCCGCACGCGGCAACACGGCCTCGGGCGCAGCCACCTTCATCACCTCCTGCATCACCGTCGTAGCAAAGCCGCCCGGCGGGAGCTCGAACGAGCAGCGCACAAACACGCCTGCCTCATCGGAGCCCGCTTCTACCTCTGGATACGTCAGTGGCATGCGCAGGGCCCGCCGCGCACCGCCCAGCGGCTCGCGGCCATAGGCAAGTGCCTCCTCGCGCTCGGCAAAGCGCGTGAAGTCCTCATCGCAGAGGCCAAAGCGGCCCAAAGCCGCGCTTTCGGCTTCGGCTGTCGCGCCGCTGGCCCGCAGCATGCCGCGGCCCCACATGGGGCCAGAAGGTGAGATGCCCACCGCCGCGGCGCGGGTTGTCGTCTCTTCGGAAACGGCGGTGGCAGCATCAACGGCAAAGCACGCGCCATTGTCGTGCTTAAAGGCAATATCGCCTTCGAGCAGGGTGCCCAGCGTGCCCGATTGCAATCGCGCATCGAGCACGGCGTTGAACACTGCCGATTGCAGCGAGGTAAGGAAGAAGTTCCATTGCAGATGGCTCATCCGGCGGAGCGCCACTTCGGGAGTTTCGCCATCGGCAAGCGCACGCATCACCGGCCGTTCGGTCTCGGCATCGCGCGAGAGCCGCCGCAACGCATCAGCAAACTTACCCTCGGCATAGAGCATGCGGCTGACACGCTGAAACTCGGGGTCGGGCCGCATCGGGCCCTCCCGCCCGGCCGACGGCCCCAGAAGTTCATCGCAGGCCTGTTGCCATCGGCCCAGCAGCAAGTCTCTGCCGATGAGATGGTTGTTGCCCAGCATGCCAAAGCGCTGCTCGCCAGCGCGATTCGGCACACCGGTTTTCTCCAAAATATCAAATGATCGCTTGGCTGCAAGCACTGCGCTCAGCTTGCACTCGCGGATGCGAATGGCAAACCGATTGCCCGCCAGATGGCCGCGGCGGAGTTTATTGGTGTGCAGATCAACCCATAGCACCTGCACCTTCTCATGCAGCAGCGTGGGGAACTCCTCCGGCCGCTTGCCCGGCACATGCACCGAGAGCACTTGCCGCGTCACGGCGCGCTTGTCCTTCATGCCGGCGAAGCCAATATCGAGCGAGCGCACGCCAAAGTGCCGCGCGATGATCTCAACGAGCTGTCCGGTCGACAACCCAACCTTTTGCACGAAGAGATAAATATGCTCGCCCTCGCCGCAGGGCTGATAGGCCGGAATCTCTTCGACGATGAAGTCTTCCGGCCGCACCTTGATGATGCCCCCGGTACCCGGCACATCGGCAGTGAGATAAATCAGCGGCATGGTGTGCGCCGACTGATCGGCGAGGATGCGATCGTGCACCCCCTCCGTGCCGAGATCGACCTGCGATGTTGGAACCTTCGAAGATGCATCGCCGTCAGCCATGATGCATGGTACCCGCGTGCTTATGAATCCACCGGGCGCACCCGCAGCGTGCTAGCCTCAATAGACATGACACGCACCATCGCGCCAGCGCGCACCAAGGTGGTCTCGGAGAGCGCCTCATAGCGCTGCGTGCCGATACGCACCATGCCGATTGGCCGCAGATCACTGACGACCTCGCCCTGCTGGCCGACAAGCGCCAGCATCTTTCCGCGGCTCGAAAGTGACGATCCGTCGGCCTGCCGCGCGGCTGGATCGGCGGCGGCCCCGCTGCCCTCGCCGCTGCCATCACCATTCTGATCGTGCGAGCCAAGCACCAACCTTCTTCCCAGCGGCGTCGTCGGCATGATGCGCAGCCCAAAGAAGAAGACGACCGGCCCCCCGATGATGACCATCACCGTGCCCAGCGTGCCCCACGTGCTGCTGACCCTGAACAGACAGACCACGCCCGCAATCGAGAGCGCTAGCGAGGCGAGTGCGAGCACGCCGAAGGTCGGCACGAACACATCGACGACAATCAGTAGCAGCGCGGCTGCGAGCAGCCCAAACCCCCAGATCAATAGTGCATCTTCCATAGTTAGCCAACGCCTCCTTGCGTGTTGCCTGTGCCAGCGTTGTCGCCGCGGCCGAGCATTGGCTGCACAACCAGCCGCATCCGCTCCGCCTCGATGAGTCGCACGCGTGTACCGGCCGCGACAAATCCCTCGCTCGATAATACATCGACAACGCGATCGCCGAACATTACCTTACCTGCCGGGCGGAGCGGCGTGGTGGCCACACCAACGGCACCGATCTCCAGTGAACCGTCGCTGAGCAGCTCATGCGTGGCCGTGGCACCAGCTGCGCCCGTGTTGCCGCCGGCGAGGGCGGTGCGACCAGTAAAATCATTCTGAATCACCAGCCGCCCGAAGAGCGGCAATGAAGGTAGATGTTTGGTGATAAAGAAAATGGCAATGCCCGCAACCAGTGTGCTGCCTGCCAACATGGCTGCCGGATAGAGCACCGCCGCCGACGAGCTCTCGCCAGGAAACATGCCACGCGCACCGCCGGGCATGAGCGCGGCCAGCAGCCCGCCAAAGAGCAGCAGCACACCGATGAGGCCCGGCGCCAGCATCCCCGGCAGCAACAGCACCTCGACGAGCAAGAGCAAGATGCCCGCAACAATGGCGATGACATGCCACCACCCAGCCGCGCCGATGAGGATCGGTGGACCGACGAGGCAAAGCAGCGCGAGCCCCGCCACCGTGCCCGGCAATATCAGGCCAGGGTGAGTCATCTCCAAAAACAGCGAGATGAGAAAAATGACGATGAGCAAACCCTGCATCCAGCGCGAAGTGAGCACGCGCACCAGCGACTCGGACCACTGCGGCTCAAGCACCCGCACCGTCGTGGCGCCAAAGAAGCTCCTCAGTTGCTCCTCGTTGTTCACACGTTCGGCGAGCAGCCCGTACCGCTCCATCTGCCCCGTCTTCATCGTGTAAACGGTGTTGCCATCGGAGGTGTACTCGATGACCTTCCACTTTCCTACATCGGCCTTGCTCAGCAGCCGCCGGCTCGACCTTTCTACCAGCGCATTGGAAACCTCATCGACCAGTCCCTTGCCAAGCTGCTCGCTGGCGGGCACGAATGGCTCGGGCTTCTCCGTCATCGCCTCGGCTGGCTGGTACTCAGCATCTGACCCAGAAGGCGCGCTCGCATCTTTCGTGCCAGTGTTCGCATCGGACGTCATCGCCGGCGGGCCGTCCGTTCCTCCGACCGGCATTTGCTTGCGCACCGCACGCCCGCGCCGCAGCCCGCTGGGCCTGCCCTCCTCACTGCCAGCGGCCGGCGCGATCACCGGCATGTCCATCACACTCTGCGGCACGGATGCCAGCGCGGGTGTGCCAGGCGCCGGTGCCTCGCCAAACAGAAACTGATACTCGGCCGGATCAACGAACATCCGCTCGCCCGTCTGCGAGTTCTCAATGAGCCAGAGTTGCACACCGATCGTCACAAAACCCTGCACCAGCTTTTCGTCGTACCCGGCACGCCGCGCCGAGTCGACAACTTCTGTCAGCAGCGGCGCGAGCACCTTCGCTCGCTCTGTCTGGCCCAACTGTTCCAGGCCCCCGGCACCAATCCTGATAATCGCTGCATCGCCGAAGGAGCAGTTCTCCTCCGCAACAATTTCGCGGCAGGCCAGCGCGATGACCGCGCCCCCCGAGTACGCCCGCGGCGCAATCCACGCCACTGAATTCTTGATGCTGCTCGACTTGATGGCCTGGCAAATCTCCAAGACCGCGCCCAGCTCTCCGCCAGGGGTGTCGAGCTTGAAGACAATCGCCTCCGCTCCTGCTTCCTCAGCCAGCTTGATGCGGCGCTTGACCGAGTATGCAGTCGTCCAGTCGATCGGGGCATCACCTGTCTCGATGGTGATGATCGCGACGTTCTTGGCAAACCTCGCGGCGGGCACGACCTGCGCGGCAGTCGCCGCCGACACACTGGGGACAGGCGGCGAATCGGCGGCAGCAGCGAACACTGCCATCAGCGCGCACAAGCACGCCAACAACAAGCTGCGCCAGCGACCCGCGAGCCATGGTGGCCACAACACATCCGAATTTGACACCTGCATGCAATGAGCCATCAGCAAAAGTGTAGTGGGGTGGTAGTGGCCTTATGGGGCCGACGCAAACGGGCAGAAGCTCTTGCCAAGCCCGGAGGCCCGCCGCTGCCCGTGTGCTGGGCCGGTGCTGGGCCTGCTCAGGCCTGCTCGCCTACTGCCCAACGCCAGAAGGCGTGCAGCTTGGCGCTGCCGACAATGTCCTTGACCTTCTTGGTGGGGTCAATCACATAGGGCTGCTCCAGCAGCGCGAGCTCCTCATAGAACTTTCGCATGCCGCCATCGACCATCTTCTCAGCGATTTCCTTGGGCTTTCCTGAGTCGATTGCTTGCGAGAGGCGGAAGGCCCGCTCCTTATCGACGAGCGCCTGCGGAATGTCCGATGCGTTCACACCCTTTGGCACCGGCACCGCCGCCACGATGTGCATGCAGATCTGGCGCAGCGCCTCGGGGGTGATGTCGCCCTCGGCCTTGATCAGCGCGGCAGTCTTGCCATCGTGATGCACGTACTGACCGAAAACCACGCCCGAGCCGCCAGCGACATGCTCGGCGCGACCGACGGCAATCGTCTCGCCCGTCTTGATGCGCAGATCCTCAAGTGCCGCCAGTGGTGCGCCGCCCAGCGTCACCGGTCCGGCCGGCTGAGTAAGCCCGTACGCCGCGGCGTCATCCGTCAACTTGACGAACAGATCGTTCTTAGCGGTAAAGTCGGTATTGCAGCGCAGTTCGACGATGCTGGCGGAGCTTGCGCCGACGGCAATGGTGACGCGGCCTTCGCCCTGCGGCTTGTCCGTCTTGCTGTCGAGCTTGCCCTTCATCGACTTGCGCAGCACATCCTCGGCCTTGTCAAGATCGCCACCTGACTCAGTCAGGGCTTTCTTACATTCCATCATCGAGAGCCCGGTTCGGTTCCGGAGCGTCATGACCAGCTTTGCATTGATTTCCAACTTCAAACTCCTGTGCTTGCAGGTTGATTGCTGACTCAACATCACACCCCAATCCCTGATCTCGCGCTCGCGCATCCACCTTGCCGATATGCCAGCACCCTGTGCGCCCCTGCACGCAGCATCGCCGCGACAGTCACGCACAGATTTAAGCATGAGGCGGTCCGAATCCGCGGCGCAAGCTCCATCTTGCTCCCCTCCCCCCGCTTCAGCCGCAGAATCAATATCAAAAACTTACTTGGCGGTTGTCGCGACACCCGGAGCCGCACCGGAGGGTGCCGCACCAGCATCAGGGGAAGCCGCACCCGGCTCATCAGAGCGGAACTGCGAGCGCGGTGAACGGCGGGGACGACCACCATTGTCAGGCGCACGCTCGCCACCCGGACCACCGGGACCACCCGGACCACCCGGACCGATCGGACCGCCACGGCCGCCCGGACCAGCGAACTGGCCACCGGCAGTCATGTCGATACCGCCAGAGGCGGCCTCGGCCTTGGCGCTGCGCATCTGCTTGCCTTCGCTCACGGCCAGGCAAAGCTCGCGCATCACCATGTCAATGGAGCGCATCGAATCGTCGTTGCCCGGAATCGCAATGTCTGCCAAGTCTGGGTCACCATCGGTATCAATGAGGCAGATCGTGGGGATGCCCAGCTTGCGGGCCTCGGCCAGAGCATTGAGCTCGCGCTTCACATCGATCACCACCATGGCTCCGGGGAGCTTGTCCATGTGCCGGATGCCCTCAAGGTTGGTCTTGATCTTGGACATCTCACGCTTGAGCTGCGACTCCATCTTCTTGGAATAGCTGCTGAACGCGCCTGACTGCTCAATTGCCTCGATCTCCTCGAGACGCTTGAGCCGGCTGCGAATGGTGCGGAAGTTGGTGAACGTACCACCCAGCCAACGCTCGGTAACGTAGTGCATCTTCACATCAGCCACGCGCTGCTCGAGCACGCCGCGGGCCTGCCGCTTGGTGCCCACAAAGCAGATGTCCTTACCATCGGCCACCACGCGGCTGATGAACTTCTTGGCGAGCAGGAGACCCTTGATGGTCTCCTTGATGTCGATGATGTGAATGCCGTTGCGCTTTCCCCAGATAAAGGGCTGCATCTTCGGGTTCCAACCCGCTGCGCGCTGACCGAAGTGAATACCAGACTCAATGAGATCCTGAACCAGTTGACTTGCCATACAAACCTCCAAACAGGTGAGGCAGCGCATCCGGCGAAGCGAGTCCACAAAACTGGGCTCGCTGCGGCTAAGCCGCGGCCAATCCAGTTCGCATCGCACAAGGGCGCTTATAAGTTTCGCCGTGTTCGGAATGGCATCCGAAAACGACCCAAAATCCACATCAGAGCACTCTGATGTTGTCAGCGGGTGGACCACCAACTCACGCGCCAGCATAGCACCCTTGCCCGTAACGCACCACCGACAAACATCCTGCGCGGGACCGCCTCAACATGCAAACCGCACGCATACTTGCCCTCCGCTTGGCTCTTCTCAAGCCGCGCCGGACCGCCGCCCCAGACCGCGACTGGATTGCCAATTATCGGACGGCACCCACAAACAGCGGGCGACGCCCTTCCTGTGCGGTATCCTCAGTCTATGGCCAAGCGGCGTTTCTCCGGGTTGATCTTCCACGCCGCGGCCATTTCGGTGCTCGCCACACTGATGCTTCCGGGCCACTGGGCCTTGGCAGCACCAGCAACAGCTCCACCAGCCCCAGCCCCGCCAGCGACAGCCCCGCCCCAGTTGGCCGCTCAAACTCCGCTGCCCGAAGTTTTCGTTACGCGGCTCGGCACCGAGATAACCACCTCGTGCCGCGTTCGCTTTGCGCCCGGCCTTGTGCTGACGAGCACTGATGTGCCGGCGATCATCATCAAGACCGCTGGCATCACCCTTGAGTTTGCACAGGATCATCCGCTCGTCGGCAGCCGCGATGATGTGCCGCACCAGTCCATCACTGGCATTGGCATTCTCATCACCGATGCCGCGAACGTTACCTTGACCGACCCGCACATCCGCGGCTATCGCATCGGCATCCACGCGGTGCGATCGCCCGGCCTCTCCATCTCTGGCGCCAAGCTCGCTGGCATGTATCGGCCACTGCTTCAAAGCACGCGCGAGCGCGAAGATCAGGCTGACTGGCTCTGGCCGCACAACAACGATGCAGGACAATGGGCCGCCATGTATGGCGCGGCAATCTGCGTTGACGACTCGCCACGCTCACGCATCACCGGTGCCACTGTGCGCGAGTCGCAGAACGGCATTCTACTCTCCCGCAGCGATGGCTCCTCCATCGCGGGCAACGACTGCTCCTTTCTCTCCGGCTGGGGCCTGGCCCTCTGGCGCACCAGCAACTGTGCAATCGTGCGCAATGCCTTTGACTTCTGCATTCGCGGCTACAGCCATGGCATCTACAACCGAGGCCAGGACTCCGCTGGCATACTGCTCTTCGAGCAGTGCTCGGGCAACATCATCGCGCAGAACTCCGCAACGCACTGTGGCGATGGCCTCTTCATCTTCGCCGGCAAGCAGGCATTGGGCGAGACGCTCACACCGCTGGCCAGCCATGTCAGCATCGGCTGCAACAACAATCTCATTGCCGGAAACGATTTCTCCTACGCCGCCGCGCACGGCATTGAACTCACGTTCAGCTTTGACAATCGCATCGTGGGTAACCGGCTTGTCGGCAACGCCATCTGCGGCATCTGGGCCGGATACTCGCAGCGCACCATTATCGATGGCAACACGATCGAAGCATGCGGCCAACCCGCGCAGCGCGAAGGTGGCGGTATCAACATTGAGCATGGCGTAGCAAATCTCATCACCGCAAACAACTTTGCGCGCAACACGCAGGCGATCGTTCTCTGGGCCGATGCCAACGCCGCGCTTGCGTCGCTGCCATGGGCCAAGGCCAACGCCAAAGGCAGCATCGACAACGCCGTCATCGACAATCACTTTGATGCTGAGCCAAAGCCAATTACACTGCGAACCACCCGCGCATCAACCCTCCGCGGCAATACCACCACTGGCGATGGTGCTGCCAGCGGTACAGCGATTATCGATCAGGATGAGGCCAGCACCCCATTACCCCCACTCCCACCACTGCCGAACATGCAAGCGGGCGCACCGATGGCACCACACTTAATGGTGCCACCGGTCGTGCCAGTTGTTCCCGTTCACGTCAAGGAACTTCGCACGCGATTCCCAAGCCCAGTTGGCAAACGCCGCGACCTGGCCGGGCGACAGAACATCATCATGACAGCCGATGGCCCGTGGGACCACGCTTCCCCACTGCTGCTGCGCGTGGGGTCCGCAGGTTGGCAAAATCGCTATGAGCTGCGAAAACCGGCGGATGGCACCAAGCTGGAGCTGCTGCGCCCAGGCAACGTGCAGGATGATCGCGTCTTTGCTTCCGTCACTCCGCCCGAGCAGGATGGTGGCGCCGTCAAGATCGACATTCGCGCCGGCATGGCCGGGCTTTGGCCCTATGAGCTGGTCGCCACACCTGCCAAAGGTTCGCCGCTGCGTTCACGCGGCACGCTGCTGTCCAGTCAGTGGGATGTCACCTTTTTCCCATATCTCGTTGACCCAACGCGCGATGTATCAAGCTGGCGCGCCGAATCCAGCGGGGCCCGCGCCGTCCGCACGACCCTGCCCCGCCTGAGCATGCGCTTCGGCTACACCGGCCCCAGCGGCCTGCGCCAAGATACCGAGCTAACCGCAGCAAAGCTCCCCAGCGACCGCTTCGGCCTCATCGCCAGCACCGTGGTTCCCCTTTCGCCAGGCCGTTACACCGTCCGCACCCTGAGCGACGATGGAATCCGCATCTGGGCCACCACCGGCGGCGGGCTTGCAGCCGCCGCCGAGCCCGGCCCCGTGCGCACCGTTGTGCTCGATAACTGGACGAACCACAGCCCCGCAACTGACACTGGCATCATCACCGTGCCGGGCGAGCGCACCCCGACCGCCGCTGCGGTACCCGTCCTCATCGAGCTGGAATATTTTCAAGGCAACGGCTACGCGGTGCTGGAGTTCTCGCTGGAGCCCGAAGTGCC
>Ga0105048_10016187_pt1 | contig 11539 bp, 11 predicted proteins | sample MAT05_FD_78382 | JGI IMG/M metagenome (GOLD analysis project Ga0105048, IMG submission 78382) | Freshwater microbial communities from Lake Fryxell liftoff mats and glacier meltwater in Antarctica - MAT-05 | ecosystem: Environmental > Aquatic > Freshwater > Ice > Liftoff microbial mat | place...
ACCTCGCGGCGCACGTAATCGCAGCCCATGCCCGAGCCGCCCGGTGAGTCGACCCGAAAGACAATGGCCTTGACCTTGTCGTCATCGGCCGCCTCACGCAGCGCCTTGATGATTGGAGCCGCGCCCTGGGTGTCGCCTCCGAAGGGGCTGGTGCCGCCACCTTTGCCCGCGACGATCAAGCCCACCGAGTAGATCAACGCGAAGGTGTGCTTGCCCTTGCTCAGCCCTGCGTCGGCGGGGTCGACGTCTCTGTATTTCGAGGCGAGCAACCATTTAATCTTGTCTTTCTCTTTGAGCTTGGTGCGTTCGCGCACTAGGGTCTCGACCTCGTCCCAGTACATCAGCTTGTCGATCAGCTTGTTCTCGAGGGCCCACTCGGCTTTCGCGCCCGCCTGGTTGATCAGGCCCACCACCACCTCAGGGTCGAGCTTGCGCGAGGTGGCGACGGCCGAGGTAAACGCGTTGAAGATGCCCTGGAGCTCATCGTTGAGCATCTCGCGCACCGGCTCGGTGAACGACTTCATGCCCATCTGCTGGCCTGACGCCGACTTGTACTTGCCGAAGCGAAAGTACTGCACCTCGATGCCGGCCTTCTCGAGCAGCCCGGGGTAGTGGGCGAGGTCGATCGCCATGCCGTCGAACTCGAAGTTCGAATCGGGGGGCATCACGATCTCATCGGCCGCGATGGCGATGGCGTATTCCTTCTCGGTCATGGTGTCGGAGTAGGCGATGACGAACTTGCCGCTCTTCTTCAGCTCGGCCACCGCGTCGCGGAGTTCTTCGACCTTCGCCCAGCCGATCTGCAGCGGCTCGAGCACGATCACCGCGCCTTTGACCCGCTTGTCGGTGGCCGCCTTCTTCAGGTTCATCACGTGCTGGTGAATGGTGGTGGCCTTCTGACCGAAGAGTTCGTCGAGCCCTGAGGTGCGAACGAATTCGGGTATCTCGCCTCGCAAGGTCATCTTGAGCACCGCGCCGTCGTCGACCGAGACCGACTTACCGGCGGCTGCGATGGCCACGATGCCCACGAACGCGAGCACCGCGAATAGACCACACCCGAGCAACAACATCGCCGGCCCCCGACCCGACTTCTTCGCGATGGGGCGCGTGGGCGGCAAGGGTGATGGCGGTGCGGTGTTGGGGTCGATCATGGCCTGCGCTGACTAACCGCGACACGCGCGCAGGGCAAGGAGACGCGACGAGCATTCGGAGAGCTTGCGCATTCTTCGTCGTCATTGTTTTCGTCGCAGCCCGTGGTGATTCAGCGCCCGCTCAGGTTCAACCGGTGAGGAAGGTCGGCGGAGCGATTTAAACGAAGCCGAGCACGACGGCTTCACTGCCCTGCACTCGGCAGATCGAGAAACACGCCCGACGTCAAATCAGAATGCGCCGAAAACCTGCAGTCTTTGACCGCGTGACCCTTCGGCCACGGGTTTGCGACAAAGAAGACGCGACCATTGGCCAAGCTCGCATGGGGAAAAAAGATCACCCTCGAAGCGGTCATCTCGTGGCATCGACGGGTGCCGAGGGTATCCGTCAAGCACAAGAGCGGTGCGGCGCTGCGGTTCTTGAACCTTCAGGCGACCGAGCGAGCGATGCTCGAGCGGGCCACTATCTTCACCGCACCGAGCCCGATCCCCGCTGATGCGCTGTTCGTTCAGCACGATCGGTACGAGCTGTAACAGTCCGAGCAGTCGCGGGGGCCTTCGTGGGCGTCGCGTGTGTCGGCGGTGAATGACCACCTTCTTCGCTCGTGGAGCCGCTCGTACGGCACCATCGCTTGGAGCTGTGCGATGGGCCGCGGGGCATTCTGATCGCGACGCCGGCACCCCGATATTGACGACCACTCGGTTTCGAATCGGCACATCATCACCGATTTGCTCGAGCGATACCCGTGCGGCGCTCGATGCGCAAGCCCGGGTGTGGACACTGGTCGTGACGGCCCACGAAATTCTCTGGTCGCACGCCGCGCTCGTTTTGCGGAAGAGCGTCGAGAGCCACGTGCCACCGCTCGGCTCGCGTATGGTGCGTCGGAAGACCAAGAGTGCCATAAAACCTTCAAGCCCCTGAGCTATAGCCTCTCCTCATTCTTTCGGAGCGAGCCCACATGACCTTCCTCACGTTGATGTTGTTGTCGCAGGTGCAGGTTCAGGTGCAGGTCCCATTGCCCACGGTCACGTTCTCGGTGCCGCCACCGCTGGTCGTTGTTCAGCCGGGCATTCAGGTGGTGGTCGACAATGACGAGGAGGTATTCTTCACCGATGGGTACTACTGGGTTCGCCGCGACAACCGCTGGTTTCACACCAGAGACCACCGCGGCACCTGGGTGCTCGTCGAAGAGCGAGGCGTACCCTCGGGGCTCGGGCGACTGCCACCCGGTCAATACCGCCGCTTCAAAGGGGCGGTGAAGCAGGAGATTCGGGAAGAGAAGCGTGAGCACCACGACGAGAAGAAGCACGGCAAAGGCAAGAAGAAGTAGAAGCCGGCAATGCCCCCCCAACGCCGCCGCACAGAAGAAGCTCGAAGAAGGGCTCAGTCGCCGAGGTGAAGAAGGCCCTCGACGGAGGTGCTGACCTTCATTTCGAAGACCCCGAGGACGACTGGGCCGCGCTGCACCTGGCGGCGAAGTATGGCGATGCGGCGATGATCAGCGTGCTGCTCAAAGCGGGCGCTGACCTCGAAGGGCGACAGAAGAACGCGCTCGGTGGCGATGGAGCCGACACGCCGCTCCACATGGCCAGCTACCACGGGCATCTCGAGGCCATCGAGGCGCTGCTCGCGCTCAAGGCCAAGCGTGACGTGCTCAGCCTGGGGCGCTGAAGGTGACTATGGTGGCGCGCCGCTTCATGCCGCGGCGAATAGCGGGCAGCTCAAGGTCATCGCCAGGCTGTTGAAAGCGGGCGACGACGTCGACCTGCTCAGCCGCCCTGGGGAGACGCCGCTGTTCTTCGCCATTCGCGAGAAGAAGGGTCAGCCGGCAGTGGCGGCGCTGATCAAGGCCGGTGCGAGCGTCAACGTGAAGAACAAGACTGGCGTCACACCGCTGATGACCGCAGTGATGGAGGGCCGGGTCGAGGCCGCGAAGCTGCTGGTCTCGAAGGGTGCTGACACCAGCGTCGTGACCAAGAAGCGCACGATGATCAGCGACAGCAAAGACACCATGCAGACGGTTGAGGTGGGCAGTTCGCTGATGGCGATCGCCAAGCTGATGAAGCTGCCGAAGCTCGTCGCGGTCTTGCCGAAGGATGCGGGCACCACTCATCGATCAGTGAACAAGCAGCCCGGGCGCTGACGGTAGCGGTGCTTGAACGGCACGTAGGTCATGCACGAACGATCTCCTTCGGTGACCTCGCAGACCTCTTCGCAGCTCGCGTACTTCTTCTCGTGCCTGCGCTTCTGGGCCTCGCCGGTTCGGGTGTCGACCACGCGGTTGTAGGCCTCGGTCTCTTCGGGGTCGCCGTCTTCGCCCACTGAGTGAAGGCTGGTGATCACGCCCTTCACCACGCCCTTCTTCCACATGCCGCGCCGTGCGGTCTGGGCCTCGTGCTGCGCGGCGAGCACCTCGGCCGCGACCTTGCCCTCGACGGCGTACGCCAGTGCGTAGCCCTGCTTGACGATCTCAGTCGCCAGCTGCGGGCAGTCGATCAGCAGCCGTTTGTAGCCGTCTTCTTTGCCATCGGTGACGCAGACCCACTCCTGCGTGGCGGCGACGGTGCTGGCGTCTTTGGCGATGCTGAACAGCTCGGCCGCAGTCCACTCGCCCCAGCGGTGCACCGGGCCGTACGCCTCGAGCGTGTTGTACCCCTGCAACCGGGTGCCACGGCCTTTGTGCGGGCCCGACTTGACCCGGAAGCTGTCGCCATCCGTCCACCGGATGTCGGTCTTCTCGCCGTTGAGCACGATGCTGCCGAGCACGTCGTGCTTATCGGGGTCGACCTTCTTCACCTTCGGCGTCGCCACCACCATCACCGCGAAAACCAGAACGCCAAGCATGCGCGCGACGCTAACATGCGCGCTTCATGCACCTTCAAGCGCGGCGCTGGGTGCGCGAGGCACGAGTGGTGACAGCCTCCAACATTCGACGAGGGCGGCGAGGCCACGGTCGCTGACGGCGCGCGGCTCTTCTTGGTGAAGGGGCGACCGCGCGCCCTCGACCGCTCGCCTGGAGAAATAGCGCGGGCGCAGGCAACCAGGGCTATGGTCTGTGCGTTGCCCGAGGCGGAAAACGCATGGCTGCCGGAGAAGAACGTCGCCGAATCGCCGTGCTCTCCCGGGTCGGGCGGGTGCAACGACGCCTGAATATCGAGGTCTGGCTCCGCGCACTGGTGGCGCCACTGTGGGTGGGTGTGACCGTGCTGGTGCTCGCCCAGGTGTTCTCGCCCTTCGGGTTGACCGCGGTCGTCGTCGGCCTGGTGTGCGTGGTGAGCACCGTCACCGTCATTCAAGCCTGGCCTCGCCGCATCTCCCTTCGCGAAGCGGCGGTGGTGGCCGATCGCCAGGCGGGCTCGGGCGGCCTGCTGCTGACGCGCCTCGAGACTCCGGTCGGCGAATGGGAGCTGGGCCTCAACCAGCAACTGAAGAGCCTCACCATGCCCAAGGTTCGGTGGCGTGAATCAGGGCGCTGGGTGCTGCTCGCGGTGCTCTTCGCCATCGCCGGCTTCTTCGTGCCAAAGGTGCAGTACCCTGCAAAGACGCTCAACGCCGCGGCGGCCTCTCGGGTTGATCAGCTCGCCGACAAGGTCGAAGCGCTGGCCAAAGAAGAGCTGATGCCCGAGGCCATCGACAACGAGCTTGCCCGCTTACAAGCCGAGCTCGACCGGGGCGCTTTCGACGCCACCGATTGGGAGGCCGCCGACTCGCTCGACCAGGCCCTGAATGAAAAAGCCGCCAGCGCCGCGGGCGACCTCTCTGCCGCCGAGCAGGCCGCGGCCAACCTCGCCAAGTCGCTCTCGCAAGCGCAGGCCATCGAGAAGGCCGCCGAAGACAAGGCCGCGCTCGAAGACGCCTTGATGAAGCTCGGTGAGAGCCCGGGCTCGGCCTCCCCCTCGCAACAACCCGGCGAGACGGGCAAAGACGGTCAGCCGAAAAAAGAGCCCGCGCCTTCCACCGCCGCCAGCGCCGACGCGCTGCGAGAAGCGCTCGCCAAACGCCGCGAGGCCCTGGCGAAATCGTTCGGGCAGAAGGCCGGTAAGGGCTCACCGCAACCCGGTACGAGCGCCTCGTCGAAGCCGGGAGGCAGCAAGGGCCACGGCAAAGGCAAGGGTGAGAAGAACGGCGAGGGGTCGGGCGACGGTACCGGCGAGGGCGCGGGCAAAGGTCACGCTTCGAGGGGAGCCAAGGGCGGCGCTGGCCACGGCGATGCGCCTCCCGCCGAGCTGGTCTTTGGAGAAGAAGCCCAGATGGACCCCGACCGCCTCAAGCTCGAAGCGTTGCCGCAAGGCCACGGCGGCGACGAGCCAGGTGAGCTGCTCGGGCTCCGGGCCGCCAACCCCACCGCGCACGACCCGGTGCCCCGCTCTCCTGCCACCGGCGCGTCGGCAGCTGGAGCACAGGCCGCCGGCCATCGCGAAGGCCCGTTGTTGCCCAGAAACCGCGCGCTGATCGATCGCTATTTTCAGTCGAAGTAACCAAGGAGCCCTTCGTGCACGAGCTGCTGACCCCCCAGGAAGTTCAACTCGCTGGTGATGCCATCGCCGTGCTCAAGGCGGGCTTGAACCAGACGCTGCTCGATCAAGGTGGGGTGGTCGACCAGGTGACCACCGCCATTCTGGCCCGCGGTCATGTGCTGCTGCAGGGCCTGCCGGGCCTGGGCAAGACCGAGCTGTGCAAGAGCCTGGCGCGCTTGCTGAGCCTGCCGTTCAAGCGCATTCAATTCACGCCCGACCTGCTGCCAGGCGACATCACCGGTACCTACGTCATCGACGGCGAGACGAAACAGTTTCACTTTCGCCCGGGGCCGTTGTTCGCCTCGGTGGTGCTGGCAGACGAGATCAACCGCAGCTCGCCCAAGACGCAATCAGCGCTGCTCGAGGCGATGCAGGAGCGCAGCGTGACGGTGCTCGGCACCACTCACCTTCTGCCCAGCCCGTTCTTCGTGCTGGCGACCCAGAACCCGATTGAGCTCGAGGGCACCTACCCGCTGCCCGAGGCCCAGCTCGACCGCTTTCTCTTTCGCGTCGAGGTGCCACCGGTGGGCGCGAAGACCCTGACCTCGATTCTCACCCAGCGCGTTCGCGGAGAGTCGCCTCAGCTCAAGGCCGCCACCGATCTCGCCGGCCTCGAGCGACTCTTCGCCTGGGTCGACCGGGTGTACCTGCCGCTGCCGGTCGCCGAGCTGATCGGCCGCCTGGTCGAGGCCTCCCATTCGCAGTCGACCAGCGCACCCGACGCGGTGAAGCGCTTCGTTCGCTACGGCGCCTCGCCGCGCGCGGCCTTGGCGATGGCGGCGGCGGGCCGGGCCTGGGCGCTGAGCAAGGGCAAGCCCAATGTTGGCTTCGACGAGGTGAAAGAGGTGGCCGCCGCGGTGCTCAACCACCGTCTGGTGCTCTCGTACGAAGCGGGCCTCGAGCGGGTGACGGCGGGCACCATCGTCAGCGAGCTGCTCAAAGCGATACCCGAGGTGAGCCGTGCATAGCCTCTGGCTGGGTCTGCTGCTGATCAGCGCGCAGTACGAGCCCGCAGCGCCTCCAGCCGCCGGGCTGGGCGACTATCAAATCGACAAGGCCGAGCTGCAGGTGCTCAGCGCCGGCGCCACCCGGGTCAGTGTCGAGAGCCAGAGCGCGGCGCCACACGCGGGCGCGTTTCCACTCTGCTTCGTCATCGACAACTCCAAGGGCCCGAGGCAGCGGCTGACGCTCTCGTACAAGGGCAACGCCCGGGAGCTGACCTCGGCCATCGTTCGCAGCGTCGACCTCGAAGCGGGCGAGCGGCGGCGGGTGACGGTGCCGATTCCCGCGCTGCTCAACTCTGGCCTGGTCGAGGCGCAAGGCCCTGGCTCGAGCGGCAAGATGAGCGTGTACTTCAATATGTTGGGCAACACCCAACACTCGGTGCTCGCGCTCGGCACCACGGTCGACTTCGAAGAGCTGGTGGGCGCGACCACCGGCAGCTCGGAGAATGACAATCGGGTGCCCGACACCCGGGTGTTGGTGATGGCGCCCGGCGACGCTCCGAGCGAGGCGATGTCGTACAGCGGCTACGAGATGGTGATCATCACCTCGGCCGATGCCCTCGACGCGCTCTCGGCGAGCCAGCGCAGCGCGCTTGAGTCGCACCTGCTCCAGGGGGGCTCGGTGGTGATTCGTGGGCCGGTACGAAACTGGAGCGCCTTTCCCTTGGTGGGTCAGGCGGAGGTGACCTCGCAGCCCTACGGCCTGGGCACTCTCACTGTGGCGACCAGCTCCTTGGCCAAGAGAGCCCTGGTGTGGGCCACCCCGCTGGTGAACCCGCGCGCGCCCCGCTCCTCCGACGAAGTAGAGGGCTGGCAGCTGTTGCCTCAAGCCACGCCGACGCTGATCCGTTTTCTGCTGATCATCGTGGCCTTCACTCTGGTGATCGGCCCCGGCAGCTTCTGGCTTGCCAGGCGGCGCGGCCCGATGATTCTCCTCTTCAGCATTCCCTTCATCGCGGTGTCGACGTGCGCGTTGATCATCGTCTCCTCGGTGCTCAACGAGGGCTTCTCGGTGCACACCGCGGTCTACGGGTACACCTGGCTCGACGGCCCCCGAAACCGCGCGCTCACCTTCGGCCTCGGGGGCTACTATGCGAACTTAGCGAACAGCTCGATGCGGCTCTCGAGCACCAGCACGGTGCTGATGTCTCAGGGCAACAACTCCGAGCGGTACACCGCCGGCTACCGGTGGGAGGAGGGCATCAACCTCAACTCCGACTTCATGCCCTCGCGGCGCTACCGGGAGTGGGGGCTGATCTCGCTCGAGCCGACCCGTGCGCACGTGACGGTGAAGCGCGAGGGCACCGTGCTCACGCTGCAGAACGCGCTGGGCTCACCCATCAGCCAGATCACCGTCAACATCGATGGCAAGGAGTACACCGCGCGAGGCGTAGCGGACGGAGCTGCGGCCGCGCTCCAGCCCGAGCGCTCAGCGCTGCCAACCCTGGTGGTGCCCCAGGCAGTGGCGCCGCCGCAGGCGACGATGTTCAAGCGAGCCCGGTACGGGGCTCCAACGCCGACGGAGGTCGAGCGCTTCGACCAGCACCTGCGCGACTCGTTCACCAGTCGGCCGCTGCAACCCAACGAGTTCGTGGCGGCCATCTCAGGTCAGGGCTTCGTGCCCACCGGTGGGGTCGCGGCCGAGTTGCACGACGGCAAGCACATCGTTCGCGGGGAAATTTCAGAATGAGCTTGCTCGAAGTGAAGAACGTCTCGCGGTTTTTCGGCAACCTGCGCGCGGTCGACGACGTGAGCTTTTCGCTCGAGGCGGGCCAGATTCTCGGCTTCATCGGGCCCAACGGCGCGGGCAAGTCGACCACCATGCGCATCATCGCCACCCTCGACGTACCCAATCAGGGCGAGGTGATTCTCGACGGCAAGTCGGTGGTCGAGCGACCTGATCAGGCGCGGCCGTTGATCGGCTACATGCCCGATCGCTACGGCACCTACGACGACATGACGGTGTTCGAGTTTCTCGACTTCTTCGCGCGAGCGTACCGCCTCAAGGGCGCCGAGCGGCAGAAGCGAGTCGACTCGGTGATGGAGTTCACCGGAGTGATGCCGCTTCGCGACAAGCTGACCTCCGAGCTCTCGAAGGGCATGCGCCAGCGAGTGGCGCTCGGGCGAACGCTGCTACACGACCCGAAGCTGTTGCTGCTCGATGAGCCGGCCGACGGTCTCGACCCGCGGGCGCGCATCGAGCTGCGAGAGCTGCTCAAGGCGTTGGCGGCGCAAGGCAAGGCAGTGCTGATTTCGAGTCACATTCTCACCGAGCTCTCTGAGATCTGCGACACCTGCGCCATCATCGAGCAGGGCCGCTTGCTGGCGACCGGTGCGGTGCACGAGGTGCTCGCCGGCGCGCGCGGCAGCAACACCACGCCGCACCTCGAGCTCGAGCTTCGGCTGCTCGACGGCAGCGAGCCGGCGGTGAAGTGGGCCGAGCGGGTGTTGCTCGAGCAGCCTCACGTCAAGCGGGTGGTCGCTGGAGGGCCGTTGCTTCAGGTGCGCCTCGAGCTGGCCGCAGGCACGACGCTCACCCCGACCTGGGGCGACGAGACCTGCGCAGCGTTGATCAAGGCGCTGGTCGAGCAAAAGGTGCCGCTGTGCAGCCTCAGCGCGCGACAGCTCGATCTTGAAGACGCGTTCATGTCAGTGACCAAGGGCCGTGTGCAATGAGCGCCGCTACCCCCGACGCGCTCGACCGGTTTGGCGAGTCGCTCGCCGAGAGAGCCAGCCCGATTGTGGTTAAAGAGGTGCGACAGGGCCTGCGCACCCGCGCGTTCTGGATCTTCTTCACCCTGATGTTGATCGCGTGTCTGGTCATCGCGCTAGTGGCCTTCGCAGCGAGCGCCGGCAACGACGCAGGCGCTGGAGCGTTCGGTGCCATCTTCACCGTGTTGGCCGTGGTGCAGTTCTTCGTCATCCCCTACTCCGCCTACCGTTCGATGGCGCGCGAGCAGGAAGACGAGACCTGGGTGCTGCTGACGCTGACGGGTCTGGGCCCGCGCAGAGTGATCAGAGGCAAGATCGGCAGCTTCGTGTTGCAGGGTGTGCTCTACGCGAGCGCCGCGGCGCCGTTCTTGTTGTTCAGCTACTACCTCAACGGCATCGACCTGCCGACCATCGTGGTCGGGTTGATCTTCGCGGCGGCGTACCAGGTCTTTCTGGTCTCGGTCGCAGTGAGCTTCGCCACTCTGGCGCACAGCAAGATGATGCGCGGGCTGCTCCAGTTCGCCGTACTGGCGCTTCTGCTCGGCGCCACCGGCATGGGCAAGGGGGTGGGCGCCTGGCTGATGGAGCTCTTTCGCCTGGGCACCTTCGACGATGAGCTGATCTTCGGCTGCTGCGCGGCGGTGTTCGCGATGCTGAGCACCGCGGTGCTGCTGTTCGAGGCGGCCGCCTCGGGGTTGTCGCTGACAACCGAGAGCTACGCACGCGGGCCCCGGTTGGCCTACCTGGCGCAGCTCTTCGGCGGCACCGTGTTCTTCATTGTAGGGTGGAAGGTGATGACCTCGACGGGCTTCTTGGTCGGGGGCGCGGTGATCGCAGCGGTGTATTCGACGTTGGTCGGCACCTACGTCATCTCCGACCGAGATGGCCTGGCAGCGAACCTGCGGGCCGAGCGCAGCTCGGTGTTCAGCCCAGGTGCGTACCGTGGCTATCTGCTGGTGGCGATCAGCGCGCTCTTCGTGGGCGCGGTGTTTCTCGCCTTGGCCACCACCGACTCCGACATGCGCCACCGCGACCTGCGAATGATCGCCGCTGCGCCGGGCTTTGCTCTGCTCTACCTGTCGCTGCCTCAGCTCCTCGCACGCTGGCTGCCGCACGCCGCCTCGCAGACCCCGGCGATGGTGCGGGTGGTCAGCCTCGGGTTGCTGGTGCTCGGGGTGGGGCTGCCTCCGTTGGTGGGCATTCTGGTCGCAGAGCCAGACGATAAGATGCTCAACCTGCTCAACCCGCTGGTGGGGTTGATCAACATCAGCAAGTCGGGCCCCTCGTCAGACGAGGCGCTCGCGGTGGTGTGGGCGGCGGCGCTCATCTCGGGGCTCGCGGCGTACGTCTCCTTGAAGCGGCGAGACCGCTGAGCTGCTGCGCGTCACCACTCCTGGGGAATGAACAGATCGCACATCAGCTTCGAGCGAGCCGGGTCACGGGTGCCTACCCGATCCATCTCCAGCAGGGTTTGCTCGATGGCCGCCGCGCTCATGCGTTTGCGCGCGCGCTCGATGGTTTGTTCGTAGCGCTCGGGGGTGAGCTCGGCGCGCTGGCATTGAGCGAGCGCGCGTGGGCCCGCGTCGCCGACGTCGATGCGTTCAGCCCGGGTGCCCAGGTAACCGATGGAGCCCAGCAGCGCGCCCAGCGCCACGGTGGCGACCGCGAAACGACGAAAGCGAACCGGAGGCCTCTGGCTCTTGCGAAAGAAGGCGAGGTCATCGGGGTGCACTTGCAGCGCAAAGGGGTAGCCCAGCTCGAGCAGCGCGCCCACCGCCAGCGCCCGCGTCGAGGTGCCTGAATCATCGACCGCGCGCTTGATCATCGGCTCGCTCAACAGCTTCACCAACAAGGTGCCCCGCTCGGCGCGATCGGCGGCCTCGAGCGACTTGGACCGGAGCACTGCGTTGAGCGCGTTCACCGCTGTCGAGGTCGACGAGGCAGGTGAGCTGATCACCTTGTCGATCGCCGCGCGCAACCGCCCCACCGCTTCGGGCTGGTTCTCGTGAATGGGTGCGACCGCGCTGTGCTGCTGCTCACTCATGCGAGAGCGGAGGTAACCACGCCGCGTGAAATGACAACAGTGCGCCGCGCCGAGCCGTAGGTGCTACGCGGTCGGCGCGGGGGGGGTGCCGCCAGCCATCGCCTCGACGTGCG
>Ga0105048_10016188_pt1 | contig 11539 bp, 14 predicted proteins | sample MAT05_FD_78382 | JGI IMG/M metagenome (GOLD analysis project Ga0105048, IMG submission 78382) | Freshwater microbial communities from Lake Fryxell liftoff mats and glacier meltwater in Antarctica - MAT-05 | ecosystem: Environmental > Aquatic > Freshwater > Ice > Liftoff microbial mat | place...
ATCCGGCGGAACAGCGCGACGGCGTCGGCATTCCAGCACCACCATAAGTTGTACGCGAGTTTGTGAAGCGCTTGCAGACGTTCCGGAAGGTGAGGGAGTACCGTGAACGTGCGAATCTGACGGGTCGGCATGAAGGACCTCAAAAGGATAGGTCATGGCGGCACGAGCACACCGCACGGCACCGCCGACATTCCTGTCGAACAGAATCTTCCGGGTCGCGCCTTTCGGGAGAGGTGAAACGGCGGCGGAGTCGTGGAGAGTTTAGGTAACTGTCGCCTGTTTTTCAATCCGACTGCGACGACCGTTCAGCAGTCGGCCGATCGAGGTGTATCGAACGCCCCACTGATAGCTGGTCAGCAGAACTGCGAGCGATACGCCGACGATGATGGCAAACTTCACCAACCCGGGCAGGGCGGCATCCTGCAGCGCGATTTGCAGGGCGATGATCGGCGTCAGATGCCAGAGGTAGCACCAGTACGAGGCATCCGCGAGATAGCGTACCCATCGGCGTTCACGCTGAAAGCAGTACCCGAACAGGCCGAGCAACCCGCCTGCCATCAGCCAGGTGTACCACGCACCCGTCAGGCAGAGTGCCATCTCGGCAGGGTTACTCAACGATGGCCCCCTCTTCAGCATGGCCGCCAGCGCTTCGAAGACGAGCGAGAGGAACACCGGCAGTACCATCAGGTTGGCGACGGCCAGACTCCAACCCCAGCGCCGGGTGAATGCCGGGAGCAGATCGCGCTGCCGCCAGAGCAGCCAGCCGAACAGAAAGAACAGAAAGTAGTAGCCCAGCAGGTGCGGCGGCAAATGCCACTTGTTCGGCGTATCGACCATGCCGGGCAACTGCATGAGATACAGTAGCGGCGCGGTCAGCCCGGCAAGAATCAGCGAGCGCCCCGGCAGCGTCAGCAACCGGCGAAACAAGCGATCGCCGAGTGCGTTCGGTGACTGCCGGCCCAGAAGCACCAACGGCACCATCAACAGGAAGAACACGATCAGGAAATACAGAAACCAGAGATGGAAAGGATAGATCGACAATAGAAAGCGGCCGGTCAGGAACTGGTCTTCCAGCAGTTGCAGCCGAGGCGTGTTGACATCGAACGGCACGCCGACGTACCGTAGCGCATCGACATTGCCCAGCAGCCACAGCGCTTGCAGCGTCGGCTGAATGATGAGCAGGGCCAGCCCGAACGGCACGACGATGCGGAGGAAGCGGTGCTTGAGCAAGCCCATCAGTCCCGCCCGCTGGGCCAGCAGACACCCGAACAGCCCGGCGAGCAGGAAGAACGTCTGCATTCGAAAGGTATGGACAACGAAGATGAAGAAGTCGGCCGCTTGACTGCGCTGGGTATCGGCTGCGGGCCAGAACGGGGTCGGCGTCGCCGCGAACGACAGCGTCGCATGCAGCAGGATGCCGAGAAACATCATGGCCGCGCGGAGGAAGTCGAGCGAGTGGTATCGTTCCACCTGATGGGCCATCGGCAGCAATTCTCCGACGCTTAGCGGCTCATCGAAGGGTTTCCGCCGATGAGCGCGTTCGACCTCACGTCGACGAGAAATTCACCTTGAAAGGTTCGAGGCGATGATCGCCCTTGTAGAGAATCAGGTACACGAGCCGATCGGGGTGTTCGCGATCGCGATGCACTTCGAGGTGATAGCCCTTGGTCGAACTGCCTTCGGTCGCCTGCCGCAGTGCGGCCAAGTCGAAATCCCCTTCCCGGATCAAGTAGACTTGGGCGAAGATCGGTTCGTTGGTCATCGGGTCGATCGTCTGGTAGTGCAGCGTCGGCACCTGTCGGCCCTGGTTCTCGGTCATGCTGTGGAAGGCCAGCAGTCGCGGGTTCAGCAACACCGGCGGGTCGTAACGCAGCCCGCGCTCGCCCAGCCAGCGATCGATCTTTTCCTGCGGGCTGTGCATGTAGCGGTCGGCATTCAAGGCAATCTCGTCGAGATCGAGCCCCGCCTGACGCGGCGGCTTCCACGTCAGCAGTCCTACCGCGATCACGAGACAGGCGGCCACGGCCGCCCCTACGTAAATGCGCTTGCGGTACCAGGCACCGCGTTGGGTGGCCAATTGATCGAGAATGCGGGCCTTCAGGTTAATCGGCAACGGCACGTTCCGCATGGCAATGCGGATCGGCAGGTCGAACTTCTGTTCGGCGGCAAGCAGTCGCCGACAATCACCACAAGCGTTGATGTGCAGGTCGAGATCGACGGCATCCTCGGTCGGGAGTTCCGACGCGCGGTTGCCGCGAACTTCGTCCAGCATGCGGGCGGTTCTACAATCCATCGGTCGCCCTCCCCACTTCAGCGTTGTGCCCTGCGGCATGTGAATCCGGAAACATCTCCGGGTAAAGTCGTTGCCTCAGGCCCGCTTTGGCCCGCGCCAACCGCGACATCACTGTGCCGATCGGCAGATCCATCTGCTCGGCAATGTCGCGATAACTGAACTCTTCAAAATAGAACAGAATCAGGGGCGTTCGAAACAACTCCGGCAATTCGTCGAGGGCCGCCTGCAATTTCTGAGAATCGACGGCCGGCAGCTCGTCGGGCAGATCTTCCGGCAATTCGCTCACCGCATCAAGCGGAACCGTCGGCCGTTGCCGTTCGGAGCGCAGACGATGAAGGTACAAATTCCGGCAGATGCTGAACAACCACGACTTGGCCCGCTCCGGATCCCGCAAGGTCTTGAACTGGGTCTGGGCCTTGCAGAACGATTCCTGCGTCAGGTCATCCGCATCGGCGGCACTGCCGCTGAGACGATACGCATACCGGTACAGCGACTCGTAATAGAGGCTGACCAGTTCCTGGACGTTGCGTGGGCTGCCGACAGCCATGCCGCACTTCTCCTCTGTATGAATGAGACGGGGTTGATCGTTTTATTCCCCGAGAACTCACAACTTGCAGGGCGAATGCAAAGTTGCGACCAAAAAGTGCAAAATGGCACCACGGCGGACGGCACCGCCGGGAAAAAGTTACAAGTCGCAAACTCTTTCCCTATATATGGTTAAGCATGCTGCGGCAGAATTGGCTCTGGCCATCGGCCCTGTTTTTCCGTTTTCTGGGGAATAACGAACCGCTGAAAGGGTCTTTCCTTGCGACGGCAACCGCAGACAAAACATCCGGGATCTCCCACCACGTGAAAGGTTTCTCATGAAGAAGCTTATGGCTCTGTTGATGACGGCCTCGCTGATCAGCATCGGCTGCAGCAGCCCGTCAAGCTCGCCGACCTCGAGCGGCAAGACGGAAAAGACTGAAAAAGACGGCAAGGTGACGACCAAAGAAGAGAAGATGAAGGTCGAACCGGCCATGCCGGAAGTCAAAATTCCGGAAGTGAAAGTTCCGGAAGTCAAGGTGCCGGAGATCAAGGCTCCCGACATCAAGGCCCCGGAAGTCAAGTAACTTCCCCGGGCGAATGTACTCTCGTGTTCCCTCGAACTGTGTTTCCTCCTGTTTCTTGAAAAGGACTACATCCATGAAGAAGATTCTGGGCATTTGCTTCCTCGGCCTGTTCTGCGTCGCGCTGACCATCGGCTGCAACAGCCCGGCCAGCTCGCCGACCTCCAGCGGCAAGACCGAGAAGACCGAAAAGGACGGCAAGATGACGACCAAGGAAGAAAAGATGACCAAGGAAGCCGCCAAGCCTTAGTCTGCTTTTTCGCCCAAACAGCAAAGGCCGACTGTCGCAAGACGGCCGGCCTTTGTTTTTTCAGTAGGTTGATGCAGGGTTCGGATCGTGCCTGGAGATCATCGGATGCGTTATTTTTGCATTGCGCTTGCGTTATTCGCGTGCCTGATCGTCGGCTGCGGCAACAGCGGTGACCGCGGCAAAAATCGGGATCGCGACGTGCCCAAGGCAGCTGACGCCCCCGCGAAGTGAATTTTTCGTCGCGGGACTCTTCTCTCTTCCGGGCTAAGTTCCTATCATTTTCGTTTCCCGGAGGTGCCGAACATGGCCAAGAAATCAAAAGATGCTCGGTCGTATATCAAGCTGGTCAGCAGCGAGAGCGACCACTGCTACTTCGTGCAGAAGAACCGCAACAACACCAAAAACCGCCTCGAACTCCGTAGGTTCGACCCGGTTCTGCGTAAACATGTGATGTACAAAGAAGGCAAATAAGCCGCTTTTCGGCGTCGCTTCAGAGATCAATCATGCACATTCGAATCAACGACCTCGTCGAAGTCCTCAGCGGCGACGACAAGGGCAAACGCGGCAAAGTCGTCCGCGTCGATCGCACGAACAATAAAGTCGTCGTCCAAGGCGTGGCCGTGGTCTTTCGCCATATGAAGCCCTCCCGCCGCAATCAGGCGGGTGGCCGACTCGAAAAAGAAATGCCGATCGCGGTCGCCAAGGTGGCCCTGATCGACCCGGTCTCCGGCAAGCCGACCCGTCTGGGCGTTCGCTACCTGCCGGATGGCTCGAAGGAACTGTACGCCAAGAAGTCGGGCACGGCGATCCGCACCCTGTCCAAGGCCGACCCCAAATACGCGACCGCCAAGTAAGGAATTCACCATGAAAAAAGGCATTCATCCCGAGTACCGCCCCGTGGTGTTCCTCGACGCGGCGGCCAACTTTTCGTTCCTCACCAGTTCGACGGTGAAGACGAACCACACCACCGTATGGACCGATGGTCAGACCTACCCGATGGTGCGTCTGGAAATCTCCAGTGCGTCACACCCGTTCTTCACCGGTAAGTTGAAGCTCATCGACTCTACCGGCCAGATCGAACGCTTCCGCAAGCGCTTCGGTCAAGCGTACAAAAAAGGCGACGAGAAAAAGCCGACCACCGGCGACGCGAAGTAACTCCTTCGGTTCGATTATACAACAGGCCGTTGCTCTGTCGCTCTTTTTGAGAGCGGCAGAGCAGCGGCCTGTTCCTGTTAGTGTATAATTGAGCGACTCAACCAGAGATGGGCGATGCCCCGCAAGATTCGAGAACTGATCAGGGATTTGCGCAGAGCAGGGTTAACTGATCGCGGCGGCAAAGGAAGTCATCGAAATTTTGAGCACATCAAGGGGCAGCGCGTGACGCTTTCGGGTCAAACTGGCGAAGATGCAAAGCCATACCAGGAACACGAGGTCCGGCAAGCGATAGAGGAGTCATCATCATGACCGAGGCCGGTCGCTATATCAAAATAGTGGAATGGTCCGATGAAGACGGTGCCTTCGTCGGCCAGTGTCCCGGCGTCATTGGGCCGTGCTGTCATGGGTCGGATGAAGTCGAGGTCTATCGGCAACTGTGCGACATCGTCGAAGAATGGGTTACGCTAACCCAACGCGATGGTCACGCTCTGCCGCCCCCGACTGCCGGCAGCAATGCGGCTTCGCGGATCCTCGCTCCGCGAGACCGTTGATTCCGCTGGGCCTATACTAAATCCATGCGTCGCGTTCCGCTCGTCGAAGTCTTGCACCCCGCTCCCGATCCATGGGAACTGGCCCGTTCGCTGTCCGCACTTCCGCATCTGCTTTTCTTTGACAGCTCCGATCGAAGCGGTTCACTCGGGCGCTATTCCTTCGTCACTGCCGATCCTTTGCATTGGATCACCGTCGATCGCGTTGCCGATGGGGATGATCCGTTTGCCGCACTTCGGCATTGGCTTCGCGATCCCGCGGAAGGATTGCCCGATCTGCCTCCGTTTCAAGGTGGCCTGGCGGGGCTGTTCGGATATGGGTTGGGGCACGCCATCGAGCGATTCCCGCGCCCGGCTCACGATGAGTTTGCCGTGCCCGATCTGGCGGTCGGCGTCTACGATTGGGTGGTAGCCTTCGATCATCAGCGGAATCTCGCGTGGTTGATCGCGCATTCGCCCGGGCGCATGCTGAAAGTACAAAGCTATTTGCAACGGCCGCAGGCGGCGGGCGTTCAGCCGGTGACCGAGCCCGTTGTGCCGAGTTCACCGCACGTTCCGCTTCAGGGCTATCCGCGGGTGTTCAGTAACTTCGATCGCGAAAGCTACCTGCGTACCGTCGCCCGCGCGGTCGAGTACGTGCATGCGGGCGACTGCTTTCAGGTCAACATCGCCCAGCGGTTGCTCGCCCCGCAGCGTGAGCCGGCGTTCGAAACTTATGCCCGCCTGCGGCAGCGTAATCCGGCGCCGTTTTCCGGCTACTTCGATCTGGGCAGCTTCTCGATAGCCAGCGCATCGCCCGAGCGATTCTTGCGAGTGCAAGATCGGCATGTCGAAACGAGGCCGATCAAAGGCACCCGGCCACGAGGGAAGAATTCAGACGACGATGCCCGCATCTGCCATGAACTGGCACACTCCGCGAAGGACCGGGCCGAGAATGTAATGATCGTCGATTTGCTTCGCAACGACCTGGGCCGGGTGTGCGAATACGGCAGCATCCGCGTGCCGCAAGTGTGCGATGTCGAGACGTACCGCTTCGTGCATCATCTGGTCTCGTCCGTTACCGGCACATTACGAACCGAGTGCGACGCGTTCGATCTCTTGAAAGCAACTTTCCCCGGCGGATCGGTGACCGGTGCGCCGAAAGTGCGGGCACTCGAGATCATCGGCGAACTCGAGCCGAGCGCCCGCGGGCCGTACTGCGGCAGTCTCGGATATATTGGCTTCGATGGAACGATGGATGCGAACATCCTGATCCGCACGTTCACGATCGGCAAGGGCTGGCTGCAGTTTCCCGTCGGGGGCGGCATCGTGGCCGACTCCGACCCGGCCCGCGAATACGAGGAGACACTGCACAAGGCGGCGGGCCTGTTGGCGAGTATCTGATATCTGATGGTGCCTTCGAGTTGCTATAGACAGGGCTACCTCAGTTGACTAAGCTTCCCCCTACACCGACGAAAAACCTTCGAGCTTCCGAGATTTTTGGCAGGTTTTTCTTGCTCCCGGTGCTATGATAGGTTCAGATACACCGCACCGAGTGTAGTTGCCCATTCGATGAGCGGTCGGGCCTTGTGATGCCCGACCCCGCCAAGATGAATTACAATTGTCGTGCTCGACTTCCGCTCTCTGGCGATGCCCGCGCCCGGTGCAGGCTTTGTCTGGCCGCACCCCGGATGCTTCCCGATTGACGGCATGATCCGCTGAATCGCACTCTACTATTCCCTGTCTTCCGGCTCGATGGCGTGGACACGTTCGTGTCCGACCTTTCGGCCCGCGTCTGTTTCCTGGAAAAGGACAAATGACCGCAGAGCAAATCTCTACCCAAGGCGTACTTGAACTCCATCCCAAAGGATTTGGGTTCCTTCGCAGCCCGTCGCGACATTACACCGCCCAACCGAGCGATCCCTACGTTCCCGCTCCGCTCGTGCAGCGATTTTCCCTCAGGGAAGGTCTGCTCGTGTCCGGCCCGGTCGAGCCACCCCGCAAGGGGAACGGCCCGAGGTTGACCGGCATCGAACATATCGAAGGGGCCGACCCCAAGTCGTTCGCCCGCCGGGAATGGGATGAACTGACCCCCATCGACCCGCACGAGCAAATTCGCCTTGAGACCGGCACAGAACCGATGACAACCCGGGTGATGGATCTGTTCACCCCGATTGGCAAAGGGCAGCGCGGCCTGATCGTTTCCCCGCCGCGGACCGGCAAGACCGTCATGCTGCAACACATTGCCCAGGCGGTGTCGCAGAACCATCCCGAAATGCACCTGATCGTGCTTCTCGTCGACGAGCGGCCGGAAGAAGTGACGGAGATGCGCCGCACCATCCGCGGCGAGGTCGTGGCCAGCAGCTCGGACCGCGATGCCAGCGCCCACGTGCGATTGGCGGAACTCGTGATGGAACGCGCCAAGCGACTGGCCGAGAACGGCAGGCAGATTTTCGTACTCCTCGACAGCCTGACGCGGCTGGCGCGGGCCTACAACAAGACCGTCGGCAACAGCGGCCGAACCATGTCCGGCGGCGTCGACAGCAAAGCCCTCGAGGTGCCCAAGCGCCTTTTCGGCAGTGCCCGCGTCTTCGAAGAAGGCGGCTCGCTGACCGTGATCGGCACCGCGCTCGTCGAGACCGGCAGCCGCATGGACGACGTGATCTTCGAAGAGTTCAAAGGCACCGGCAACATGGAGCTGGTGCTCGACCGCAAGCTGGCCGATCGCCGCATCTACCCGGCGATCAACCTGGCCGAGTCGGGCACGCGGAAGGAAGAACGGATACTCCCGCCAGACGTCCTTAAACGCGTGACGCTGTTGCGCCGGCACCTGATCGACATGCCGCCCCAGCAGGCCATGGAATCGCTGCTGTCGCAGATGGGCAAGTCAGCCAATAACGCGGCATTCCTCGATCGCATGGTCGTCAAATGAACGTCGAGCCCGGTCGCTATCGCCACTTCAAGGGAAACGAATACGAGGTGATCGGTACTGCCCGGCACAGCGAAACGCTGGAGCCGATGGTTATTTACCGCGCACTGTACGCCGATCGCGGACTGTGGGTACGCCCGTTGGTCATGTTCCTCGAAGAGGTCGTTCACGACGGCCGCACGGTGCCCCGCTTTGAGCGAATCGACTGAAGACTACTTCGGCCGAGTCATGATGTGGATTTCGGTGATATGCGTGCGGTCGAGCGACTGCCGTAAACCAACGAGCAGACCCGGCTTTACGTCCGCGAGACTGACATCTTTCTTGGTGCGTTCGTCCCGGACCAGCACGTCCTTGTCAAATTGATGCAATTCTTCCTTCGCGCTGTAGCGAACTTTGATGATCCGCTTTTCGAAATCGATCTCCTGAATGACCCGTCGGAGAGCGGGCCCCTCCGCGTTGATCGCGACCACCGTCGTTTTGTCGGCATTCAGCGTCATATCGAGATAGGTTCCTTCGGGCAGATCCCCCAGTTTCTTCGTCGTCGGCTGTTCGTCCACGGTCAGCTTCAGATCTTTCGCAACGACAAGCGTGACTGAAGTCGTCGAGCTCGTTCCCTTCGTCACGCGGAGAGTCTGCAGTTGTTCGTCATAAACGAGCAGCTTGCCGGTCGTCGTCGCTTTGACCTTTGCCGACTGGGCAGACATTGTCGACTGCACCCACAGACCGATTCCGACGAGAAGAATGAAACGCATCATAAAGAGAGCCTTCCCGAACATTAATGAATGTCGAGGAATTATACGATGAGCCGATGTGAAGTGAAAGCGACGTTAGCGTGCATCTCGAAGGGACGCACGCTGATGTCGCATGAAAGTCTGCATTTCCCCGGGGAAGGTTGCCGAGCGTTTACTTCTCACCTTCGCGCTTCTTGTCGCCTTCGCGGGGTGCATCGCCGCGGCCGCCCCTGCCGATGGTGATGGCCATGACCGTCTTGCGGTCTACGGACATGTTCACCGCGGCGGGCGAATCGGGCTTGATATCACCCAGTGATGCCGATTTGCCGTCGATGGTGACTTTCACGTCCTTATCCACCGGGAAAATCAACTCCCGGCCCTCGGCCCGGAACTGCACGGTGCGCTTGTCCGTATCCACCGCCTGAATCATGCGTCGGTCCGGTTTGTTGTCGATGCGGATCATCGTCACGGTAGTCTTATCTTCGCTGAGCATCAAGCCGGCATAGGTGTTCGGCTGAATCGACGACACGTTGCCGAGCTTGCCATCGACGATCACCTTCACTTCTTTGTCGACGTTGAATGTCACGGCGGTCGGGTCGCCGTCGCTGGCCTTCATGAATTTCAGGATGTGAGTCTTGGCGTCGACCTCGCCGATGCGGCCGTTGACGTCGGGCTTGCGTTCGCGCTGGCCGACTTCGGCGTCGCCGTCGCGCGGGGCACCGATCTTCATGACGGCGATTTTCTTGTCGCCATCGAAGGTCACGAAAGTGATGGTGCCTTTGTCGTTGACCTTTACATCTTCCAACTTGGCCGGGTTGCCATCGACGAAGATTCGCGTTTCCTTGCCGAGGTCGAAGGTCTGCGGGGCACCTTCGCCCTTGAATGTCGCGGTTTTTTTCACCGGATCGACTTCTGTCAGCCACAGCCGTACCGCTCGGCCTTCGCCGCCGGTGCCGACTCGCACGGCCAGGATCATCGTTTTGTCGTCACTGAGCGTCAGGCCGAGGATCGTGTTCTGGCCGATGTCGCCGAGTTTCAGATCTTTCTTGTCCGAGATCAGCTTGACGTCCGGGGCGACGACGAAGGTGACCGTACCCATCCCTTCCTTGCCGGTGATGCTGAGCGTGCCTTTATCGGCATCGTAATTGAGCAGTCGGCCGGTCACGTCGGGTTTGCGGGGCGATTCGCCTTCACCCTTGGCGGGCTTGTCGTCGGCGAACACTTGACCCTGACCCGCCGTCAGCGAGTACGAGCGGCCGGCCACTTCCACTTCGACCACGCCGGTCGATACCAGCACCGCCAACGTCAGTATGGAACGCTTCACCATTTCAGCATCTCCTTCGAAGGTTGGAAATTCCTGCAACTTGACTTCGAACTCGGTTCCCACAACCGCGACCCGGCCGACCGGCGTGTCCACGCGGAACTGCCGATCGCCCATGTTCACGCGAAAAATGCCACTGCCCTGCGTCAGCGACACCACTTGACGGACATTGCCGACGGAGCCCTGGAAGACAACGTCGCTGTCCGGCAGCAGCGTTACTTCCGAATCATCGTTCAGCCGAATCCGGGCCATCTCGACGACATGTACCTTAGACCCCTCGCGGATCGGTCGGTCGGACTCCCCATCGACAAGCACCCGGCCAGCCAGCAGTTCGGCAGACCAGTTGCGAACTGGACTGACCGCAGGATGAAAATAGCGCCACCCGACAACGATCATCAGCATCGCGACAGTGAACGAGATCGCAATTGCCGGCACGAAACGTCGCCGGGTCGGTAGCAACGGCACATAGTCATCCCCGCCATGAAGCGCCTGCACGGCCCGATCGGCGATCGTGCCGCTGCGTACTGCCTGGCCCGCCGCTACGAATTGCTCGGCCAATGCGACATCGAGCGCGCTGGCCTGGGCCAACGCATCGGCCACGGCCGGGTCGATCACCAGTAGCCGGTCTAATTCGACCTGTTCCGCTGAGTTCAGCGTGTCGTTGAGGTACTTCTGAATCAAGTCGTGCGGGTCGTTCACTTCACGCGCCTCCCGTCGCCTTCATGCGAAGTGCGACGCACTCCGCCAGCTTCGCCCGCAACCGCGACAGGGCCATGTGGACACCGTGCAGGGTGGACTTCAGGCACCGGGCCATCGCTTCCAGCTTCATGGCCTGCTCGTAGCGAAGGGCCAGCAACTGGCGCGACTTGTCGGGCAGCATCTCCACGCAACGCGACAGGACCTCGGCCCGCAGTGGTTCGTCATCTTCCAGGCGATCGTGGGCATCGGCGATCGCCTGCACCGCTTCGGGGGAGAAAGCGACCGGCGTGCGGGTCGATTTGTCGTATACCTGCAACACTTTGTTGGCCGCAATGCCGCGAGCCCAGGCACCGAACGACCGGATGGCGTCGTAGTCGGCAAACTGCCGCCAGAGGATCAGCGACACTTCTTGCACCACATCTTCGCGGGCATGCCGATCGCGCACCAACGATCCGACAAAAGCGCGGATCTCGCCCTGATGGCGCAGAAACAGCCGCATGAATTCATCGTGCCGATCCATGAATC
>Ga0105048_10016189_pt1 | contig 11538 bp, 8 predicted proteins | sample MAT05_FD_78382 | JGI IMG/M metagenome (GOLD analysis project Ga0105048, IMG submission 78382) | Freshwater microbial communities from Lake Fryxell liftoff mats and glacier meltwater in Antarctica - MAT-05 | ecosystem: Environmental > Aquatic > Freshwater > Ice > Liftoff microbial mat | place...
AAGGTGTGCGGTTGGAGCGCGGTGCGTTGCAGGCGATTGCCGCGGTGCGCTCCGGCTTCCTTGCGGAGGAAGAACTGGTGCGACGCGACTCTGCATTTGCGCAGCAGCGCCTCGCCGCGTGGCGGGAAACAAGCCGCGCACTGAGCGCAGACCCGGCGACGGTGGTTCACTACACATTCGAGGAATCCGATGCGCCGGAGCGGCGTGTCACCAATCAATGCGCGAGCGCCTCACCAGCGACGCACGGCAGCATCGTCGGCAGCGTGCGGACGGAAGGCCGCTGGCCGGACAAAGGCGCGCTGCAATTCCGCAGCGAAGGCGACCGCGTGCGGCTCATCGCGCCGGAGCCGATGCACGCCGTCACGCTCCTCGCGTGGGTGCGCGTGGACTCGCTTCCGCGCGGGCAAAACATCCTGCTCGCCGCCGACTCCGAGCAGACGGGCGCGCTGCACTGGCTCCTCACGGGGGAAGGCAGGCTCCGCCTCGAAATCGCCCGCGACCTCGGCCGTCCACGCGCGGATTGGGAAGCCGTGAACAGCGCGCCATTCGTCACGCCGGAGCGCTTCGGCCAGTGGCTCATGCTCGTCACGACGTTCGATAGCCGGACCATCCGCCACTACGCCAACGGCCAACTCATCGGCACGGGCGCATCTTTCGCCCCTCCCTCGCTGCTCATCGGCGCGGCGGTTGTCGCGAACTCCTCCAGCCCTGTTTTGCGGCAACTCTCCGGCGATATGGATGAGTTTGCCATCCTGTCGCGCGCGATGAGTGCGGACGAACTGCGCGCTCTTTACCAAGCTGGCCACCCGTAGAATAATCAACATGTCACGCCCTCCATTTCATATCCTTCCTGCCTTGGTTTATTCTTTGCGCTTGAGGTGCCTTGTGAAGGCAGGGCTCGTCGTCGCATCGGCCACCGCATCTTTCGTCTCCGCCGCTGACCAGCCGCAATGGGGGCAGGCCTGGTCGCGCAATCTGGCTTCGCAGGAAAAGGGGCTGCCGGACTCGTTCGACCCGAGGACGGGGAAGAACGTGCTTTGGCAGGCGGAACTCGGCACGGACACTTACTCCACGCCGGTAGTCGCCCGTGGGCGGGTTTACATCGGCACGAACAACAACAGGCCGCGCAACAAGGCGCGCACGGGAGATAGCGGCGTGCTGATGTGTTTCGATGAGCGCGATGGGAAATTGCTGTGGCAACTGGTGGTGCCGAAGCGCTGGGAGGACCAATACCTCGACTGGTATAAGATAGGGCTCTGCTCGACGGCGACGGTGGACGGAGACCGCGTCTATGTCGTGTCGAGTCGCGGTGAGGTGATTTGCCTGGACGCCGCCGGAATGGCCAATGGCAACGATGGCCCATTCACGGACGAGGCGGCGCTCGCGACTTCACCGAAGGAGCCTGGACAGCAGCCGAAAAAGACCGATGACGGCGCGGTCGTGCCCGAGCCGCTCTCGCTGCCAAAAGTCGAGGGCGCTCGCGCGGAGGTTTCGCCGCTGGATGCGGATGTGATTTGGCGCACGGACCTCGCGCAGGAAGCGGGCATCTGGCCGCATGATTCCTCGCACAGCAGCAGCATGGTGCTCGGTGACCATCTGTATCTGAACTCCGGCACGGGTGTGGACTACACGCACCGCCGCATCCGCGCGCCAAAGGCGCCAAGCCTGCTCGTGCTCGACAAGAAAACTGGCCGCGTGCTGGCGCGCGATGCGGTCGAGGAAGGCATCGGGCCAAATATTTTTCACAACACATACGCAGGGCCGGCTCTGGGTGTCGTCGGAGGGAGGCAGGTCATCTTTTTCTGCGCGGGAAATGGCATCGTGTATGGCTTCGAACCCATCGGCGCGACTCCGCCCGAGGGCACGGTGCTGAATTTGAAAAAGGTGTTTCAATTCGACCCCGACCCGTCCGCGCCGAAGACTGAGGTGCAGAAGTATCATCAGAATCGCCGCGAGGGGCCGTCGAATTTTTACGGGATGCCGGTCTTCGTGGACGGGCACCTGTATTTCGCCGGCGGCGGTGACGTGTATTGGGGGAAAAACGAAGCGTGGCTGAAGTGCCTCACCTTCGATGGTGGCGCGGACAAGCCCCTGCTCGCGTGGACGCATGAACTCAACAAGCACACGCTCTCCAGCGTCGCCGTTGCTGACGGGTTGGCCTACGTGACCGACAGCGAGGGCAACGTGCATTGCGTGGATGCGAAGACCGGCGCGACGGTGTGGGTGCAGCCGATGGACGGCGCGTTCTGGTCATCGCCGCTCGTGGCGGATGGCAAGGTTTTCGCCGGCACGCGTCGCGGTGAGTTCGGCATTCTCGCCGCCGGTCGCGAGAAGAAGGTGCTCTCGACGATAAAGCTCGGCGCTGGCGCCATCAACTCGACGGCCACGGCCGCGAATGGCGTCGTCTTTTTCGCCAACATGACCACGCTCTACGCACTGAAGGTGAAATGAGAGCCGCCCTCTCAATCGTCGCCCTTCTCCTCGCCACTGCGCTCCACGCTGCGGATGCGCCGAAGCCGTTGCGTGTGCTGCTCATCACCGGCGGCGTGGGGCACGACCATGCGGCGCAAAAAGACATTCTGAAAAAGGGCATCGAGTCCCGCGCGAATGTGGTCGTCGAGCAGCTCCACACGGAGGGGAATCTCTCGGACCCGCCGCTGCCCATCCTCGGCAATCCCGATTATGCGAAGGGTTTCGATGTGGTCATTCACGACGCGATGACGCCTGGCATTTACCGTGCGCCGACCGTGCGCGCGGTGCTCAAGCCGCATCTCGTGGACGGCATTCCCGCCGTGGTGCTGCACGTCGGTGCCTCCGCGTATCGCTCCGGTCAGAACGACCGCACGACGGCTCCGCGCGAGGCAGGGTTCATGACGTGGACCGAGTTCACGGGCGTCATTGTTCATGGGCACGGCGGCTCCGCGCCCATCGCGATTTCATTCGCCGACAAGACGCATCCCGCCACACGGGGGCTGGCGGATTGGACCACGATGACCGAGGAACTCTATCATCAGGTCGAAGTTTTTCCGAGTGCGCGTGTGCTCGCCAAAGGCACCCTGCAACTCAAGGACAAGCCGGAGGAAGCCGTCGTCGCGTGGTGCAACGAACTAAAACTTGCCAATGGGAAAACCGTCCGCGCATTCAGCACGAGCCTCGGTCATCGCAATGAAACCGTCGCCGACCCGCGCTACCTCGACCTCGTGACGAACGGCCTGCTGTGGGCTGCCGACAAACTGGACGAAAACGGAAAACCGAGGGAGGGCTATGCGAAATAGGGCCATCGCCGCATTGGTCGCGTTGCTCGCGTGTTCGGTGATGCTTTCGCGCGCTCAGGAAAAGCAAGCCGGCCCCGTTTTCGACCTCACTCCGCCGCCACCGCTCACGCCGGAGCAGGCGCTCGCTGCATTCAAAATCGAGGACGGCTTTCGCATCGAACTCGTCGCCTCGGAGCCGATGATTCAAGCGCCGGTGGCCATCAGCTTTGACGACCAGGGGCGGCTCTACGTCGTCGAGATGCGCGGCTACATGAACGACGTCGCCGGTGCGGGCGAGAAGGAACCAACGGGCCGCGTGACCTTGCTCACCGACACGGATGGCGATGGCCGAATGGACAAGGCGACTAGCTTTCGCGACGGCCTCGTGCTGCCGCGCGCCGTGATGGCGGTGAATGGCGGCGTGCTCCTCGGCGTGCCGCCGCAACTCCTTTTCTGCAAAGACACCGATGGCGACGGACGCGCCGATGTCATGGAGGTCGTCGGAAAAGATTTTGGCAGCACGGGAAATCCCGAGCATTCGCCGAACGCGCCGACCTGGATGATGGACAACTGGGTGTGGCTTGCCGAGAGCAACGCCCGCTACCGCTGGCATGGCGGCGCGTGGATTCGGGATGCCGGTCTGGGTCGCGGCCAGTGGGGTCTCACGCAGGACGACAGCGGGCGCATCTTCTACAATTACAACCAGGACATTCTCCGCTGCGACCTGCTGCCTGCCGCGCCTTTCGCCGCGCACCCTCCGCTCGCGCAGGCCGCCACCAGCCTGAACTACAAAGTCATTCAGAGCCGCACGCTGTGGCCAGGGCATCCGACGCGCAGCGTCACCGGATTGCGAAACCCGCTCGTCGCCTTCCGCCCCGACGGTTCCATCAAAGCCGCCGATTCCACCTGCGGCCCACTCATCTATCGTGGCGACGCGATGCCCGCCGCGCGCGGCAACGCCTTCGTCTGCGAGCCAGTGGGCAACTTGGTGAAACGCCTCACGCTGCGCGAAAGCGACGGCGTCATCACTGCCGACCACGCCACCGAGGGACGCGAATTCCTCATCTCCACCGACGAGCGATTCCGCCCCGTGCTCTGCGCCAACGGCCCCGACGGCGCGCTCTACATCGTGGACATGTATCGCGGCGTGATGGAGCACCGCACTTACATGAACGACGTGCTCGCCGCCGACGCCAAGTCACGCGGGCTCGAGCAACCACTCGACCGCGGCCGAATCTGGCGCGTGGTCTCCGCGAGCGGTGCGCGTCCGAAAGTCGTGAAGCTCCCCGCTGCCACCGCAGGTCGCGTGGCGGCACTCGCCCATGCGAACGGTTGGGTGCGCGACACCGCGCAGCGCCTGCTCGTCGAGTCATCCGCGAAAGACGCCGCGCCGCTGCTCGTCGAGATGCTCCGAGGAAATGGCACGCCGGTCGCCAGGCTTCATGCCCTCTGGACTCTCGAAGGTCTCAATGCGATTACGCCAGAAATCGTCCGCGCCGCGCTGCGCGATGCCGATGCGCAAGTCCGCGCTGCCGCTGCCCGCGTCGCGCCACGCGAAATCGCCAGTGAGTTGATGGCGCTCGTCAGCGACCCCGATGTGCTCGTCCGCGCCAACGTCGCCAGCCGCCTTGCATCGCTGCCCGAAGCCGAAGCCGCGCTGCTAAAGCTGCTCACGAGTGATGGAAAAAATGCGCTCATCCGCGAGGCCGCACTCACGGGAGTGCGCGGACGCGAGACGGCGTTTGCGGCATCGCTCGCGAAACAAACCGGCCACGAAGCAAACACGCAGCCGGTCATCGAACTGCTGCAACGCCTCGCGGCAAAAGCAAAGCCAGCGAACCCGCGAACACAGGAACCGCTCACTCCCGCGCAGAACGCACTCTTTGAAAAGGGCCGCACGCTCTACGCCGCGCTCTGCGCCGCGTGCCACCAACCGCACGGCTTTGGCCTCGACGGTCTCGCGCCGCCACTCGTGGACAGCGAATGGGTGCTCGGCCGGCCTGACATTGCCGCACGCATCATTCTGCACGGCGTTGCCGGTCCGCTGCGCGTCGGCCAGCGAACCTGGACCCTGGCCATGCCACCGCTCCCGCAACTTGCCGATGACGACATCGCCGCCGTGCTGACCTACATCCGCCGCGAATGGGACCATGCCGCATCGCCCGTCGAGCCAAAGTTCATCACCGAACTGCGCGGCAAACACAAAGACCGACAGCTCCCGTGGAGCGAAACCGAATTGAAAAGATGAACCTGCACCTTCTTCGCAAAACCCTGCTCGCATTCTTCCTTGCGAGCCGTCTCGCCACTGCCACCGAGCCGGAGGAGCGCGAACTCGTGCTCGACCTCGGCGGCAACGTCACGCTGAAGGTCATAAAAATTCCGGCGGGCAAATTTCTCATGGGCAGCGCCATTTCCGAATGGGAGCACCAGGGCATTGAGGGCTTGCTGAATGCCAGGGAAGGCGAAGCGCGCGTCGAGGTCACGCTGACAAAGCCGTTTTTCATGGGCATCCACGAGGTCACCGTCGCGCAGTATCAGCGCTTCTGTGAGGAGACGAAGACGGAACACAAGACGGCGGGCATTCCCCAGACGGGCGAGCATCCGGTGGTCAACGTGACCTGGGAAAACTGCATCGCGTTCTGCGCCTGGCTCACGAAAAAGTCCGGCAGAACCGCGTCCCTGCCGACCGAGGCGCAGTGGGAATACGCCTGTCGCGCGGGAACCACCACGGGTTTTTCCTTTGGCGACAAAGTTCAGGAGCTTGGCGATTACGCGTGGTTCAAGGAAAACGCGGAGGGTTCCACTCATCCCGTGGGGCTGAAGAAACCGAACGCATGGGGCCTCTATGACATGCACGGCAACGCCTGGGAATGGTGCAGTGACCTTTATGCCGAGGGCGGATTGACGACGGCTGTGGACCCAACCGGCGCTACGAAAGGCGGCCTGCGAATTCGTCGCGGCGGTGGCTGGGCCGACATTCCGCGCGCGTGTCGCTCGGCTTTTCGTGGCCGGGCCGTCCCCGACGCAAGCATGTGGCGCGGATTCCGCGTGACCGTCGCCGCGCAGTGACCACGAAAAGTTTCCCATGAAAAACAACACCGTTCGTCTCGCGGCATTTCTGCTCATCGCCGCCTCACCGCTCTTCGCGCAGTCGAGGGGAACTTCCACGCTTGTCGGTGCGGGCGAAGGCGTCCTGGCACCACCGGACTTCAAGGTTTCGCTCGTCGCCTCGGAGCCGATGATTGGGAATCCGGCGGCGATGTGTGTCGCGCCGGACGGCCGCATTTTTGTCGGCGAGGATTATGTCCATGCGGAAATCAAAGGCGTGACGCGCGATGTGGTGAAGGTGCTTGTCGGTGCGGAAAAGGGCGGCGCGGCGACGGAGGCCATCACCATCGTGGAGGACCTCGACAGCGTGCAGGGGCTCGCGTTTCACGATGGGAAACTCTACATCGCGAACTCGCCTTACATTGATGTGATTCCGGTGTCGGCGGACAACAAGCCTGGGGAGAAGACGCATCTCATCACTGGTATCGGCGCGGGGAAAAAGGGCTTCAGCCCCACGCACCAGGCGTCGGGACTGCTCGTGCGCGATGGCTGGCTTTACATCTGCCACGGCGACCAGGGCTGCGATGTGACGACGAAGGAAGGCGGGCGCATCGTGCTCGACCACGGCGCGATTTTGCGCTGCCGGCTCGATGGCTCGGGCTTGGAAATTTACGCGCACGGCTTCCGCAACATCTACGGCATCGCGATGGACCCGCTCGGCAACGCCTTCACCCGCGAGAACGACAACGACGGGCGCGGCTACAACTGCCGCAGCTATCACCTCTTCCGAAATGCGTATTTCGGCTGGCCCTTCCGCTATCGCGAGGCGGATTCGCAGACGCCGCCGCCGGATGTCCTCTCCTTCTCGCGCGACCAGGGCCACGGTTCCTCGACGATGCTGCTGTGGGCCGACACGCCTGCGTGGCCTGAGCCGTTCCGCAACGTGCTGCTCTGCTCCGACTGGACGATGGCGAAAGTGATGCTCGCGCGTCCCGAGAAAAAGGGCGCGACCTTCGACCTGCCGGAGACGCCCTTCGTCGCGGACGCGCACACGCAGGGCTTCAAGTATTCGTTCCGCCCGACGGCGATGGGCTTCGCGCCGGATGGAAGCCTCATCGTCGCCGACATGGGCACCGTGTGGCTGCACTCGCGTGAAAAGATCGGCCGCATCCTGCGCGTGAAATACACGGGCGCGACTCCGCCGCCGATGAAGGCCACCGCCGCGGCTGCTCTCACGCCCGCGACACCGGCTGCGGATTTGATGAAGAGGCTCGCATCGAGCGATGCCGACGAGCGCGCGCGTGCTGCGTTTCTCCTCGGCGAAGCGCACGCCGCCGATGCTGCCGACGCTTTCCTCAAACTGCTCGGCGACGCGGATGCCTTCGTGAGACTGCGCGCTGCGGGAGCGCTGACCGGACTGAAGAATCACGCGCACACCGCAGCGCTCGCGGCTGCATTTGAAAAGGAAACCGACCGCCATGTGCGCCACGCGCTCATCATGGCGCTGCGCGAAGGCGGCGATGCGTCGGGGATTCGCACGGCCATCCTCGCGGCAAAGCCGGAGACACGCGCGGCGCTGCTCTTCGCTTTGCGCGGCTTGTATGACGAGGCATCCGTCGCCGTGCTCACCGAGTTCACCGACGCGACGCACGCGCCCGACCTGCGCGCTCGCGCTGCGGAGTTCCTCGGTGTCGTCGCGAAGAAAGGCCGGCAATACGTGCGCGGCGGAAATCCTGCGCCGGAGGAATCCGTGCTCACCGAAGCGTGGAGCGCGACCCCGCGCATCAACGAAAAACTCTACGCACTCGTCCGCGACAACGACCGCACCGTGCAGGTCGCCGCGCTCGTCGCGTTGCAAAAGCTCGCGGACAAGAAGGTCGTCGAGTTTGTCCTCGCCGACCTTCAAGCTGGCAAGGCGAAGCTCGACGACGCCACCGCACTCATCCTCATGCGCTCCGCCGGCAGCGAACGAGCCGAACTCGTCATCGCGAAATACCTGCTCGCGTCTGGCAGCGGCGAAATCGTGCGCGTCGAGGCTGCGCGCAATCTGATGCTCGGCAAGGCACCCGCATCGGTCGAAGCGCTGCGGCAAATCATCGCTGACAAAAAGAGCAGCGGCGGCTTGTTGTTCGCCGCATTCGACGGACTCGCGCGCCGCAAGGACACCGCCAGCACCGCCGCGCTCATCGGGCATTTGAAAAGCGGTGCGGTCGAAATCAAACCCGCGGCCGCACGCGCGCTCGGCGTCATCCATTTCGCCAGCAGCGAGGCCAGCGTCACCGTCGCACTCGCCGATGCCGCGAATACCGGCGACCGCGCATTGCAAATGCAGGCGCTCATCGCGCTCTGGCGCATGGGCGACCCAGCCGCCGTCGCCGCCTGTGCGCCGAAGCTGCTCGCCATTCCCTCCGCCGACGAGGCGATGCAAATCGAAATCATCGAAGGCTGCGCCACCGTCCCCACCGAGCGCCGCGACCCAATGCTCATCCAATGGCTCGCCAACGGCCGCCTCGGACGTAACGCTGGACGCGCCATCATGGATTTGCTGCGACAGACGGTGAAGCAGGAGTTCGGCTACTTTGGTCCGCCGAAGTCCCGCGCCGAAGCCATCCAGAAGTTCGCCGCCCACGCCGCGCAAACTTACCCGCAATGGAAAGCCCCCGCCGCCACACCGCAGACCGGCAGCGACGACGCCGACGCTGCCTTGCAAAAGCTCATCGGCAAAGCCACCGGAGGCCAAGGTGACGCCACGCGTGGCGCGCAGGCGTTTCTCAAAGGAAGCTGCGTCGGCTGCCACAAAGTCAAAGGCACCGGCGGCATCCTCGGCCCGGACCTCAGCGAAATCGGTTCGCAATACGCGCGCCCCATTCTCGCCGATTCCATCCTCTACCCATCGAGCCGCATCCTCGACGGCTATCAGCAGACCATCTTCCAACTCAAAGACGGCGAAGTCATCGGCGGCTCCGTGCAAAGCGAAGACCGCGCGCTCGTCACCATCACCCGCGCCGATACGACCACCGTGCTCATCCCCACCAAAGACATCGCCCGCCGCACCACCGCCCGCCTTTCGCCGATGCCCGCCGGTCTGCAAAACCTGCTCACCGAGCAGGAATTCGTGGACCTCGTCGTGTATCTCGAGTCGCTGAAGAAGTAGTCCGTAAACACAACCTTTTCAGCCTCATCCAACCTCATTCCTTTATGAAGAAACGTTTCAGTATTTCCACCATCTTGCTGTCGCTGATAGCATGGTTCGCAATCGCTCCAAGTCTTGTCTCCTCCGCTGAACAGGCGACGCTTGAACTCGTGGCCGGCGGCGGCACGACTCTCGAAGGCAAAGCGACGAAGTGCAAAATCTCGCAACCGTTCGGCATCGCCTTCGATGCACAGGATAACATGTTCATCTGCGAGGAAACGCATCGTCTGCTCCGCGTGGATGCGAAGACAGGCGACCTCACAGCGGTGAGCAAGGCTGGTGCGAAAGACGATGACATCGGTGATGGCAAGGTCGCGGCGAAGGCGTGCTTCTCTGCCCCGCACAACCTCGTGAGTGATGCGCAGGGCAACCTCTTCATCGCGGACACGATGCACTTCCGCGTGCGGCGGGTGGATGCGAAGACGCAGATGGTCACCACGATCGCGGGGACCGGAGCGAAGGAACTCAGCGGCGACGGCGGACCGGCGACGGCGGCGGCGCTCGATGGAATCGCGTGCATCTGTTTCAACCACGATTTCACAAAGCTCTATCTCGGTGGCTTCAGCAGGGCGACTCGTGTGATCGACATGAGGACGGGCATCATCGACACCGTGAAAGGGCTTGGCGGAAGTCGCGCCGTCACGGTGGATTCAAAAGGCGATGTCTTCGTCGTAGCCGGCAGCGGATTGCGCATGCTGGACACCGCAGGCAGGACGCACACGCTCGAAGACAAGTCAGCGAATCCGCCGCTGAAAGGTGTGAAACATCTCTGGGCTGACGCTGATGACAACATCCTCATCGCAGATGAAAGCAACAATCTCATCCGCAAGTTCATCGTCGCGGAGAACAAGCTCATCACCATCGCGGGCACGGGAGAGAAGGGCGATGCGGGTGTTCCTGGACCTGCGCTGACTGCTGAGATTGGCGGGCCTCACGGTGTCGTCACGAACCCTCACACGGGACAAATCTATATCGCGGACTCGCGGAACAATCGCGTGCTGCGTCTTGTTGGAAAATAGCCCGCCAACCATTTCGCCATCGTGAAATCCATCGTCAGCGCAGACATCGCCATCGTGGGCTCTGGTCCATGCGGTGCGCTCGTGGCGAAAGAAACCGCGCAATGTCGCATGTCGGTCGTGGTGCTGGAGGCAGGACGGCGGTTTGGCGGGAGCGCTCCCTTGCAAAACACGGAGGCGAACGCGGGCAGCATCATGTGGTCCGGGCCGCGCAATCATGTGGGTGCGGATTTTGTCGTGCCGAAGTTGTGGCGAACCTTTTCATTTGTGACACGAGCGTGTTCGTCACTGGCACCGGCTTGAATCCCACGCTCACCGCCATGGCCATCGCGGACCGTGCGGTGGAACACATCGTTGAATCCACGAGGAGGGGCGAGCTATGACCGAAACACCCAATTACACTCACCGACGTTGCGGCGTTGTCCGCGCTGGCGAACGGCATCATTCCAGCCGACGAGCGCGATGCAGGTCATCCGCAAAGCCCACCAAGCCGCCGCCGCGCTCGAAGCCGGCACCGTGTGGGTAAACTGCTACAACGCCTTCGACAACGCCCCACCGTGGGGCGGCTTCAAGCAGAGCGGCTGGGGCCGCGAGAAAGGCCCCTACGGCCTCGACCTCTTCACGCAGACCAAGTCCGTCATCATCAATTTCAGCTAACTCATGAACATCATCCGCACACTCAGCCTGGCGCTCGTCGCATTCACTTCCACACTCAGCGCTGCCGGTGCGCCGAAACCCATCAAAGCGCTGCTCATCACCGGTGGCGCGGCGCACGACTACACGAAGCAGAAGGACATTTTGAAGAAAGGCATCGAGGAGCGCGCGAATGTCACCGTGGAGTTCCTGCACTCCGACGACAAGACGATGAAGCCGGTCCTTCCGTTCCTCGAAAAGCCGGAGCCCCGTAAGCGTCATCTGTAGCTCCGTCGGGTAACGGTGGTCGTAAGTTGCGCAGGCGTTAGGCTGGGCAACATATGAAGCAGGAGCCGGCGCAGATCTTGAAGGTGGACGTTATCGGGCGGGTGTG
>Ga0105048_10016190_pt1 | contig 11538 bp, 7 predicted proteins | sample MAT05_FD_78382 | JGI IMG/M metagenome (GOLD analysis project Ga0105048, IMG submission 78382) | Freshwater microbial communities from Lake Fryxell liftoff mats and glacier meltwater in Antarctica - MAT-05 | ecosystem: Environmental > Aquatic > Freshwater > Ice > Liftoff microbial mat | place...
AACGCCCCCTTTAAACTTTAAACTTCAAACTTTAAACTCCAAACTTTAAACTCCAAACTTTTTTATTCGCTCATGTCCATGGTGTGGAACACGTTGAGCACGTCGTCGTCGTCTTCGAGTTTGTCGATGAGTTTGATGACTTGTTCCACCTCATTGTCATTCAACTTTTTGGACATGGTTGGAAGCCATTCGAGTTGGGCGCTTGTGGTTTCGATGTTGCTGTCTTCGAGGGCTTTCTGTATGGCGCCGAAATCGGAAAAATCGCAATAAAGCACAACTTCATCCTCTTCCCTTTTCATTTCTTCAAGGCCCGAATCGATGAGTTCAAGTTCGAGTTCATCGGCATCTACACCTTCTGCTTTCAATTTGAAAACGCCTTTGCGGTTGAACATGTAGCTAACGCTTCCTGAAGTACCAAGAGCTCCATGGCTACGGTCGAAATACATCCGTACGTTGGCTACGGTTCTTGTTGGGTTGTCGGTAGCGGTTTCAACCAGGATGGCTACACCATGTGGTCCATAACCTTCGTATACAACCTCTGAAAAGTTTTCAGCTTCTTTACTGCTGGCATTTTTGATGGCGCTTTCGACGTTGGTCTTGGGCATGTTCGCCGATTTGGCGTTTTGAATCGCCATGCGGAGACGAGAATTATACTCCGGGTTGGGGCCGCCTGCCTTTACAGCGAGGTTGATTTCGCGGCCGATGCGGGTGAAAGTTTTGGCCATGCCGGCCCACCTTTTAAACTTGCGTTCCTTGCGGAATTCAAACGCACGTCCCATAAATTATTTGTTCTAGAGCTAAGAGTTGAAAAATTGAGGCACGAAAGTAGACAATTAGACCCAAATGAAGCAAGCTTACCGCGTGGTTCTTTTTAAAGGCCATGTTTGAGATTTAACATCGTGTTGGGTATAATTAAGGTTTCAGTTGTATAAAAATGAGCAACTTTGCATCGTTTTTTTAACCAACACGAATTTTGTTCCATGAAAAAGTCAATGGTTTTAATCTTACTCGTATGCATTGCTGCACCTTTCACAAGGGTGTTCAGCCAAAACACAACAGAGGGTTCACCCAAAGTCAGCGTTTTCCCGGGTGTACTCAAAGCAGCCGAATGGGCCGGTTTTGACTACAACGGCACATTGAACAAGGCGCTTACCGGTGACTATTATGCTGTGCAAAAATTGCTTGATTTTCACACTGTTGTAGACGGCGCCAACGGCATCAACCACGGCGTCACCTGCCTTGAAATCATTCCGATCATTGGCGATGAGCTGTTTGCTACCGGCTGCAGCTACATGAAACCCAAGCTCCAAAAAACAGCACTCGACCGCATTATTCTGGGCCAAGGAAGAACCCAAAAGGAAGAACTTCGTCAAAGCCTGACCAACTGGGCGCCATTAACCTGGTCCGTTCTTAACGGCAATGGAATGCCTGTTATCGACAAAGGAGAAGTTAAACCCGTTGAGGCTCCGCCTTTGTTGAAACTTATTCCAATTAATGTTTCGGAAAGTGAAAAAGGTAAAAACTAACTCGGATTATGGCATTCAAGATTTATACCAAAACGGGTGACAAAGGCGAGACAGCGCTCTTCGGTGGAAGGCGGGTTTCTAAAAGTGACCTGCGTGTGGATGCCTATGGCACCGTTGATGAACTTAATGCATTTACAGGCGCACTTTGCGATAACCTTGCAGAGGTAAGAAGTCGTGAAGTGCTTGCCCAGATCCAGCACCGCCTGTTCACCATAGGTGCAAACCTTGCTTCGGATCCAGGCAATCAGGCGCCTGTACCCGATGTAAGATTTGCCGACATAAACCTGCTCGAAAACGAAATGGACCGAATGGACGAATCACTTGCTCCGCTCCGGCATTTCATACTGCCAGGCGGCCACCCTGCTGTTTCTGCCTGCCACATTTGCCGCACCGTTTGCCGAAGGGCCGAACGGTTGGTGGTGGCCCTCCACCACATAGAACCAGTGGATGATACCGTACTCCAGTACCTGAACCGGTTGTCGGACTACTTTTTTATCCTCGCCCGCCATACCGCTTTGGAAAACAACGCTGAAGAAGTTATCTGGAACCCACGTCAAGGTGAATAATACGTCTGAAACACCCTTGTTGCCACAACTGGCTTCCCTTTTGCCGGCACGTGTGTCGAAACGCAACCTTATTGCCACCATAGCACTCACACTCGGATGCGCCATGGTGGCTACGTTGCTCCTGCCCCGACCCAATCCATTCCCTTACCGACTCGCCTTGGGACAACCCTGGAATTACCGGAGCCTGACAGCCCCTTTCGATTTTGAGGTATTGTTTCCAGAAGAACAAGTCAGCGCAGATCTTGCAAGGGTAAAAGCGGACCATGGACCCTATTTCCGCATCGATGACGGGGTGGCCAAACGTCAGAAACGGCTTTTGGCCGATCTTTTGACCGAACAAGCCCGCATTGGCAAAAATGATGTGCAGTACGAAGACCTGGTCCGCAATTTAGGCATGTACAAAAGTTATGGGCAAAAGATGCTCGACGACGTTTTCAAACGTGGCGTTTTGGGACAAGAAGAATTGGATCGGACACGCAACCTGCCCGGGAAAAACTGGTATCTGGTTGCAGGCGCCAACATCACCCGTATTGTACCCGACAGCCTGCTCACCATCAAACAGGCACAAAATATTTTCAGCGATTCGCTGCCTTTCTCGCCTCTCCGTCAACCCGAATTGTTGTTGCCCATTCTTGAAAAAACCACAACATCCAATACTTTTTACAGCGATTCGCTTACCCGGACCATGCTTCGGCACAAAACCGCTGAAATCATCAGCACAGGTGAACTGGTTAAAAAGGGCGATGTACTTGTAAATCGGAACGAACTCGTCAGCGAAAACACCTTCCGAAAACTCGATTCACTTTCCAGGCGTTATTCAACCGACAGTTCCTGGGAACTTTGGGCTGGCCGTTTCCTTGTGACCTTGCTGGGTTTTGCCCTATTTTTCATCTACCTGTTGCATCGTGGAGCTTTGCCCCGCGCTTTGCCCGGAGCGGCGCTGTGGGCGATTGGCAGTCTGGGCGTTTTGTATGCTGCCATGTACATCGGAGCGGCAGTAGCCTTGCTGGTGCCTCTGTGGATTTTACCCCGGTTGTCGCTTAAAGACACCAGGGCCCACGGCGGTTATGCCTTGTGGACCCTGGTGGTATTGCTCACAACCATTTCCCTCGATTGGGCAGGTGGTTGGCTGGCTATTCAATGCGCAGGCGTAGCAGGTGTCTGGCTTTTGTTCCCCGAAAAAAACCACGGGTGGAAAACTCAAACCTTGGCCGTATTGTCCATCACAGGACTGCAATCGCTCGTTTGGCTTGGCGTAATGTGGAGTGAAAAAATTCCTTCCTCCTTGTGTACACCAGACATGCTGCTTTTCCTGTTTGCCGGAAATTTAATTGCATGGATGTGTGGAAGATTTCTTTCTTCCTTTCGTTAATACATCGGATTTTGTAAAATACCACTCAAATCCACTTCCGATTGCGGAATGGGTAAAAGCTCGTGCTTGCCGTTTATGAATGGTTTGCCCACTGCAAGCATTACCGATTCTGCTCTTCCCCAACGTGCAAGATCAAACCATCTGTGTTGCTCCATAGCAAGTTCAACACGGCGTTCTTTGTAAATGCGTTCGCGCAGTAACGACTGATCGGTGATGTTGATGTCGGGCAAGGCTATGGGGTTGGCGCCACGGGCGCGTTTGCGCACTTGGTTGACGTATGTCAAAGCCTCCCCGGCCTTGTTGTTTTCGTTAAGCGCTTCGGCATACAACAAAAGGATATCGGCGTAACGAAGGATCCGAATGTTGCCTGGTCCATTGTCCTGCAATCCTGTGTGTGTAGGCACCCATGCTTTGCGGTTGTACCGTTCGTTGAATATTTCCGGATTGTCCTGCACCTCGGCACTGCCATCGGGCAACAAATCGCCGGGTTGCAAAATGGTGGCGCTTTTGCGAGTATCAAAGTTTTCGTAAGCGGCAAAAAGATTGTCGGAAGGACGGTTGAAACCCCAGCCCAGGTTGGGCACGCCACGAACGCCTTGTACCATGTTGTAAGGCGTTGCTCCCGGTCCGGTAACGCCGTCAACTGGATTAAGTGCGGCTGCAGTAATTTCAAAAATCGATTCTGCACCGTTTTCACCGATGGGCAAAAAGTTGTCTTCATATCGTGGCAACAGACTGTATTGGTTCGATTCCACGATTTCACGGCAGTATTTTTCGGCATTGGGAAAATCACCCCTCACCATGTAAAGTTTTGCCAAAATGCCTTTTGCAGCTCCCTGTGTTACCCGTCCGAGATCCTTGGATGCGTAACCGGATTTTGTGGGCAAAGCATCAATGGCGGCGAGCAAATCACTTTCAATGAGCGCATAAACCTCAGCTTTGGGTTTGCGCGGCTGGTTGTAATATTCATCGGCTCCAAGTGGCTGGGTGATGATTGGAAGGTCGCCAAACCATTGAACCAACAACAGGTAACTGTATGCGCGTAAATACCTGGCTTCACCTACCAGGCGGTCGCGCAAATCCGCATCCATGTCGACATCCGGAATACGTATGATGGCGAGGTTGGCACGGGCTATGGCGCGGTAATAACCGGTCCAAACGGCTAAAAAATTGTTGTTGTTGGCATCAAAAGTGAAATTATCCACATCCAGCAACGGTGGAGCGTCGTTGGGCGTAGAACCTTTGTCCGAATCGTCGCTGATGACGTCGGTAACACCGATGTAATTCAGACCAACACAATCAAACGAACGAAACTGATGGTAAACGGCATTTACGGCTTCAACGGCTTGTTCTTCCGTTTCAAAAAAAGTATCGTATGTGAGCTGGCCTAGCGGCTGGCGCTCGAGAAAATCCTTGCGGCAACCCGGGGCAGCCAGCAATAAAACAAGTGCCGGCAATAAAAATTTTTGGGTAAAAAACGGAGACTTCGTTTGCATGGCGAAGATGTTGTATCGTGAAAAAAAAGCTTTCATAGTTAAAAAGTTACGTCCAAACCAACCAATATGGTTTTGAAAATGGGATAAATACCGGTGTCGAGGCCGGAATTAAAAACGCTGTTGCTGCTGAACTCAGGCGAATAACCCTGGTATTTTTGTTTGGTCCAAAGGTTGGTGCCGCTTGTGTACAACCGGAGGCGACTCATTCCCGCTTTTTCTGTCCAGCTTACCGGTAAGGTATAACCCAAAACGATGCTGCGAAGACGTATGAAGGAACCGTCCTCAACATAAAAATCAGACATGCGGTAATTTGCTCCTCCGTTGCTGGCTTTCGGCACCGAGGTGCTGGTACCTTCACCCGTCCAACGTCCGTCGACATATATTTTTTCCCAGTTGTACACAGCAAATCGGCTCATGGCCTTCACGTTTACGATCTCATTACCGGTAACTCCAAAGAAGTCGGCCGAAAAGTCAATACCCATAAATTCCACCCCGCCATTGAATCCATACGTCAGGTTTGGAATGGGACTTCCAAGCGTTTGCCTGTCTTCACCGTTGATGACGCCATCACCATTCAAGTCTTTGTAACGGAAGTCACCAACGCCTTCGTTTCCAAGTCGTGGAAGCGAAGCAAGTTCTTCTGCATTTTGGAAAATACCATCTACAACAAAACCATAAAACGATGCGATGGGTTCACCAACGACCGTTCGTGTGGCTTGGTCGCCTTGTCCGGTAGCACCGGAAAAAATCTCCGAACGGCCCAAACTAAGTTGTTTGACTTCGTTGTGCACCGTGGAAATAATGACCCCGAGGTTGTAGGAAAACCTGGGTTTGGATTCACGCCAGTTCATGGTGAAGTCGATGCCGCGGTTCACTACTTCGGCCTGGTTCACGACAGGATTCGACTGTGAACCGACGTAGGCCGGTATGGGTAAATCGGCCAGAATGCCTTTCGTGTAACGGTTGTAAAAATCAATTTCGGTGCTCAAACGGTTGTTGAGAAACGCCATTTCCAAACCGATGTCGGCCTGCGTAACCTCTTCCCAACGAACGTCGGAATTGGCGTAATTAATTAGGGTTGCGCCGTTATTCAAACTTTCTCCTGGACCAAGAATGACCGAAAGTCCATTGGAGATGGCTCCGAGCGAAGGGTACAATTGTGTTTTGTCGTTTCCGGAAATACCCCACGATGCGCGCAGTTTAAGCCTGTCGAAGATGCGCTGGTTTTCCATAAATGATTCCTGCACAACGTTCCAGCCTACGGCCAAAGAAGGGAAATAGCCCCAGCGATTGTCTTCATTGAACCTGGATGAACCATCAGCCCGCATGGAAGCTGTGAATAGATAACGGTCAAACAAGGTGGTATTTACACGAAAAAGGTAGCTCACCATGGCCCAATCTGAAGCGCCGCCGTAGTTGGTCATCGTCGTATCGTTGCCCGCGCTGAGAAAAAGCAATTCATCGGCGCCGGATGGGAAACTGCGTCTTCCTGCGCCATAGGATTCACTGTAGGATTCCTGCGAAGTGTAACCACCCAACACATTAAGCCGCAAGTTTTCCCATTCCTGCGCATACGTTAGGGTGTTTTCCCAAAGCCATGTCCGTTGTTCGTCGTACCCGAGGTTCAACTGGTCCTCCGGATTGCGCTGGGAAATGGACACTTCATATTCGGGCAGGTAAAACTTGTTTTTGAGGTACGACAAGTCCAACCCGAAATTGCTTCTGAATGTGAAATGTTTGAAAAGTTTGATGTCGCCATAAATGGTTCCTACCATTCGGTTCACGTAGGTATGGTTGTTTTTCCGATAAAATAGGTCGGCGGCGGCATTGCCCATGGCCGTACCGTATGGCATGGTAGGATCGGTAAATTTGCCAGTGGAATCTAAAGGTTCCAAAACCGGCTGCATCCTGTAGGCGCCTTCCACCGAGTTGGACGGATTCTGTGCTTCCGAACGGGCAAAAGCGATGTTGTTGCCCAGGCGGAAAAAGCGGTTGACCTCGTATTCGTTGTTCAAACGCAACGTAATGCGTTCAAACGACGATTCTTTGATGATGCCTTCCTGGTTAAAATAGTTGGCGGAAACGTTGTACAAATGTTTGTTGTTGCCACCGTTTGCACTGAGCTGAACACTGCCGATGGGTGCGTTTTGAAAGAAATAATCCTGCCAGTCAAAACCAGCACCCAAAGAAGCCGGATCAGGAAAATAATTGTCGTTGGTCAGCTCATTGTACATCTGGGCAAATTCGGAGGCGTTGGCCATCGGAATCCTACGGGTTACTTCCTGGGTACCGTAATAAGTGCTCAACGAAACCACTGCTTTACCATCGGCGCTGCCTTTTTTGGTGGTGATGATGATGACACCGTTGGCACCTCGGTTGCCGTAGATGGCCGTTGCTGAAGCGTCTTTCAAAACTTCAATCGAGGCAACATCCTGTGGGTTGATGAAGGAAATATTGTCCAGCAACATGCCGTCCACCACATACAATGGGTTGGCATTGTTTAAAGTACCCGTACCGCGTATCCTGATGATGGCGCCTGCACCAGGCTGGCCGCTGGAAGGTGTCACGTACACGCCTGCAATCTTGCCCTGCATGGCCTGTTCGAGGGAAGAGGTGGGTATTTTTTCGATGTCCTTGCTTTTCAAAGTACTCACCGAACCTGTGAGATCGCTTTTTTGCTGCACACCGTAACCGATCACCACCACTTCGTCAATGAGGTTCACGTTGGTGCCCATGGTTACCTGGATGCTGGTGCGACCTTGCAACGGCACATCAAGCTCTAAATAACCCGTATACTGAAAAACAAGGACGGCATTGGGATCATTTACCGACAATCGAAAATTGCCTTCGATGTCGGAACTCGTCCCGTTGCTTGTGCCTTTTTCACGAATGGTGACACCGATCAAAGCACTGCTGTCGATGGCATCGGTTACACGTCCGCTGATGCTCACCTGAGCAAAAGCAGCTGTTGAAAACAGGCTGAACAAGAACAGCGTTAAAAATTTGGAAAATGGTACAAGTGGCTTCATACAAATGAAATTGGTCCGAAGTTCGAAATCCGAAATCCGAAGTTTTTAATGTTTTGATTATTTGGCCTTAAGTTCAATGCGAATGGTTTTGACTGCGTCGGATGAACCGCCCACCATGAGGTCAAAATCGCCCGGCTCGGCACCATAGGTCATGTCGTGGCGGTAAAATTTAAGGTCGTTTTCAACAATTTCAAATCGTACATCGCGACTTTCTCCAGGCTTCAGGCGGATTTTTTGAAAACCTTTCAGTTCTTTCACCGGCCTTGTAGACGATGCCACCAGGTCGCGGATGTAAAGTTGCACGGTTTCTTCACCTTCAAATTTACCGGAATTGGTCAAACGGACGCTTAATGTGATTTTCTCACCACTTTTAAAAGTTTTCATGTTTACCGTCGGATCGCCGTAGCTGAACGTTGTGTAACTGAGGCCGAATCCAAAGGCATACAATGGCGTATTGGGCGAATCGATGTACTTACTGGTCCATTTGGAGTTGGGATCGTAGGGCCGGCCGGTGCTTTTTTCGTTGTAAAAAATCGGTACCTGCCCTACGTTTCGTGGGAACGTCATCGGCAGTTTGCCCGAAGGATTGTAGGCACCGTAAAGGATATCAGCCAGTGCATTGCCAGTTTCGGTGCCCAACCACCAGGCTTCAAGGATGGAAGAAGCGTTTTCTGCAAACCAGGGAATGGTGAGCGGACGACCGTTCATCATTATTACCACCAACGGCTTGCCGGTTGCTTTCAAAGCGCGGGCGAGTTCTTCCTGTACGCCCGGCAGGTTAAGGTCGGTACGTGAAGATGCTTCGCCGCTCATCCAGGCCATTTCGCCCACGGCAAGCACGATCACATCACTCTGTCGGGCAAGCGCTACGGCGGCATCGAAACCGCTGCGATCATCACCTTCAACATTGCAACCTTTGTTGAACGTCACGTTTCCACCGGCATTTTTCAAACCCTGCATCAGACTTATGCAATCGCTACCGGATCCTGAACCCGGCCAGGCGCCGATGAGCTCACTTTGGTTGTCGCCGAGCGGACCGATGAGCGCAATTTTGGTTTTTGGATTTAAAGGAAGTGTTTGTCCTTCATTTTTGAGTAAAACCACCGATTTTCGGGCTACCTCACGCGACTTGGCACGGTGGTCGGCGCTGAGCATGACACGTTTTTCGCGTTCGGCATCACAAAACTTGTAAGGATCATCAAACAGCCCAAGCTCTATTTTTAAAGTAAGCACACGGCGCACGGCGTCGTCAATTTGGGACATGGAAACCTTACCTTCACGCACAGACTGGGCAAGAAAACGCTGGTAAACAGCACCCTGCATGTCCATATCCACACCGGCGTTTGCTGCCAGTTCACCGGCGGCTTTATCGTCGGCGGCAACACCGTGGTTCACCATTTCATTGATGGAGGTGTAGTCGGTCACAATGAATCCCTTGAAGCCGAGTTCCTTGCGCAAAATATCAGTCAGCAGGTGTTTGTTGCCCGAAGCAGGCATGCCATCGTAATCGTTGAAAGAGGTCATCACCGTAGCTGCGCCAGCGCGAATGGCAGCCTCGTAAGGCGGCAGGTAGAAATCGCGGAAATAACGCTCACTCATGTCAACCGTATTGTAGTCCCTACCGGCAATGGGTGCTCCGTAAGCGGCGAAGTGTTTTACACAAGCCACCATGGCGTCGGTATTGCCCAAGCCATTGCCCTGAAAGCCGCGTACGCGGGCTTCGGCAAAACGGCTGCCCAAATATGGATCTTCACCTGCTCCTTCCATCACTCGGCCCCAGCGGGGATCGCGTCCAACATCGCACATGGGCGCGAAAGTCCAGTGCAGTCCCGAAGCCGAAGCTTCCACGGCAGCCACCCTTGCGGACATTTCGGCTGCAGCCGGATCCCAACTTGCGGCTTCACCCAGGGGGATGGGAAAAATGGTTTTGTAACCGTGAATGACGTCGTATCCGAACAACAACGGAATTTTCATGCGCGATTCCTCCACGGCAATGCGTTGGAGTTCGCGGGTAAAAACAGTGGTATGGCTGTTGAACAAGGCGCCGCAAGCTCCCGATCGGATGTCAGTTGTGTATCCTTCGCGGATGGTAGGCCCTGTGCTACCCCAGTCGGTGGTATACAGGGTCATTTGGCCTATTTTTTCCTCCAGGGTCATTTGGGAAAGCAACGATTCCACTTTTTGAGTGTGGTTCGCAGGCTGGGCCGACAAGTTTTCTTGCGCTGTAGCGAAGCAACAAAAAAGCAATAAAACATGGAATATTTTCATTATTTAAAATAGAATTGATCAAAGGTGTTGGGAAAACAGCCAATCTAAGACGGCCGGATTGTAGTAGGTTTCCTGCCAGATGGCATGCCCGAGTGTGCTGTACTCCGTGAATTTCACAGGCGAACCTTCAGCTTTTAAGGCTTTGTAAATGTCTTTTGAAAAGTGTGGTGGGGTTGTTTCGTCCAAACCACCATGAAACATCCAAATGGGCGTTTTTTTGATTTTTGAGGCAAACGAAGGATCGCCGCCGCCACAAATGGGCAAAGCAGCGGCGAAAAGTTCCGGACGGCGCATGAGTAGGTCAAACGTGCCCAAACCTCCCATCGACAACCCTGTGATGTACACCCTGTTGCGGTCGATGTTGGGGTTTTCCGCAAGTATTTTGTCGAGCAATTCAAGGGTCAACCGGCCGGGTTCAGAAGCCTGGTCGGGATGGTGCACTACTTTGGTTTTTCCACGTTCCGGATTTTCCCAGCGCATGCCTGTCGGGCATTGGGGCGCCAGTACATAGCATGGATACTTGTCCCGTATGTTTTTTTCACAAAATGCATACACGCCGATGTGTGTTTGAGAAGCATTGTTGTCGCCCCGTTCGCCGGAGCCGTGCAGGAACAAAACCAGGGGATACTTTGCGCCCTTTTGGGGCATTTCCGGTGTCATAAACTGGTAGGGCAATGTTTTGCCGGAGGCGTCTTTGTACACCTTGCGTTGAAAAAAACCGGCCGGATCCAGCGGAATATCTGGGTTGGTGGCAATACTTTTCACGGTTGTGGAAGCAGGCGCAGCCACATTGTTGTTTTCCAACCAGCCTCCTTTGAATCCTGCTTTTTTTAGTCCCTGAACGATGTAAGGGTTTTTTTTCATGATGTTCCAAAGCATCTCACTTCGGTGGTTTTCCAGCATGAGCAGGATGGGGCCCTGGTCGATGCCCAGGTAATCAATGTCTACCCAATATGAGAAGCCGTCCTGGCCTTTGGCGCCTTCGTCTTTCCAGGTGTAGCTTTCATTGTAGCCGTCGAAAAAACCGTAAGTGCCCACTGGGAAACGGTTCCACATGGCTTCGAGTGCGGGCAAACAAATTTCAGGAGCAAACGGTACGGAACCACCTACGGCAGTAGGAGCTATGGTGCCATCGTCGTCGCGGTAATCGGCTGCTGCGCCACGCGCAGAATAGCCGTTGAAACGTACCAGTTGGCCGTTGAACATTTTTTCGGCGTAACCCGGACCGTCACAGGCAGTGAGGCCCCAAATGTTTGCACCGTAACCTGTGAATCCACCCGG
>Ga0105048_10016192_pt1 | contig 11537 bp, 8 predicted proteins | sample MAT05_FD_78382 | JGI IMG/M metagenome (GOLD analysis project Ga0105048, IMG submission 78382) | Freshwater microbial communities from Lake Fryxell liftoff mats and glacier meltwater in Antarctica - MAT-05 | ecosystem: Environmental > Aquatic > Freshwater > Ice > Liftoff microbial mat | place...
ATGGGGACGGCGGTCGGGATCATCCGTGCTGCCTACTCGGCGAGGGCGACGTCGACCTTACGATCGCGCGCCCAGCCTTCTTCGTCGGTCCCGGTGGCTTCGAAGGCGCCCTTGGAGAGCGTCTCCATCCGGCTCTTCGTCAGGCCCTTGGTGGCGAGGTACTCGGCCACGCTGCCAGCGCGCTTCTGCCCGAGGGCGAGGTTGTAGTCGGTCTCGCCGCGCGAGTCGGCGTGGCCGATCAGGCGCAGACCCTTGCTGCCCTTGAGCGGCCCGCTCACGAAGCAGCGCGCGAGCGCGTCGAGCGCGCCCTGCGCTTCCGGCCCGATCGAGGCTGAATCAAAGGCGAAGCGCGCGGTCGGAATGTCCCCGCAAGCCTTGAGGATCCGGTCCTCGATCTGGATCGAGCCGCTGGTCGGCGACTTGGTGTCGAGCCGGGGCTCGGTGCTCTTCGCGCTCGTCGGGGGCTTCGCTGACGACGCCGCGGCGTCCGCCGTCTTTGCCGGAGGCGGGTCGGAGGAGCCGCAGCCCACGATCGTGGCCGCCATCGTCGCGGCGGCGGCGAGGCTCAGAAAGGCGAGGCGAGCGGGCCGCCCCGCGTCTGTTCGACGTAGATACATGGTTTCTCCTGGCGAATGGGGCGCGGTACCACGCCCGGTACCAACGGGCACAGTTTTGCGTGAGGCGTGGTCGTGGCACCTTCGAGCGAAAGCGCAAATGAGATAGGGTGATCTTCCATGAACAAGCTGCGCCATCCTCGCGTCTCCGCGCTCGCAGGCCTCGTCACCGCGCTCACGGCGCTGACCACGACAGCGGGCCCCGCGTGGGCCGAGGTGCCTCCGCAGCGCACGTTCTACCGCCTGCCCTCCTCGAATGGCCACGGCGCGATCTTGCTCGATCTCCAGCAGGGCGTTCTCACCCATTTTCACGAGCACCTCACCGCGTCGGAGGAGCCGCTGCTCGACGCCAACGGGGCGGAGGTCTGGAACGGGAATCAGCCGCAAGCGGTGATCACACGGGATCTGCTCTTCGACGCTTATTTTGGCCTCCGCGCCGGGGGAAATCAGAAATGGTTGAAGAAGACACCGGTCGACCTCGACAAGAGCGGCTATGCGTCGTGGGCGAGCGGGAAGACGGGCGGCACCGGCGTCATCAGCATGGTGCAAACCGACGGGGCGATCCGCGCGACCCAGCTTTTTTTCGCGCCAAGAGGCCTCCCGCACAATGGCTTCGTGATGGTCGTACACCTCGAGAATACCGGGGCTTCCCCGATTTCGGGGGTATCCGCGTTCACCTTGCACAACTTCCACCTCGGCTATGGTCGCTATGGCGCCATTGCCGATCTGCAAACGCAGGATATCGGCGAGAACGGGGAGACCGTGAGCTTCGATGGAGGCAACGGGAAGGCGGACTTCCTCGAAAAGGCGTTTGCCGGCGTCATCGTCGCGCGCGCCCTCGGGAAGCCGGCGCATCACGGCGCCTCCAGCTCGATGTCGCCGGCCGCGGCCAACGTGTTCAGCGTCGTCGACGGCGGCGGCGCCACCAACCTGCCGGACCTCGACGGCGCCGCACCGACGGCCGACGGCTCGGTCAGCGCCTATCAGTTCGACATTGGCACGCTCGCGCCCGGGGCCGACGCCTGGGCCGGCGTCGCGTTTGCGCACGATGGTGACCCACAGGCCGGGCCCGCCGTGCAAGCATGGCTCGACACCTATGTGGCCGGGAAGAGCGCCAAGGCCCTGGTCGACGAAGAGATCGCCGGCTGGGCCACCTTTCAAAACGCCTTGACCGTGCCAGCCGGCCTCTCCCCCGACGAAGAGACGCTGCTCCGGCAATCTGGCGTCATGCTCTCGATGGCCCAGAACGAGGAAGACTCCACCTATCTGCGCGAGCACCTCGCCAACGATGGAGACAAGCGCTTCACCCGCTTCGGCGCCGCGCCGGGGGGCAAGAATGCCCAGCTCCCGAGCAAGATCTTTCACAAGGGCAAAGGCGCGGTGCTCGCCAGCCTGCCCCCAGGAGAGTGGCAGGTCGCCTGGATCCGGGACGGCTCTTACGCCGCCACGGCCATGGCCACCCTGGGAATGAAGGATCAGGCCAGAGAAGCGCTGCAGTACTACATCAACGCCGAGGCGGGCCGCTTCCAGACCTGGAACGAGCTCAAGCCGTACAGCATGCCGCCCTATCAGATCAGCCTGGTGCGCTATTACGGCTTCGGCGTCGAGGAGACGGACTTCAACGATTTTGGCCCCAACCTCGAGTTCGACGGCTTCGGCCTCTTCCTCTGGGCGCTCCAGCATTACGAGGAGAAGACCAAGGACAAAACGCTCATCGACGGCGCCTGGCCGGTGGTCTCCGCCAAGGTGGCCGACGTCCTCGTCGCGCTGGTCGATCCGGCGACTGGCCTTCTCCGCAAAGACTCCTCGATCTGGGAGTCACACTGGAACGGCCGCGAGCGCGCCTGGACGTACACCAACATCACCGCTGTCCGCGGACTCTGTGACGCCGCCACCATGGCGACGCGCGTGGGCGACCTCGCCCGCGCCAAGACCTATCAAGACACCGCCACAGCGCTGCGATCGGCCATCGCGCAGAAGCTCACCGATCCCACGTTTGCGCTGGGCTCGAACGCCGAGGAGCTGGCCGCGGGGAGCGGCTACTGGGACGCCGCCGTGCTCGACGGGATCGCCTTTGGCCTCTTCGATCCCAAGGGGAAAATCGCGGCGGCGACGCTGGCCGGCCTCGACGCCCACCTCGCCTCCCCGGCCGGCGCCGGCTGGTCGCGCAACGACGATCGCAGCGATCACCAAGGCGGGAATGACGTAAGCCCCTGGGGCAGCGAGTACGACAGCGCCGAGTGGGTGGTGACCGATCTCCGCGGCTCGGTGGCCACCCGGTTGATGGGCGATACGGCGCGCTCGGACCGGCTGCTCGCGTGGGTGCGCGATCAATCGCTCGTGAACTACCTGGCCATCTCGGAGACGTACGACGAGGGGAACGGGAAATACAAGTTCAACGCCCCCATGGTCGGCTTCGGAGCGGGGGTGTACGCGCTGGCGCTGGCAGAGCGAACAGCGCCGCTCGACGGGCCGGCCTGTGGGGCCTATTTCGACGAAAGCACGCTCTCGGTCGTGACGGGCAGCGGGACTGGAACAGGAATGACGGGGACGAGCGGAACCGGCGGGAACGCGGGCGAGGGCGGCTCCGGGAGCAGCGGTGAGAGCGACAGCGGCTGTGGCTGCGGCGTGGCGCCTCGTCCCGGCGCCGGCTGGGCGGCGCTCGCGCTGGTCGCGCTGGCCGCGGGGCGGGCGCGGCGGCGCGCGAAGCGAGGTTGAAGCCGTCGACCTCGCCCGCTCTGGAGGGCGGATGAAGCCGCGCCGTCGGGTCGCCCCTTAGTCGGCTTTCCGTCCCTCCCCCGGCGCCGATCCGCGCGCGCTACCCCCATGGTTTGAAGGGCGAACGCGCCCTCCTGTGCGCGCGTAGACCCAAGCCGCCGGAGGGAGCCATGTTCGAGCACAGCATCACCGCATTTCGCCTCTGGAAAATACCGGTCAAGCTCCACATCACGTTGCTCCTCTTCGTACCGTATGTCGCGTTCATCGCGACGCGGCAGTTCTCGACGATCATCGCCGATCTCGACTTGCCGACCGGGGCCGTCCACCTTCCCCCGTTCGGGTGGGGCCTCCTCCTCGCGATAGCGCTGTTCGTCTCGATCCTGCTCCACGAGCTCGCGCACAGCGTGGTCGCCCGCCGGCAAGGGTCGGAGGTTCAATCGATCACGCTGATGGCGCTCGGGGGAGTGACGCGGATGCGCGGCGAGGTGCGCCCCGAGCACGAGGCGCTGATGGCCTTCGTCGGGCCGCTGACGAGCCTCGGGCTCGCGCTCCTCAGCTATGGAGTCTACGCCCTGGTGCCATTGCCGCCGGAGATCGGCGTGGCCCTCCTGATCATCGCGTGGATGAACCTGGCGCTCGGCGTCTTCAACCTGCTGCCGGCGTTTCCGATGGATGGCGGGCGCGTGCTCCGCGGGCTCCTCGTCAAGCGCGTGGGCGCCGCGCGGGCCACCCGCATCGCCACGACGGTGGGCAAATGGATGGCGGCGGCATTCGCCATCTTCGGCCTGCTCACCTTCAACGTGATCCTGGTCCTGATCGCGGGCTTCGTGTACCTGGGCGCTTCAGCCGAGCAAGCGCGCCTCGCCGTGCGCGACGCGCTCCACGGCGTGCCGGTGTCGGCCCTCATGAACTCGCGCCTCGGCGACGCCCACCGTGGAGAGCCCGCCGGGGACGTGGTGCGGCGGCTCTTGATTGGCAATCTCGTCGGCGCCACCGTGGTGGACGGGCAAACAGAGGCTCCGGGGCGGCGCATGCTCGGCCTGGTCCTCGCCACGGAGCTCGCAGAGCGCGTGACCCGCGAGGGCAACGAGATCCCCATCGAGAGCGCGATGCTCACCGATCTCCCCCGCGTCCACCTCGGCGACGAGGCGACCGCAGCGCTGGACGCGATGGCCAACGGCGAGGGCAATGCCGTGCTGGTGCTCAACGGCGGCGACGAGGTCGTGGGCCTCGTCACCGACACTGAAATCCAGCGCGCCGTGACCCTGGCCGCCATCGACCAGGATCATCACCCGAGCTGATATCTCAGGGAAACAGCTTGCTGCAGAGCGAGTTCCCAGGACAGCAGATGTCGATTCCGCCGGGGAACTGGTCGGTGTGCGCGCAGACGAAGGCGCCCTTGCTGGGGTAGTAATACGCCCAGAAGAAGCACATCTCGGCGTTGGCGGACTCGCCGAACTTCACATCGGTGTTGCCCGTGTTGTTCCATTCGCAAGTAAAGCGAAAGCCGCCGCCCTCGGGGATGACGACCGGCGGATCCTGGTACACCGTCGCGGGCTCGCTCCACTGCCAGTTGGGCACGTCGTAGAGCATTTTATCGGGGCCGGTCTTGCTATCGGCGAGCGAGACGCTCACGTTCGTCCCCCAATGGTGCGTATGACCGGTGATACCGAAGACGTTGGCGCCGGCCAGATTGGCATCCTTGAGGCTGAGGTACGTCGGGCCGAGCGTCTGCTTGGAGTGGGCCGCGACCTTGATGTCGGGGTTCCCGAGGAAGAGAAAGTCGGCCTCGTCCTTGAAATCGGCGTCGGGGATCGCCGTGAACGTGGTCTTGGCGTGGACCTGGACGTCGGCGGTGTTGGCGTTGATATAGTGCATCTCCAGCCGGACCATCTGCTTCGGCTGCAAGGTGAAAGCGACGTTCTTCGGCAGCGTCAGCACCTCTTCGTGCTTTTGCGTGATCATCAGTGGAGAGCCCTTCTCCGGCTTGAGCGTGTCGGTGAACGGCTCGCAATCGAAGGGCGTGAGCTGCTCCACGGTGTCATTCGTCCGGTAGACGATGAGGTGGTGGGAGCCGTCGCTCAGCTCGTTGTGGATCTGGCCCACGTGGAGGAGAGCGGGGTTGTCGAGTCGGAGCACCACGCACTGCGTGTTCTCTTTGCCGGGAGCGACCGTGACCGGACCGAACTCGACCGAGAACGACTCGCTGAGGATCGGCCCCGTCCCGGTGCTGCTCGTCGCCGCGCTGCCGCCGGCGCCGCCGGACCCGCTGCTGGTCGTCCCCGTCGGGTCAGCGGTGACGGAGCCGCAGCCCGTGGCCGCGACGAGCAGAAGACCGAAAGAGAGAGTACTGAGCTTCGACATGGGTACCTCGAAGGAGCAGGAGCGGTCGTGAGACCGGAACGTGGGACGTGGACGATATCACGTCGCCGCGGTTCTCGCGCTCACCGAGTCGACCCTTCCATTACCATTGACGAAAGGAGCGCAGTCGCCGTGGCGCGGGGGCGAATTTTTCCAGCAACAGCGCTGCGCGAAGGGCGGGCTGGGTCAAGAGAGGCGCGCGGAGCGCATGTCAGGCCTGACTTCGCTTCCCCGGGAGCACCGGCGCGAAGAAGCTCACCCCGCGCACGTTCTCGTCGATCCGCAAAGGGTGCTGCATTGCCGGGAAGGCCCGCTGCTCGCAGTCGAGGTGCTCGCAGAGTCGACACGTGACGCCCACCGGGACGACGGCGCTCTCGTTGTCGAGATCAATCCCGTCGGCATAGACGAGCTCCTTCGCATAACGCACCTCACAGCCCATGCCGATAGCCTGCACCGTGTGAGGGACATGGTAGCCGCCGCGGTCGCTGCGCACGGTGCGGGCGATGCAGAAATACATGCTCCCGTCGGCCATCCGCGAGATCTGGGTGCGGATCATCCCCGGTGTCATGAAGGCAGCGTGAACGTTCCAGCGCGGGCAAGCGCCGCTGAAGCGCGCGAAGCGGATGCCCGAGCCGCTGAAGCGCTTGGAGATGTTGCCGGCGATATCGATGCGGAGCAGGTGGAGCGGGACGCCCTCGGCGCCGGGGCGGCGCAGCGTGGTGAGGCGGTGACAGACCTGCTCGAAGCTCGCGCCGAAGCGGTGCGCGAGGAGCTCGATGTCGTAGCGCTCGGCGCGCGCGGCCTCGCGGAAGGGCTGATACGGCATCAGCAGCGCGGCGGCGAAGTAGTTGGCCATCGCGACGCGGGCGAGCGCACGAGAGTCCGGCGTCGTCAGCTGCTCGCCCGAGGCGATGCGATCGAGGCGGTCAGATTGAGTGATGAGGCCCATCTGATGGGCGAGCTGGAATCGGCGGCTCCGCGGTGGCAGCACCTCGGAGATGCTGATGATGCGCTTCTCCGGATCGTAGCGCCGCATCGCCTCGCGATCGTCGCCGACACGCACCACCTTGACCTGGATCTTGTGCACCGAGGCGAGGTAGCGGACGAGGCCGCGATAGACGTCCTCCGCGTCGAGCTCCGCCACGCGCCAGAGCTGCTCGGCGCCCTCTTCGAGCTCGGGGAAATGGTTCATGTGACGCTGCACCAGATCGCTCACCTCCTCTGAAGGCAGGCGCGACACGTCGACCCCGGCGAGCCCCTCGCCGGTCGAGAGGCGCTCGCCCAGCGTGGAGATCGACTCGCGCGTGGAGATGTACGAGCGATAGAGCGTGATCACCGCGCGCGCGACGTTGGGCGAGGAGATCGAGAGCTCGCGAATGTCAGCGTTGGTGAGGCCGTGAGTCTCGAAGAGCGGATCGCCGAACGCCTCGAGGAGATCGGCGGCGACGCGCGAGTCCTCCGATGCGGCGAAGGTGTTGAGATCCACCTTGAAGCACTGCGCGAGCCGGATCAGCAGCGGCGCGGTGAGCGGCCGGCGGTTGTTCTCGATGAGGTTGAGGTAGCTCGGCGAGACGCCGAGGCGCTCGGCGAGTTGAACCTGGGTGAGGTTCTCGCGGCGCCGGAGCGCCTTCACTTTGGAACCGAGGAGCGGAGAATCAGCCATGCCGGACCTCCCGGGCGTGGTCACGCCCACCGACCTTGAATATTACAAACATTACAATGTGACAGCAAGTAAATGTTTTCTGACGACAGGCTTCACGGCATAAATTCCCTTTGGTTCTTGCGGTAACGGGCGGCTTGCGTAATTCTGTCACGTGTAACGACGCAAAGCGTTGTTGAGCTCGTCACACCGCCTCCCGACACTCTGAGCACCATGATCTTGCCCGCTTCGACCTCCGCCTCCGCCGAGCTTCAGGTCTCCGGTCACGCCCGCGGGCAGGACGAGGTGCTGACGGCGGAAGCGCAGGCGTTCGTGGCCGATCTGGTCCGCACCTTCGCGCCGCGCATCGCCGCGCTGCTCGCGCATCGAAATGAAGTGCAAGCGAAGCTCGACGCGGGCTGGCGCTTCGACTTCCTCCCAGAAACCCAGGCGATCCGCGACGCCGACTGGACCGGGCCTTCGATCCCGAGCGCGCTGCGCGACCGCCGCGTCGAGATCACCGGGCCGGTGGATCGGAAGATGATCATCAACGCGCTCAACTCGGGCGCGAACGTGTTCATGGCCGACTGCGAGGACTCGAACGCGCCCTCGTGGAGCAACGTGATCGAGGGGCAGATCAACCTGCGCGACGCCGTGCGCGGGACGATTGGCTACGTCGATCCGACCAGCGGCAAGGCGTACGCGCTTGCCTCGCGCCTCGCCACGTTGCTCGTGCGTCCGCGCGGGCTGCACCTCGTGGAGAAGCACTTCATCGTCGATGGGAAGCCTGCGCCGGGGTCGCTCTTCGACTTCGGCCTCTTCTTTTTTCACAACGCCAAGGCGCAGATCGCCGCGGGATCCGGGCCGTATTTCTATCTGCCCAAGCTGGAGAGCCACCTCGAAGCGCGCCTCTGGAACGACGTGTTCGTCCGCGCGCAGGAGGCCCTCGGCGTACCGCACGGGACGATTCGCGCGACGGTGTTGATCGAGACGCTGCCCGCTGCGTTCGAGATGGACGAGATTCTTTACGAGCTGCGCGAGCACTCGGCGGGGCTCAACTGCGGGCGCTGGGATTACATCTTCAGCTTCATCAAGAAGCTGCACAACGACCCCACGGCGGTGCTCCCCGACCGGGGTCAGGTGACGATGGAGCAGCCCTTCCTCCGCGCCTATACGCAGCTCGTGGTGAAGACGTGTCATCGGCGCAACGTGCACGCGATGGGCGGGATGGCGGCGCAGATCCCGATCAAAGGCGACGTCGCGGCCAACGAGGCCGCGCTCGCCAAGGTCCGCGCCGACAAGCTCCGCGAAGTGAAGGACGGCCACGATGGGACCTGGGTCGCGCACCCGGGCCTCGTGCCGATCGCCAAAGAGATCTTCGACGCCCACATGCCGGGGCCGGACCAGATCGCCAACAAGCGCGAGGACGTGCGCACGACCGCGGCTGATCTCCTCCGCATCCCCGAGGGGACACGAACGCGCGCGGGCCTCGGCCAGAACATCCGCGTCGGCGTGCAGTACCTCGAGGCGTGGCTGCGCGGGCTCGGCTGCGTGCCGCTCTACAACCTGATGGAAGACGCCGCGACGGCGGAGATCTCGCGCAGCCAAGTGTGGCAGTGGATCCACCACGCGGCGACGCTCGACGACGGGCAGCCGCTCACCGCAGCTCGCTTTCGCGAGGCGCTCGCGGCCGAGATGGCGGCGCTCCGCGCGAGCCTGCCGGCAGAGCGGTTTGAACAGGGCCGCTTCGCCGAGGCGGAGGCCCTCTTCGAGCGGCTCTCCACCGCCGATGACTTCGAGGATTTCCTCACGCTTCCTGCCTACGAAATCCTCACGACCGACTGATCTCGCGTCGACCCGGAGACGCGATGATCGCGTCGGAAAATCTTCGAAACCGTCTGAAACAAGGAGCACACTCATGTCCGTCGCCTACCCGCTCGAGAACCCCGGCCTGACTCAGGATCTGATCCCTTCCACGAGCAAAGACAGCACGCCCGGCCGGTGGGACGGCATTACGCGGCCTTATTCGGACGCGGACGTGAAGCGCCTGCGCGGCTCGGTGCGGATCGTCCACACGCTCGCCGATCTCGGCGCGCGGCGCCTCTGGAGCTTGCTCCACTCGGATCCTTACGTCGCGGCGCTCGGGGCGATCTCCGGGAACCAGGCGATGCAGCAGGTGCGCGCCGGGCTCAAGGCCATTTACCTGAGCGGCTGGCAGGTCGCGGCCGACGGCAACGAGGCCGGGACGATGTACCCGGACCAGAGCCTCTATCCCGCCAACAGCGTCCCGGCGATGGTGAAGCGCATCAACGCGACGCTGCTCCGCGCTGATCAGATCGAGCACGCTGAGGGCAAGGGCGGGCGCCACTGGCTCGCGCCGATCATGGCTGACGCCGAGGCCGGCTTCGGCGGCCCGCTCAACGCCTTCGAGCTGATGAAGGCGATGATCGAGGCCGGCGCCGCGGGCGTCCACTTCGAGGACCAGCTCGCGTCAGAGAAGAAGTGCGGCCACATGGGCGGCAAGGTGCTCGTGCCGACGAGCCAGTTCATCCGCACCCTCGTCGCCGCGCGCCTCGCCGCCGACGTGATGGGCGTGCCCACGCTCCTCGTCGCGCGCACCGACGCTGACAGCGCCAAGCTCCTCACGTCGGACATCGATCCGCGTGATTGCCCCTTCATCAACGGCAAGCGCACCAGCGAAGGGTTCTTCGAGATCAAGGCCGGCGTGGAGTCGGCGATCGCCCGCGCCATCGCCTACGCCCCCTATGCTGATCTCGTGTGGTGCGAGACCTCGACGCCGGATCTCGCCCAGGCGCGCCAGTTCGCCGAGGGCGTCCACGCCAAGTTCCCCGGCAAGCTCCTCGCTTACAACTGCTCGCCTTCATTCAACTGGAAGAAGCACCTCGACGACGCGACCATCGCCAGGTTCCAGCGCGAGCTCGGCGCCATGGGCTACAAGTTCCAGTTCGTCACCCTGGCCGGCTTCCACTCGCTCAACCACGGGATGTACGAGCTCGCGCGCGACTACGCGAAGCGCGGGATGGCGGCGTACTCCGAGCTTCAGCAGGACGAGTTCGCCTCCGAGGAGCACGGCTACACGGCGACTCGCCACCAGCGCGAGGTCGGGACTGGCTACTTCGACGCCGTCGCTCAGGTGGTCTCGGGCGGCACGGCCTCGACGCTGGCCCTGACCGAGTCGACGGAGACCGCTCAGTTCTGAGCGGCTGTTCTCCGTAGATCGAGAGACGCGGATTCCGCACCCTGGAGGTGGGGAATCCGCGCTGTCATTTGCGATGGGCTGAAGGGGCGCCGATCACTGCCCCGACGCGGCGTTCTCGCACTTGTTGAGGGCGTCCGCCTCGTCCTTGCAGCTGGTCTCGAAGCGCTTGTCGTTGCAGGTGCCCGACCTGTCGACACAGTCAGAATGCTTGAAGTAGGCGTCCTGGCAATCATACGCCGCCGCCACATCCTGGGCGCCATTCAGGGCGGCGATGCACGCGTCCACATCTTTGTCGTTGCCCCCGCTGCACTGGACGGCAGTGTCGCAACGATCACCGTACGAGCTGCCGCAGGCGGTCAGCAGCGTCAGTCCCAGAGCGGCAGTCAGCTTGATAAAAGGCTTGAACATGATCCCGGGCTAAACTGAACGGCGCCTCGCGTCAACTTTGGAGCAGGAAGCCCGCCGTCCGCGCTGGCTTCCCTGCGCGTCGCGCTTGCTTCCGGGGGTCGCCGTCGGTTCGGGCGCGGCCACCGCCGGCTGGGTGGGGTGGATCGCCAACCTCGACGGGGCCGGCGAGGGGACCGGGGTCGGCGGGTCATCGAGCAGGAGCAGGACCGGGGCAGGAGCTGCGCGTACGCCGCGCCTGTCGCGAGGGCGAGGGCGCGTGTTGCCGCTCAAGCTGACTGATGGCACTCAGCTCAGCCTGGCTGATGGCCATCGCGGAGCGTGCGCGGACGGCGTCGCGGTCGAGATAGCCATCGTGGAGCGTGCGCGTCACGCGTCACGGCAGGATGGCCATCGCTCGGGGACGAGGACGCCGACGGCGAGATAGAAGCGTAATCGCGTCGGAGGCGAAGAGCTCGCGATCACAGCCCACGCGACGGAGTCGCAGGCGGATGTACTCGGCCGTGTCGTCGCAGGTCATCGGCCCGATCGCCAGGCGCCGATGGATGCGCGAGAACAAGGCACGGTTCTTTCGCAGCTC
>Ga0105048_10016193_pt1 | contig 11536 bp, 10 predicted proteins | sample MAT05_FD_78382 | JGI IMG/M metagenome (GOLD analysis project Ga0105048, IMG submission 78382) | Freshwater microbial communities from Lake Fryxell liftoff mats and glacier meltwater in Antarctica - MAT-05 | ecosystem: Environmental > Aquatic > Freshwater > Ice > Liftoff microbial mat | place...
GGCAGGTGGCAGGTGCGGCAGGCCGCGAGCATACGGCCACCGCGCCTTCGCCGCACCTGCCCCTAAGGGCGCAGCAGGTCCAGCGCAGGCAGGCCGGCGCTGCCGGGCAACACGCTGCGGTCGAGCGTTGCGCGAGCGATCTGCAGGTGGTCGGCGAGCAGGCTGCGCATCACCGCGCGCAGGTCGGTGGTGATGCGCAGGTCGCGGCCTTCGAAGCGCTCGGCCTTCGTGAGCCCCGGCCAGTCGGCCAGCACACGGCCGCCGCGAACCGCACCGCCCAGCACGAAGGCCGCGCCACCGCTGCCGTGGTCGGTGCCCTGGGTGCCGTTGGGCGCCACCTCGCGGCCGAACTCGGTGGCCACCAGCACCACGGTGCGGCCCCAGGCGCCGCCGGCTTGCAGGCCGTCGCGCAGCGCGGCCAGCAAGGCGTCCAGCGTGCGCAGGTTGTTCGACAGCGCGCCGTTCGGCTGTGCCTGGTTGATGTGCGAATCCCAACCGCCCAGTTCCAGCACCGCGACCTGGGCGCCGCGCTGCAGGAATTCGGCCGCCTTGCGTGCCAGCTGCACGGGCGCGTTGCGGGCGCCGCCGGGGCCAGCGCCGCCGGCGCCCTCATTCATGCCTGAAGTCATGCCCGCATGCATGCCCGCATTCATGCCTGAATTCATGCCTGAGGCCATGCCGCTGTCTTCACGCAGGCCACGGGCGCGCGCCAGCGCCAGCGCCAGCTCGGCATCACCGCGGTACAGCACTTCCAGCCGCGCCACGAGATCGGCCGAGGGCTCGGGCAGCACGCTCGGCGCCCAGGTGTCCACGGCGGCCGGCCCGCGCAGCACCAGCGGTACGGCGGTCTCCAACGCCACCGCGCGCAGCGCCGTGCCGGGCAGCGCGCGGCCCAGCCAGCCGGTGCCCAGTTCGTAGGGCCGGCTGCCGCCGCTTTCCAGCACCTGCTGGGCGTCGAAGTGGCTGCGTTCCTTGTAGGGCAGGCCGGTGGCATGCACCACCGCCAGCTCACCCTGGCCGTACATCGCATGCAGCTGCGGCAGCAAGGGGTTCAGCGCGAAGGTGCTGTCCAGCATCAGCGGCGCGCCGGCAAACTGTGCCAATGCGCCGCGTGCGTCGGCAAAGCCGGGGTCGCCGATGGCGGGCACGGCGGTCAGGCCGTCCATGCCACCGCGCAGGATGACGAAGACGAAGCGGCGCGGGTTGCCGGCTGCGCCAGCTGCGCCCACCGACGAGGCTGGCGCGGCCGCGATGCTCAGGCTCGCCCAGGGGGCGCTGGCTCCGGCTGCAGCGCTGGCCAGGGCGGCGCTCAGCAGTTGGCGGCGGGTGCTCATGGGTTTCTCCTCTGCAATGGGTGTCAGCGGCGCTGGAATTCCGGCGCCAGCAACAGCAGCGCCAGCGCTTGCGGGCCGTCGGCGGCGCGTTCGATCTGGCGGGCCGTGTCTGGCTGCAGCAGCGGGCCGAGCGCGGCCTCCCCGAGGCGGCGCGCGTCCACATGGCGGCCGACGCGGTCTGCAGCACGCGTGGCCCATTCGACGCGCTTCCACACCGCGTCGGGCCCGAGCCATTCTTCGCTGCGGTCGGGCCAGCCGGCAGGTGAGGGCGCAGCGTGCACACGCTGCCCCAGCGCTGCGATGCCGCCGTCGGCATTGCGCTCGAAAGGTCTCCCGCCCAGGCCGAGCAGGCGAACGCTGCTGATGACGAACTCTTCGGGCGTCTTCAGCTTGGCCGGCTGCAGCACCCAGGCCTCGGGGGCTTCGACCAAGGCGCGCATCACCACGGCCAGATCGCCGTCGCTGTGCCGCCAGGCGGCTTCCAGGCGCGCCACCAGGGCCGGCGGTGGCTCGTCAGCCACGAAGTGCCGGGCGAGCTTGGTGCACACGAAGCGCGCGGTGGACGGGTGCTGCGCCAAGCCGTGCAGCACGGCGGCCAGCGCGTCGGGCCCTTCGGCATAGCGCCGGCCCAGCAAGGTCTTGGGCCCGGGCTGGTGGAAGGCGGGCTCGAAGCGTGTGGCTGCGGCGCGGTTGTCGCTGCTGTTGCCATTGCCGCTGTTGTTGCTGTTGTCGCCTCTGCTGTCGCCGCCGCCGCTCTCTCCCGCAGCCAGTTCACGCACCGGCACACGCCAGCCGGTCAGCACGGCGGCGAAGGCGGTGACGTCGGCCTGGGTGTAGCCGCCCCAGCCGCCATAGGGTGCGCCGCCGCCCGCGACGCCAGAGGCGGCGCTCCCGCTGTTCGCGCCCAGGGTGTGCAGCTCCAGCACCTCGCGCGCCAGGTTCTCATTCAGGCCGGTGATGCGCGGGCCGGGTGGGCCCTCTTGGCGCGGGCTGCGTGACTGCCGGAGCGACTGGCGGCGCACGAACGCAGAGTCGGGGCCGGCCGAGCGGTCGTTGTCCAGATAACGCAGCATCGCCGCGTGGGTGACGGCGGCGTGCAGCAGGGTTTCAAAGCGGCCGGCAATGTGCGGGCGTATGGCTTCGCGCTCGAACGCGCCCACCAGGCCGCGCGCGGTGTTCTTGACCAGCGACACGGTGAAGTGGTTGGCCCAGAACAGCACCAGTCTTTCTGCGAAGGGCCGCTGGCTGGTGGCGGCGGTGGCCAGGCGGGCTCGCGTGTCGTCCTGAACCGCGCGGCGCAGCGGCTCGAAAGGCACGAAGTCGGCCGCCACTCTGGGCGCGCCGGGCATGGGGGCCATGCCGGGATCGGCCATCACCATCGGCTGCGCATCGACCGGCCGACGCTGGCGTTGGCGTTGCAGGAACTGGATGTAGAGCCGCACCCCTTCGGCACCACTGACCAAGCCTGTGCCGCGCTGCGCATCGGCCGGGCCCAGCTGGGCCAGCAGCCAGCCGCGCGAGTCGCTGCCGATGTGGGACAGACCGGCCTCGGCCAGGCCGAAACGGTGGGCGGCGATGGCTGCGGCCGCTGTGGCGCTGGGCGTCATGGTGTCTGCGTCATGGGATGAGGTCCATGGCGCGCAGTGTCGTGCGGAGCAGCCCCGCTCCGCATGTACGCGGCGTTGGTGCCGCGTAAAGAACGGTTTACCTGGCCAGCAGGCGGGTCAGGGCATCCACATCCGCGGGCGCCAGCTGGCCGGCGGCCTGGCGCAGGCGCAGGCTGCCCACCAGCACGTCGTAGCGCGCCCTGGCCAGGTCACGCTGGGTCTGGAAGAGCTGGGTCTGGGCGTTCAGCACGTCCAGGTTCACGCGCACGCCGACCTTGTAGCCCAGCTGCGTGGCTTCCAGCGCCAGCTTCGAAGAGCTCTCGGCGGCTTCCAGCGCCTTGACCTGCGCCAGCCCCGACTGCACGCCGAAGTAGGCTGCGCGCGTGTTCTGAACGACGCCACGGCGTGCGGCTTCGAGGTCGTTGCGCGACTTCTCTTCCAGCGTCAGCGTTTCCTTGATGCGGTTCTGCACGCTGCCGCCGGTGTACAGCGGCCAGTTCATCTGCACGCCCACGCTGCCGGTGGCGCTGGTGCCGGTGCTGCGGTTCAGGTTGGGCAGGCTGCCGCGGTTGTCGGCGGTGCCGAGCGAGGCCACGGCATCGACGGTGGGCAGCCCACCGGCGCGGGCCTTGGCGGTTTCCAGCTGCGCCACTTCAAGCCCGATGCGTGCGCGGCGCACGGCAGGGTGGCTCTGGTCGGCCAGCGTCACCCATTCCTCGGGGTTGGCGGGGATGGGACCGGGCAGCACCACGGGCGTCAGCAGCGGGTTGGGGTCCACACCGGCACGGCCCACCTGCGTGTCCAGCGCCAGGCGCTTGATGCGCAGGTCGTTCTCGGCAGCCAGTTCCTGTGCCGTTGCAAGGTCGAAACGCGCCTGCGCTTCGCGGGTGTCGGTGATGGTGGCGGTGCCGACTTCGAAGTTGCGCTTGGCCGAGGCCAGCACTTCGGTGATGGCGGTCTTGTTGGCGCGTGTCGTGGCCAGCGTGTCTTGCGCGGCAAGCACGTCGAAGTAGGCCTGCGCCACGCGGATGATGAGGTCCTGCTCGGCGGTTTCCAGGTCGGCCTGCGCGGTGATGAGCGACTTGCGCGCCTGCTCGACGGCCACGCCGTTGGCGCGATTGAACAGCGGGTAGCGCCCGGTCAGTGAACCCGAGAGCGCGTTCGTGCCCAGACGGCGGCTGTTCGGCGGGTCGGTCTGCGTGGCGTTGGCGTTGGCGGTGGCTGCCAACGAAGGGCGCAGCAGCGCTTCACTTTGCGCAACGCGGAATTCCACCGCGGCGGCGTTGGCCTTGGCCGCCAGGTAGGTGGCATCGAAGCCCCGTGCGGCGGTGTAAAGCTCCTGCAGGCTTTGCGCCGAGGCCAGGTTGGGCAGCAGCAGCGCGGCGGCCAGGGGCGTGAAGACGGCCAACCGGCTCGTGACGGTGAAACGCATGCGAAGTTCCTCGGGTGTTGTCAGTGGCCGCTGCCATGGCCGAAACGGCGCACAGCGGCAGCGGCGGCCCTGGCGCGGATCAAGGCGCGGTCAGGGGCGTGGTCAGGGGCGTACTCGGATGGAAGGGCGGAAAGGCAGCCGGAGTTATAGGCGCGAAGCGGGGCTGCTGCGGCCGCCATGCGACGACCTGCGCCTGCAAGGCGGCTTGCGGCCGGAAAGCGGCGACGGACGGCAGGCAGTGCACGGCCAGGCTGGGCGTGTGGCGTCAGCGGCAAGGTCGCTGCTCAGAAGAAGAAGCGCGAGGGCTCGACGAAACCTTCCAGCCGCGGCGCCACGGTGTCGAAGAGGTCGGTCTCGGTGTAGCCGGCACTGCCTGGGGGATTGCCTGCTGCACCGCCTGCTGAATCACCTGCTGAATCACCTGCGGCTGTGAAGAGGCGGGCTCGCATGATGGGCTCTTCGCCCACCACGGCCACCAGCCGGCCGCCGGGCTTCAACTGCTGCAGCAACTGAAGCGGCACTTCAGCCACCGAGCCCGAAAGCACGATGACATCGAACGGCGCCTCGGCGGGCAGGCCATGGGCACCGGCTGCCGCCAGCACATCCACCACCTTGACATTGGCGATGCCGTTGCGCGCCAGGCTCTCGCGTGCGGCGGCGGCCAGCACGGGGCGGCACTCCAGGCTCACGACGTGCATCGCGCGGTGCGCCAGCAGCGCGGCCATGAAGCCGCTGCCGGTGCCCACCTCCAGCACCCGTTCGTGGCGCTGCACCTGCAGTTCCTGCAGCAGGCGCGCTTCGACCTTGGGCTCCAGCATGGACTGGCCATCGCCCAAGGGCACCTGCGTGTCGACGAAGGCCAGCGCCTTCAGCGCCGGTGGCACGAAATCTTCGCGGCGCACGGTGGCCAGCAGCGACAGCACAGCCTGGTCCAGCACCTCCCAGGGGCGGATCTGCTGTTCGATCATGTTGAAGCGGGCGAGTTCGGTGTTCATGCGTGCGCGTGGAAACGTTCTGGGGCCAACCGGCAATTTTAGGTCGCTGCTGGGGCCTGGGCAGCTGCGAGCGCGGGCGTGGGTGCGGCCGGAACGCGACGAAAACCGCGCTGCGCCCAGGCCAGCAGCTTGCGGCTCGGCTTCATGCCGCCGGCCCGGTGTTGCGCACTTCCAGGCCGCGCAGCACGAGGTCGAGATGGGTCTGCAGCAGCACCTCGGGGTCGACATCCACGCCACCCCGCACGGGGCAGGCCCCAAACGAGTGGCGGTGCACGGCCAGGAAGATCATCGGCGCGATGAGTGCGTGCGCCACCTCGTGGACCGGCATCGGCCTGAACTCGCCGCGGTCCACGCCACGCTGCACGCAGCCGGAAAACAGCAGGTCGGCCGGCACGATGACTTCATCCGTGTAGAACTGCGCCAGCTCGGGAAAATTGCGCACCTCGGCCAGCACGATCTTGTGGATGCCCGCAGCCGGCGTGTCGCCCACGCGCTGCCACCAGGTCTGCATCAGGCAGACGAGCAGGTCGGAACTGCTGCCCTCGAACTGCTCGGCCATCTCCATGCCCTCGGCAATCAGGCTGGACAGGTTCTGCCGCACCACGGCCTTGAACAGCTCTTCCTTGCTGGGGTAGTACAGATAGAGCGTGCCCTTGCTGACGCCGGCGTGCTGCGCCACTTCTTCGGCGCGCGTGGCGGCGAAGCCTTTTTCGACGAAGAGGGCCAGCGCCGCGTCCAGCAGCTCTTGCGGGCGGGCTTCCTTGCGGCGTTGGCGCGTGACCGGTGCGTCGGGGTTGGGCGCTGTCTTCAATTTAATGACCGATTAGTCAGTAATGCTACGCCGTGGCGCCGGGGGGGTCAAGGCATGAGCGCAGCGCTGGCTATCATCCCGCGCTTCAACTTGCCCCTGGAGCCTCGCCTTTTGGACCCGCTACTGCTGATCAAGGCCGCCATCATGGGCGTGGTGGAGGGGCTCACGGAGTTCCTGCCCATCTCGTCCACCGGCCATCTCATCCTGGCGGGTTCGCTGCTGGGCTTCACCGGCGAAACCGCCAAGGTTTTCGATGTCGCCATCCAGACGGGCGCCATGTTCGCGGTGGTCTGGGAGTACCGCGTGCGCCTGCTGGCCACCGTGCGCGGCCTCACGCACGACGTGGTGGCACAGCGCTTTGCGCGCAACGTGGTCGTGGCCTTCCTGCCAGCGGCGTTTTTCGGGCTGCTGCTGGGCGCTACCGTGAAGGCGCACCTCTTCAAGCCCGTGCCGGTGGCCATGGCCTTCATCGTCGGTGGTTTCATCATCCTGTGGGTGGAGCGGTGGCACCGGCTGAAGTACGGCGAGCGTGACCTCGAAGGCGCGCGTCGTGCGCGCGTGGAAACCGTCGACGACATGACCACGATGGACGCGCTGAAGATCGGCTTCATCCAGTGCCTGGCGCTGATTCCGGGCACCAGCCGCTCGGGCGCCACCATCATCGGCGGCATGGTGCTGGGCTTTTCGCGCAAGTGCGCTGCCGAATTCAGCTTCTTTCTGGGCATTCCCACCTTGATGGCGGCAGGCGCCTATTCAGTGTGGAAGCAGCGCGAAGTGTTGCAATGGTCTGACGCGCCGATGTTCGCCGTCGGTCTGGTGATGGCCTTCTTCAGCGCGTTGCTGTGCATACGCTGGCTCATCCGCTATGTCTCGACGCACGACTTCACGGTGTTCGCCTGGTACCGCATCGTCTTCGGCCTCGTGGTGCTGGGCACGGCTTACAGCGGTTTGGTGGCTTGGGAGGCCTGAGAGGCTGAGAGTCTTTCGATCATGCCCACTCATCACGCCGAAAGACGCCCGCTCGTCGTTGCAAATGCGCGCCATAGCCCGAGCTACGGCTGTGCTTTGCGCCTAGATCGGACGCCTTTTGACGCGCTGCTCGGTCACGCTCGAAAAACTCTCAGCCTCTGAGTCGGCTTTCAGGCCACGCGATGCCGCAGCGCTTCAGGGGCGGCGGGTGAACACCAGGTCCCACACCCCGTGGCCCAGCTTGAGGCCACGGTTCTCGAACTTGGTCAGAGGCCGCCAGTCGGGCCGCGGCGCATAGGTTTCTGCCGTGTTCTGCAGGCCGGGTTCGGCGCTCAGCACCTCCAGCATCTGCTCGGCATAGTGCTGCCAGTCGGTGGCGCAATGCAGATAGCCGCCGGGCGCGATGCGCGTGACGAGCTTGGCGACGAAGCCCGGCTGCATGAGCCGGCGTTTGTGGTGGCGCTTCTTGTGCCAGGGGTCGGGGAACCAGATGTGCACACCGGCCAGCGAGGCTGGCGCCAGCATGTGGTCCAGCACCTCCACCGCGTCGTGCTGCAGCAGGCGCAGGTTCGTCAGTTCCTTCTCGCCGATGAGCTTCAGCAGCGCGCCGACACCGGGTGCGTGCACTTCGACGGCGATGAAGTCGGTGCCGGGCAGCGCGGCAGCCACCTGCGCCGTGGCGTCGCCCATGCCGAAGCCGATTTCCAGCACGCGCGGCGCCCCGCGGCCGAAGGTGGCGTCCAGGTCCAGCAGCGCGGGCATGTACGGCAGCAAGAAGCGCGGGCCCAGGTCGTGCAGCGCACGCTGCTGGCCCGGGCCCATGCGGCCGGCGCGCAGCACGAAACTGCGCATGGGGCGGTGCTTCAGGGTGTCGTTCATGGGCGCGGGAGTGTAGTGGCGCAAAGCGCCCAGTCCGGAGCCGTGTCACCTCGGGGACTGCGGGTTGTGCCGCATCGCGCAGAGCGGCGGCGTACATAGCATGCGGCGGCAGCGCAAGGGTTTCTTCGTTGCGTCTCGAGTCTTTCGTTTTTCGCCTTGCGTGTTGTGGGAGACTGGTCGCGCGATGCAACGCCGCCGGTTAATCACACTCGCTCTTGCCCTGCCAGGGTCTGCAATGACAGGCTCGGCATTGACAGGTTGCGCAGCACTGTCGCTGCGCCAACCGCTGCAGGTCATGCTGGTGGACGTGAGCAGCCTGCCAAGCGCGGGTCTGGAGTTGCGCCTGGCCGTGAAGCTGCGCGTGCAGAACCCGAACGAGAGCGCGCTGGACTACGACGGCGTAACGCTGGAACTCGAAGCCAACGGCCGCCACTTCGCCAGCGGCGTCAGCAGTGCCAGCGGCAGCGTGCCGCGCTTCGGCGAGGTGCTGATCACGGTGCCGGTGTCGGTATCGCCGACGAATGTCTTGCGCCAGGCCTTTGGGCTGGCGCGTGAAGGCGCGTCGAGCATCGAGTTCACCGCGCGCGGTCGCCTGGCGGGTGGCATGTTCGGCGGCGCCGGCTTCACCAGCAGCGGGCGCTTCGACTGGCCTGCCGGGTCGGGCTGAAAGCCTTGATTCAAATGGCAATCAAGCGGCAGACGGGTGGCGTAAACTGCGCGCCGCTGCGGGTGTAGTTCAATGGTAGAACGGCAGCTTCCCAAGCTTCATACAGGGGTTCGATTCCCCTCACCCGCTCCAGCTTGCGCAGCAACGCGCTCAGGCGCCTGCGCCAACGCCTGCGCCAACATCTGCGCCAACATCTGCGCCTGACGATGTCACCCCTTTCCGTCCTCCTGCACGGCCCCTCGGCCCCTGGCGTGGCCAGCGCGCTGCAGGCTGCGGGCTTCGAGGTGATGCAGGCCGAAGCCGCTGCCGCCACGCAGGGCCATGACGCCGTGCTGTTGAGCGCCCCCAGCCGCGATGCGCTGGATGCGCTCGCGCAGCGCAACGATCTGCCGCAGCTGGCCTTCGACAGCGCCGTGCTGGTGCTGGGGCCGGCCACCCAGCACAGCGGCGACACCACCGCCATCGAGGCCACCTTGATCGGCCTGGGCATCGAAGCGCTGCTGCCGGCCGACGAGCCTGGGCTGCCGCGCGCGGTGCGCCAGGCCGTGCTGCGCAAGCGCCATGAACGCCAGGCGCGCCATGCCTACGCCACCGATCTGGCCACCGGCCTGCCGCACCAGGCGCAGCTGCTGGAGCACATGACGCAGTTGCTGGCGCTGCGTGAACGCGTGCCCGCACCGATGGTGCTGCTGGTGTTGCACATCGAGGGCTATGCGGCGGCGGCTGCGCGCCTGGGTACGGAGTCGGCCAACGTGTTGCGCCGCAAGGTGGCGGTGCGCCTGCGCACGGGCCTGCGTGCAGGCGATGTGGTGGCCGCCGTGGGCCCCGATGCTTTCGGCGTGCTGCTGGGGCATCTGGAGGCCCAGGCCGATGGTGAGCGTGTGGCGGCCAAGCTGCTGCGCACGCTGCAGCAGCCGCTGGTGGTGGCGGGCCAGCCCTGCCCGGTGCAGGCCAGCGTGGGCATGGCGATTTATCCCGCGCATGGCAAGGACGCGCAAAGCCTGCTGCAGCGTGCCATCGCCCAGGCCAGCTCGGTGGGCACGCTGGGCCGCGAAGGTTTTGCCCACCGCTCCGAGCGTGAGCCTGGGGAGGCGGCCAACGACGACGGCGCCTGAACGCGCCGTCGTCGTGGCCCCAAACGCGCCGGCGTGCGCCGGCGCGTTCGGTCTTCGCTACTCGACGCTGATCTTGGCCGCTGCGATCACGCGTGACCAGCGCGCCACCTCTTCGGTCAGGAAGGCGCTGAACGCCTGCGGGCCGCGCGCGTCGACGCGAAAGCCTTGCGTGCGCGCCCGCTCATCGATGTCAGGCGTGCCCATGATGCTCACCACCTCGGCCCCGAGCTTGGCCACCGCGGCATCGGGCATGGCGGCCGGCGCCATGATCGCGGTCCAGTTCTCCACGGCCAGTTGCGGCACGCCGAGTTCGGCCGTGGTGGGCACGTCGGGCACCAGCGCGTGGCGCGGGTTGCTGGCGATGGCCAGCGCGCGCAGCCGGCCGCTCTTCACGTGGGCGATGCTCTCGGGCATGTTCGAGAAGATGATGTCGAGCTGGCCGCCGATGAGGTCGGTCATCGAGGGTGCGCCGCCTTTGTAGGGCACGTGCTGGATGTCGGTCTTGTTGATGTCGTTGAACAGTGCCAGCGTCAGGTGGGGCGGCGTGCCGTTGCCGCTGCTGCCGGCATTGAGCTTGCCGACCTTGGCGCGCGCGACGAGGTCCTTGTAGTCCTTGATCGGGCTGGCTGCCGGCACCACGAAGAGCATCGGGCTGCCCGCCAGCAGGGCCACCGGGCGCAGGTCCTTCATGAAGTCGAAAGGGGCCCGGCCCTTGAACAGCGTGACGTTGGCGGCGTGCGTCATCGTGATGGCCAGCAGCGTCTGCCCGTCACCCGGCGCCTTGGCCACCTCGGCGGCGCCGATCTGGCCGCCGCTGCCGGGCTTGTTGTCGATGACGACGTTGGTCTTCCAGCGTTCGCCGAGTTGCTGGCCCACCAGCCGCGCCATCACGTCCGTCAGGCCACCGGGCGGGAAGGGCACGACATAGCGGATCGTGGCGCCCGCGCGCGGGTAGTCCTGGGCCCAGGCGGTGCCGGTCAGGCACAGCAGGGGTGCGGTCTTCAGCAGGGTGCGTCTTTGCATGGCTTGTTTCTCCTTGTTGTCTCGTGGTTGTCTCTTGGTTGTCACGACGTTCTCTCGGCGGTTCAGGCACCGGACCAGGCGGCGAGCAGGCTGTCGGGCACGTCCAGGCCCTGCGCTTCGGCGCGGCGGCGCAGCGCCTCGCGCCGGGCCCCGGGCAGACGCACGCCCTCGTCCTTCAGCATCTCGGCCACCAGCACCTCGACGCGCGCCAGGTAGTGCGCGCTGCCGGCCAGCGCGCCGGGGTCGATGACGATGAAGGCCTGGCCGATGCCGGGGCGGTTGCCCTCGTCGACGAAGAAGCTCGACGCCTCGAAGCCGAACTGCGCGCCGATCAGCGCCGTGACCAGCAGTTCGACCACCAGCGCCAGCATCGCACCCTTGGATGAACTGGCCGCGCCGATGGCGAGCATCGAGCCGGCCAGTGCGGCCTTCGCGTCGGTGGTCGGCTGGCCGTCGGCGTCCAGCGCCCAGCCGGCCGGGATGGGTCGGCCTTCCTTGGCCGCCACCATGACCTTGCCACGCGCCACTTCGCTGAGGCTCAGGTCGATCATCAGCGGGTCGGTGTCCGCCCGGGGAAATACGGCGGCCACCGGGTTGGTGCCGAAGACGGCGTGGCGTCCGCCGGCGGCGGGCATGGCGGCCGGCGAGTTTGCGAAACCCAAGCCGACGAGTCCTGCGGCAGCGGCCGGGCGCAGGTGGTCGAC
>Ga0105048_10016195_pt1 | contig 11536 bp, 9 predicted proteins | sample MAT05_FD_78382 | JGI IMG/M metagenome (GOLD analysis project Ga0105048, IMG submission 78382) | Freshwater microbial communities from Lake Fryxell liftoff mats and glacier meltwater in Antarctica - MAT-05 | ecosystem: Environmental > Aquatic > Freshwater > Ice > Liftoff microbial mat | place...
AACATATACCTAAGATGGAAAAGAACATAGCCCACATGGATCTCGATAGTTTCTTCGTAAGCGTAGAACGCTTGCGAAACACTGCCTTTGTGGGCATACCCCTCATTATTGGCGGCACTGGCGACCGCGGCGTGGTGGCTAGTTGCAGTTACGAGGCCCGCAAATTTGGCGTGCGCAGCGCCATGCCCGTAAAAATGGCCCGGCAACTCTGTCCCGAAGCCATGATTATACGCGGCGACAGTCAGCTCTACAGCGACTACTCGCACATGGTTACCGACGTTATTGCAGACACGGTACCTTTGTACGAAAAAAGCAGCATTGATGAGTTTTACATAGACCTCACGGGCATGGACAAGTTTTTTGGTTGTTGGCAACTGACAATGAATTTAAAAGACCGGATACAAAAAGAAACGGGTTTGCCCATTTCATTCGGTTTAAGTGCCAACAAAACCGTAAGTAAAATTGCCACCAACGAAGCCAAACCCGCTGGGCAACGGCACATATTGCATGGCACTGAAAAGCCCTTCTTGGCGCCCTTGGGCGTACAAAAGATTCCGGGTGTGGGCACCGAAACCTACAAAACACTGCGCACACTGGGCATCAAACTCATCCATACTGTGCAAGAGATGCCGCTGGAACTGATGGAAAAAACACTGGGCAAACACGGCAAAGACATTTGGAAAAAAAGCAACGGCATAGACAACAGCTTGGTAGAACCTTTTCACGAACGAAAAAGCATTAGCACCGAACGCACCTTTGAAAAAGACACCATTGATGTGGTAAAACTAGAAAGTTTGCTTAGCGCCATGGCGGAGAACCTGGCTTACCAACTGCGCAAAGGCAATAAAGTATGTGCTTGTGTGGCGGTAAAAATCCGTTACAGCGATTTTAACACCCATACCCAGCAAATAAAAATTCCGTACACCAGTGCCGACCATATTTTAATCAATACGGTAAAGGAAACATTTCGCAAACTTTACAACCGCCGGCTTTTGGTGCGCCTAATAGGGGTGCGTTACAGCGACTTGGTAACAGGGGGCTTGCAAATGAACATGTTTGAAGACAGCGAAGAAATGGTGAACCTATACCAAGCCATGGACCGCATTCGCAACCGCTATGGCGATGGGGCGGTAAAACGCGCCATAGGCATGGGAGCCAAAAGCATAGGCCGCAGCGACAACCCTTTTGATGGCAGCGCCCCTCCTTTGTTGGCAAACCGGCGCAGTTGACTCATTTTTTTTTTATGCAATGCATTTTCCCTATTTTTGAACATTCCCTACAAAAAAATGCGCACTATAGAATGAATAGAACCTACCTGCTCCTCATTGTATTTGCAGTAATGGCTGTTTTCTCAGCTTGCAAAAAAACGTATAAAAAAGAAGTTACTCCGTCGGCAATGTTGGCCATAAGCAACAGCAACATTGTGGAGTTGGTAAACATTATTGCAGCGCCAGATGGAGGATTTGTGGTAGGTGCAAATACTTGGAAAAATGGCAACAAAGATTTTTGGATATTAAAATACAATGACAAATTTGAAGTGCAATGGGAACGGGTGCTAGGTGGCGCCAATGATGAAACTTTGCAAAAACTACTCGTAGATAAAGACAACCATGTTTTAGCTGCCGGAGTTTCTAATGGATTTGGACAAGACAATACTTTGCCTTCCCTGAACAAAAAGAGTGTGCTCTATTTTCACTATATAGACCCCAATGGAAATACGAAGTGGGAAACCAATTACCCCTATTCCAATTTCAACAATTTTGGACCACTTACATCCTTACAAAAGATATCTGATATCATTCAAGACACCGATGGAGACTTTGTTTTTACTTGTCAAAGAACACATATCGACGCGTCAAATGCTGTTGGATTGGTGGCTATACTTTCTAAATTGTCGCAAAATGGAAATTTTACCAAATCCTATTTTTCAGCCGTTTCAAATCCGGAATTCAATTGGCCAGCCGTTTTTCAGACCGGTAATTCTTATTCAGTATTTTGGAACGGACAATTTCCGTACAAGGCTGGTTTTTATGAAATACTAAGCGATTCCATTTCAACCCAGAAATTAAAAAAATCTACCCTGTGGAACTGGGGAGATGAACCTAGACCTCCTGATTTAATAAATGAACTGAAGCTTCGAATAAATGACAATTTGCTATCTTACAATTACTTTTTTAAAAATGAAGTTTATCGCTATATGTACGATCTCAATTTAAAAACGGTTTCTGGCAACACTATACCTTTAGGCGTTGATAAATTACAATCTGTAAGTTGCAGTTTTGACAATCATTTTCTATTGGCCAGTAAAAGTGGTACATTTTACGAAATGGATGCCGATTTCAAAACCGTGAATACATTTGAAACAAATTTAATCCTTAAATCTTTTTGCAAATTAATAGGCGGAGAGTATGTTTTTGGAATTCAACAAGACGATGCAACCCTATTTTTAGCACATTACAATCAAAAAGGAAAACTTGAAAAACCCAATTAAAAAATATTTGCTTTGGACTGTTTTGTTTTTTGCAATTTTTGTTTCTTGCAAAAAACAAAACAACAAAAACTATGCGAAATTAAACATTCACTATACAGATAATTTTATCATTTCATCCATTCAAAATGGACCAAACAACCAAATTCTTTGCGTGGGCAAATACAAAAACTCTGACTCATTCATTGTGCTCAGGTATGACCGTGACTTAAACCTCCTAGAAACAATATGGGTTTCTAATTACAAAGGTCTAAAAGGAAACTTAAAATTAACATACCTCATGAACAAAGGTTGGCTCATTTCCGTTGAAGTTAAAACAGAGGACAGTACTTCGTTAAATGCCATAATAACCAATGAGGAATTTTCTATAATTCATAAAAAACAATTGATGAAATTCGAAAATTTTGGATTTTACAAAGGCACAGTTGCTGTTAATGTTCAAAAAGAACTTAAGAACGGGGATTTTGTTTTAGCCTGCGATTCTATGAATTGGTATATAGAAAAAATGGGAGGTTATTCAAGACATTTTGGCGTAAGTGTATTTCGTTTAACTTCCAATTTAAATTTCAGGCATTCCCCTTTTTATGGAAAAAAAGATACCAGTTACACTTATGAATATGAATCATTTAAATTAAATATTACGGAATTAAATGATGGTTCCATTTTTTACTTCTACCTCACAAACTTAACAGCTATTTCTGGTATACTAGAGCAAAATGGCAATGTTCGATACCAAACTAGCCGCAAGCAAACGTATTCACAAATTAACCCTGTAGGAATTTCGTTCCTGGGAGAAAATATTCTATTGAATTCCGCTGTCAAAAACACCCAACTTCAATATTATACCATTTTGGATCCAAATTCTGGAAATGTGATCAAAGAATCTTCGCTTCCATTGCACACAATCAATACGGGGGAGTTTGGCCCCAATCCATTGCCAGAATTATTCGACTCAGAAGCAGGCCATGTGTTGTTTTCTGAAGACCTTAACAAACTCTTTTTTTTAAAAGTAGACCATGAGGCCAATTTGAGCAAAGTTTTCGATATTTCTCTTTCAAAATTTTCTGACATATACTCTTATAGGCAACTGCCAACTAGCCAAGGTACAATTATCATTGGCACCAGTTATGCATTCAAAGGAATTAATTACTTTACATTGCAGGAAGTTAAATTGGATGGAAACCCAGTTAAATAGTTTCCTTTAAAACAATAGAATCCAATACAACAGTAGAATGAATTGTCAAAAATAACCGCATTCGCAACCGCTATGGCGATGGGGCGGTACAACGCGCCATAGGCATGGGAGCCAAAAGCATAGGCCGCAGCGACAACCCTTTTGATGGCAGCGCCCCTCCTTTGTTGGCAAACCGGCGCAGTTGATAACGATGATTTTCCATCTTATACCTACCTTTGCAGTTCCCATTTCAGTTATATTCATGCAATCAAAATTAAAAGCACTTATAAATCCTGCCAAACCAAAACTGGAATTGCACCCCCGCAACAAACACAAGCAACGCTATAATTTTGATGTTTTGATAGCTGCGAACGCAGAATTGGCGCCCTTTGTAAAGCCCAATGCCTACGCAGATTTATCCATAGACTTTTTCAATCCACTTGCCGTTAAAGCCTTAAACAAGGCTTTGCTGAAAGCCTATTACAACATTGAATATTGGGATATACCCGATAAGTTTTTATGCCCACCCATTCCAGGCCGGGCAGATTATATCCATTATTTGGCAGATTTGTTGGGCGCTTTAAACCACGGTTTGGTGCCCATGGGTCCCAAAATAAAATGTTTAGACATTGGCGTGGGTGCAAATTGTGTGTATCCAATCATTGGCGCTGCAGAATATCGCTGGTCCTTTGTAGGTTCAGACATAGATCCCAAAGCGGTACAGTCGGCGGTTAAGATTGTGGAATCCAATCCTGAATTAAAAGACAAAATAGAAATTCGTTTGCAGAAAAAACGAGAGAATATTTTATTTGGAATTATAGAGCCAAAAGAGAAATTTGAAATTGTACTTTGCAACCCCCCTTTCCATGCATCTCTGGAAGAAGCGTTGGGTGGAAATATGCGCAAAAACAGCAACCTAAAAAATGCGAAAGCACCAAAACCTGCGTTGAATTTTGGGGGCAATGGAAACGAATTGTGGTGCGAAGGTGGTGAAATTGCGTTTATTGGCAACTACATTGCCCAAAGCAAGCAATACACAACAACCTGCTTGTGGTTTACCTGCATCGTTTCCAAACAATCTAACTTAAGCAAAGTGTATACGGAATTGAGGAAAGCTGGTGCGGCAACTGTAAAAACAGTAGAAATGGGACAAGGAAATAAGGTGAGCCGTTTTGTAGCCTGGACCTTTTTATCCGACCCGCAAAAAAATGCTTGGTTCCAACAAAAAACCTTGGGCTCCAAATAATATTAGGAGTTCCCTTTTAATTAGAATTTAAATAATTACATGAAACGTATTACAGAATATAGAAAACTATTTGGCATAGAAAAAGATGCAAATTTGGGTGAATTAAAAGTCATTTACCGCAATTTAATGAAGGTTTGGCATCCTGATAAATTTCAAGGTAAAGAAGAGGAAAAATTAGAAGCGGAAAACAACAGCAAAAAAATCATAGAAGCCTATCATTTTTTGGTGAGTTTGTCACCAGAAACACATGCCCAACATCAAGAAGAATACGCCGACACCATCACCAATTCTGCCATCGATGATTTTGAATACAAAGGACAAATGCTGAAAATTAGTTTCCAAAATGGCAGCGAATATGAATATTTTGGAGTGCCAAAAAATACGTATCAAAAGTTTTTAAATTCAGCCACACAAATCCGTTTTGCTAGGCGGCATATTTTTGAAAGTTTTTCATACCGGAAATCCCAGAAAGTTATGGAAAATATTTAAATCTAACGATTTATAACCCATTTAGAATCTTTTTCAACTTTTTATGCGTATCTTCACCCCTTGAAAATCTTAAATTTTTCGATATAGTACCATGACCTCCCCTTTGGGTAAATTCACTTTCTCCCGCCGATTTGATAAATTTTTTACCGATATATACAACGGCTATAAATTTTTTATTTTGTTTTGGAAAGAGGTTTTTCAACGACCTTGGCATTTTAAAGAACTCATTAACCAGTGCTATTACATTGGTTTCCAGTCCTTACCCCTTATTAGTCTAACTGGTTTTGTCGTAGGTATTGTTTTCACCAAACAAAGCCGACCCAGTCTTTCCTCCTTTGGGGCTACCTCTTGGCTTCCATCCCTAATTTCCATCGCTGTTATCCGCGCCTTGGCTCCACTGGTTACTGCCTTAATATGTGCGGGAAAAGTAGGCTCCAATATTGGTGCTGAATTGGGCTCCATGAAAGTTACAGAGCAAATAGAAGCCATGGAGGTTTCGGCTATCAACCCGTTTAAATACCTAGTCGTTACCCGAGTTTTGGCTTGCACATTTATGATTCCCGTATTGATGATGTATTCTGCATTTATTGGTATGATAGGGTCTTTTATCAATATCCATTCCCATGAATCTACAAGTTTTGTTGCTTTTATTAATACTGCTTTTGCTTCCATTGTGTTTTTAGATATTTATGCGGCATTAATCAAGGCCACTGTTTTTGGATTCACCATCGGTATTGTAGGTTCTTTCAAAGGTTACAATGCATCAAAAGGAACCCAAGGTGTGGGAAATGCGGCTAATTCTGCGGTGGTTCTTTCCATGTTTCTCGTTTTTGTAGAAGAAATAATCATTGTTCAAGTAATCAATTGGTTCAGATAATATGGGAGAAATGAATCAAGTAGAATCGACGATTGAAAAAGTAATTTCTATAAAGGATTTGTACAAATCTTTTGGCGATTTGCAGGTGCTAAAGGGAGTGAATCTGGACCTTGTGAAAGGCGAAAACCTAGCAGTTTTGGGAAGATCTGGAAGTGGCAAATCTGTATTGATTAAACTCATTGTTGGATTGTTAAAGTATGACTCAGGCGAAATCATAGTGTTCGACAAAAATGTGGCTGAACAAAACAAAAAAGAATTGGATGCTTTGCGGCTGCGTATAGGATTTTCATTTCAAAGCAGCGCCCTTTACGACAGTATGAGTGTATTCGGAAATTTGGCTTTTCCACTGGGTATGAATAACAAAAATCTGGGCAAAGGTGAAATCAAATCAGCCGTGGAAGCAACATTGGAAGCTGTAGGATTGCTGGATAAAATGGAACAAATGCCTGCTGAATTGTCCGGTGGACAAAGAAAACGCATTGGCATAGCCCGCACCCTCATTATGAAACCCGAAATTATGATGTATGATGAACCTACCGCTGGTTTAGATCCTATAACCTGTGAAGAAATCAACGAATTGATGGTGGAAGTGAAAGAAAAATACAATACCAGTTCTATTATTATTACCCACGACTTAACCTGTGCCAAGGCCGTGGCAGACAAAGTGGCACTGCTGTGGGAAGGGAAATTCATTAAAACAGGTACTTTTGAAGAAGTATTTGAAAAAGGAACCAAGGAAGCAGAAAGTTTTTACCATTATAATTTCATTAAATAAACCATGCAAGAAACCAACAACAAACGCAAAGTCATCATCGGAGTATTCGTTCTGGTGGGTTTAATATTCCTTGCAGCAGGCATACTCAGCATAGGAAATTTACATTCTACATTTTCTAGAAAAATGCATTTAATTACCGTTTTTAAAGACGTAAACGGCTTACAAAAGGGCAACAACATTTGGTTCTCCGGTGTAAAAATTGGCACTGTAAATAGCCTAGAATTTCGATCCGATAACCAGGTAAAAGTAACCATGAACATAGAAGAAGCAAATACCCAATATATTAGAAAAGATGCGATGGTAAAAATCAGTACCGACGGATTAATTGGCAATAAAATTCTTATTATCTATGGCGGAACTGCCAAGGCGGGTGAAGCTGAGGTAGGCGATCAACTAGCCACTGAGATGACGGTTGGTACCGAAGACATGATGGCTGTTTTACAGGAAAACAACACCAATTTACTAGCCATAACCAAAGACCTTAAAAACATTGCAAAAAAACTTGCGACAGGTGAAGGTACAATAGGCAAACTCATCAATGATGAATCTGTGTATCAAAATTTAAAATCAACCACAGATGCTTTGAATGCAGCTTCTTTACAAGCGCAAAACTTGTTGGGATCCTTGTCCGATTTTGGGAAAAATCTAAATAAAAAAGGCACACTTGCCAACGACATTGTAACAGATACCACTATATTTAATTCATTGAAAAAATCGGTACGTGAGCTGGAAACAATGGCCACAGATGCGCAAGCTACAGTTGCCGAACTTAAAATCGCTGCGGCCAATCCAAATACCCCTTTGGGTGTTATTTTACGTGACGAAAAAAGTGGCGCAGAATTAAAATTGCTCATTCAAAATCTAGAAAAAGGTTCTGTTACTTTAAATGAAGATTTAAAAGCTTTACAAAGTAATTTTTTATTTAGAAAATATTTTAAAAATAAAAAATAATCCGGTTTTTTTTCTAGAAAACAATATTTCACTTGTGTTTGCATCACTTTTTATTGGCATCTGCCACTTTGTGAGGCTAAAAGATTTCATTGTTAAACCTAATCTTTGATTGCCCGACACATTACAACTTTGAAGTTACTTGCTATGGTATAATAAAACACTTGACCGACTCCACCACGGCGGAAAGGATAAGCCTATTATTCTCTGTCGCAAAATGAAATAAATTTCTATTGCTGGGTGCTAAATCCATTCTTTCCCAGCGTGGGCAAGGCGTTCCATTCTGCCACAGTCAATACTAAATGACCTACTGTTATGTCCAGATTGTATTCAAAATTTTATGGATACAAATTATTCCCAGATATAGAGAAGTACCTAACAAGGCATAAAAAGCCAGTCCGAGAGGATTCTTTTTACGTATCTTGCAGCTCAGCTCGTCTTGTTTTTTTTGCAATAGAATGAGAAACCAAAAAGCAAAAAAAGTTAACTCAATAAGGTATAATATAAATTCCCCTAGTAAGCATATGGTATACCCCATGCTTATCTAGCCTTTCATACGCATTTACTTTCACTACTTCTCCGTATTGAATATCTTTATTTCTACTATCAAAGGGTTGGGCCAATATTTCAATTTTTTTGCCGTCTTTTTGGGTAAGATACAACCGCAAATGAATCATAATCCAAACTTCATCACCCCACTTGTAACGCACTGGGTCCATAACCAATGTGATTCTTTCCTTTTTAAATTTTCCCGCATTTTTGGGTTCAGACAGCTTTCCTGTTTGCCCTTCAAAATATAGCCTATGCAAATTCTTCCCTTTGATGGTTTTCTTGTTTCCAACTTTCACATTTTTCCATGCCTGAAAATGGTCAATCATCAATGTAAAATGGTCGCTGCGCCATGCGGGTTTAATTGATTTAATGCTTGTATCTGGAAAATATCGCAATTCACCTGCCCAGCGTCGTGTTCCATCTTTGTCCTTCTCCTTAATTCCGGCGTCGTATTTTTTCTCTTCGTAAATTGTTTTCAAACGCAATGGGGGAAAACTTGAATTTCTGTCGTATACATCGGCGTAAAAGCCAGGTTCGTTGCCTTTATCAGAATAAACAGGCACATAAATAAATTTAACGTATAGGGCATTTCCGGGGAAAGAATCTAGCAATTGCGGTCCAGAATTTAATTCGAAATACACCTCTATTCTTTTCAATGTACCGTATTTTTTCAGTACTCCATTCCATTCTAATTCCTTTAGATCAAACCGCACCCGATGTGCAGATTGTGCTTGAAAAAAGAACAAAAGAAATGTAATAAAAAGGAAATTTTTTACCATCAAATATTTGAAATGTTTTTACTTTAGAAAGAATTTTCTTCCTGGGGTATAAGAAACTTTGGCTTCATCCAACCAAGCGCACAATGCTGCATATTCTGCATCCAACTCTTTGGCTTTGCCTACCCAATCTAAAAATTGAGATTTGGCAAAATTGTATTGCTCCACATGTGTTTGGGTTGGTCCATTCGTTGTTCCTACAACCCCATACCATGCATTTTCTATTCGGCCATACAATCCAGGTTCGGTTTCAAACTCATGAGAAGCCAAAACGCCATCGCCATTTAGCAAAATATTCAATGCCGTAGTTTTCTGTAAAACACTGGCTACTTTTTGGGTAAATTCATTGCCCAATCCTGTTGTAAAAATCGCCTTTTTTATCGTCGAAATACTGCCCGAAATACCGCCCAAATAATCTGCAGCAGCAGAAACATTTCTGCGTAATTCTGTAAAATTCAAAATTGCTTGGTGTCTTTCCGCGGCATTCAAACTTTCCAACATGGGGGTTTGCATATATTCGGTGTGCAAAGTTTGGCTGCCCTCCATAGCCGTTGTTGCACCATTTTGAACTAAAAATACAGAAACAGTGTAATCGCCAGGTGAAACAAATGGACCATCGTCTGGCTCTGTATACGGATCGCTTAAATCCGGAGAACTGCGGTTTAGTGGAGTTGAACTTGCATACCGCAAATCCCAAACCAACTTGGTGATTCCTTTTTTTGCAGTTGATTTCAGTCTGCGCACTTCTCTACCCGCAATATCTTTAATCACAAACAAAAGGAATGCAGCTTCTTCTTTGGCTTCCAATCGAATACTATCCGCACTAGGCCAGTAGGTATTTTTGCTATTTTTTTGCAATTCTTTTTCTTTTTCCTGTCTAATTTCTTTTAATGTTTTATAATCATTTTTTAAATGAAACCAAATTACAGCGCCGCTTTCAGGGTTGGGTGCATTGTACCAATCTGCGCCTTTGTTGCCTTTGTCCCTGCCCCCAAATGGCGTTTTTGGAATGAATATTTTTGAATTTTTAATACTAAAAATATGCAAATTCTTATCCATATTTTCTTTGCTCAATTCGCGCAATGGTGCGTAATTATCCAATATTGCAAACCCACGTCCAAATGTAGCCAAAGCCAAATCATTTTCTCTTTTTTGAATGGCAATTTCTTTGATGGCGATTGGTGGTAAACCTGCATTCCAAAGTGTCCATTTTTTTCCGCCATTCATGCTTGCATACATTCCAAATTCGGTTCCTAAAAATAGCAAATCTTTGTTTACATAATCTTCTACAAGGGTTTTTACACTGCCATTTGCTGGCAAATTGCTTGCAATGTCCATCCATGTTTTTCCACCATCCATACTTTTTACCACATACGGTTTAAAATCTCCATTGCGGTGGTTGTCAAACGTGGCATACATTGTATTTTTATCGAACTGGGAAGCCAATATGCTGCTCACCAATGTCATATCTGGCACGTTGGCGAATTTCGTTTGCTTGCTCCAAGTTTTTCCACCATCCGTTGTAATTTGTATCAACCCATCGTCGGTTCCTGCAATCAATAAATTTTCATCCAGCGCACTCTCAGCCAAAAACATCACATTGCCATAGATACTTGTACTCTGGTTTTTTGCAACCGCATCTATACTCCAAACTCTGCCCATGACAGGCAATTTGTTGCGATCAACGCCCCTGCTTAAATCTCCACTTATCGCTTTCCAACCATTCCCCCTATTGTCGCTTCGGTATACTTTATCACCTGCAAAATACAAGCGGGCAGCATTGTGGCTGCTTATTAACAATGGGGCATCCCAATTCCACCGATCCGTTTTTACACCAGGCGCTGGTTGTGGCTTGATATCTATTTGCTCACCCGTTTTACGATCAAAGCGAATTAAACCGCCATATTGCCATTGGCTATAAACGATATTGGGGTCATTTGGGTCTACCTGACTTTTAAATCCATCGCCACCAACTGTGATAAACCAATCGCTATTGGGTATGCCATTTGCAGAGCCATTGGAAGCCGGACCGCCCAATGTGTTGTTGTCTTGTGTGCCACCGTAAATATTGTAAAAAGGCAAAGCATTATCTACAGTTACCCTATAAAACTGGGTCAATGGCAAATTATCCAAGAACTTCCAATTGCTGCCATTGTCAAAAGTTTCATACAATCCACCATCACATCCCACGCGCAAATGTTTGCCGTCTGA
>Ga0105048_10016196_pt1 | contig 11535 bp, 6 predicted proteins | sample MAT05_FD_78382 | JGI IMG/M metagenome (GOLD analysis project Ga0105048, IMG submission 78382) | Freshwater microbial communities from Lake Fryxell liftoff mats and glacier meltwater in Antarctica - MAT-05 | ecosystem: Environmental > Aquatic > Freshwater > Ice > Liftoff microbial mat | place...
ACAATAATATCGCATTCATTTTTAGATCAGCTCTACGCGCCCTATTTCTCCACCCGCTTAAACTCCTGTGTATAGCCCCCGAAAAACCGTTTTTCACTGTGACAAAAAAAGAAACGGAAATACTGTGGGCCATGGAAGAAGCGCTTAAATGCGAAGGATTTTCGGCAGTGGTGGGCGAAACAAAAGAATTGTCTTTTACCGCATCCCGCCGGCTGCAACTGGCGGTAGAGCAAAGCCATGTAACGGGTTTTATCCTGCGCCGCAACCCCCGTAAGCTGGAGGCCAGCGCCTGTGTAAGCCGCTGGAAAATTGTTTCCATACCTAGCGAACCAGCAGATGGCATTCCCGGTGTGGGCTATCCCCGCTGGCGGGTAGAATTATCCAAAATAAGAAACGGCAAGCCCGGCAGCTGGGAAGTGGAATGGGCATCAGCAGAGTTCAGGCATCCTGCAAAACGCACCCTAATAGTACGGGAATTACCATTTCAAAAAAATGCAGGCTGATGCAAAAACGTTTCGTTACGATATGGTTTCGCTATTTAAAAACGGATTGGTTTACCCGACAACAGCCTGCTTTAAAGGAGGTGGCTTTTGTATTGGCCGCCCCCGATCATGGCAGGTTACTGGTAACCGAACGCAATCGCCATGCACAACTTTTGGGCGTAGATATTGGTATGGCAGTTGCCGATGCCAAAGCCATTTTCCCCTCATTGCAGGTGCTTGACGACCGGCCAGAACTACCCTTTAAATTATTGACCGGCATTGCCGAATGGTGCATTCGTTTCACCCCAATCGTGGCTATCTATTTACCCGAAGGATTGGTGCTGGATGCATCGGGTTGTGCCCATTTGTGGGGCGGCGAAGAACGATATATAGCAGACATTGCAAAACGGTTTGAAACGCTTGGGTATAACATACGTGTAAGTATAGCTGATACCGTAGGCACTGCATGGGCCGTGTGCAGGTATGGCCAGCAATCGTTGTTGGTGGCGGGTGGCCAGCAAAGCCATGCCTTACTGCCATTACCGCCGACCGCCCTTCGCATAGAACCCGCCACAGTGGATCGGCTGGAGAAACTGGGGCTTCGGCAGATAGGCAGTTTTATGGCCTTGCCGGGCAAGTCGCTACGCCGTCGTTTTGGGCCACAATTGTTGCAGCGACTTAACCAGGCATTGGGGTTGGAAGAAGAATGGATAGAACCGGTACACCCCATAGAACCTTACCAGGAACGCCTGCCCTGTATGGAGCCCATTGCAACTGCCACTGGTATTGAGATTGCGATAGAACGCCTGCTGGAAGCGGTATGCAGCCGCTTGCGACAAGCGCAAAAGGGGCTGCGCATGGCGGTATTAAAATGCTACCGCGTTGATGGCAAAATTGAAACAGCAACCATCGGTACCAACCGGCCCACCTGTTCTGTAAAACATCTTTTTAAATTATTTGAACTGAAGATTGACACCATAGAACCGGCGTTGGGCATTGAATTATTTACCATGGATGCTTTAAAAGTAGAAGACCTGCTTACCCGGCAGGAAATGCTTTGGGCCGATGCCAAAGGGCTGGATGATGCCGGCCTGAATGAATTGCTGGACAGGATTGAGGGCAAACTGGGCACAGGCAAAATTCACAGGTATGTGCCGGCAGAACATTACTGGCCCGAATGGTCTTTTAAACTGGCCGATAGCATCACCGAAAAAATAATCAAGACCTGGACCGTAGACAGGCCGAGGCCATTGCAACTGCTACACCATCCCGAGCCGATTGAAGTAACAGCACCCATACCGGATTATCCGCCAATGAACTTTCGCTATAGGGGCAAATTGCACTCCATTGCCAGGGCGGATGGGCCTGAACGAATTGAGCAGGAATGGTGGCTGCAGGATGGGCAGCACCGCGACTATTACGTGGTGGAAGACGATGAAGGCCACCGCTATTGGCTTTTCAGGTCGGGCCACTACGACGATACCAAACCGCACCACTGGTTCATCCATGGATTTTTTGCCTGATGTTTTTAGATGGGTTGAGGCGTATACTTTTCAAGGCATGAAACTGTGAATCTTTTACAAAGCATTGGTATGAACCCTAGAGATAAAATGAGATACTACAGTTGAAAATGAAACGATGATTTTAAAAAAGGAGCCATTTACTAACCCAAGGCTTCAGCCTTTAGCCTGATAGTGGCTGTAATTGTGGAGCGATTTAAAATATGCTCCCCATCTTCATCCCAAGGCTAAAGCCTTGGGTTAGAAAATATGATTCAAAATATCTGAAAGCCTTTATGGTTTTGCATTTCAGCGTTTAACAACTGAAGCTAGCTTGAGGTGAATAACCGATGAAGAATTCAAGATTACGCCATTTGTATATTGAGCTAAAGGATGTAACCCCAAAACCCTGATAAAATCGAATTCCTATCTAAAAAACATTCATGCACTTTGGAATACACCGAACTTCAAGTCACCAGCAATTTCAGTTTTCTGCGGGGCGCCTCGCATCCCGAAGAAATGGTGGAACATGCGCTGGCGATGGGTTACAAGGAATTGGCTATTACCGATACCAACACGCTGGCAGGTATTGTAAGGGCGCATGCCATTGCCAAAAAATCAGGTCTGAGAATGATTGTGGGCTGCAAATTGCAATTGCTGGATGGCGCCTGCCTGCTGGCTTATCCCATAAACAAGGAGGGCTATTCGGCACTTTGTAACCTGCTTACACTGGGCAACCGGCGTGCCGAAAAAGGCAAATGCCATTTAAAGAAAGCCGATGTGTACCAACATGCCAAAGACATTGTTTTTATTGTAACGCCTCCCGATGTGCTCAATGATGCTTTTGATTTTGAGGCAGATTTTATAGCCCTCCTGCGTGAATACAAAGATCATTTGGGCGACCACCTGTATATCGCTGCCAGCAGAAAATACAATGGGGACGACCGCAAATACCTGTACCGGCTGGCTCAGCTTTCAGCGAAGCTGCAAATACCCCTTGTGGCCACCAACAATGTGCATTATCATGAACCTGCCCGCCGCCAACTGCAGGATATTGTTACCTGCATCCGGGAGAAATGTACCATCCATAATGCCGGCTTTAAGCTGCATCCCAATGCAGAAAGATATCTGAAGTCATCAGCAGAAATGCAGCGCCTGTTTAGGCAATATCCCGATGCGATCCGGTACACCCGTGAGATTGCAGACCGTTGTACCTTTTCGCTGGATGAATTACAATACGAATACCCGGAAGAAATTACCAGCGAAGGCCGCACACCTCAGGAGGAACTCAGCTTTTTAGCCTGGAGGGGCGCCAGGGAACGATATGGAGACGAGCTATCTGAGAAAACGATAAAGGCCGTTAAATATGAACTGGTTTTGATTGAACAAATGAATTATGCCGCTTATTTTCTTACGGTATATGATATTGTTCGCTTTGCCAGGCACCAAAAAATTCTTTGCCAGGGGCGTGGTTCTGCGGCCAATTCCACTGTGTGCTATTGCCTGGGTATCACCTCCGTAGATCCCACAAAATTCGACCTGCTCTTCGAACGGTTTATCTCTTCGGCCCGCAACGAGCCGCCCGATATTGATGTGGATTTTGAACACGAACGAAGGGAAGAAGTGATACAGTACATCTACCAGAAATATGGCCGGGAAAGGGCCGCCATAGTAGCCACCGTAACGCAGCAGCATCAAAAGGGTGCTATCCGCGATGTAGGTAAGGCCATGGGCTTATCGGTGGATACCATCAACCGTTTGTCGGGCTCCATTTGGGAATTTACAGATGAGTGCTTTGAAGGAAAACGGCTGGAAGAACAAGGGCTGAACCCCAACGACCCACACCTGCGGAAAGTGTTACAACTCACCAGGGAATTTATGGGGTTTCCGCGCCAACTGGGACAGCATACCGGTGGCTTTGTAATTACCCGTGGCAAGCTAAGCGACCTCGTACCCATAATGAATGCCCGGATGGAAGACCGTACCTGCATCGAATGGAATAAGGACGATATTGACGCACTGGGTTTTATGAAAATAGATGTGCTGGCACTGGGCATGCTTACCTGCATCCGCAAGGCTTTTGACCTGGCCAAAATACATTATGAAATGGACCTGACCCTTGCCAATATTCCGCAGGATGATGCAGCCGTGTACGAGATGATTTGCCACGCGGATACCATCGGTGTGTTCCAGATAGAAAGCCGTGCACAGCAGTCAATGCTGCCCCGGCTCAAGCCCCGTTGTTTTTACGATTTGGTAATAGAAGTAGCCATTGTGCGGCCCGGGCCCATACAGGGAGATATGGTGCACCCGTACCTGCGGCGGCGTAATGGCGAGGAAGCCGTTTGTTATCCTTCAAAAGAGCTGGAAGCCATACTGGGTCGCACATTGGGTGTACCGCTGTTTCAGGAGCAGGCGATGAAAATTGCGATTGTTGCGGCAGGGTTTACACCTTCGGAGGCAGACTTGCTACGTAGAAGCATGGCTACATTTAAGGCCAGAGGCATGGTGAACAAGTTTGAGGAAAAGCTGATAAAAGGCATGACGGAAAAGGGCTATGAGTTGGAATATGCACAACGGGTATTTAAGCAACTCGAAGGGTTTGGCAGCTATGGTTTTCCCGAAAGCCATGCGGCGAGTTTTGCCTTGTTGGTATATGTTTCGAGCTGGATAAAATGTTATTATCCCGATGTGTTTGCCTGTGCCTTGCTCAATAGCATGCCTATGGGTTTTTACCAGCCGGCACAGCTTATTGCCGATGCCCAAAAGCATGGCGTAGAGGTTCGTCCGGTAGATATTAACCACTCTGCCTGGGACAATCAATTGGAAGAAATAACGCTTGCTTATTGTGCCCTGCGCCTGGGTTTTAGGCAGGTAAAAGGATTGCGGCAGGATGGTATAGACATACTGGTACGGCATCGGACAAAACCCTACAAAACCATTAACGAGCTACGGGATATTGCCTTACCCGAAGGGGCTTTGGAAAAGCTGGCAGATGCAGATGCTTTCCGTTCCATTGGCCTCGACCGCAGGGAGGCGCTGTGGGAAATTTCCACCAAAGACCGGCCTGTTGTACTATTCTCGGGACAGGCGGCGCCAGACGAGCAGGATGAACATATTAACCTACCCAAAATGACCGCATCCGAACATGTGATCCATGATTATGCGGCCACTGCGCTATCGCTAAAGGCGCACCCGGTAAGCTTTGTAAGAGATAAACTGAGCCAGCTTCACATTGTTACGAGCAGGCAGTTGGCTTCGTTTATGAATGGTGCTGCTGTAAAAGTTGCCGGCCTCGTATTGGTGCGGCAGCGGCCCGGTACTGCAGGTGGCATCTGCTTTATGACCATTGAAGACGAGACCGGATTCGCCAACCTCGTCATTTTTCCCAAGCTGTTCGAAACCTTTCGCAAAGAGATTCTGCAATCCCGATTAATAATGGTTGAAGGTAAACTTCAAATAGAAGGAGAAGTAATTCATGTAATTGTACAGCGCTGCTATAATATCACGAAAATGTTGCGCCATCTTAGCCCGTTGCAAACAAACGATCCACATGTATTAACCTTATCCCGTGATGATGAAAAATCCATTCCTTTATCACCCGATAAAAGATCGCAACCACGGGAAAAGAGACAGGAAATTGAAGTGCCAAAGGGGAGGAATTTCAAGTGAGGCTAAGTGTGTTTTATCTTCAAGAACCCTGGATAATTTGTCATTGGTATTTCAATACTATCAGTGAGGAATCTAGAATATCACTAATCACTCCCAGCTCGGTTTAATTCAACATGGTATGCGTTTTTGCCGATTTACCCAAAATTGGTAATTCAACACGCCGCCTCTTGAAATTCAGACACAATTGCCGCAAGTGTCAGTGGTTGCTGCAGGTGGGGATTCTGTTGGGCATGGTACAGCATATTGATTTACCGAAGTGAGAAATTCAAGTCAACGGCTGAATTTTGAATTTATTTTTACCCGGCGCAATGATTGGAATCCGCCCGGCGTCAATACCATTGCATAACCACATGGATACAAAAGCCCTGATAAACGAGTGTTTAAAAAATAACCGAGCTGCACAAAAGCATTTGTACAATGAGTATGCTGATGTGATGCTGGGCGTGTGCTACCGCTATACTAAAAGCCTGGCCGATGCCGAAGATGTGCTGCAGGAGGGATTTATAAAAGTTTTTACCAACCTGCACCAGTACAAAAACATGGGAGAAGCAGGTGCCTGGATCCGCCGAATCATGGTTCACTGCTCAATTGATTACTTGAAAAAACACAGCCGTTACCGCAACGAACTAAGCTTTGAACAACTGCCACTCCACCCCGTAAGCGACGAAAACCCGGCGATTCTTTTAGACACAAAAGATCTGGTGGAATTGATACGGGAATTACCAGCCGGTTATCAGGCTGTGTTCAACCTGATAGCGATAGAAGGCTATAATCATTTGGAGGTGGGGCAACTACTCGGCATAAGCGAACAGACAAGCCGCAGCCAATATAGCAGAGCCAGGGGCACACTCATAAAACAATTAAATAACATTTCTTCATCCTCAATACCGAAGTCGTATGCCAGGTGAATTTGAACAAGAGACGCAGCAAAGGATGCAGGACTTTCGCATAAGCCCCGGCCCACAGGTGTGGAAGCAGGTGGAAGCTGCACTGCCGAACGAGAAACGGAAACGCTGGTTTGCATTTTGGTGGCTGCTGCCAATTGGGCTTTTATTGGGCGGCACTATTTGGTATGCCTCAGGTATTGATAAGCCAAAAGCCATTGCTGAAAAACATCTAACTATTCAGGATGGTACTGGCGGCGATTCACTGAAACAATTACAGCAAGTGGGCAGACGGGCTGACACTGCCAAACCAATGCTACTGGAAAAGGCTGAAAAGATTGAAAAACAACATCCAATACAACAAGTGCCGATTACAAATGAGGGGAAAACTTCAACTGCAATTACTACAAAAGCACAACCAGAAACAATATCACAATCCACCGTAGAAACAAATAAAATACAGAAGCTGACAGAGAACACAGTATTCGTAAAGCCTATAAAAATTATGCCAGCAAAAACAAAAAGAAAGACTATTGAACCGCAGCCAGGCTTTGTAAAAACAGCGGCAGCAAATAGGGAGCATTTGCTGCCAGCTAAACAGCAAACAAGTGGAATGCCATTTTTGACGATACCTGATGACGACAAGGAAAAAAATGTAAAAAATGATCTGCTGATTAAAATACCAAAAGCAGGTAAAACAGTGGCAACAAATGTTTACCAAACCGGCACAGACTATTTGAACCAGGAACAAAAAAAGATTGAAAAATCTTTGCCAACATCAGACAGCACTATCAAGAATGTTAGTAACGGAAGCAACCAAAATATGACCCGTGTAGAAGCTGCAATAACAGCAACAATAATATCCCCTGCACTTATAACACCTTACAACTCCAACGATAGTGCAGCAGCTGTTAATTCACCCGCAGCACAGCCGACGCCATCATCTACCGAAAAGAAAAATAACAATAAGAATGAATGGCAGTTTTTTGCCGCGGTGGGCATCAGCAATACAAAACAGAACTTGTTTGGCAGCTCAAATAAGAGCCTTGCCGAGGCGCTACAAAATAACGTTGGGTCAGGTACAGGCAGTGCAGCTTTTAGCAGCACAGCCCAAAAACCAACCCCCGGCTTTAGTTATACCGCCGGGGCAGAGCGGCTGCAAGACATGGGCAAACAATGGCAATGGTATGCGGCATTTCAATATAACTTTCTAAGCAACCACCAAAGAACAGGCGCCAGAAAAGATTCATCGTTCAGCACTTTTGACAACAGCGGGTTTAGTAATGCCAGCAGCAGAAACACCACCACGGTGCCTGGCTTTTATTACCCTGGCAGCAACATAACCCACACCAATACCGTACACCAGCTTGGGTTGCAAACCGGGCTGAGGTACACCCTTAACCCTACGGCAAAAAAACCACTCAGTCTCCGCGGTGGCGTAATGGCCAACTGGCAGGTGGCCACCACACAGTTGCTGTATAATGCCACAAAAGGTGCCTACTATTATGCACCAACCGACACACACCATTTTACCATGGGCACACAACTGGGGCTTGATTGGAAGATTGGCAAAGGACTTAGCATCGGGGCTTTTGTACAGTACAATTTTACCAAAATAAACAAGGTGGAAATGGCTACTTACCTGCGCTGGCAAATGAGCGGCGTACGGGTGGCCATACCGCTTCGCGGAAACTAACCTAATGCCCCAGCCCCCAGCCTCCCAACCCATCCAAAAGAGGGGCTTTACCAAACTACTGCCTCTCCCAACCCATCCAAAGGAGGGGCTTTACCAAACCACCGCCTCCCCCAACCCATCCAAAAGAGGGGCTTTACCAAACCACCGCCTCCCCCAACCCCTCCAAAGGAGGGGCTTCTAAACCCGTTGGTAGAAACACTTTTTGTGGTAGGGAACCTTTTTTTATTAAACTATTTGCCGCCTGCGGCGATATAAACAAAAACCAACAACCATGAAAAAATTACAATTAAAAGCCTTTTGTGTATTTGCCATAGCCATGGCCACACTGCTGCTTACCAGTTGCTTAAAAGATACCGGCTACCACCACTACACCGTTTACACCCCGGTTTACAAAACCACGGCCGAAGTAAGGGCCGCCATTAAAAGCGGTGTGCCTGCACCGGTAAAAGAACCTGGCAAAATGTACATTATCGGAAACTATATTTTTTTGGCTGAAAAATTACAGGGTATCCACATTATAGATAATACGAACCCGGCCAGCCCAATAAACAAAGCCTATATAAAAATACCCGGCTGCGAAGACATGGCGGTAATCGGTAACACGTTGTATGCAGATTGCTACACCGATCTGATGACGATAGATATAGCCGACCCTATGAATGTGGTGCTTAAAAAACACATTGTAAACCTGTTTCCCGACAGGCGAGATGTGGGCGCCTTTGATGTGGACACAAACCGGGTGATCACCGAGTGGGTAGCCAAAGACACCACCATAAGAATAGCCGCACCTCAGCGAAGTTTCTTTAGCGAGAACAAACTTTTTTCACAAGATGCGGCACTTTCGTTTTCAAGAATTTCTAACGGGGGCAATACTGTGGCGCAGGGTGGCAGCATGGCCCGGTTTGCCATACTTAATAATTACCTGTACACCGTTACGAGCAGTACGCTTAATACCGTAAATATTACCCAGCCACAACTGCCAACATTTACCAGTTCGGTAAACCTCGGCTTTGGTATAGAAACCATTTACCCATTTCAGGATAAACTCTTTATTGGCTCCACTACGGGTATGCAAATATTTAGTGTGGCGGCCCCAGCGGCTCCGGTAAGGCTAAGCCTCTTTAGCCATGCCCGCCGTTGCGACCCCGTTATTGTTGATAGCATCTACGCTTATGTAACCCTTCGTGGTGGGGGCTCTTGTGGAGGCCCCAGTAATGAGCTGAATGTGGTGAACGTGCAAAATGTGCTATCGCCAACGCTGGTAAAAATGTACCCACTTACCAGCCCCGGCGGCCTTAGCAAAGAAGGCCACTGGCTTTTTATATGCGATGGTAAAGACGGCCTTAAATGTTTTGATGCGGCCAATGTAATGGATATTAAACTAAAGAAAACGATTGTAATGGCGGAGCCTTACGATGTGATATGCACCAATGGAAAGGCGATTGTGAGTGCTAAAGACGGTCTGTACCAATACAATATTAGCAACATCAACGATATAAAACTATTGAGCAAAATTGGGTTAGAGTAAAAAACAATGCTAGCGCACAGGGGCAAAGCCGGAGCGTAAAGCTGCATTATTGATACATGCATTTGTAACTCCGGTTGGTCTTCGCTTCACTTGCCCCGCAATCTTGCGGGGGCTACGGAATCCCCGCCTTAAACGGGTCGGGTAGGCTTTTTCTTCATTACTACTATTTAGCTTTTAACAACTACGCTTTATGAAACAACTGATCTCAATACTTGCCGCTTCATGTTTCTTGCTGAATGCGGTTGCACAATCATCTGCACAAAAAGAAAAAATACACTTTAGCAGCACCAATACAATTGGCTTGCTGGTGGGCGGTAGCGGTGAAGGGGCTGCAGTACAGAGTATCAACGGCATCCGTTACAAAAACTGGAATTTCGGCATCGGTACGGGCATAGATTGGTACGGTGTACGCAGTATTCCGCTGGTGGCCGATGTGCGCAAAGCGTTTACCAATAAAAAATACAAGCCATTTGTATATGCCAATGGCGGTATCAATTTTGCCTGGGACAACGGCTACGGATATGGCTATAGTATTGGCTTTGGCAGCACCTATACAGACATTAAATATGACAATGCTTTTTGCGGCGAATTTGGCGCAGGCTATAAAGTTTCTTTTAAAAACCAAACCGCTTTTGTAATGAGTGCTGGTTTTAGCTATAAAGAAATTAAAGTGCTACAAACAAATACTAATACCGGCATACCCGGCTTTGCAAAAAGCACCAGCAGTTCCGAATATTATTACCGGCGTATTGCGCTGAGGGTGGGGTTTTGTTTTTAGTGGTGACACTGGGTCAATGCCCAATCACCATTAACCCAATGACTTAAACCTACCATCTAAGCAACGCACTGGCCCATGTAAACCCACTACCGAAAGCTGCCAAACATACCAGGTCGCCTTGTTTTATTTTGCCTTGCTCCCATGCTTCGCATAAAGCTATTGGCACAGATGCGGCCGTTGTATTTCCATAATACATAATGTTGTTATGCACCTGGTCGTCTCGTAGTTTTAGTTTTTGCTGTACGTAATGGCTAATGCGCAGGTTTGCCTGGTGGGGTATCAGCATTGTAATATCTTCAGGCTGCAAACCGTTTGCCAGCAAGGCTTCCATTATTACTTCGGGAAATTTTATTACCGCTTTTTTAAATACCGATTGGCCATCCATGTATGGAAAGTTCTGGGCTTCATCTATCATGGCATGGCTCATGAACATTTCGCCGCGTTCGGCCTGTTCAAAATCGGCTACGGGTTCGTTTACCCAATGGTTGGCATGGGTGCCGGGGTTGTACATCGCCAGTATTTCGGCACTTTCGCCATCGCTATGCAGGTGGGTGCTTAATATACCACGGCCTTGTTCTTCGGTAGGTTGCATCACTACGGCTCCGGCACCATCGCCAAAAATCACCGATATATTTCTGCCTCTTGTGCTAAAGTCGAGGCCAAAAGAATGTTTCTCGGCACCTATCACCAAAATGTTTTTGTACATCCCAGTTTTAATAAACTGGTCGGCCACGCTAAGGGCATACACAAAGCCGCTGCATTGGTTGCGGATATCCAGCGCTCCTATTTCTTTCATCTTCATAGCCCGCTGTACCAGTACGCCACAGCCGGGAAAATAATAGTCGGGGCTTAGAGTGGCAAACACTATAAAGTCAATATCCTGCGGGGTAATGCCTGCCCTTTGTATAGCTATGGTAGCTGCTTCCACGGCCATAGTGGTGGTGGTTTCGTTAGTACGGTGGGCGTAGCGGCGTTCCTTTATGCCGGTGCGTTCCT
>Ga0105048_10016197_pt1 | contig 11535 bp, 9 predicted proteins | sample MAT05_FD_78382 | JGI IMG/M metagenome (GOLD analysis project Ga0105048, IMG submission 78382) | Freshwater microbial communities from Lake Fryxell liftoff mats and glacier meltwater in Antarctica - MAT-05 | ecosystem: Environmental > Aquatic > Freshwater > Ice > Liftoff microbial mat | place...
AACTGAGTCAGGGCAAGATTATATTCCCCTACGTCGTAGTGACGAACTCCTTTTTTGTACGCCACCATTGCCGAGTTGCAGCCCGAAAGTCCGGTTGCCAACGCCAGCGTCACCAGCAGCGAACGGTAAGTACTGATTTTCATTTTAAAGAGCGAAAGAGTGAAAATGCGAAAGAGCGTTGGCCCATCCTAATGACGATAATACCTGTGGAAAGGTAAACAAAATTAGAGGGGCGCGGTTCTCAATGCCTTATTTAAACGAAAAAAAGGGGGGTGATATTGGATGGGGAGTGGCCCAACATCCCGATACCAACATCCAGCGTCTTATTCCTCAATCATCCGATCCAGAGCTTCCTCCACTGTGTCAGCAACGATCAGAATATCGCGGTTTTTCTGTTTTAGAAAACCATCGGCCACCATCCGGTCAAGCTGTTGAAGCATGAGGTCATAATAGCCGTTGGTGTTGATAATGGCCACTGGGCCATCATACAATTTAAGTTGCCGCCAAGCCAGAATCTCGAACAATTCATCGAGTGTACCGTAGCCACCGGCTAAAGCAATCACTCCTTTTGCCAGCATCACCATTTTGAACTTACGCTCATGCATGGTCTCTACAAAATGTAGTTCGGTAAGTGTTTGATGAGCCACTTCCAGCTCTGCCAGAAAGTTAGGAATTACACCCGTCACTTCGCCCCCGTTTTGGAGAACGTTAGTAGCAACAGTGCCCATCAAACCGAAACCACCCCCACCGTAAATCAGGCGGATGTTACGTTCGGCCATTGCCCGGCCTAACTCTTCGGCCACTTCGGCATAAATTGGGTTGGTTCCAGGGCTGGAACCGCAGTAAACAACGAGGCTTTGCATAGTTTTTTGTACAACGAAGTGGTACTTCGTGGGGCCGTTAGGCCTAATTTTTTTGTTACAAACTGGCCTTGCGGCCCAACGAAGTACCACTTCGTTGTACAGATTCCTCTAAATAACTCCCCCAAACGTGCCCGAACTCATTAGCAACATCACACCGACCTGTTCACGTTGCGCATCCAGAAATGTTTTCAGGTCAGCAGCTTCAGTAAATACATGCAGGTTGGCCTGGTCAAAGGCCACTTTCACGTCCTCAACTGAGATTGGTTCAAGCCTTTTTACGGCCAGCGTGTGTTCGTTGAAATAGACCACGGCACTATCAGCCGCTTTCAGTGTATGTTTATACTGCCCCAGAAAATCCTTATTCAGACTGCTAAAGGTGTGTAGCTCGACAGCCGCCAATAGTTTTCGATCAGGAAACTGAGCTTTTACGGCTTCGGTTGTGGCTTCAACTTTGGACGGCGCGTGGGCAAAATCCCGGTAAACAATCAACGCCGGCGTTTCTGACAGTTTTTCGAGCCGCTTAGACGCGCCCTTAAAGCTGCCAATGGCCTCGTAAAACATAGCTTCTGTAACCCCAAGTCGGTCGCAAACGGCCATTGCACCACCAATGTTTTTCATGTTGTGTTCGCCAAAAATCAGTACCGGCATTTCGCTACCGTCTTTGGCAAGCAACACTGTTTTACCGGCGCGAATCTGGTGCGGATGGATACCGTAAGGCACCTTCGCCACGTCGAGCCGATCTTTCTGGCCCACTACATCGAGCATATCGTCGGTTTCGTCGAAGATCAGTATGCCTCCTCTGGGCATGGCATCGGCCAGCATCTCAAACTGATCAACATACAAATCCCAGGTTGGATAGATGTTGACGTGGTCCCAGGCCATACCGCTGATGAGCGCAATATGGGGTTGATAATGAATGAATTTTGGTTGTGGGTCAATGGGCGACGATGCATATTCATCGCCTTCGATCACGATCACGGGTGCTTCGGGGGTCAGTTTCACCATTGTCTCGAACCCGTCTACCTGCGCGCCCACCAGATAGTCGAACACGCGCTTGTGGAACTGAAGCACGTGCATAATCATCGACGTAATGGTTGTTTTGCCGTGGCTCCCGGCAATCACCACCCGCTGTTTCTGACTGCTTTGCTGATATACGTATTCGGGGTACGAGTAAATGGTCAGGCCAAGTTCCTGCGCCCGCGCCAGTTCGGGGTTGTCTTTGCGGGCGTGCATCCCCAAAATCACACACGACAGTCCCGCATGAATTCGCTCAGGAAACCAGCCCATTTCGGTGGGCAACAGGCCGTGCTGGGCCAATCGGGTACGCGATGGCTCATAAATTTCGTCGTCGGAACCCGAAATGGTATGGCCTTGCTTGTGAAGGGTAATGGCCAGATTGTGCATGGCACTGCCACCAATCGAAATGAAGTGAATAGTCTGGAGCGTCATGCGCTGTTGATTACATCTGAAAAGTTGGGCAAAAGTAGGTGTTGTTTTTTGTTTGTGAGCAAAAGGGTAGTTTGCGGCCAACTATAGCAAAATCTGTTTTCATCATGCGATCACTCCTGATTACCCCAAAAGACCATGCCGAGTTGGATTGGTTGGCCAATTTGTTAGCCCGACTCAATATTACCACGACTGTTTTAGAGGATGAGACGATTACAGAGCCAATAAAAAAGCCCAACCGTATTCAGTCTTTGCGCGGAAGTATTAAAGGTCCGGCGGCTGACAGCCTGAACGAACACCTCAAAACAATCCGAAGCGAGTGGTGAAACGGTATCTAATCGACAGTTCGGCGGTCAGCAAATACCTTGAAGAACGTTTCCCAGAGACTGGTTTGCAGTTCATGGATGATCTGTTCGGTCAGGAGAGCCTCATTTCTGTCATCACTCAAATTGAACTGTTGAGTTAGAACCCTGCTGACAGAGATTTGGAAAATAAGGTCGCCACTTTTGTGGAAGACTCTGTGGTGCCTGAGTTGTCAGAGGAAATTATACTCGAAACAATTCGCTTGCGACGGAAGCAAAAAATCAAAACACCTGATGCCATTATCGCGGCAACAGCTCTTGTCTATGGCCGCACTGTTGTGACTGATAACGAGCGGGATTTCGACAATATTAAAGGACCGAAGTGGATAAACCCGACTCGTTTGTAATTGAGTTGCTTTAAATATGACAGAGAACACATCCACCGCACTTATAAAATCCCAAACAATTTCCCCAGCTTTAGCACGGGTAAGCGGGCAGTTGGCCGTGACGGAGCGGTTGTTAGAGAAGCCTGTGGAACCTATTTTGATTCCGTATCGAAAAGGGGGTAAGTGGGGTTTTTGTGATGTTAAGGGAAATATAAAAATTCCGTGTGTTTATGCTGAAGTTGGTTTTTTTGAAAACAATGGGGTGGTAACCTTTCGGGAGGGGTATGGGTGGTACGGCCTACTCAATAAACAAGGTCAGATAGTAGTACCTGCTATTTATGATTACATAGGCCCTTACTCAGAAGGCCTTTGGTGCGTTTGGTCTAATTCGACTAATCTGCTCAAAGCAGTTGATGAGAATGGAATTGAAGTTATGCAATGTCAACTTGACCATTTTGACCATGACACGCATGAGACAGCATTTCATGACGGTTTGGTTAAGGTTGGCAATCTTGGTGGAATGTATGGCTATGTTAATCGAAACGGATCCTTAGAAATACCTTATCAATTTCCTGACGCTGATGATTTTCATGACGGTTTAGCACCAGTTTCTGAGTATTTCGGCGATGGCGAGTATGGGTACGGTTATATTGATAAGAAAGGACAATGGGTAGTTGACCCTGTGTTTGGATCAGCCAGTAAGTTCTCTTATGGTTGGGGAGTATTATCAACTCGTTCCTACGTATCAAAATGGGGCAAGCTGTTAGACCCCTTTACTACAGCCCGATCCTTCTCCGATGGGATGGGAAATGTTCAGGGTGGCAGCAAGTGGGGTTACATTGATACAACAGGCGAAATTACAATCAACTTTAAGTTTGAGGCACCCGCTGATTTTTCAGAAGGGCTGGCACCCGCCAAACTAAACGGTAAATGGGGATACATTGACAAAAAAGGGCAAGTTGTCATTCCCTGCCAGTTTGACTTCGCTAATGAATTTAAAGATGGATTTGCGGCTGTAAAATTTGATGGCGAATATGACGACGAATATGGAGTGATTGACACAAAAGGGGATTGGGCGTTTTATCCCGGTTCATTTTCCCTAAAGAATATCGGTGATGGCATTTTTCAAATAATCACCGACAAGCCCGAAGGTTATGTTCATGCACTAACTTCAAGTTGGTTTTTCTTCAACGATTGATTCCAATTTTCCCTCTCGTGCAAACCACCGCCCACTTCGAGCGTATTCCCCAAGCTATTATCGCTCAGTTACAACAGGCTCAACAATCCGTTGTGGTGGCAATTGCCTGGTTTACAGATGCATCTATTTTCAATACCTTGTGTGCTTTAGCCGGGCGGGGTGTATCAGTAGAACTCATTATTGCTAACGACGAAGCTAACTTCCGGGAGACAGGACTTGATTTTGAGCAGTTGCGCCGGGTTGGTGGGCGGGTTTATACCGCTGGCAAAAACCGTAGCAAAACGTTCATGCACAACAAGTTTTGTGTCATCGACGGGCAAACAGTCATCACCGGGTCGTTTAATTGGAGTCAGAGTGCGCGGCAAAACCACGAAAACATCACCGTTTCCACCGAAGCCGGGCCATTGGCCAGCCAATTTCTGGCTGAGTTCCGGCAGTTGCTCAACAGGTATGCTCCACCCGGCCCCTTAGCACCACTCGATTTGAGCAAAGTTCTCAAACGGCTCGACCTCATCAAAACGCTTATTGCGTTGGATGAAACTGACGGCCTTGCTCCGCATCTTCACAAACTGAACGAGAAGCCGCTCACCAGCGATCTTACCGAAATTGTCCGGCTACTTCGGCAGGGGCAGTTTGCCGAAGCAATTCGTCAGATTGACCAGTTCAGTAAGCATCATTCCACTTTAGCCATTTACATTGATGCTGAAATCGGTGCGTTGAAAATCGAAATCAGGATTTTGGAGTTGCAGGTTAAAGCCCTCGAAGCCGAACGCGCTGATATTGAAAAGACGTTACATGAGTTTAGCGTTCAACACACCCTTCGTCTTGGCGACCTGATTGTTAAGTTGCTCCAACTTCGTCAAGAGCAAGCTACAACGAATGCCGAACGGGAAGAAGCTCAGGCTGATTATGACCATTACTATCAGGATTATACCGAGATAAAGCAGCAACCCCGCCAGGAACTTACGCCCGAAGAACAAATCGAGTTGAAGAAAAAGTATCGCAAAGCCGCTCAACTTTGCCATCCCGATGTGGTAGCCGAAGCCTTCAAAACCCACGCCGAGAGCCTGTTCAACGAACTAAAAACAGCCAACGACCGCAACGACCTGAACCGTGTCAGCGAAATTCTGGAAACTCTCGAAAAAGGTGAGCCGCTTCCGTCACGCACGGAGACTGTCACCGAGAAAACGTTGCTCTATCACGAACGAGTGCGTTTGCAGAAAGTGATAGATGCATCGAGAAGAACGTTAGAAGAACTCCGGGAGTCAGTAACGTACCAGCACATCCGAAAAATTGCTGATTGGAATACCTATTTTGAAGAGATTCGTACAAAATTACAAACCCAGCTCGATGCCTTTCCCAATGCTTAGTTTACGGTGACAGGCTAACCTATAAGTCACCCCTCTCCTTGCGAAGGAGAGGGGCGGGACGGTCCGACGAATCGGTGAGGTAAGCCGCATAAATTTTCTGTTAACTCCGAATCAAACCCCGCGCGTTTACGTTCTCTACTTGTTCGGCCGGGCCGCCGTCGCGGTGGGTTACACTTGCAAATGAGTGATCTTTGCGCCATTTTCGCCATCTTTTTTCTAAATCAACCAACTTCACAAAACCTATGCGCCAGACGAAGGGATGAAAACCTACTACGACCTAATCGACCAGACGTTTGAATTCCCCACGCTGGAATTTAAAACGGAGAACAACAATTTGTTGTTCAACAATGTGCCTCTCATGGACATTGTGAAGCAGTACGGAACCCCCTTGAAACTGACCTACTTACCGAAAATCACGGAACATATTGATCAGGCCAAGTCGCTGTTCAAGAACGCCATGAAGCGGTATAACTACAAAGGGACTTACACGTATTGCTACTGTACGAAGTCATCCCATTTTCGGTTTGTGCTCGAAGAAGCCCTTAAAAACGGCGTTCACCTCGAAACTTCGTCTGCTTACGATATTCCCATTATTCGGGAGTTACATCGCCTGGGAAAAGTAAGCAAGAGCATGTACATCATTGCCAACGGCTACAAGCGTCCACTGTATACGCAGTCACTGCGTGAGCTGATCAACGAGGGGTTCAACGTAATGCCCATTCTGGACAACCTCAAAGAAATTGAGGCTTATGAAGATGGCATTTCGGCGGAGACAGTAAACTTTGGCATTCGGATTGCTACAGATGAAGAACCGGCCTTTGAGTTTTATACCTCGCGGCTAGGGATTCGTTATAGCGACGTGAATGAGTTGTATCGGAGCAAAATTCAACATAGCAGCAAATTCAAACTGAAAATGCTGCATTTCTTTATTAATACGGGCATTAAAGACAGTGCGTATTACTGGAGTGAGTTGAGCCGGTTTATGTACAAATACTGTGAACTCCGGAAAATTTGCCCCGATCTCGACTCCATCGACATTGGTGGTGGGTTACCGATTCAGACCTCGTTCCAGTTCACGTATGATTACCAGGCCATGATCGACCAGATTGTGGAAAGTATTCAGTGGATCTGTAACAAAAGCAATGTTCCGGTACCGCACCTCTTCACTGAGTTTGGCAGTTATACTGTAGGGGAGAGTGGCGCCGTTATTTATGAAGTTATCGACCAGAAACTCCAAAACGATAAGGAGTTATGGTACATGATCGACGGTTCGTTTATTACGCAGCTGCCCGATTCGTGGGGCCTTGGGCAAAAGTATATCATGCTGGCGGTTAACAACTGGGACAATCCATACCAAAAAGTAAACCTCGGTGGCCTGACGTGCGACTCTCACGATTTTTACAATACCGAGGCCCACAGTGCCGATTTGTACTTACCTATTTTTGAGCAGGAATCCGAACATCAATACGTTGGATTTTTCCATACGGGTGCGTATCAGGAGTCCTTGGGTGGCTACGGCGGAATTCAACATTGTTTAATTCCAGCACCGCAACATGTGATTGTCGATAAGGACGAAGAAGGTAATCTGCGTACGCGCTTATTCGCACCGGAACAGAATAGCGATGTAATGCTCAAAATTTTGGGTTACTCCTCTGCTGAACCGGGCCCTACTCAGCTTGCCGCTACCGAAGAAAGTGAAAAAGTGGAGGAACAGGAACCAGAATTAGTAGATAAAGACTAACTGCAATACGATGAAAAAGGTATTCACCCTTGTTGGCTTACTGGCCATTTTGACGATGAGTTCTTGTGCCCGTAGGGGAGCTTGTCCGGCTTACGGCAGCGTACAGAAAACGGCTGCTCCAACTACACAGGCACGGGCGTAGCGTTTGGTGACTAGGCAAAATGAGTGAGGGGAAGATCGTTTTCTTAGTAGAAAAAAACTTCCCCTCACTCATTTTGCCTGATACTGAGTTTATCCGTTATCGGCTATCAACCGGCTTGCTTCAAGCAGATCTGCTGCATACCGATCGTTATCGGGTGTTTGCGTACTGTTTGGCATAATATGCATAGTACGTACGCCTACCCGCCGACCAGCTTGCATATCGCGTAAGGTATCACCAAACATCCACGAGTTTTCAGGGTCAATATCGTATTTGGCAATTGCTTTTTCGAGCATTAGCGAATCAGGCTTACGGAGTAATGACCGGGTATCGTAGTCGGGGTGATGAGGGCAAAAATAAATATCGTCGATGATATTACCACAGTGATTTTGCAGATGATCGAAGCACCGCATCACGTCATCACGAGTATAAAGCCCTTTGGCAATGCCCGCCTGATTAGTAACCACAATCAGCATATATCCAGCCCGTTTGAGCAATTGAAGTCCCTCAGCTACCCCTTTGGGTATAACCATATCTTCGACCCGATAGACATAGTCGGTACGATCTTCGTTCAACACACCATCACGGTCAAGAAAAATGCATTTATTCATATGAATAGAAAAGGCTAACCTATACCGCAAAATAAGCGATTCTCTGGCCAAACTCTACAGTTAAAATACAATTTTTTATTGAAAGGGTTTTACTCTTAATCATGAGTAGGCCTTAAATCATTTCGTTCTTAACCAGATATTCCTGAGTAGCCTTGTCATCTTTCCGTACAAAAGGCCGGATAATGAGCCGAGTACCACGTTGATAGGTGAAGAAGCGATAAATCCAGTTGCTCAACACCACCAGTTTGCTACGGAAGCCAATCAGGTAAAAAATGTGGACGAATAGCCACGTTGCCCAGGCCAGAAAACCACCAAGGTGAACACCACCCGGTAAGTCGGCTACGGCCCGGTTACGACCCACAATAGCCAAATTGCCCTTATTGAAGTAACGGAATGGCTGCATATCGCGGTTGCGCACCAGTTGACCAAAGTTCTTAGCCAAGCGCTCGCCCTGCTGAATAGCCGGTTGGGCCACGCCGGGGTGTCCATTGGGAAACGCCGGGTCGCCCCCTTTCATATAAGCAATGTCGCCAATGGCATAAATGTCGGTCATACCCTGAACCTGATTGAATTCGTTGACCAGTATCCGGCCTTTTTCAATGCTTTCTTTTGGTACACCGTCAATCATCGCACCCATTACCCCAGCCGCCCAAATTAGTGTTTGAGACTTAATCTGCTCACCAGTTTTCAGTACTACTGTTTCGCCATCATACGAGTCAACTAAGGTCTTCAGTTTGACCTCAATACCCAGTTCCTCCAGATAACCGTGAGTCGTTTTGCTCGATTCGGGGTCCATTGGTGGCAGTACCCGGTCGAGACCTTCAACGAGGTAGATGTTCATTTTGGAGAAATCCAGCCCCGGATAATCGTTGGGCAGCACGTGCTTACGCATTTCAGCAATGGAGCCAGCCATTTCGACGCCCGTAGGCCCACCACCAACAATCACAAAATTTAATAGCGACTGCCGAGTATCCGGGTCGCGGGTGATGCTGGCCTGCTCAAAACACTGCAACAACTGGCTCCGAAGATTAAGTGCGTCAGTCATTTGCTTGAGCGGGAAGGCGTATTTCTGGATATCTTTATTTCCGAAAAAGTTGCTTTTCGAGCCGGCGGCAATCACCAAATAGTCATAGTGCAGATCCCCAATCAGCGTTTTCACCGATTTCTCCGCTGGGTTAACACCCGTGACGCGCACGAGCCGGAAATGAAAATCGGCCTTATTACCGAACAGTTTGCGGAGCGGTTCGGCAATGGAATCCGGCTCCAGACCCGCCGTGGCTACCTGATATAGTAGCGGCCAGAAAGCGTGATAATTCTGCTTATCGAAAAGCACGACCTGAAAATCGCGGCTATCTAAATTTTTGGCAACATTAACACCTCCAAAACCACCGCCGATAATCACGACACGTTTTTTAGTGGTGGTGGGAACATTGAGCGAAAGTTTATCAAATTCTAACATGACCTAGTGCTATTTATTAAACCGTTGAGTTTCACCTATTCTTTACTGCTATTAAGCGGTATTGTTTATGAAACAACAAAAAATGAGACCGAAGTGTGCAATATCTGTACCTTCGGTCGCGTACATGCTTTTGTTAAAGCGTGTTAAATTTTGGTTATCCCTATCTTTGATTCCAACCAATTGCTCTGTTTTGTACTCTTCATATAAACACCTCCTTTGTATGAACTTTCGTTACCCATTGTGGCTGGCATCAGTCGTTTTTACACATACTCTTTTTGCCCAAACACCACCTCCACCACGCTCTGCCACGCGGTCCCGCGTACCGGTCGCCACAGTTAGTGGCTATGTGCGGGAAGCCGGGAGCCGGGAAGCACTGATTGGGGTGAATGTTTATTTGCCGGGCACCACAACCGGCACTACAACCAATACCTACGGCTTTTATTCGCTCACACTACCTAAGCAGGATAGTGTCCGGCTGGCTTACTCGTTTGTGGGGTACGAGGCTATTCTACGCACTCTTCCGTTTCAGAAAGACCAGCAACTGAATGTAAACCTCCAGCCTGGCAAAGACCTGACCGAAGTAACGGTTACGTCGAGCCGAATTGAGGAAAAAGTGAGTGATTCTCCCCAGATGAGTCAGATTGATATTCCTATTTCACAGATCAAAAAAATTCCGGCTTTTCTGGGCGAAAAAGACGTACTCAAAGTCCTGCAACTCATGCCGGGTGTCCAAAAAGGTTCTGAAGGTAGCACGGGTATCTACGTACGGGGTGGTGGACCCGACCAGAACCTGATTATTCTGGACGACGCTATCGTGTACAATGCCAGTCACCTGTTTGGGTTCTTTTCGGTGTTCAATGGTGATGCCCTCAAAAGCGTCGAACTCACCAAAGGAGGTTTTCCAGCCCGCTTTGGGGGTCGGTTATCGTCGGTGATTGACCTGAATATGAAAGATGGGAACCGCGAAAAATTACACGGGGAGGGCGGTATTGGCCTGATCTCGTCGCGACTGACGCTGGAGGGACCGTTGACGAAGAATAAAAGGCCGGGCCAGCGTTCTGGATCATTCCTGGTATCGGGTCGGCGGACATACCTTGATGTGCTGGCGGCTCCCCTGATTCGCGCTCAGAGCGACGGCCAAACCCGCGCGGGCTATTATTTCTACGACCTAAACGCAAAAGCCAACTACGACCTCGGCCAGAACGATAAAGTTTATCTGAGTGGGTATTTCGGACGCGATCGTTTTTATGCCAAAGATACCGGCACCAATACCGACGGTACAGATGTGGGTGTTGGGTGGGGAAACGCTACGGGTACACTTCGCTGGAATCACCTGTTTTCGCAACGACTATTCTCCAATTTATCCCTGATTTACAGCGATTACAAATTCCAGATTTCGTCGGATGAGAAAGGCAGGACAGGCACCGACCTGTTTTCGCTCCGGTACAGCTCCGGCATCCGCGATTTTTCACTGAAGTACGACTTCGATTTTTATCCCAATCCGAAGCACTCACTTCGGTTTGGCGCGCAAACGATACAGCACCGGTTTACGCCCAGTGCCATTGTACTGAAAAACGCGGGAGATGCCCAGTTTTCCCGGAACATAGATAATATCGACGTGCTCGAATCGGGTATTTATGTAGAAGATACCTGGCGTCCTAATGCCTTTTGGCGGCTGAACGGTGGTCTCCGGTTGAGTCATTTTATTCAGAAGCAAGTCAATTACCTTCGCCCCGAACCCCGCCTTTCGGTGGCCTATATGCTGAAACCCGACTTGTCGATCAAGGCATCGTACTCGCTCATGAACCAGTACGTACACCTGCTCTCGAACACGGGCATAGGTCTGCCCACCGACCTGTGGGTACCCACCACCGACCGCGTGGCCCCGCAGCAGTCGGAGCAGGTGGCAGCGGGCGTGGCCAAGGATTTCAACAAATCGGGCCTGTCGCTGACCGTTGAAGGCTACTACAAAACGATGAAGAACATCATCAATTACCGCGAGGGGGCCAGTTTTCTGTTG
>Ga0105048_10016201_pt1 | contig 11534 bp, 9 predicted proteins | sample MAT05_FD_78382 | JGI IMG/M metagenome (GOLD analysis project Ga0105048, IMG submission 78382) | Freshwater microbial communities from Lake Fryxell liftoff mats and glacier meltwater in Antarctica - MAT-05 | ecosystem: Environmental > Aquatic > Freshwater > Ice > Liftoff microbial mat | place...
CGTGCCGGTCGAGTCGCGGTCGGAGTCGCGGTCACTGAAGCAATCCGGCGCCACCCCGTTGTGATCGCGCAATCGATGGTCACACTTTCACACCTGACGAAACGAGCGCCGATTCTCGGGATTGGCGCAGGAGAGCGAGAGAACATCGAGCCATACGGACTCTCCTTCGCGAACCCGGTTTCGCGGCTGGATGAAGCACTGCAGGTGATTCGGCTCTGCCTGGACAAGAGCGGACCACTCAATTTCACAGGCACCTATTTCAATCTTGAAAACGCCATCTTCGATCTCAAACCACCAAAGGGCCGCAAACCTCGTGTCTGGGTTGGCGCGCTCGGACCACGAATGCTGGAACTCACTGGCAAGTACGGCGACGGGTGGTATCCCCTGGGGCTACTGACCGCGGACCAATATGGGGAGCGATTAGAAACGATTCGAGCGGTGGCGAAAACCGCCGGGCGAAATGCGGACTTGATCACGCCGTCACTCCAGCCTTATATCGTCGTCGCGCCGACCCATGAAGAAGCGCTCGACATGTTGAAGACACCGACAGTGAAGTTTTTCGGTCTGCTTGCCCCGGCGGAGATCTGGCGCCAGCAGGGATTCAAGCATCCATTCGGTGACGAATTTCGGGGCAACATCGATTTTCTCCCCGAAGAGCACACCCGGGAATTCCTGCAATCTGCGATCGAACAGGTGCCACCCGAAATGGCCAACGCCGGCGCGCTCGTGGGAACTCCAAAAGAGATCGCCGATCAGCTTAGACCGTACGTAGCCGCAGGCATGCGCCACGTCGTGCCGCAAGCCATGTCGGCCGCGATTTCTCGCAAACATGCGCTGTACAGCTTGCGCGCGCTAAATCAGATCCGCTCGGAACTGAACTAGCGCGGATTTCGCGTCTCACGAACCGGCTGCCAATCCGGGGCTGCCCCCCGGGACTGAGGGGGCAAACCTTCTCCGAGACTGAGCACGTTCTGCAACTGGCGGCGTCCTGGCGCCATTTCTGTGGGCAGATTTGTAGCCCATTACCAGACGTGCGCCCCTTTTGGTTCGTCCGCCTTCAGCTGCTTGTTGTCTGCTGTTCACTTTCGGCTCGTCAACTCGCCGGTTTCAAACGCAAGACCAGCACTCCGGCCATTACCAATGTAGCTCCGATTATTTTGAGCAGACCGAATGATTCGCTGAAGACAATGGCCGAGAGAATCCCACTGAGAATTGGTACAATTAAACCATAACTCGAAGCTGCGGCAGCTCCACGCTTCTGAATTCCGTAGTTCCACAATTGATAAGCAATGTAGACCGGAAAGATCACCACGTAGATCGTACCGAGCCAGAACCGCAGGGGGATCCCGTTCCATTCCTGGTCAACCAGACCAGGACCCGCGATGAAGATCAGCGGAATCGTGCCGAAAACCAGCGAATACGCCGTGTATGTCGCGGGGGGATACGCCTTCACGAGCGGCCGGTTTACGACGCCATAAAAGGCAAATGCAATTGCTGCGCCGAGGCTGAAGAGCGCCCCCTCGACCGAATCATCACCACTTCGTTTGTTCGAGAGAAAAACAATGACCCCGATAACTGCGATCCCAAGTCCGATCCATCCGAATCTCGGAATCTGTTCGCCCATTCCGGCCAACATCAACATGGTGAAGAGCGGCACCATCGCGACGAGCAACGAAAGCGTAAAGACGGAGGAGTGATCTAGCCCGATCACCGAACAAATCTGATACAGCGTGTACCCGGGAATACTTGCGAGCAGGAACCGTGGCAAGTCCTTGCGCCGAATGGTGAGCAAGATGCTCGAATCTCGTCGATGTTGGAAAAGTAAAACGGCGATCGCCAGAACATTGATCCAAATGAACCGGAACAACGTGTACTGGAGCGGATCGATGAACGTGAACGCATCCTTCATCGCAATGAAGGTAGACGACCAGATGAGGACAACCGCCCAGAGCGCGATCTCCGGTCCAAACCGCTCGCGGGCGCTCGATCCCGGAACTTCTTCATTCGTTTGGTTCGTCGCCACCCAATCCCCCGTCCAGTTCGACCAGCGATCCTATCCCGTTCACGCCTCGCCGTCCACACTCGCAGGCGTGTCACGTCGATGATCTATTCTTAGGAACTGTTGACCAGTCCACTTCAGGCAGATGAGGAGAATCGGCGTGGATCTGCTGATTCCACTGGATCGCGCGCTATCCGCACCACTGCGCGACCAGCTCTACTCGGGATTGCGTCTCGCGATTCTGGACGGTCGTCTCACAACCGGATCACGCCTGCCCGCATCACGCACACTCGCAGTCACGCTGGGAATTTCGCGCTTCACGGTCGATGATGCGTATACGCGGTTGATCGGCGATGGCTACCTCTTCACTCGCCACGGCTCCGGCACCTTCGTCGCTTTCGCACATCAATCGAACCCCGAGTCAGGTCGGGAATCTCAATCTGACCCTGATCGCGACTCAAACCGCGGTTGGTCGAAATGGTCTGACCGGGTAACTGCTGCAACGAGGGCAACCACGCCCTCGCATTTTCGCTATTCCTTCACGCAGGGGGTGCCCGCGCTCGATCCCTTTCCATTCGCGCTTTGGAGACGCTGTCAGGCACATGCTGGACAGGAACTGACCCCGGATCTCTATGGCTACGGTTCCGCGCGCGGGTACCAACCTCTTCGCCAGGCGATTCAAACGTATCTCGCGCGTTCCCGCATGCTCCGAACATCCGTGGATCAGATCGTCATTACGTCTGGCGCACAGCAGGCACTCGATGTCGTCTTCCGACTCTTCGTCGATCCCGGCGACGCCATCGTCATCGAGGAGCCCTCATACCCGACAGCTCGCAATTTGATGACTGCTGCAGGTGCACGGTTGATTCCGATTGGCGTCGACGGTGACGGACTGAAGTCAGATGAACTAACGCAAGTCCGGGAGCCGGCGAAACTCATTTATGTGACTCCATCGCATCAGTTTCCAACGGGAGGGGTGCTACCGCTGAACCGCCGGCGATTGCTGCTCGAATGGGCGCGCTCCACCGGGACACTCATCGTCGAAGATGACTATGACAGCGAGTTCCGCTATGGTCAGCGCCCGATCGAAGCACTTGCGGCCCTTGATGAATCGTTGCCAGGCCCCGGTTCCGTCATCTACCTGGGCACCTTTTCGAAGGTGCTCTTCCCGGCCGTCCGACTGGGCTACGTCGTCCTGCCACCTGATCTGGTCGATCGCTTTCTGGCCGCGAAGGCGTTGACCGATCGTCACCCGCCCACGATCGAGCAAGCAACCGTCGCGAAGTTTATCCAGGCGGGTCATTTCGAGCGTCACATGGCCCGGATGCGACGCATCTACGCCTCACGCCAGATCGCGATGTTGACCGCGCTCGATCGCTATTTCGGTGGAAGTGCCCATCGGGACGCCGCCTCCACCGCCGCCGGACTGCACATGCTGGTCAATTTCGACGTCGACTACGATGAGGCGGAAATGATGCGCCGAGCAACCCTGGCCAGCATCCTGATCGAGCCGGCCAGCCCATGCTATCTCTCACCGCCGGCAAGAACCGGGGCACTTCTCGGATACGCAGTGATGAATGAAGCGGATATTGATCAGGGCATCAAAGCACTGGCCAAGTCCCTACTCTCATGAATCTGTTCGCTCTGACTAGCTGGTTGTTACGGTCAACCCGTCATGTGCGATGTGCACGTTCGGTGGCAACATCGCAGTCGCCTGCTGGTGACTGATCTCATGGCTGAGGTGAATCAGATACGCCTCACGCGGCGCTACTTCTTCAATAATCTCCAAGGCCTCTCCAATACTCAGGTGGGTCGGGTGGGGCCGCTCGCGCAGGGCGTTCAGCACAAGGATGTCCAGTCCCTTGATTAACTCGCGTGACTCTGCCGAGATTACCTTTGAATCAGTCACATAGGCGAGATTGCCGAATCGATACCCAAGCACATGTGTCCGCCCGTGCAGAACCGGAATTGGCACGATCTCACGCCCGAAGAGATCGAATGGACCCTCTACGACATTCAGGATGAGGTCTGGCTTCCCACCGTAAAACGGAAAAAGGTCGGTGAATGCATACGCGAACCGCTCGCGCAGCATTTCTGCCGTTTCCGGTCCGGCATAGATCGGGAGGTGGGCGGCCGATAGTTCGTTGAACCGACGCAGATCATCGAACCCACCGGTATGGTCCGCGTGCGCATGGGTGAAGAGCACGGCATCAACGTGATCGATTCCATTTGCCAATGCCTGCAAACGCAGCTCGGTTGAGGCATCGATCAGGATCGTGTGCTCGCCGATTCGAACGACAGCGGAGGTTCGCCCCCGCTCGTCCCGAGAGTCATTTGAACGGCAGACATCGCACGTGCATCCAATGACCGGGATTCCATTCGACGTTCCTGTACCAAGAAAAGTCAGTTCAACCATAAAGTCCGCGATCGATCCTCGGGGTGCATTCGGGCAGCGCATTTCTCTGATATTCGCCGTCGCGAAACGGCTCGACGGGAGTATAGCCCGACTTCTCCAGAACCCCGGTTCAGTTGTACTGCTGCAGACCGGTCTATTCTCCTTTGGGACCAAAGTGGTGAGCGCCGCTCTTCCAACTCCCCCCCATGGTCACTAGCATGAAGACAACTGAAACGTGAGTTTGGCGCCCTCGCGGTCAACGCGATGGCTTCGCAATGCTGACGAGCGTCTTTCACGTGCTGATCCTGTGCGATCACTGAGGTCGAGGTATACCCGATGCGAACGATCCCGAAGGAAGCTGTGGCCGCAACTCGGGACCAGCTCTCGCCTTCAGCGCACGCGCAACCTGCACCAGTGCGCGGAGCGACCAATGGGACACGACCCGCGGAACAAATTTCCGGAGGGTTGGCTTCAATTTCTTCCGAACGCACGTCGTCCGGGATCTACCGCGCTGCCTGTGCGCTCGCATCCCGGCTTCCGGATGTCTCAGGTGTCGCGGTGCTTCGCCCTGATGATCGTGGCCTGCTGGTGGCGGTGTTCGCAATACCAACCGGCATTCCAGCCGAACTGGCGTCGACAGCATCGGCATCGCTTCATCAACGTTGGATCGGGTCGCACGCGCCCGGCGCCCACTCCCAGGCACTTGGCCCCTATCCCGTCGATGATCGTCCGGAACTCCTGGTCGTTCCTCTCGTGAGCAATGACAGCCTGCTAGGCGGTCTGTTGCTTGCCGGGAAACGGGGAACCGTCATTGCCAAATCACCCGCGGAACGAATCAGCGCGAGCGCGATCGGCGCGGTTACGGCGCAGGCGATCGAACTCGCCAGTCTTCGCCAACGCATGGATAGCTCGATCACCCGGGCAGATCATGAACTGGAACTGACGACGGCCAGAAAATCGATCAGCCGTGAGTTACACGATGGACCGACCCAGGACCTGGCATTGGCCGGGCTCACGCTAGATCGGCTCGTCAATCAACTGGGCGCTGATCAGCCGATCTCGGCCGATGCGCGTCAGGCACGCGACCTCATCGACCGGGCAGTGCTCGGAATGAGAAAGGCGATCGGCCGCCTTCGCACAACGCAACCACCAGCACCGAGCATCACCGGACCGCTCCGCGAGCTTCTGGCGGAGATGGAACCGGGTGCCCCGGATTTCCAGGTCGACTTCAAAGAGGTTAGCGGGGTTCGCCTCGCTCCGGAAGTAGAGCGCGCAATGATCGGGATCGTCCGGGAGGCGTTGCACAACGTTCGCAAACATGCCAATGCCGACAGCGTTCACCTCGAAGTTCGGCGGGTCAATGACGCCGTTGAAATCGCGGTCACTGATGACGGTATCGGAATTCAGGGACACGCTCCCGCGGGTCACTTTGGCCTCGAACAGATTCGGGAACTTGCGGAAGAGACCGGTGGACGAATCGAGATCGCTCCAAATGCGGGCAGCGGTACCGGCACTTCGGTTCGCGCGTGGATTCCGCTTCCTGGCTCGCTGCAAGGTGATTTTAATGGTGCGGTGAAACCATCGTCGAAGAAGGCAACGTGATGACAGATCCAGATCGAAATCGCTTCAACGCTGGAACGTCGCCAGCAGCACGAAAAATCGCAGATGGCGGCATTGCCGGAGGTAGTTCATTGAACGAGCAAACGCACCTGGTGGATCACGTTGGCCCCTCCAACAATGGCGAAGGGTCGGCTCCCGCCGGAGCCGGATCCGGGAAACCCTCTGCGAACGGCAGCAATGAGCGACTTACCGTGCTTCTGGCGGACGACCATCATCTCTTTCGAGAGGGTCTGCGCCAATTGCTCGAAGCCACCGACGAGATCGAAGTCGTCGGCGAGGCAGCGAACGGCGAAGAGGCGATTCGACTTGCCCGCGCGCTCGATCCACGGGTCATCCTGATGGATATCAATATGCCGGTGGTCGATGGTATTCGCGCGACCGAAGCGGTCAGCCGCTTCTGCCCGCGCACCAGCGTCATTGTCCTTACCATGTTCTGGGAGGATGACTATGCGATTCAGGCGGTTCGGGCCGGCGCCAAGGGGTATCTCCTCAAGAACGCTCGTTCGGACGAAGTCGTCCGCGCGGTGAGACTTGCCGCAGCTGGTGGGTCGGCCATCGATCCGTCCCTCGCTCCCGTTCTGTTACGGGAATACCATCGCATGTTGACCCGGACGCCTGAGGATGGGCAACGCGAGGGTGCCCTCAACCAGCGTGATCACACGCTGCTGCGGTTGCTGGCGGCCGGATACAACAACAAACAGATTGCAATCGAACTCTCGCTTGCCGAGAGTACCGTGAAGAACAACCTCTCGGCGCTGTTCCAGAAGATCGGCGTTCGCGACCGCACTCAGGCCGTGCTCTACGCCTTCCAGGAAGGCCTGGTCACTCGCCCGATGACACACGTCAGCTGAGACGATCTGGGGGCGGATAGCGAGCAGCTCGTCGGAATCAAATGGCAACCGCCGGCAAAAAACCTGCCGGCGGTTGTTTGCGCTCGAAGTGAATATCGGAGGTGATGAAATGTGGCGTATTCTCCCGATCCGGTTCCATCCAAAGGGCCCACCTACATCTCATCTCGAGTGCAAAACCCGAACTACCAGAACAAGCTCTTCACTCAGCAAGTAGTAAATGCTGAATTGCTGGACATGCTTTCGTCGATGGCCAGGGCGAAGCTGATCGATGCCCGTTCCCATCATTGGAAACCGGGAGATCTCCTCAAATGCGTCTCTGATAAATCGCTCCGGTTACGGGCAGAACGGCTGAAACAGGTGAAACCAGGACGATCACGGTTTTTAAGTATTCCGAGGAGTTCAGCGCGCTGATCGATGTCAATCATCACAACTGGAGCGACGATCTCTACGCACGGTTTCGATTCCTGGGGGATGCGGGAATCATTGAAGGCACAATCGGATTGCTCTACGACTATCCGACGGACCGCGTCGATTCCCTACGCCATTCATCGAACTCCGAGCCCAGGTCATGGCATGAAGCGAATCTCTCGACCTGGTGGATTCCCGATGCCTTCCTCGGTCCAATGGCATCGCTCATGGAGGCAATTCAAACCGGTGGCGAACCGATCACATCCGGCCGCGACAATCTGGGTACACTGAAAACGGTTTTCGCATCGTACTGATCGGCTGCGGAATCGCGGGCGGTTCCACTCTCGGAAATTGAATAGGAGTACCACCATGGTTCGCGTCGCACGATTCACATCTCCCATTTTTGCGATCAGCGTTGCAATGGTGTTGGCTGGTGGTTCGTTCGTTGTCGCCCAGGTACAAACACCGTCCCCAGGGAACGATCAGCAAATACGTGCGGCAGGTTTGCAAATCAGTGTTTTCGCTGACGGGCTGAATTTTCCGATGGGGATGATTGGACTCCCGGACAACTCGATACTTGTCGCCACCAGCGATCCAACCGGCGGCTCATTTTTTCGATCAACGGGTGAACTCCTGCGCCTGACGGATACCGATAGCGATGGAATCGCCGACGACAGCGGTTCGGTGGTTGCGACTGGATTGACCGGTCCGCTGGTTGCGATTCAACGGGCCGGCGATCTCGTGTTTGTCACCACCGCTGCATACCGGGAAGAAGGAATTTACGTGCTTCGTCGCGGTGATCGTTGGAAGTCACCGATGATGTTGCTTGGCAAAATCGATGTCATCTCCCCCGGTTCAGAACATCAGACGTACGGTCTCGCGGTCCGCAGAACTCCGGGAATCCCAGGTTCATATGATCTGCTCTTCAATGCCGGCGCCTATGGCAACGTGGACGCGGGTGGAAACCGGGTAACCCTTGGTGGTCTCGCATCTGGCTTCCTGGAAGATGCTTCGATTTACATGCTGACCGTCACCGACCGCGGCAGCGACGTCACCTTCTCCGAGCCGGTGAAGGTCGCGGGACAGCTTCGAAATGCATCCGCGTTCGTCTTCGACCGCGATTCCGGTGATCTGATCATTGGCGAAAATGGCATGGACACTCCTGGCAATGCAATCGTCTCGTTTTCTGCCGACGAGATCAATGTCATACCCGCGGACGACATTGGTATCGTCGAGTACGACTTCGGGTTCCCGGACACATATACAGCCTATGAATCGGGCGAGTCGATTGGCTCCGATGGAGTGCTCCCGGTCGTTACATTCAATTCCGTCGATGGATCAGAAAGTGAAGGGATCGCAGCTCTCGTACAAATTCCGGAGTCATTCCCGGCGCCCTTCGGTGGTGGATACGCTGCGGGTTTCCACGGTCAATTCGATTCATTCGGTGATGAAAACGAGGAAAACCCGCTGGTCTTCTTCGACCTGCATTCGGGTAACCAGTTTGAACTGATTTCAAATGACAACCCCACGATCGGTCATCTGGACAGCCTCTTTTCGTCCGACAACGCAATCTACGTGGCTGATCTCTGTGGCACGGGGCTGCTCGCCGAAGCGAACTCGTGCGGCGTGATTTACCGAGTCAGCACCGCATAACCGAACAGTTCCGGCCGAACTTCTCCGCAACGACTTCTGGTTGCATACAATTGAAAACCAAAGCGACCAGTCATGCGCGTGCTGCTATCAATCCGCGACGGCTAACCAAATGCCTATCACTCCTGCCTCTGTAACCGAATTGACTGCTGAAAGCCCGTCTGCGCTTTCAGCAGTGGCGACATTGGTGGCAAGACCTTTCACCAATCTCGATGAGGTGATGGTGCTGCGCTTCAACTGATCAGCGATGGACTCGGTCTGAAGCTCTCAATGGTTCACCGTCTGGAAGGTGACTCCCTGATCGTGTCGCACGTGTTCGACAATATCGGTCTCGGGATCAAACCTCCAGTGACCATCCCTCGAACCGACACCTTCTGCGACGAAGTACTCGCCCGCGTTACGCCGCTCATCGTTCTCGATGCCGACCTCGCACCATACGTATCTCTCCCGGGGAAGCAACTCGTCGGCACCAAAAGTTACATCGGTGTTCCGATCCTCCTTAATGACAGCCGGGTCTCCGGCACTCTGTGCGCGCATGACCGGCGAGCGCTCAATCTTGGGCAAAGTGAGGTCGATTTTCTTCTGGTTCTGGCCCGCTTTGTGGCATCTCACATTGAGCGTGATGAAGCTATGAACCGGCAGGAGCACGTGGCTCGCCAATTGGCAACCCGCAATACCGAGCTTTCAACAGCGAATCAACAGCTTCATGCACTGAATCGACTGGCCGAATCGATCTCGGCCCACCTCGACATTCGGTCGGTGATGGGCACCGTGGTCGCAAGCGCGGTCGATCTCCCGAACGCGGACTGCGGGGCGATCAGCTTGCTCGGTTCCACGCCGGAATCGCCGCGCCGGCTAACTGCAACCTCCAATCTGCCGGAGAGTCTCGCTAACGAGGCGCTGCCGGCCAATGCCGGTTAGATGGGGCAGGTGCTGGCGGCGCAGGGACCGATCATTGTCGAGCGGTATGAACACATCGCGGAATCGCTGAATCATCAGTTCTTTCATGATCGAGCTCCCTGGATCGCCGCTCCGATCTGGTGGGAAGACGAGATCATTGGCACATTCGGCATTGGTGCGGGTGATCCAACCCGTGTTTTCCGGGCAAGCGATGTCGATCTCCTGACGCAGCTCGCCAAACATGCGGCGATTGCGATCGAAAACGCCCGGCTCTATTCGGTCAGTCGCGATCTCGGTGCAGCGGAAGAGCGAAATCGGTTGGCAGCGGAAATCCATGACACGCTGGCTCAATCGCTGCTGGTGCTCACCTTCCATCTTCGGTCTGCGCGTGGTCTGGTCTCCGCCGCTCCGGAGCGCGCTGTCGATGAGCTTCAGGAAGCCGAAGATCGAACCCGCGCTGCACTCGACGAAGCGAGACGCTCCGTTTGGAATCTTGGTCCAGCATCGCTCGAAGCAGGTACCCTCGTGCAGGCCCTGCAGGGAGAGCTCTCCCCGTCAGGTCGAAACGGCCTGCCCGGAACGCTGGCCGTCTCCGGAAATCCGCGACCACTCCCAGCCGAAACCCAACTCGCGCTCTTCCGGGTCGCTCAGGAATCACTCTCCAATGCCCGCAAGCACGCTCGCGCGAGCGATGCGCAACTCTCCCTGGAGTTCGGCAAGAATGGCCTGACGCTGACGATTGCCGATGATGGAATCGGGTTCGATCTTGACGGGGAACGGAATCGTCCGCAACGTCGAGAGAGCGGGTACGGTCTGATCTCCATGAAAGACCGGATCGACAAGATTGGCGGTACGCTAACGATCGACGGTCGTCACCCGGCCGGTGGAACCCGGGTCACCGCGACTGCCCCTTACGAATCTGGCACACGAGCGATGACCTCGACCATCGTCGCGCCAGTTTCAGCAAAAACGATCAGTGTTGTCGTCGCGGACGACCATCCGGCAACCCGCGCCGGGATCGCCTCCATTTTGAACGGGCAGGATGGTATCACTGTCATCGCTACTGCTTCAGATGGCGAGGAGGCGCTCACTCTGGTCGAAATGCTTCAGCCAGATGTGCTGATGATCGATCTGCGAATGCCAAAACTCAGTGGTGTTGAGGCGATTGCAAGATTGAACAAGCTTGATGTGAGGACTCGAGCAGTTGCTGTCACCACCTTCGCCCAGGATGAACTGGTCTATCAGGCTATGCGGGCCGGCGCTCGTGGCTATCTGCTCAAGGACGCAAGCGCGGAGGATCTCGTTAATGCGATCCGCGTCATTCACGCCGGCGGGACGCTGCTGGCGCCGGTGGTTGCCGGGAAGCTGGCCGTTGGATTCGCGGCCACCGATCAACTCACTGGACGCGAGCGGGAAGTGCTCGTGCTTCTCGCCCGAGGTCATTCCGACAAGGAGATCGCAACCGAGTTGGGAACAAGCCCGCGGACAGCTAGTTTTCACGTCGCAAACGTCATTTCGAAACTCGGAGCCCAAAACCGGGCCGAAGTTGTCCGCCTTCCATATGAACGAGGTTTGTTAGATCAGTAAACGCGAGGTTCAAGGTTCAAGGTTCAAGGTTCAAGGTTCAAGGTTCAAGGTTCAAGGTTCAAGGTTCAAGGTTCAAGGTTCAAGGTTCAAGGTTCAAGGTTCAAGGTTCAAGGTTCAAGGTTCA
>Ga0105048_10016202_pt1 | contig 11533 bp, 10 predicted proteins | sample MAT05_FD_78382 | JGI IMG/M metagenome (GOLD analysis project Ga0105048, IMG submission 78382) | Freshwater microbial communities from Lake Fryxell liftoff mats and glacier meltwater in Antarctica - MAT-05 | ecosystem: Environmental > Aquatic > Freshwater > Ice > Liftoff microbial mat | place...
CAAATCAAGTCCTCCCGGCCTGCGACATTCGGACGGGCTGTTTGAGCCGAGCCATTCGGACGGGGCCGCCAAGCCTGAGCTATTCGGACGGGCTGTTTGAGCCGGGTATTAGCTTCATGGTATTGAACTTCTCACGGCGAGTTCCTTGATTGTAGCCTGTTGTGGGAAATTTCACCTGTCCCGAAAGGCGGGAGCCTTTTTATTAGAAGTTTCGCCGGGCGGACTCGATTTGTTTTGTTACTTTTTTTATCAACCTGTCCCGAAAAAATCGGGAGAAAAAAAAGTAAGCAGGTGCCAGCTCAAAAAAGTAAAGGCTTTGCGAACAAAATACTAAATCCTATAAATGAAATAATTAGTAAGTATTTTTTAATACAGCCTATCTTTAAAAAATAAGGTTTTTAAATAAACCACGATGTTGCAATTAGAAACCTTTTGCGGCATCCAACAATTTCAACGTTGGCTTGTAAACATTTTTTTTACTTCAAAATAGAAAACGATTGCTGAACCCAAAAAATAAACTACCATACATAGCTGTATTATATTGGAAACCCTCACAACGATTTCTACTGTAAAAATTAAGTTAAAGAGATAATGTATATTTTAAACCAACAGTAGTATGAATTTACTTGCACATGCCTGGCTTTCATTTTATCAACCAGAAATTTTAGTAGGCAATATGATTAGTGATTATGTAAAAGGAAACAAAAAATTTACCTACCCATTAGAAGTTCAAAGAGGTATCATGCATCACAGGGCTATCGATAATTTTACAGATACCCACGCCGTAACAAGCATGGCGAGGCAATATTTCAGGCCAACTTACCGGCTGTATGCCGGTGCATTTGTAGATATAGTGTATGATCATTTTTTAGCTAATGACCGTATTGAGTTTGAAGACAATACAATGCTGGAAGCATTTGCACAATATACCTACAGTAGCTTACAAGCTAACCTGGCTATTTTACCCGATAAGTTTGCTATAACAGTGCCCTACCTTGTTGCACAAAATTGGCTATACCATTATCAGTATAAAGCAGGCATTGAAAAAAGCTTTGGGGGTTTGGTACGCAGGGCTGCTTATTTAGAGGAAAGTGAAGTTGCTTACAGTGTTTTTTTGGAAAACTACAGTCAACTGGAGCATCTTTATGTACAATTTTTTCCAGAACTAAAAGCTTTTGCAAAATCATGGCTACAGGATAACTAAAAAATTTTATGAGTGGTAGCTAAATTTTTACAAGCTACACCAACACATTTTTTAAAACTATTACATTTGTAACAAAAATTTATTCATGATAAAATTTATTTGCTGCATATTCTTTTTTTGTGCTACCAACTTTAACCAAATTTCGGCTCAATCTAAATTTCCCCCGGTTGATAAATCTCCCTTAGATATTAGTTACTATCCTAATGGTTATCCCGTATTAAAAATTCAGGATAAAGCAGCCGAACCATTGATAGCACGTGCAATTTTTAGCAGACCTCAAAAAAATGGCAGAACAATTTTTGGAGACTTAATAGAATATGGCAAACTATGGCGTATGGGAGCCAATGAAGCTTCAGAAATAGAGTTTTTTATTCCTGTAAAAATAGGCGGGGTTAAAATTAAAAAAGGACGGTACACGCTATTCTGCATTCCTTTTGAACAGAAATGGACAATGATTCTCAACAGAGAAACAGATACCTGGGGAGCATTTAAATACGATGAAGCAAAAGATGTAACGAGGTTAGATATTCCTGTAATAAAGCAAACAGACTTACTGGAAAATTTTGTGATGGCCTTTGAAAAATCTGGTAATGGCTGTAACCTTGTAATAGCCTGGGATGCCATTAAAGTAATGTTACCCATCAGTTTTTAAACTAATGGTGTGTTAACGCTTTTAATGCAGATTATTTACAAAGTAAAAAACTTTGCGTTATAATAAAACTACAGTTTAATTATAACGGTTAATTACAATGGTTAATTACAATGGTTAATTAACTTTTTGACTGCCCTTAAGTAAGCTTTAAAATAATAATTATTTTTCACACCCCTTCTCCCATGTCGGGTTTTTTTGTTCATCTTTACAATATGTGCGGAATTGCAGGAATCATTACCAATCCATCATCAAAAAATAATTATAAAAAGGTAATACTTACAGATAGCATCAAAAAAATGACTGATGCAATAGCCCATCGTGGACCGGATGGCGAAGGTTTTTGGATAAATGACGATGCAACTGTAGCATTTGGGCATAGACACCTATCAATTATTGATGGGGGCAATGCAGCTAACCAACCTATGCAACGTTCTTATTTTACATCTGTAGTTGCCGAAGAAAAACGTTACACCATTACCTTTAGCGGGCAGGTGTTAAATTATATTGAACTGAAAGAAACATTGTATAAAAATGGATATCGCTTTCAGTCAAAATCTGTTGCCGAAGTAGTATTAGCCGCTTACAATTTTTGGGAAGAAGGTTGCCTGAGGCAGTTTGATGGCATGTTTGCATTTACCATCTGGGATAACGAAAAACAACAACTTTTTGCAGCAAGGGATCGATTTGGAGAAATGCCTTTTTATTTTTATCAAGATAAGGAGCATTTTATTTTTGGCAGCGAAATGAAGGCACTTTGGGCAACAGGTGTACCTAAAACGGCAGATAATAAAATGCTGTTAAACTACCTGGCACTAGGCTATGTGCAAAATGCAGAGGATAAAGGACAAACTTTTTTTGAAAATATTTCATCTTTACCCCCAAGCCATTACTTGTTTTTTGATGCTGCCACTTTCGATTATAAAATTAATCCCTATTTTAAAATTGATAAAGAAATATCAATAACTATTGATGCGGATGCAGCCATTAAAAAATTCGATAAATTATTATCATCTGCTGTAAGCCGTTGTATAAGAGGCGATGTAGCCACAGGCTGCAACCTAACCGGCGGGCCCGATAGCGCTGCAATACTATCCTATATTGCACAACATTCATCAGGCAACAAGCACCCTGGTTTTTCTGCGTTATTTCCAGCATTTCAACAAACAGAATCTAAATACATTCAATCTGTAACCAAAAGGTTTCAATTAAAAAATCACCAGGTTGCCCTTACTGTTGATGGCATGATAAGCGACTTTGAAAAGCTTTGTTACCATCAGGAGGAGCCTTTTCCATCCTCTGTAGTGTATGCACAATACAAGGCTTATGAACTTGCCAGCCAATACAAAACCAAAGTAATACTTGATGGAACTGGCGCAAATGAAACCCTTGCTGGTTACAATAAATACATACATTGGTATCTGCAACAACTCATTAGCAGAAAAAAAATTACACAGGCATTTGCAGAGAAAAAACTTTTTAAACAAAATGATATTGAGTTTAAATGGGGTATTGGTAATTATTTAGCTACCTACCTGCCCGCTCATGCCGCAATTATGCTTGAGCAAATAGAATACAACAAAATTGCACGGCAGCCAGATTTAAATAAAGATTTTATTAATGCTTTACACGGACGAGAATGGGAGGGTATTCATAAACCCATTATTACCAAACTAAATGACATATTGTATTTTAATACCGTTAACAAAGGATTGGAAGAGCAGTTACGGTTTTCTGACAGAAATAGTATGGCGCATGGCCTTGAAGTTAGAAGACCATTTTTAAATCATGAGTTGATAGAATTTATATTTTCGTTACCGGCCAATTTTAAACTACACGAGGGCTATACAAAATGGATACTTAGAAAAGCTGTAAATAAAAAATTGCCAAAGGAAGTTGTTTGGCAAAAGGATGAACGCAGTTTTGCACCTCCGCAAAAAACCTTGATGGAAAATGCTGAGCTATTTGATTATATACGGGAAGCAAAAAAGAAATTAATTAGTAAGGGGATTTTAAAACCAGGCGCAATTGATAAACCTATTATTTCGCCTGGCCAAAACGAAGCTAATAACTTTGACTGGCGCTATTTATGTGCTGCACAAATACTATAAGTTTATCCCAAAAACGGTTGCCTTAAAATTACTGTTGCAATTTTCTTTACCGGTTGAGATACCCATAAAATAAGCTTGTGAGAGTAAAATTCTTTTACTTTGCATTTCAACTATAAAAAAACTCTATGAGTATAGATAAAAACACCCCGGTAGGATTAGCCACTAAAATTATTCATGCTGGTGCAGAACCCGACCCAAGTACAGGCGCCATTATGACGCCAATTTACCAAACAAGTACTTATGTACAGTCTGCCCCGGGGCAACACCAGGGGTATGAATATGCCCGAAGCCAAAACCCAACCAGAAAGGCGCTTGAAGATGCCTTTGCTGTATTGGAAAATGCCAACTATGGGCTTGCTTTTAGTAGTGGCGTGGCTGCCACAGATGCTGTAATTAAATTATTGATTCCAGGTGATGAAGTAATTGCTGCCAATGATATGTACGGCGGAACTTATCGTCTTTTCACAAAAATTTTTGAAAAATTTGGCATCAAATTTATCTATGTAGATACTACCAATACTGCCAATATAAGTGCTGCAGTTACCAGCAATACCAAATTAATCTGGATAGAAACGCCTACCAACCCATTGATGAATATAACCGACATTGCTGCTGTAGCAGTAATATCCAAAGCTGCCGGTACATTGCTTTGTGTTGATAATACCTTTGCTTCTCCTTACTTACAAAATCCACTCGATTTTGGCGCAGATATAGTAATGCACTCTGCTACCAAGTACCTGGGCGGCCATAGCGATGTAATACAAGGTTGCCTGATGATGAATGATAAAGAGCTAAGGGAGAAATTATACTTTATTCAAAAAAGCTGTGGTGCAGTACCTGGCCCAATGGATTGCTTTTTGGTGTTGCGTGGCATAAAAACCTTGCATGTACGGATGAAGCAACACTGCGAAAACGGATTTGGTATTGCACATTTTTTGCGCAAACATCCAAAAGTAGCAAAAGTGTATTGGCCTGGTTTTAAAGATAATACGGGCTACCCTATAGCAGCCAAACAAATGCGTGGTTTTGGCGGTATGATCAGCTTTACTTTAAAAGATGAAAGCATTGAAGCAGCCAATAAAGTATTGTCGGCTACTAAAATATTTGCTTTGGCAGAAAGCCTCGGTGGTGTAGAAAGCCTAATAAATCATCCGGCAAGTATGACGCATGCAAGCATACCAAGAGAAGAAAGAATTAAAAATGGCCTGAGTGACGGTTTGATAAGGTTAAGCGTTGGTATTGAAGATGTTACAGATTTAATTGCCGATTTAGAGCAGGCTATTGGTTAAATATTTTAAAGAAAACAGTACATTTATAATATAGAAACAATCATCATTCAACCAAAAAACGAAAAGGAATTTGCTTTTGTAAGCGAATTTTTGGAGCGTACAAAAATAAAGGCAACGGTTAAAAAAGATAAAGCTATTAAGCTAGGCGGAAAATCAAAAATGCTATTTTAGATAGCATTGAAAGAGGCTATAAGGAAGCGCAACTGCATGCTGAGGGAAAAATTAAGCTAAATACCCTAAAAGAGTTTTTAGATAAACTATAAAATAGTTTTAACCCACGATTTTAAAATAGAGTTCAAAAATTTATTAAAGAAATATATCTCTCTAAAGGTAGCAATTGAGGAGCTTAGTAAATCCCAGGAACTTAATCCTGCTCAAGGCACCCCAATCGGCAAAAAATTGTTACAAAATTCGCTTTGCTATCCGTTCCAAAAATGCAGGAAAAATTGGTGGGGCAACAGGGATGCATCCCAAATTGTCGCAGCAACAAGCGGTCGGTGAGGACACCGACCACGGCTGGGCCTCGGTCGGTGTCCTCACCGACCGAAATCAGGAGCGACAATTTGGGATGCACCCGGGCAAGAGTTATAACCCATGTTAAGGTTATCAAACAAACAGTTTATCTTTTAAGTATTTAAGATAAAAGTGAGCAGGCTTTCATAAGTGATAAAGAAATTTCAGAAAAAATAAAGGGAATCCAAATAACAAAATGAATAGTATAGAAATAATTGGCTGGATAGGCTCTGTACTAATAGTAGGAGCCTATTTCTTTAATATCAACGGCAAGCTAAAAAGTACATCAGCTACTTATATTATTTGTAATTTACTTGGTGGTGTCTTTTTTACCATCAACACATTTGCACATGGCGCTTACCCAAGTGTTGCTGTCAATATTATCTGGGTAATTATTGCCATTGCGGCTATTGTAAAAAAAATTAAATAGTATGATAAAATTGTTGTTTTTAACGGGTTTATTATTGGCTACACTTGCCACAACGGCACAAGAAAAGCTACTTGCAAACGATATTAATTTTAAAATTCAAACTAAAATTGATAGCACTTTCAGCCAAAATGTATTACCAGGAATTTTTGTAGGAGTAATTAATAATGGCAAACGTTTATATTATTCAAAAGGATTTGCAAATACTCAAACAAAATTGCAGTTTGACTCTGCCACGTTATTTGAAATTGGCAGCATTACTAAAACTTTTACTGCTTATGTTTTGCAAAAAATTCTAACAGAAAAAAAGATAGCAGATACCGCTTCCATCCTTGCTTATCTTCCGGATTCTGTGCAACAAAATAAAGCACTGCAAAAAATAACTTTCCTTAGTTTAATGAACCACACTTCGGGTTTGCCGAGGTTACCAGATAATATGCCTATTATTTATGGCAATAAAATTCCATACGATAATTATTCATTAACCAACTTGTTTGCATACCTTAAAAAATGTGCCCCAAAACCAAATGGTAAAAGCAATTACTCTAATTTGGGCATGGGGCTAGCCGGAGTACTTGCTGCAAGGATTGGTGAAAAAAGCTATGGCGATTTGCTGGATACAGATATTTTCAGGCCGTTTAAAATGATAGCAACTACCGATACTTTTTCTAAAAGCGGTAATAAAAGCGAGGGGAATTTTAATGACGAAGCAACCCCTTACTGGAGTATGGATGCGCTTGCACCGGCCGGTTGCCTTAAATGTACAGGTAAGGAAATGCTCAACTACCTGCAATATATGGCGCAGCCAAAAAATAAGGCTATAGATTCAATCATTTCGGATATATTAAGGCCAACAGTTGCATTGGCCCCTAAGATAAATGTTTGTAAAGCATGGCACACTTTTGAGGAGCAGGATAAACCGGTAGTTTATTGGCATAATGGCGGTACTTATGGGTTTTCCACCTTTACTGCTTTTATAAAAGGGCAGCAAAATGCTGTGATCGTCGTTATTAATGAATTTAGTAAAAATAAAATTGCAGATGGTTTGGGTATATCCATTATGAAATTACTTACTCAATGAATAAACTAAAAAAATTTCTTGATGAAAAAGTAGTTCAGTATAATGATACATTATTTATAACAGATGATCCCATTAGTATTCCACACCGGTTTACTATAAAGCAGGATATTGAAATTGCTGGTTTTTTTGCCGCCATTCTGGCTTGGGGCACCAGGAAAGGCATTATCAGTTCCTGCAACAAATTGATGGCTGCCATGCACAATGCTCCCTATCAGTTCATCCTGCAAACCAATTGGAAAAGCAACCCAGATTCTTTCAATATTTTCAATGGCTTTGTACATCGAACTTTCAACGATATGGATCTTTGGCACCTCATGAACTTTTTACAGCACCATTACAGCAAAGAGCAAAGTTTAGAAACGGCTTTTACCAAATGGATGCAGCCCGGCGATACAACAATTGAAAATGCGCTAACCGGCTTTCATAATTATGTATTTAGCTATTCCGAAGATGCTGCCGAAGAAACACATTGCAGAAAACATATTGCAAGTCCTCAAAAAAAATCTGCCTGCAAAAGGCTTAACATGTATTTACGTTGGATGGTACGGAATGATACAACCGGTGTTGATTTTGGTATTTGGAAAAATATCAATCCAGCCCAATTGGTAATACCGATAGATGTACATGTATCGAGAGTTGCCAGGCGGCTTGGCATACTGCAACGTACTCAAAACGATTGGCAGGCTGCAATAGAACTAACCAATTATTTAAAGGAATTAGATGCGGCAGACCCTGTAAAATATGATTTTGCATTATTTGGTTTGGGGGTGATGGAAAAATATTAATTTTAATAAATGATGGAACATAACCAACTGGTACAGCAGGTAAACAAAGAGATGGCGATTGAGCTCTCAGAAAAAATATCTTTAGAGGAATTGCATACCCAATTGGCAATCCACATTAATAATCTTATTATAAACAATTTTGAGCAACTGGTAAATTTACTTTACCGGATAGATGTAAGTGAAGTAAAAATCAAATCTTTTTTAAGCCGGCAAAACAGTGAAAATGCCGGTAATATCATAGCCAGTTTAATTATAGAAAGGCAGTTGCAAAAAATTAAAACCCGACAGCAATTTCGCCAGCAAGATAACGACTTTGATGAAGTAGAAAAATGGTAAACTTGTAATCAATCTCATTGAAACAATCGCTATAAATTGATTTACTTGCTGATTATTTTTTAAACCGCAACAATCTGTATTGCAGCTTAATCCTTACTCAAACTTCTTTACCTGTATTTCAATCTTTCATGCCTCAGTGGGTGTACTCACCGTTCGAAATAAGAAGCGAAATTTTAAATGCGCCTAATAGCAAGTACCGTAATTTTCATCAAAATATAATACCTACTTTTGGCATTAAACATCACTCAATATGAAACTAGTTACTTACTTAAAAGATGGCCACGATCAGTTGGCTTTGCTTGTTGAAGATAAATTGTACGACACTGATTTGCTTCATCCTGATTTACCTATCAGCATGGCTATGTTTTTAAATTATTGGGAAGATGTTTTTCCGCTTGCACAAGCGGCTGAGCAAAAAATTAAAGAAGGAATGATTCGCTCTTCTAAAGCCATCCCTTTCGAAAATATTGATTTGCTGGCGCCCGTTCCGCACCCAACAAGTTGCCGGGATGGTTACGCTTTTCGGCAGCATGTAGCAGCAGCAAGGCGCAACAGAAAAGCAGAAATGATCCCCGAATTTGATCAATACCCCATCTTTTATTTTACCAACCACAATAGTATCCAGGGGCCGGGTAATATTGTTTGTATGCCCGATCATTTTGAAAAATTAGACTTTGAACTGGAAGCTGCCATCGTTATTTGCAAGCCCGGTAAAAATATACCCGCTGCAGAAGCAGATGCCTATATTGGAGGCTTAATGATAATGAACGACATAAGTGCAAGACGATTGCAGATGGAAGAAATGCTGCTAAACCTCGGGCCTGCCAAAGGAAAAGATTTTTGTACTGTAATTGGGCCTATGCTGGTAACTCTTGATGAACTGGAAGCTTTAGAAGTGCCTTGCAAAGAAAACCATACCGGCAAAGCATGGAATCTGCAAATGAAATGCTCCGTAAATGGTGTGCAGTTGAGCAACGGTAATGTAAGCGATATGGATTGGACATTTGCTGAAATTATTGAACGCTGTAGTTATGGGGTTAACCTATTTCCTGGCGATATTATAGGCAGCGGCACTGTAGGCACCGGTTGCTTATTAGAATTGAATGGTACAGGCAAATTAAATAATCCCGATTTTGCAGAACAATGGTTGCAGGAGGGTGATATAGTAGAAATGGAGATTGACGGATTAGGCAAATTAACCAATACAATAGTGAAAGACGAGAGCGACTTTTCTATATTAGGGATCAAAAAAATATAAGTAAATTTTAGCGATAGATTAATTTATGCTACTCAACTTTAAAGACTTACAACCTGCCGAAATTCAAAACTATCTGCAGCATGCTATTGCACCACGGCCCATCTGTTTTGCATCTACTATTGATAAAAATGGTATTGTAAACCTTAGTCCGTTTAGCTTTTTCAACCTGTTTTCTTCCAATCCACCCATTGTTATTTTTTCTCCGGCCTTAAGAATGAGGGATAATACCAGTAAGCATACATTACAAAATGTGTTGGAAGTGCCCGAAGTAGTCATCAATATTTGTGATTACAAAATGGTACAGCAGGTTAGCCTGAGTAGTTGTGAGTATCCCAAAGGAACAGATGAATTTATAAAAGCCGGCTTCACCAAACAGCCATCAGTATTGGTAAAACCACCCCGGGTTATGGAAAGCCCCATTCAAATGGAATGTAAGGTAATAGAAGTAAAGCCGTTAGGTACACAGGGAGGCGCCGGCAATCTGGTAATAGCAGAAGTATTATTAATGCACATCAACGATAACATTTTAAATACCGAAGGAAAAATAGATCAAAAAAAATTAGATTTAGTAGCAAGGCTTGGCGGCAATTGGTACACAAGGGCAAATGCACAAACAATTTTTGAAGTAGATAAACCCAATACACAGCTTGGTATTGGTGTAGATGCCTTGCCTGCCTCCATTAAAAACAGCCATTTACTAACCGGCAATAATTTAGGCCAATTAGGCAACGTTCCTGAAATACCTTTTATAGACCCTGCTTTTTATGATGATAAGTTGAAAAATATCATTCAATATTATTCCATCAATCCTGTTGACATGGAAAATGAATTACAGTTGTACGCCAAAGAACTGCTGGATAAGGGAAAGGTAAACGAAGCCTGGCAGGTACTGTTAGGAATGGTGTAAAAAAGTTTTTATTTTAAATACGCAGATCATAAAATTAATAAAGATTAATGCAGATTTAACTTTTCTCTGGTTCCCGATTTTCTATTTTCGCCTGATGAAAATACTGTTAACCTTATTATTTCTTCCTTTGTATGTTTTTCCGCAACAAAAATTCTCTTATACAAATTTAGTGTTGGAAGGCGGCGGTGTACGTGGTCTTGCTTATGCCGGCGCATTTAAAGCATTGGAAAAAGAAGGCGTATTGCAACAATTAGATAAAGTTGCCGGCACATCTGCAGGTGCCATTGCAGGCATAATGATTAGTGTAGGCTATAAGGCAGCAGAAATTGACAGTATTATGCGCTCCTTGCCGGTAGAGGCTTTCAATGATGGCAAGGGTGGAATAGTAGGAAAATACCGGCGCATAAGAAACAAATTTGGTTTGTACAAGGGCGAAAAATTTGAACTTTGGGTACAGCAACTGGTAAAGGAAAAAACCGGGAGTGCTGATTTATCCTTTGCTCAGTTACACGAGCTTCACCTTAAAAATAATACTGTTTTTAAAGATTTTTATTGCACCGCCACTAACTTAAGCAAACAACAGTTGGATGTTTTTTCTTACGAGCATACACCCGATATGTCAATAGCTTTAGCGGTAAGAATAAGTGGCGGAGTCCCATTTTATTTTGAGCCGGTTGTAATAAATGATCAGTATCAAAAAATTGATAAAGAAGATACCGTGTCTTTTAAAAATTATTATATAGATGGAGGTATGATTGCCAACTATCCCATCAGTATTTTTGATACTTGCGAAAACAACGGCAATCCATTACATTGTGATAAGGTGTGGTTCAATCCGCAAACACTTGGTATTAAGCTGGAGCGGCCCGCCCAAATTGATGCCATAAAAAATCACAGCAACAATATTCCCCCTTTTGAAATAAAGTCTTTTAAAGATTACATTATTGCATTTAATAACCTTGTTCTTGAAACC
>Ga0105048_10016205_pt1 | contig 11532 bp, 10 predicted proteins | sample MAT05_FD_78382 | JGI IMG/M metagenome (GOLD analysis project Ga0105048, IMG submission 78382) | Freshwater microbial communities from Lake Fryxell liftoff mats and glacier meltwater in Antarctica - MAT-05 | ecosystem: Environmental > Aquatic > Freshwater > Ice > Liftoff microbial mat | place...
CGCCCAACGCCCAACGCCCAACGCCCAACGCCCAACGCCCAACCACGAAACGACCGCACGAAATGAAAATCTCACACCACGCATTCCCTCTCGCCCTGCTCCTGCTCGCCGCCGTGATTTCCGTGGCCAGGGCTGCCGAGAACTTCCGCGTGTATGCGCCGAGTTCCACCAGCGGCAAACTCCTGATTGTCGAGGCAACCCCGGCGAATGACACAGTCGCCCTGAAACTGGTCGAGGAAGTGACGCTCGGCTTTCCCGTCTCCACCATCGCGAAGCATCGCACGAAGCCGCTGCTCTATCTCGGGCCGGCCAGGGGAGCGGAAGACCAGGCAAAGGGCGCCGTCATTTCGCTGAATCCCGACGGTTCCAGCCAGAAACATTCCGAGGTCCTGTTCAACCATCCCAGCGCATACCTCAGCCTCGACCGCACGAATCGCTTCCTGCTCAGCGCGGACTACGGCAAGGGATTCGTCGATGTGTACGCGCTGGACGAATCCGGCATGCCGGGCAAGCGGGTCGGTGGCTTGAACGAAGGAATCCGCAATGCCCACTGCATCCTCACGACACCGGACAACCGCTTCGCCTACGTGCCCTATGTGAAAGAGACGAACGCGATCCTCCAATACCGCTTCGACGCGGAATCCGGGCAGCTCTCCGCGCTGGAACCGCGAAACGCGAATCCCCCGGACGGCACCGGCCCCCGCCACGTCGCGTATCATCCATCGAAACCGATCGTCTTTTTCAGCAACGAGCAACACCTCGGCGTCTCCGCGTACGACATTGCAGATTCCGGCACGCTGAAGCTGCGCCAGATCTGCGACGCCATCGGCAAGGACTCGCCGAAGGACGGAGTCAGTTCCTCGGACATCGTGCTCACGCCGGACGCGCGTTTTCTCTTCGCCGGAATCCGCGGCCACACGCGTCCGTTCGACTGGATCTCGCGCTACCGCGTGAGTGCAAATGGCGACCTCGAGTTTCTCGGCCTCACGCCCGCCGACAAGATTCCCTGGGGCCTCGCCCTTTCACCCGACAGCCGCTACCTGCTCGCCACCGCATTCGACGGCGCGACGCTCACCGCATTCCGCATCAGCGACACCGGAGACCTCACCAAGGCGGGCAGTCTCGCTTGGGAAAAGAACATCTCCTGCATCGTCATCCGCTGACCCCGCCATGCCGGACTCTTCGGTTGCCCGGTGTGAAAGCCTCGATCGCCATCGCGACCCGCGGCGTCGGTGTTTCTGAATGCGTGTCCGGAAGGTCCGTGCAATCTGAACACCGGCATCTGGCCTGCGCGGCCAGCGGGCTTCCCACCGGCGGGAATCAGCATTCGCAGCCAGGGTCCCCGCGGGCTGCACGGCATGGAAGGCTGGGCTCCGACTTTCCGCGCACGCCCTCGGGCCATTGCCGATTGCGGCTGGCTTCGCCCTTGCATCGCGCCGAGCGGCCTGTCGAGACTGCGGGGGATGACGGCACCACGACCTTTCCTCGGCTTGTTACAAAGGCGGCCATGCCTCCTGCCCACCCGGCGGGGGTGGCTCGCGGCCGCACTGGTGCTGGCCATTGCGGGCACGGTGTTCATTCGCGGGATCTACGGCTTCCTCGCAAGCCAGCATCCCCTGCCCGGCGGAATCCTCCTGGTCGAGGGCTGGTCGTCGGACTACGTGATCGAGGCGGCGGTCGATGAATTTCACAGGAATCACTACGACGCAATCTGTCTGGCCGGTGGGCCGATCGAATGGGGCCACGCGCTGCGGGAGCAAAAGACTTTCGCGGATTACGCGAAGGCGACGCTGCTGAAGATGGGGCTTCCGGCGGAGGTGCTGCATTCCGTTCCCGCCCCGGCGGTGGAACGGGATCGCTCCTATACATCGGCGCTCTCATTGCGGAAGTGGCTGAAGGATCGCGGCGCCGTGGGTGCGAAGGTGAATATCATCGGCAACGGCCCGCATTCGCGGCGGACGTGGCTTCTTTATGAGAAGGCGCTCAAGGGGGTCGCGGAGGTCGGCATCATCGGCATCGCCGAGGCGGATTTCGAACCGCACCGGTGGTGGGCAAGCAGCGAGGGGTTTCGCACGGTGACCGGTGAATTGATCGGCTACGTGTATGCCCGGCTGCTCTTCTTCCCGCCTCCGCCGCAGCCATGAATCGCGGATGGCTTTCTCCCGCGCAATTGGAGTCGTTCGATGCTGCGGGGACGGATGCGCATCGCATTTTCTCGGCAGCGGATGGCTGGGTGGAACGACTCGGGCAGGATGCGCTCATTTCCTACAAGACGGTGGAAGCGCGGGACGAAATGTTCGCGGCGCTCCCATCGTGGAGCGAGGCTTGCGCATGGCGTCCGCAGCGGGTCTTCGGGAAACTGCTGCCGCGGCAGAATGAGGATCGCGATCCTCCGGCGCTCATCACCGGCGATCCCGCGCTGTCGCTGACCACGGAGATCCGGGAGAACGGGGTGCGCTACGGTCTCGATTTCGGGGCCGGCTATTCGGCGGGGCTGTTTCTCGACCAGCGGGCGAATCGCGCAGCCGTCCGCAGGTCTGCGCCGAAGCGGTTGCTGAATACTTTCGCCTACACCTGCTCCTTCAGCACAGTCGCGGCACTCGCGGGCGGCGAGACGGTGAGCGTCGATCTTTCCCGGAAATCCCTCGACCGTGGGCGGGCGAACTTTGTCCTGAACGGATTGGACCCGGCGCGCGGGCATCGGTTCCTCGCGGACGATGTGCTGGAGGTGCTCCCGCGTCTCGCGCGGCGGGGGGAGAAATTCGACAGCATCATTCTCGACCCGCCGACCTTTTCGCGCGGGAACAAGGGACGCCGATGGCAGGTGGAGCAGCACTTTGAAGATCTCGTGCTCGCGGCGATGGAAATCGCCGCGCCGTCCGCGCGGATACTGTTGTCCACGAACTGCACGAAGCTGCAAGTCGCCGACCTCGAACGCATCGGTCGCTTTGCGATGAAGTTCCACCGGCGCCCCGGTGATTTTCACCGCGAACCCGCGATGCCGGATTTCCCGCCCGGTCACGGCGCGCGGACGCTGTGGCTGGTGCCGCGCGGCTAGTGCCGTGCCGGTGGTGAAATGATGGCTGTGTGGAATGCCGCGCCGGAAGTGGCGCGAGCCTTTGGACTGCGGGGGCTCGACCCCGCCTTGGCTTTGCGCAGGCCTGGGGTGCGAACGTCTTTGGATGTCGGGCGCACGACTGCTCACGACTGCGCGCGAGCGTTGCAAGGCGTTCATCGCTCCCCGCCCGAAAGGAAAAAGCGGGGTCAAGCCCCCCCGCAGTCCAAAGCCTCGCGGCACTCACACGCCGACTTGTGCAGGGATGGTTGCCAGAGCCTTGCGCTGAAGCTCTGACCATCATTTCACGAATGACGATGCAGCTAGGAGCCTGTTGAAACACCGACATAAGCCTCACGCAAAGGGCGCAAAGGACGCAAAGTTCTCTGAAGGAAATCCCCTTTGCGTCCTCTGCGCCCTTTGCGTGAGGCATTTTCTAACAGACTGCTAGGGTGCCCGGCGAAACAGATCGAGCGCGATGGCCGCGACGAAGACGACGCTGACAAATGCGTTGCTCTGGAAGAATGCGCGATTGATTCCCGCGACATCGCGGCTTCGCGCGCTCCGGTGCTCGAAGACGAGCGCAATCGCGACCAGCCCGAGCCCGCCGAAATAGTATCCACGCAGTTCCGCCAGCCAGCCGAAAACGCCGAGCACGCCAAGCATCATCCAATGGAGCACCTGGGCGATGAGGAGACTTCGTGGGAGGCCGAGTTTCACGACGAGCGAATGCAGGCCCTCGGCCCGGTCGAAGTCGTGATCCTGTGTGGCGTAGATGATATCGAACCCCGCCACCCACAGCAGCACCGCGAGTGCGAGGACGAGCGGCGCCAGATCAAAATGCCCGCGCACCGCCAGCCACGCACCGACCGGCGCGACGGACAGGGCAAGGCCGAGGAAGAAGTGACTCATGTGGGTGAATCGCTTCGTGAGGGAATAGAGAAACACGATCGCGATCGCCACCGGTGAAAGCCGGAAGCATAGCGAATTGATAAACCACGTCGTGCCGACAAAACCCGCGGCGCTCAGTGCGAGCAGCACCACCGCCGCCGGTCGCGGCAGCAGCCGGTGTCGCGCGGCGGTGCGTGGGTTGCGCTGGTCGATTTCCCAATCCGCCAGCCGGTTGAAAACCATCGCCGCCGTGCGGGCCAAGACCATCGCGAGCACGATCAGGCCGCAGATTCTCCAATCGGGAAGACCACCCGCCGCGACGAGCATCGCTCCAAGCGCAAACGGCAGGGCGAAGATCGTGTGGGAGAAACGGATCAACCGCAGGGCATCCGCCAGCATTCAGTCCCTCTCTGCCAGACAACGAACATGTTTTCGACGTTCTTGTGGGGCATCCAAGGAGGGGCGCTTTGAAAGCGCCCTCTCGATGCGGACGCTCCGCGCCGCTTCGAGCCAGAGGCGTGGCCAACTCTGGGGATCTGCGGAGTTCGAGGATTCTTTCCCATTGCCGCGGTCAGGGCTGGCAGCGGCGCGGAGCGACCGCTGCCAGAGGGCGGTATCATACCGCCCCTCCTTGGTTCCGGCGGAGCCGGGTCGGGGGGCCCTTAAAATACTTGAATCGCGCGGATGGGATGGGCCACGGATTTCACGGATGACACGGGTGTTCTCTTGGGAACAGTTTCTCTCCTTGAATCCGATCCGCGTGATCCGTGGTCGTTCCCTCCGTGAAATTCCATGGCCGCGGAGTTTCAGCATGCCGTCAGGGCCAGTGCGTTTCGGATATTCTGAACGCCAGGGAGGCGGGTGGGGAATGTAGCGCCGACGAGTCGTCGGCGCGCGCGATGGGCGAGCGCGCGAAGGGGGAAGCGGCGTGTGAGCACGTCCGGGCCATCCCGCCGCCTTCGCCCATCCCGCCACGCCGACGGGTCGTCGGCGCGCCATTCTTGCCGGCGGGTCGTCGGCGCCACATTTGGTCGCCTCCAATTGTCGTCGGCACGTGCGTCGCAATTTCCTGCGTGGTCGTTCCCTCCGTGAAATCCGCGGGCCGGGGAGTTTCAGCATGCCGTCAGGGCCGCTCCTCGCGGCTGCGTCCTTCATCCGGTTCGTCGAACATCGCGCCAAGACGGTCGTCCACGCGCAGGTCGATGAGCTTCCACGTGTCCTGCGGCTTGTAGAAATAGAAACGCCACCGCAGGGGGAATTCCTTGCCGAGCGAGATCGCCATGAAGCTCACCAGCCGGGTGCCGACGTTCTTTTTCTGCACCGTATCGTAACCCAGGATCGGACCGAACACGCCGATCGCATCCTTCGTCTTTAACTTCAGCGTTTTCACATCCTCGGCGCGCTCGGCGATTTTCGTGCCGCGGGTGAGCTGGTCATAGGCCTGCTCGACTTCCTTGCGCTGCAAGGAGAGGAAGAATCGCGCGATGATCTTTTCCGGCCCCTCGGCTTCCGCTTCGTCCGGCGCGGCGGTCGCGACGGGAGGTTCGGTGTTTGCCGGGACCGCCGGCACGGCGGGCGGCTGTGCGGAAAGCCCCAAGCCAGGCGAAAATGCGATGAGGAAGGCGAGGATTCGTTTCATGCGAGCAACTGTTCGAGTCGGCGGCGCCCTGCCACGACGAGCGGCGCACCGTGCGCGAAGGTCACGACATGAATCTCGTAAGACAACAGTTTTCTCAGCGAATTCCGGAGCTCCATCGCGTCGGAGCAATATTTCGCCGGGAGGAGGCGAAATCCTTCGGGCGGGAGATTGATGAGCGCGTCGCCGATGCAGGCGACTCCGCTTCCGAGCAGCGCGATCTCACCCGCACCCGCGCCAGGGAGCGTGACGACACGCATTCCACCGGGTGCGATTGAGCCGTCGTCGAGCGTCGAGTCGGGGATGATCTCCAGCCCTTCGGCGTCCCGCGCGGCGAAGATCGGGATCGCCAGGCGCGACCGGAAAGTGCCGGCGGCCCGCGTGTGGTTGCCATTGGTGAGAACGATCGCGATCGGGGTTCGTCCGTGCAGCAGACGGGCGAGCGGATCTTCCGCGAGTTCGATGGGATCGATCAGGACGAGTCCGTCCGCGGTCGCGACTGCGGCGGATGTGAGTTCGCACTTCACCGCAGGCTCGTAGGCGCCCCACGTGAAGAGCGAAGGCGTGAACTCATGGATTTCCTGCGCGACCGGCATCGTTGCCTTGGAGGATGTCTAAAAAGCCGCGTTTGGGAAGAAAGGCGTCCTCGCCTGTCACGGCAGACAGGCCTCCGGGCTGTCGAGCAGCCGGGACGGACGCTTGCCCGGACAGCCGGGACGGCTGTCTTCCCACACGCGTCACGACTATTTTTGGACGCCCTCGTACCCGCGCCGGTCCGCGACTTCGTACTGACGCATCCGCAGTCCCCACGCGATGAATGCCGCGCCGATCGCAAACATGAACAGCGAGAGAAACTGGCCGGCGGAAAAGGAGCCTACAGCCCACGCCGGGTCCGGTTCGCGGAAAGATTCCGCGATGATCCGGACCGCGGCGTAGAGGATGAAGAACAACCCCGTGAGCACGCCGCGCGGAACCCGGCATCGGGTGCGCAACAGCCACAGCACGGCGAAGAGGAACGCGCCCTCCAGCAGCGCCTCATAGATTTGCGAGGGATGCCGCGGGGTGAGGATTTCGCCGAGCACCTTCCGCACTTCTGCATCGTCCGGAACCATGTCCACGATTTCCGATGCGGATCTGCCGAGCGCGTTCATGGCGACGGGTGCGAGTTCCATTCTGCCCACCTCCGTGTCGAGCAGCTCCCGGGGAAACTGCACCGCCCACGGCACGGTCCCAGGTTTTCCGATGAGTTCGCCATTGATGAAATTGGCGCAGCGGACGAGAAACAATCCGGTCGTCGCGACGACGCAAAGGGTATCGCCGATGCTCGTCCACGAAACCTTCCACCGGCGCGAGAGGACAAAAGTCACCAGCACCAGGCCGAGGATGCCGCCATGGCTCGACATGCCGCCTTTCCACACCTCCAGCATCCACCACGGATTCTCGTGCTGCTCCTTGAATCCGTAGAAGACAATCCACCCCAGCCGTCCTCCGAGCAGCACACCGAAGAGTCCCGTCCACGTGATGAAATCGGCCACCTTCTCCGGCGGCAGATCCGTGTAGCGGCGGCTGGCGAGTCGCTTGTAGAGCCAGTACGCGACGAGGGCGGATGCGACGTACGACAGGCCATACCAGCGCGGCCCGAAATCACCGATGCGAAAGACAAACGGTCCGAACGTGTGGAGAAAGGCGGCGAGCACCCGGACGTTCTGCCACACGCGGAGGGCGTGTGTCATGCGCATTGCGTCGCGCCCGGGGGAGAAAGGCGTGATTGAATCCCGCTCCACAAGAGTCCCTCTCTGTGTTCATCGTGCCTCTGTGGTTCGCCTGAAAACCGTCGGGCTCGGGGTGGCGAAGGAGTGCGGCAAGACAACGAGACCGAAGCATGCCTTTGCAACTCATGCCCGTCGCTGTGGCAGAGGCCCGTTCTCAAACCACAGAGGCGCGATGGACGCAGAGAAATGCAGATCCTCCTGCTGCCTGACCTGAATCTGCGCGCCCGGCGCTCCGTGGCCCGACTTTCAATCGCGCCCGGCGGAGAATGATCAGCTCCGCAGCTTGAGACCCATCGACGCTGTCGGCAGCGTCGCGGCGGGTGCCGCAGCCGCCACGGCGGCCGGCTTCTTCACGTGCTCTTTGGTCGCGGCGAGCCTGAAGTCGTGCGCTCCGTCTTCGTCGTTACCCATCGCCTTCTTCAAGTGATCCAGCATCTGGCGCATCCTGCTCTTGTTCACCGAGAGCAGCATCGTCGTCTCCTCGGTGATCTTCTGGGCCTCGAACGCTTCACACAGCGACTGCTCAAACGTACACCAGCCTTCCTGCCGCGCATTGCAGACAATGTCATACAGGCTGCGCACCTCCGTCTCTCCAAGCTGAATCGCCTCCTTCGAGCGCATGTTGCTGCCCATGATCTCCGGGATCATCACGCGCCCGCCGCCGATCTTCGGGGCGAGTCGCTGGCTCACCACCCAGCGCAGAGTCTCCGCCAGTCGCTCGCGCACCTGGCTTTCCTCCTCCTTGCTGAACATGCCGAGCACGCGATTGATCGACTGGCCCGCGCTGATCGTGTGCAGCGTGGAATACACCACGTGGCCGGTCTCCGCCGCCGTCAGCGCGATCTCCATCGTCTCGCGATCGCGGATTTCGCCGACGAGGATCACTTTCGGCGCCTGCCGCAGCGCCGCCCGCAGCCCCAGCGCAAAGGACGAGAAATCCTTTCCCATCTCCCGCTGGCAGAAAGTCGCCGACTTGTGCGGATGCATGAACTCCACCGGATCTTCAAGAGTCACGATGTGCATGGGATGCGACTCGTTCAGTCCATTGAGCATCGCGGCGAGCGTCGTCGTCTTGCCGCTGCCGGTCGCGCCGGTCACGAAGATCAGCCCTGTCTTTTCCTGGATGATCCGTTTGAACACCGGCGGGAGACTCAGATCCTCCATGCTCGGGATCTTCGTGTTCAGCTTCCGCAGCACCATCGCGAAAGTGCCCTTCTGCTTGAACACGTTCACGCGGAACCGCGCGAGATCGGCGACCGCGTAGCTGCAATCGCACGAGCCCGAGTTGCGGAGATCGTCCAGCAGGCGCTGCTGGTCGCCGACCAGCGCGTGCGCCAGACCCTCCGTCTGCTGCGGCGTGAAGCTCGCGGAAAACTGCGTCCCCTCGACCGGGACCAGCTTGCCGAAATTCTCCACCTGTGGCGGCCGCCCGGCGACGAAGAAAAGATCACTCACCCCTTCGCCTGCCCCGAGCATCGTGCGGAGCAGATCATCGATCGGAATCCTCGGCACCGCGAACACCGGCGAACGCGTGTCGCCGATCGAAACAGCCCGCGCCGGAGGGGCCGGCTGATTTCCCTCAGGCTCCGGCGCCGCACTGGGTCTGGATATGGCGACCGCGGCGGTGCTCCCGCCGTTTGAGCCGTTCGCCGCTGCATGCATCACTGGTCCGTTCTGATCGTAAACTGGCATATTGAGAGACCCCGCGAAGTCGCAAGTCTCATGCCCCGGCAAATGGCCGCGGTTTTTCAATCACCATGTCTTGCGTCCCCCACCGCGCCCGGTATTTTCCACGCCGATGGCCGACGATCGCTCGCGGTTCGCCCGCGAGAGGAAAGTCCGGACACCACCAGGCAGCAGACCGCGGAGAATCCGCGGGAGCGACGGACGAAAGCCCGGCGCGACAGACAGTGTCACAGAGAATATACCGCCCGGTGCGAAAGCACCGGGTAAGGGTGAAAAGGCGGGGTAAGAGCCCACCGCCCCGAGAGCAATCGAGGGGGCACGATAAACCTTCTGCGGTGCAAGACAGAACAGGAGGCCGGGCGCCTGCCCGGTCCCGCGCTGGACCGGCAACGGTCCGGCAACGGACAGCCTCCGGGTAATAGTCGCCCCGTCGGCGTCGGCTCCGGCTGGCACCCACGGCCGGTCGCCCCTTGCGGGCGGTCGGAGAGAAATGATCGTCACCCGGCGCGCAAGCACCGGGGACAGAATCCGGCTTAAGGCCATCATCAACGGGGCGCTCCGGGGAAACCCGGGGCGCCCTCACTTTTTCCGGCGCATCTCAGCCAGAAGTATTCAAAACTCGTCGCTGGAACGGCCACCACGTAGCGGGGCTCTCCCGAACTGCGCCGCACCGATCGCCGTTACGGCGCAGCCCGGGAGATCGACGCCACAAACCCGGCACACCCGCGGAATTTGAGATGTGCGGGTTGGGAGCTGGTCACGCACTTTTGGACGCCGGAGGCGTCATGGAAATTTGCCAGTGGTGGAGCGAGGAACGGGCGAACCGGAGATTGCCGAAGGCAAAACCACCGGAACCCTATCCCCCAATCGGCAACCGCCCCGGATGGAGCGCCCCGGATGGAGCGCCGCGCGTGGAGCGCCGCGCGTCCTCGCCGGCCGCAGCGCATCACGCAAAACGTCATGCTGCCTTCTTCGGGATTCGCGTGGGAGGGGGAATGGGCGCTTCGCACTTGCTTTTCGTGGGCCGGCGAGGACGCGCGGCGCTCCACTCCCGCGCCCCTTGCCGGGGCGCATTCCGTTTTGGGACGTGGATCCGGTGGTTCCCGCTGCGCCGCGTATTACGCGGCTGCGCTCCACCAGCGTATAATTGCCCAATGTCCCTCCGGGAAACGACCCGGACCGCCGCCCGGAACCACCGTCGAAGTGCATGACACGCTCCAAAGGTTCCTTTCCCGTAGCGTGGCTCTCCTGAGCTGCGCCGCACCGATTGCCGACACCGCGCAGCTCGGGACAGCCACGCGACAAACCCGGCATCCCCGCGCGTGGGCAAACGTGGAACGAAGAAGGCTTGGCCTAGAAACGTCGCATTCCTATCAGAGAAACGCGGTTGAAGACACCTGCTCCGTTCACGGGTGTGATTGCATGTGAGTCCAAAGGCCGGTTGGCGGCCAACGCCTCGCGGCGCGTGAGTGCCGTGAGGCTTTTGCCTGCGGGGGCTGGACGCCGCTTTGGCTTTGCGGAGGAGCGGTGGGCGAAATCGCGGCATGCGCCGGGCGCGCAAGCCGCTGCGTTCCTTTGCAGGGCAACGGTGACTTTGCGTGTCGGACCCGAGGCGAGGGAAAAGCGGCGTCGAGCCGCGCGCAGTCCAAAGGCTGGCGCCACGCTCGGAGGATCATTTTGCTCATCTTCTGGACTCACTTTCAATCACACCCCCCATTCACCCATGAAGCTAATCAGTCTTCTCTGAAAAGAGACCGTGGGATTAAGTGGAACTATTTGGAGGCTCTTGCAAAACCTACACGGTCACCGACGCGCGCCGTCATCGCTCAGAGGAGTGAAGGCATCTCGCCCGCTTACGGCTGAGGTTTTGCAAGAGCCTCTTTGGTTAGTTTGTTTTTGTTAGTTCGGGTTGTTGGTTTGTGGTTTAGCTCCAATGCCTTTCGGATATTTTGAACGCCAGATAGGCGGCGGGAAAAGTAGCGCCGACGAGTCGTCGGCTCAGGCGATGAGTGAGCGCCGGAAGGGGGAGGCGTCGTGTGCGCAAGTCCGGGCCATCCCGCCGCCTTCGCCCATCCCGCCACAACGAAGGGTCGTCGGCGCCACATTTGGTCGCAGCCACTTTGCCTCGGCACGTCCGTCGCAGTTTCCTGCGTCGTCTGGGGGCCGAATGTCCGAAATGCATTGGGTTTAGCTCGCCGGAGGACATGACCGGTCCCAACTCTCTGGTCCCTGCTCCCTTTGCAGACAGAAAGGCGGCCATCTTCGCGACGTTGCCGGATTTGGAATCGTAAAGAACGACGATGCAGTTCGTGGCAGGTGGCGCGCGTATGCGGTGTGACCCAAATCACACCCGTCGCCCGCGGGCAACAAACGCGAGGCACTGCGTGTGCTCTTAATCAGTCTCCGCGTCTCACCCAAATTGAGCACTAACCGCATTTTCATCGCGCCGAAACTTGCGCGCGCGATGAAGCCGAACGATGTGCCTGCCCCGC
>Ga0105048_10016206_pt1 | contig 11532 bp, 7 predicted proteins | sample MAT05_FD_78382 | JGI IMG/M metagenome (GOLD analysis project Ga0105048, IMG submission 78382) | Freshwater microbial communities from Lake Fryxell liftoff mats and glacier meltwater in Antarctica - MAT-05 | ecosystem: Environmental > Aquatic > Freshwater > Ice > Liftoff microbial mat | place...
CGGATGAGTGGCGCGAAGCTCTTCGGCGGTTCATTGACAGCGACGGTCACAGACACGCCGCTACAGGGCTCTGCAAATGAGATGCTTGTAGCGGCACCTCTATGAGTGTCGCAGCGGATGAGTGGCGCGAAGCTCTTCGGCGGTTCATCGACAGCGACGGTCACAGACACGCCGCTACAGTGCTCTACCAATAAATCACTTGTAGCGCCAGCCTCGTTTAGAAATGCTTGGTGAGGGAGATGCGGAAGGTGCGTGGTTCGGCGGGGTGGAGGTGAGTGTCTGCGACGGGGCTGGCCTCGCCGGGGAGTTGGCTCTCATAGAAGTATTCGATGTCATTGTCATTTCTACCTAACAAATTAAGACAATCCACGGCAACTTCCCAGTCGTTTTTGCGATAGCCGATGCGGGCGTTCACCTGCCAATTCTGGCGGGACTCCACACTGCCATCCTCAATGAGCGGGCGCGGGCCGAAGTAACGGGAACGCAGGCTGCCGAAGAGGCCCTCTTGTTTACCAAGGGTGATACCGGTGCTCAGAATGAATGGAACCGCACCAGGAATGTCATTCGCATCGCCCACACCTAACAATTTGGCATCGGCGAGGGTGGCTTCGTTATCGAGGGTGATCCAGTCGTTGGGCCGCCAATAGGTGGACCACTCGATACCGTAGCGTTCCGAGGCGGGGCCAGCCTCGGAAGTTCCCGCATCCCCCACATATAACAACTCCGAGTCACTGTGAAGATAGAACAAGGAAACCGTGCTCACGATATCTCTGGCGGCTTCGGTGCGAACACCAATTTCATAGCCGTAAGTGCGCACCAGGGGGTCCACGGGATCTACTGCGAGGGTGACACCACGAGCGTCATTGCTATGGAATCCAGTGCCCGCATTCACATAGATTTCCGTGTCTGCCCAAGGACCAAAAATCAGACTGAGCTTGGGGCTGATGATCGCATCGGTATCGTTGCCGGAATCCGCAGGGTTTGCCTGGCTATCAATATCAAAATAGAAACCATCGGCACGCAGGCCGGGCTGGATGCGGAACCAATCGTTCACATGATGGATGCCGGTGGCAAAAACCCCGAGGCTGCCTTCATAGACATCGTCCTGCTTGAGGGTGTTGAAGCGCTTGGTGCGGTCTGTATTGTAGAGGCCGATGCCATCAATGAAGTCATGGCGGGTTTGCAGGCCGATTTTAAGTTTATCCTTAGCCCCGAGATCCCACTCGCGGGAAATCTCTCCGCCGGTGAAAATGCGGTCTTCGCTTTGCTCGAATTGATCACCGTTGATGGGATCTGATAGGAAGTAGGTGAAGTTTGAGAAGAGCTGGAGATCATAGGTGCCGATGTAGAAATCCGCATGCGTGCGACCGTCGGCATGTTCATGATCCCATGCGGCCATCAAGCTATAGCGGCTGGAATCACCGCCCACGGTATCATCGAAATTGCCGAGACGATCCAGGCTACCATCCCGGATGGCGCGTTGGGGGATTTGATCGGTGGAATCCCAGCGGCCATCGTAGCCCATCGCGGTGATGCTGAATTTATCGGGGCCGGATTCTTTGAAATACTTCAGGAACCCGTTGATGCGTTGTGAGTTTCCCTCTCGTTCCCACGGGCCATCGTAGTAGTTATACTCCAAGGCGTAGGTGAGGCCGGAGCGATCACTGTTAGGCGGAGTGAAGGCGGGGTTCTTGGAACCGGTATCTTGGGGAGTTGCAGGGTTCGAGAGATCGATGGTATCGGCAAGGAGGCCACGGATGTAGTGATGCTCACCGAAGCCGAAGCTGGCGATGCCCTGGGGCAGCATATCGAAGAAGCGGAACTTGGCAGCTCCGGCGGTGCTGAGATCGCCCAGCTCGCCGAAGAACGGGCCTTTCCAATAGTCCAACTGCTCGACCAGCTCGGGAATGATGGGATTGAGATCCGCATAGCCTTGGCCATGGGCGTGGGTAACGAAGTTGACGGGTTGGCCATCCATGGAGATGGAGAAATCCGTACCATGATCGAGGTTATAGCCCCGCACGAAGTATTGGTTCGCCTTGCCATCGCCCGAGTGCTGGGTGATGACGACGCCGGGGATGGCCTCAAGGATTTCTCCGCGGCGGAGGGTTGGGCGGGCGGCGAGTTCTGCGGCGCTGGTTTGGCCTTTCGAGGCCGAGGTGGCCTCGCCGATGAGACTCTCTGACTTGCCGGTGACGACGAGGGCATCGAGTGTACGGGGGTTGTTCGGTTTTTCTGATGAGTTAATGGTTTGCGCGGTGGCGGTCAAAGTGAGAAATGATAGAGAGAGGGGTGTTAGATGAGAGATTTTCATGATGTTGAATGGGGAGTGGAGGAAAATGCGCAATTCGCCGGAGTATCAATCGGGCGCGTCTGGAGAGGCTACGGATAAGCGCGGCGGGCGGATGCCGGCCCCGCAAAGATTATCCCACTCGTGGCGGCGGCGCGGGGGTGCCTGCGGCCATGCTGGAGTCCATACCCGCTCGATCTCCAACTGGGGCAGGAGCTGCGAGTGATTGACAGACTTAAAGCGCGCTTCCTGCCACACTGCGGGAGGCATTTTCACTTTCAGAAGCGGGTCGTATGGATTTTTATGCGGCGACTGTGACTTTTCGGTGTCAGTTAAACCTGCTGCGGCGCAGAGTGTGCCTTGGAATTTCATGTTGTTCCATGCCTTCGCCATCGCGGGGACCACTCCGTACTTGGGAATCTCCGGGACGGTGAGATGGCAAAACAGGGCGATGGAAACAATCACGAAAGGTCCTGCTGCTAGCTGGAAGATTGCTAACAGATAGAGCATCCATAGCTTTCGGTGGCTGGATTTCTTCATGACTGGGCGCACTAGAATATTTTGCCATGAGCTTTGGCAAGTTTCTTTGTGAGAATAGAATGTCACTGCAGAAGAGTGCCGTGGCGACTTTGGGGCGTGAAGCTCTTTGACGGTTCATTGACTGCGACGGTCCCAGACACGCCGCTACAGCGCTTTTCCAAAATTACGCCCGGCGGCGGCGCAGAAGACCGAGCATGCCAAGCGCCCCCCTGCGGAACGTTGGGAGGCATTCCAGCCAATGATCCGTTGGCTCATAGAGTATGAAAAATGGGTCACAGCCACCCACGGCTCCGAGTGGAGGAACGGATGTTGGCGGGCGGTGAAGAAGCTTCCCAAGGGGAAACCTTGGCTGCCACCTGCCCAAGCCCTTCAATGGTGGAAACTCGCTGCCAGCTCCATCCCACCAAGACCCAAGGATCTTCTTAGCCGCTGACGCAACAATGTTTACTGTCTCTGCCATTTCCCGGATGGGAAAAAAGCGTGGGTTCACGCTCATCGAGCTACTGGTTGTGATAATGGTGTGGAGTTTGCCTTCGGCCTCCATCCGCGAGAAGGAAGCACCGCCCCCGTCACCGCAGGACTCGGCCTACCGATCTTTAAGGTGATAGAAGACGGAGGCAGTTTCTACGAGCAACTTGAATACCCCGGAAGGCGCAGCGGCGCACAATTCGATCCTTTGATCTACCTCCCGCAATTCACCACAGATCTCTCTTTAGAGTGGGTCGGCACCGGAGTGGTGGTGAGTCGCAGTAATTTCCCTACGGAGCAGGCTTCACTCAACGCGCTCTGGGAAAAAATCTCCGCCCGCCGCCCGGTAGGCGGCTCGGTCCCACAAAGGGGCTTCGCAAGAGTGGTGCTGGAATAAGAGGGCTGGCGGCACGGTAGAGAGAGCTTTTCCCAGATCCCTGAGCTGCGAGAAGGAGGGCATGAGTCTCGAACTACTCGGCGTGCATCCGTTCGACAAAACCGTTCCGGTCAATCAAGGGATCATCGCCGACGAACTCACCCAGCGCACCGTGAAGTTCATCCGCTGGTTGAAAAATCATTTGGACTCCACGCTCTCCTGGGCGCCCGCCCTAGCCCGTCTCGGTAAAATCTACACCCGTTCAGGGCCCCAAATGTTGGACACAGTTGAATAATGACAAGCCGCTCCCCAAGCCTCCGCTTACCCGCTGAAGTCCTTTCGCGCAGCGGGACGGCAAGCAGCACGGGGCGATGCCCTTTCTATCATTGCATCCGCCGGAAATCACGACTATAAGCTCGTTGAGCCTCAGCCTCACTTCATGAAAAAAATATCCTGTGCCCTGCTCTTCATGCCCGCGCTGGTGTCTTCGGCGCTTGCTCAGAAGTCACCATCCACCTCATCCACCTCCGCGCTCATCGTCTTCGACGCGTCCGGTAGCATGTGGGGCCAGATCAAGGGCAGGGCGAAGATCGAGATCGCCCGCGAGGTGGTGGCGGACCTTGTCCGTGACCTCCCCGCAGAGACGGAGCTGGGGCTCATGGTTTACGGCCACCGCCGTAAGGGCGATTGCGCGGACATCGAGTTGCTCATCCCGGTCGGTAAGGTGGACAAATCCGCCTTCATCAAAACCGTCAATGACATCATGCCCAAGGGCATGACCCCCATCACCGCCTCGCTGGAACTCGCTGCGGAAGGACTCGGCTACAAGGAGAGCAAAGCCACCGTGATTCTCGTTTCCGACGGGCTGGAAACCTGCAATGCGGATCCTTGTGCCGCCGCGAAAAAGCTCGAACAACTCGGTGTCGATTTCACAGCCCACGTCATCGCCTTCGACCTCAAACCGGAGGAAACCGAAAAACTCCGCTGTATTTCCGAAGCCACCGGCGGACGATTCTTCCCCGCGTCCGATGCCGCCTCGCTCAAAGATGCCCTCGACCTCGCAGTCGGTGCGGCGACCGTCCAGCCGGAGCCCGCACCGAAAGAAACCCGCACCGCCAAACTCACCGCCCCGGACACCGCCGTCGCCGGCTCCGAAATCGAAATCTCATGGGAGATCGATACCGTGAAGGGCGACTACATCACGCTCGCCAAAGCCGGCGCGCCGGACCACGTGAACGCCAGCTTCAGCTACACGCATGAGAAAAAATCCGCCAAATTGACCACCCTCATCGAGCCTGTGAAAGCCGAGGTCCGCTACATCTCCGGCATCACCGCCAAGGTCCTCGCCCGTGCGCCGATCCAGCTCACCGAGTTTTCCATCGCCCTGAAAGCGCCAGCCGATGCCATCGCCGGAGCGCCCGTCACCATCGGCTGGACCGGCCCGGATTACGAGCGGGATTTCATCACCATCGTCCCGAAAGGCACTGAAGACGGGGTTTACGAAAAATGGAATTACACCAGGAAGGGCAACCCTCTGGAAGTCATCGCCACCCACACGCCCGGCCCTGCGGAGATCCGCTACATGAACGAGCAGGGTAATGCCGTACTCGCCCGCCAGCCGATCAACATCATCCAAGGCAGCATTTCCATGAAAGCCGCCACCGAGGCCGTCGCCGCTACCAGCGTCACTATCGAGTGGACCGGGCCCGATAACAAAGGCGACTTCATCACCATCGTCCCGAAGTCCGAAAGTGACGGAACCTACCAGAAATGGTCCTATACCTCCAAGGGCTCCCCGCTCGAAGTCATCGCCACTCGCACGACAGGCGAGGCCGAGATCCGCTACATGAATGAGGATGGAGACAAAGTGCTTGCCCGCACCCCCATCACCATCACCGAGCCAGTCATCACTCTGAAGGCGGAGCCTCAAGGCATCGCCGGAGAAAAGATCGCCATCGAGTGGACCGGCCCGAACGCTCCCGGGGACTACATCACCATCGTCCCGGAGTCCGCAGAAGATGGTAAATACGAGGACTACGCCTACACCAGCGCCGGTTCCCCCGCCGCAGTCAACGCCTGCACCGCCGGTCCAGCGGAGATCCGCTACATGAACGAGGATGGTAACATCGTCCTCGCCCGCATCTCCATCACCGTCATCGCCGCCGAGGAAAAGCAATGAGCCGACCTCGGTCTCTCGCTTGTGCAAAACTGGCTGATCGGACCGGTGCTGATGTGGCTGCTGGCGGTGGTTTTCCTCCGCGATCAACCGGAATACATGGTCGGACTGATTCTTATCGGGCTGGCGCGCTGCATCGCCCAAGCACGGCCAGCCCGGCGATCCTTAGCATCCGGCGTTCACCCCACTTTGGCATGCGGCCCATGGCGAGGCCGCGATTCCCGCACGAAACAATCCACCTGCTCCTTCGGCCTTTATTCCAACAAAACCCGCTGCCAAACCCCGCTCAGCCGTGCGTGCACCGCCCACCGCCTCGGTGTCAATTACAAATCCTCGATGCGGCCGCATCAACGATTTGTAAAACCTAAAAGATCAAAGTCAGCAAGTCGTCGCAAAATCCCTCGACCCAATTCGGTCCTCAACAGGAAAGCTCTCTGATCCTTCGTTTCCTTTGTTTCCTTCTGTAGAAATTCTCAACAGAAGCACGCAGAGGGGGCAGAGGGGTTGGCGCGCTGCGGGCGGCGATCACTCATTTTTCATGCACCGCAATGCCCATCCCGAGTCAAAATCTTCGCTGACCACTGACCACCCGCCAATTATTTCTCTCCTCCCCAATCCATCTCTCCTCTCCAGAAAAATGATTCTGCCATAAATGATTCTGCCATGATTCCCCATTCCAACCGAGCAAGATCATTTCCTCAGCGCTCCTCTCCACAGCTTAATCCTACAGGACGCTCGAAGGCGGATAGCTGAAACCGTAGCAAAACGTTAGGCCAAAATCATTTGTGGCAGAATCATTAATCAGCAGGGGGGTCCGTCTCTCAGTAATGAGGATTCCGATACTGATTTTCAAATATGAGCGAGGCGATCCGACCTCATTCATACCACCAAGAAGCAGTGGAAGAGCTTGAAGCGCCGCTCCGAAAAGTGGAAGGATAGTCGCAATCTTGAATCCCTCGGCTCAATGCATGGCTGGAAGCACTTTCCTTCGATTTCCAGCTCTGCCCTGTGTCCGGCCAGATGATTCGCTATGCCGGAAACTGCTTTGCCGATTTCACCATCCATGACGAATCCAAGCATGCCGCCATGGTCGTGCCCCTTTGCGTATTTTTCGGAGATAAAACGTGCGACACCTTCCTTTCGGTATTCGCCATACAGAGTCTTCCCATTGAAATGCAATCGTTTGCACTCCCAAATGAATCGGTGGTGACTACCTAAGTCGAAGGTGATGTCCGTCCGCCCCAGATGGGTTTCTAGTCCGGCGTCCAATTCGTCTCGCTGTCCATTGATGACATAGTCAGCGAACCACTCCCACCCGTCGCATGATTGCAACCGCAACAGGGCAAAGACGAGTTGCCTTGAAATCGGGTCCTCTCTTCTCGACGGAGTGGTGCGGTATCCTTGATCAAAGGCCTCAAGTGTCGCTGCAATCAGCAAAGTGACTTCCTGCGTGAAGTCGATCTCCTTGAGAAGGCTTGTTTTTCTCGACGCAATCATTGGGGTTTTGACCGGCGAAGATTTGCCAGATGGGAAATGATCTCATCAGCGTCGTTCAAAGCAGCCGACCGAGTCCAATGCCTGAGGATGTCGGGCTTCAGGATGTAAACATGGTCTTCTTCCAGGAATTTGAATCCCCGCAAATACTGAAACGGAGCATCCTCATTACCGAGAGCCTTTTCCATTCTTGATAGAATTTCGGAGAATTCATCGCTTGTCTGATCAGGTTTTAGTGGACCCGCTCTGGCCTTTTTCCGCCCGTCATCTATCAGGCGGATGACAAGAAGACGCAGGCGGCTTTTTTGAATCGGCTTCAAGACGCTTTCGAAGGCAATCTTGCGACGGGAGCCGAACTTCGAGATGAATTGATTGATGCTCTGGCAAAGAGTTTCCTGATAGGAATCAATCTCAGGGTCTTTGGGATTCATCAACGCAGGGCCCTTGCCCTTTCTGCCGCCCGGGCGAACGCTCGGGCTATGGATCCGGCAGGTGTCTTCAATGAGGATGCGTTCATTCTTTCCAACACCGTAGTATTGGTAGATCAGCTCATCCAAACGTTCCTTGGTCAGACGTGACTCGTCCGGGTCGAAGAATGCTCCCTGTTTCTTCTTGGCGGCAGCTAGCTTTTCAAACTCCGTCAGAATTTGATCCATGATGTTTTCGGCGTCAGGAGCAGCGTATGGGCTATTTGGAAGTGGAAATGGGAGGTGGAGTTTGTCCTCAAGATGAATTTGATTGCGTCCTGCAATCCACCCTGCGGCTGAATGGAAAATCAAATACTTGGCTAAACTGCTTTGGAAGTAGGCTGCAAGGAGGGCGACTGACCGGGGATCATTTCCATTCCCCTTGATGACATGAAATGCATGCTGGAATCGAAGGGGAATTTTAGCGGAACTATAAAATGCGAAATTCGTGAATCCTACATTATGGATAAGTAGTGGCCCGTAAAAAATATTTTCATCAGGCATGCGACGCAACAGACTCAAAGAAGCTTTTGTCCCCTTCCGGCTGAGGTGCTTTCCCAGAAACGAACCAACCGTCTGCCCATTACAGTCAGCGACAGTGACGATAAGATCGAGCTTGGCGCCACTGTCCAGATAAGGGCTGTTTTTCCAGTCTTCTGGTAGAGGTTGACTGCTGCCTTTTGTCTCGGCCGGATAGTAAGGTTGAAAACCGACGCCACGGATGAATGGCTCTATTTCCTCGCTGTCTGGTTCTCCGGTGATTTCGCCAAGTGTCGGCATCATCCAAAGCCTTTGCAGGAACTTCAGATCGCGGGCAGACGCCTGGAACCGCGAAACCCAGAGCAAGCGGAAGGCTACGTTGTTTTTACAGGCAACGATCTCCCGTCCATAAATCACTTTTTCGTCTCCCGGCTCCAGCGGGATCAATCCGCGCCGGTTGTCGTAATTGCAGACCTTGGGAGTGAGGTAGCGGATTGAATGTTCCTTCGATGGCTTTTCCGAGGAATAACTCATGATGAAACACGGATAATCCGGCCCGACAAATAGTTGGTTCTGATAGTCCGCCAGGTTAACAATGGTGCTAACTCTGTTTTTGCCAAACCACTCCTGGGTAAGCGTTCCCTGTTCCGCGACCAACATCGTCGTTGGAAGGACAAAGCAGGTGATTCCGCCGTCACGGTTCTTTCCTGGAGCGTCCCGCACAAAAGGAAACGCAATTTGTTTGCTGCTACGCCCGCCCCAAGGAGGATTCCCCACAATGCAATCAAAGCCGCCGGGCAAGCTCTGGAAGTCCTTGATGAAATCCGCGTGGGTGATGGTGGCAAAGCCATCCCGGTTGTCAGGTGTGGGGGTAAGGAGATTGGGAAGAATGGGTTTGCCCTTGAGGCTGGTCTTGAATTCTTCCAACTCGACGGGCTGCACCTTTTCAAAAAGGGCGAGGTAGAGGCTGAAGGCAGCAATCCGACAAGCCGTGGGATCCTTGTCCACGCCGCGGATTTGGTTGAGCAGGATATCCAGTAGCGCGTTGATCCGTGTGTGCTTGTGGCGGTTCCCGTTTCCCTGATGGAACTGCCAGTGCTCGGCGAGCAGGTTGAAAGCGATGACCAAAAACACTCCGGAACCACACGACGGGTCGAGAAAGCGCGACGAGCCGACGTCCTTTCTGTTTTGGATGGCGATATTGACCACCATTTCCGCAAGATGTCGCGGAGTGTAATACGCGCCAAGTTCGTGTTTGCCCTGCGCGTCCTCCGCTTCCAGAAAGTCTTCGTAGATGGCGCTAATGGTCTCCACGGGAATATGCCGGAAATCGTAAACCCAGAATGGCAACGTCATCTGACCGGAGCTGATTTCCTCTCCATTCAGAAAGTCCGCCAAGAGATCGAACTTTTCCGGAGTGAGGCACTCCTGCTCTGGCTTCATGTCGGGACTGAACATGCTGCCATTGAACTCCCGCTGGAGATTGGCAAACAGGTTGTCATACAGAAGCTTGACCGCCTTGTTCCCAAGTCCGCGATTGATTGAAAAGAACTCCTTGAGGTTGTTTGCTTTGCCCGGGAAGTGCTGTTTCGTAAGGAAACCGCGATCGCACAAGAAACTGATGAAAAGCAAGCGCCCGAGAAGATTGTGGGCGATCTTTTTGTCGCGAAATCCGAGTCGTTTGCGAATCTCGTTGAGATTCCTCATCAGGCAACGATCCACCGCGTTTTCGGCCTCGAATTTTTGCTGGTGATCGTCGCGGTAAATCTGTCCGGTTTCGATCTTCCGCAGGTAATCGGAGAGGCTGTTTTGCTCCAGCGCCTCGGCGACAATCGCCCACGTATCAACCAGTGAAGATTCGGACCACCGGGAATCCTTGCTCGCTGGTGGACGAAACATCGCGGAATGAACCTCGATCTTGGTCGGTTCGATCAGTAATAAAAGAGGAGCGGTGCCTTGATTCCATAGAAACCGGATCCATGGCTCCTTTTCGTCAGTTGGTATGGCCCGGCCCCGATGCTTGAGGTAGGCGGCCGGCTGGTCATCGATAATCAGCACCCCGTCGAGTTTGAGATTCTCCCAAGCTTGCCGAATGGAAAAAGCTACCGATGCGAGTTCCGGGTGCCTGGCAAGATCGTCCGGAGAAGACAAGTAGAGGGATGCCCGGGTCGTTTTAAGCCCGAGTGCATTCTCGATGTCTTGTGTAGATTGCCTCATCGGGAACTGTTTGTGGTCAAATTTTCAATGCTATATCGCATGTGTTCATTAGAACTACATCAATGGATTGCGGTACGCAAGTTCCGAGCCATCAATGTCTGATTTATTTTCGGAGGACCAGCGAAAGTGCACAAGTCATTAAAATAGTCGCAGGTGTCCCTTTGAGTCGCTTCTGGCAGTGTCCCGTCAAAATCACTGCTCCAGCAATGATCGCACCATCGCGGCATCCAGGCGGTTTGAAATGTCTGCGTTGGCGAGGATACCGGCTGCCAGTTTGCCTTTTTCCTGTTGGAGCTTGTGGATGCGCTCTTCGACGGTGTCCTGGCAAAGCAGCTTGTGGACAAAGACGGGCTTGTCCTGGCCGATGCGGTAGGCGCGGTCGGTGGCCTGGGCCTCGGCGGCGGGGTTCCACCAGGGATCGTAGTGGATGACGGTGTCGGCGGCGGTTAGATTGAGGCCGGTGCCGCCGGCTTTGAGGGAGATGAGGAAAACGGAGGCTTTACCAGTCTGGAAATCCTCGACGAGTTTTCCACGATCTTTGGAGGCTCCGGTGAGTTTGAGATACGGGATTTTTTCTTTAATCAGGTGGGCCTCGATCAGGCCAAGCATGGTGGTGAATTGGGAAAACAACAGGATGCGGCGGCCTTCCTCGATGAGCACGGCGAGCAGCTCTGTTAGAAAATCGAGTTTGGCGGATTCCAGCACGTCGTTCGAGTAGTCCTCGGGCAACAGCTTCGGGTGGCAGCAGATCTGGCGGAGCTTGAGCAGGGCATCGAGAAAGACGATCTGTGATTGCTCGATGCCGCGTGCGGCGATGGCCTCGCGAACGCGCTTGTTCATGGTGGCGCGCACGGTTTCGTAGAGATCTTTTTGGCCGGTGTTCAGTTCGATGAGGTGGACGAGTTCGGTCTTGGGCGGGAGTTCCTTGGCGACTTGGTCCTTGGTGCGGCGCAGAATGAGTGGGGCGACACGGGTTTTGAGGATTTCGTTGCGCTCAACATCGCCGTTTTTCTCGATGGGGTTC
>Ga0105048_10016207_pt1 | contig 11532 bp, 8 predicted proteins | sample MAT05_FD_78382 | JGI IMG/M metagenome (GOLD analysis project Ga0105048, IMG submission 78382) | Freshwater microbial communities from Lake Fryxell liftoff mats and glacier meltwater in Antarctica - MAT-05 | ecosystem: Environmental > Aquatic > Freshwater > Ice > Liftoff microbial mat | place...
AGGTCACGTCATCCTCGCCGGGCCGGAAGAAGCCGTGGATCGCTGGTATAGGTGCTTCGCACCGCAGGTGCAATCCGCTCCGTCCCATGCTTTGGTACGTCTGCTGCCGTTCCTGCGCACGCGGCGTTGAATCGTGCATCGCCCGGTTCCTCTCGGCATCACGCCCTGGTCAGGGGAATAGACGCTCTTCCAGCGCCGCGAGCATGCGCCGTTGCTGCGCGTAGGCCCGGACCATGGCGGCGCGTGGACGCACCGTCTGGCCAAGTTCTGGAGTCAGGCGACGCGCACCCAGGCGCTCAAGGGCCAGCACCGCAGCGCCGCGCAGGCTGGTCTCGGGCTCGCCGCTGATGATCAGCGGCACCCCTAGGCAATCAGCGAGGCGCTGCACGGCGGCAGGACTGTGCTGGATGCCGCCGCCGACGATGACGCGCAGACTGCCACGGGTCGGCAGACGATCGAGGATGGTAGCGAGGCGCTGATAAGTGGCCTCGGTGATGGCCTGGTAGAGGTCCAAGGCCGTGGTCGACTGGCGTAGACCGACGATGGCGCCGCTGAGGTCTTCGCGCCAGGTGGGCGCGCGCTCGGCCAACCAGAAGGGCAAGACCCCGAGGTGCGGAGAGGGTTGCGGCCTGGCCGCCATGGCTGCCTCAAGGCCGGCAGCAGCGGGAAGGCGCAGGGTATCGAGGCACCATTGCCGCAGCCCACCCGCATTGCTGATCGCCCCGCCCACCAGGCTGCGCTGGGTATCAATGCGATAGCGGAACAGACCAAGCGGCGTCTGCGCGCCGCCGTGCTGGACGACACGGATGGCCCCACTGGTCCCGAAATTGATCGCCGCCACGTTGGGCTCGGTCGCACCCACGCCAAGATTGTTGGCGGCGCCATCGCCAATGGCGGGAAACCACAAGGCATCGCTGAGCAACCCGCCGAGGGCGCTGGACGGGACGCGCATCGGCTCATCCCTGATCACTGGGACCTGGCCCAGATCGAGCCCCGCCGCCAGCAGCGGCTCGGCCGCCCAGGTCATTGCCGTCGGATCATAAAGGCCGGTGCCCGTGGCCATGCCATGAGCGGTCGCCAGCGCGAGGGGGTCGCCCCCGAGCAAGCGCCACTGCATCCAATCAGCCGGCGACCACCAGCGCGCCACCTGGCGCCAGACGCGCGGTTGCGCACGACGCAGCCAGGCCAGCTTGGCCGGCCAGAAGGACGCCCGCAGCATGCAGCCGGTGCGGCTGTGGTAGTCGGCCTCGTCATAGTGAGCGCGCAGCTGCGCTGCATCGGCGCAGCAACGGCTGTCGGCCCAGGTCAGGATCGGCGTCAGAGGACGACCCTCGGCATCGGTGCCCATCAGCCCATGCCAGAAACTGGACACGCCGACGGCCACCACTGCCTGGCGTCGCAGCGCCGGCGTGCGCTGCCGCTTAGCCAACGCGCCGATCAGACAGGCCCGGGTCGCGGCCAAGACTTCCTGCGGGTCAAGTTCAGCCATGCCATCGGCCGTAGTACGCAGTGGATAGGTCTGCTGCACGGTGGAGCTGAGATGACGTCGGCCATCAGCCCCGAACAGGGCGGCGCGGACAGAGCTGGTACCAAGATCAAGGGCGAGAACGAGCATGCCGCGATTCAAGGAGCACGGCCGCCTGGGTCCAGCCTCGGCGCGTAACCGTCCACCCTTGGCAGTCCCCGTGCAGGCCTACCATCCGCGCCCATGACCGACGCTGCCGCCGCCCCCGAGAACCTCGATTTCATCCGCCAGATCGTCACCGACGACATGAAGACCGGCAAATGGGGCGGCAAAGTGGTCACCCGCTTCCCCCCCGAGCCCAACGGCTACCTGCACATCGGCCACGCCAAGGCCATCTGCATCGACTTCGGCATCGCCCAGGAATTCGGCGGCGTCTGCCGGCTGCGCTATGACGACACCAATCCCTCGAAAGAGGACCAGGAGTACGTCGATGCAATCGCCAACGACGTCGCCTGGCTGGGCTTTCGCTGGGAAGGCGAGCCCCGTTACGCGAGCGACTACTTCCCGCAGATGTTTGGCTGGGCCGAACAGCTCATCCAAGCCGGCAAGGCCTACGTCGACGACCAGACGGTAGAGCAGATCCGCGCAGGCCGCGGCACCATCACCAGCCCCGGCACCGACTCGCCCTTCCGCAGCCGTACGCCGGCCGAAAACCTGGACCTGTTCCGCCGCATGCGCGCCGGGGAATTTCCCAATGGGGCCAAGGTGCTGCGCGCCAAAATTGACATGGCGCATCCCAACATGCAGATGCGCGATCCGTTGATGTACCGCATCATCCATGCGGTACATCATCGCACCGGCAACCAATGGTGCATCTATCCGATGTACGACTGGGCCCATGGGCTTGAAGACAGCATCGAAGGGGTGACCCACTCGATCTGCACCCTCGAATTCGACACCCACCGGCAGTTGTACGACTGGTTCATGGAGCAGCTTGGCCTGCACCACGCCCAGCAGATCGAGTTCGCCCGCCTCAACCTCGACTTCACGGTGATGTCCAAGCGGAAGCTGCTGGAGTTGGTGCAGGACAAACTCGTCAGCGGCTGGGACGACCCGCGCATGCCCACCCTGGCCGGCCTGCGCCGCCGCGGCGTGCCGCCTGAGGCCCTGCGGAACTTCTGCGCCGCCATCGGCGTGTCGAAGCGCGACGGCGTCACCAATTGGTCGCTGTTTGAATACCACATGCGCCAGGAGCTGAACCGCACCAGCCCCCGGGTCATGGCCGTGGTCGAACCGCTCACGGTGATCATCGACGGCGTGCCCGAAGGCACCACCTGGTGCGAGGGCCTGCTCAATCCCGAGGACCCCAGCGCCGGCAGCGTGCGCGTGCCGCTGACCCGTGAGATCTTCATCGAACGCGATGATTTCATGGAGAACCCGCCCAAAGACTTCTATCGCCTCGGCGTCGGCCGCACCGTGCGCCTGCGCTACGCCGGCTTCATCACCTGCACCAGCGTCGACAAGGACGCGGCCGGTGTGGTCACCGCGCTGCATGCCAGCTTCCAGCCGATGGACGCCGCCGTGAAGGTGAAGGCCACCATCCACTGGATCGCCGCCGGTCACTGCGTCGAGGCCGAGGTCCGCATCTACGACCATCTCTTCGCGCACGAGAATCCCGCCGACGTCCCCGAGGGCCAGGATTGGAAGGTCAACCTCAACCGCCAAAGCCTGGTGGTGAAGACCGCCTGCAAGATCCCGCCGGACCTGGCCAAGGCCGCCGTACTCTCTCGCTGGCAGTTCGAGCGCCTGGGCTATTTCTGCGTCGACCCCGACAGCACCGCCACCAAACCGGTATATAACCGCACGGCGACGCTGAAGGATCCTTGGGGTAAGAAGAAGTCTTGAGTTTCGAGTGACTTTTACTCGAAACTAGACCTTGGCATAAGATGAGGTTTCGAGTCCCGAGTTTCGAGTGACTTCTCCTCGAAACTCGAAACTCATAACTCAAGCATTATAAGTCGACGACGACGTCGTGCCGCCGCGGCCGGTCCAGTTGGTGTGGAAGAACTGTCCACGGGGCTTGTCGGTGCGCTCGTAGGTGTGGGCGCCGAAGTAGTCGCGCTGGGCCTGGAGCAGGTTGGCGGGCAGGCGGGCGCAGCGGTAGCCGTCGTAGAAGGCCAGGGCGGTGCTGAAGGCCGGGGTGGGGATGCCGACCAGGGCGGCCTGGGCGATGGTGGCGCGCCAGCCGTCCTGGCTCTTGGTGATGGCCTTCTTGAAGAAGGGGTCGAGCAGCAGATTGGCGAGCTGGGGATCTTTGACGTAGGCGTCCTTGATCTTGCTCAGGAAGCGACTGCGGATGATGCAGCCGCCGCGCCACATCAAGGCGATCTGGCCGTAGTCGAGCTCCCACTTGTGCTCCTTGGCGGCCTCGCGTAGCAGCATGAAGCCCTGGGAGTAGCTGACGATCTTCGAGGCATACAGGGCCTGACGGATCTGCTCGATGGCCTTCTTCTTCGCGCCTTTCCACTTGGCTTTGGTGGGCTTGGGCAAGACCTTGCTGGCCTTGACGCGCTCCTCTTTCAGGGCGGACAGACAGCGGGCAAAGGTGGCTTCAGCGATCAGGGTCACCGGTACGCCAAGGTCGAGGCTGCTGACGGTCGTCCACTTGCCCGTGCCCTTCTGACCGGCAGCGTCGAGGATCTTTTCGACCAGGGGCTTCTTGCCTTCCTTGAAGGCGAGGATGTCGCGAGTGATCTCGATGAGGTAGCTGTCCAGCTCGCCGGTGTTCCACTCGGCGAAGACCTCTTGGAGTTCGTCGCTGTCCAGGCCGAGGCCGTCGCGCAGCAGGTGGTAGGCCTCGCAGATCAGCTGCATGTCGCCGTACTCGATGCCGTTGTGCACCATCTTCACGTAGTGGCCCGCGCCGTCGGCGCCGACCCAGTCGCAGCACGGGACGCCACCATCGACCTTGGCGGCCACGGACTGGAAGATCGGCTTGATCGCAGGCCAGGCGGCCTTGCTGCCACCAGGCATCAGGGACGGACCGCGACGGGCACCCTCTTCACCGCCCGACACGCCGCTGCCGACGAAGAGCAGGCCTTTGGCCTCCAGCTCTTTGGCCCGGCGGATGGTGTCGGGGTAGTGGCTGTTGCCGCCGTCGATGATGATGTCGCCGGGTTCGAGGTGGGGCAGCAGTTGGGCGATGAAGTCGTCGATCGCCGGACCAGCCTTGACCAGCATCATGATCCGGCGCGGACGCTTGAGCAGCTTGACCAGCTCGGGGATGGAGTGGGCGCCGATGACGCTGAAGCCCTTGGCCTCGTTGGCCAGGAACTCGTCCACCTTGCTGACCGTGCGGTTGTAGACCGCGACGGTGAAGCCGTGGTCGGCCATATTGAGGATGAGATTCTGTCCCATCACGGCGAGACCGATGAGGGCGATGTCGGCTTGGCTCATAAAACTCTTTTGTCCTGAATGGTGTGAGATGGGTTGGATCAGATCGTGGTGGCCAGGAATCCGCCGTCTACGCACAGATCGGTACCCGTGACGAAGGAGGCGGCCTGCCGGCTGGCCAGAAAGACACACGCGCCGACCAGTTCCTCGTCGCGGCCGAAGCGGCCCATGGGGGTGTGCCCCAGGATCTGCTGGGCCCGAGCAGTGGGCGAGCCGTCTTCATTGAAGAGCAGCTTGCGGTTCTGTTCAGCGGGGAAGAAGCCGGGCGTGATGGTGTTGACGCGCACCCCGGTGCGGGCCCATTCCCGGGCCAAAAAGCGGCTGAGGGACAGGACGGCCGCCTTGGCCGCGCTATAGGCCATGACGCGCGACAGCGGTACGTGGGCGCTGACCGAGGCGATATTGATGATCGAGCCAAGGCCGCGTCGGACCATGGCGGGTCCGAATTCTTGACAGGGCAGCAAGCAGCCACCAACCAGATTCAGGTCGAAATTGGCCCGCCAGTCGGCCAAGGCGATGTCCTCGACCTTGCGCTCGCCCACCACGGTGACCTTGGGATCGTTGCCGCCCGCAGCATTGACCAGCACGGTTGGCGCCCCCAGCTGGGCCTCGATCTGGCGGTGCGCCGTCACCAGGCTCGCCTGGTCGGCCGCGTCGCAGGCGATGAACACTGCTCTACCACCGACGGCCGTGATGGCAGCCACCCGCGCCGCACCCCGCTCGGCGTTGCGACCTAGAACGGCCACCGCGGCCCCGGCAGCCGCCAACCCTTGGGCCAGACCGCCGCCCAGCACGCCGGTGCCGCCGATGACCACGGCGATGTCAGCAGAGAGCTCGAACAGTTTCATGGCGGCGCAGTGGATGGCCACAAATGGCGATGGCAAGCCATTCAGCGCAAGCACTTTCCTTAGCGTGCGAAGGTGTCTTGCGGCGCGGTCAGAGCCGGCCTAGCCTGCCCGGCGTGTCCACCGCTGCAGAGTACCAGTCCGCCGTGCGCGTGGCCATCACGGCTGCGGCCGTGGCCCTTTCGACCAGCAAACGCCTGCTGGTGCTGGCGGGGGCAGGCTTGAGCGCAGATGCCGGAGTGCCGACGTTTCGCGGTGAAGGGGGGCTGTGGCGCACCCACGACGTCGAGCGCCTGGCCACGCCGGGGGGGTTTGCTGCCGATCCCGAGGTGGTGTGGGACTGGTACCGGGAGCGCCGCTTGCACGTCGCCAGCTGTAGTCCGCACCCGGGCCAGCGGGCCATCGCCCTGCTCAGCGCGCATCTGCCGGCGCCCGCCCAGGTGCTGGTGGCCACCACTAATGAGGACGACCTGCTGGAGCGTGCCGGTGTTAACCAAGTCGTGCATCTGCACGGTTCGCTGTTCGATACCATGTGCGCTGCCAACTGCGGCTGGCGGGCCAAGGATGACCAGGACAACCTGCTGAGCTTGCGGCCCTGCCCGGCCTGTGGCGCACGGGTCAGGCCGGGGTCGGTGTGGTTTGGCGAGGCCCTGCCCAGCGGGCCGCTGGAGGCCGTGGCCCGCTTCGAGCCGGATGCTTGCCTGCTGGTCGGTTCGTCCCTGTTGGTGCAGCCGGTCTCAGGCATCCCCAACGACTTGGCGGCGGCGGGGCGCCCGGTGGTCGAGCTGAATCCGGAGGAAACCGGCTTCAGCCAAGTGGCCGCGGCCAGCCTGCGCGGCGCCGCCAAGGATCTGCTGCCGCCGCTGGTCGACTTACTGACCTCGCGCACCATGCAGGACCAGCGGCGGCGGGTGACGTGACTGAGCCAAGATCGGCGGAAGGCAGTTGGCGCTTGGCGGTCGACAGCCTTCTCGATGCGACGGTCTTACCGCCGACAGGCGCAACGCTGGTGGTCGGGGTCAGCGGCGGGGCAGATAGCTGTGCGCTGTGGGATCTGCTGGTGTTGGCCGGTCGCTGGCCGCTGGTGGTCTGGCACCTGGATCACGGACTGCGGCCCGAATCGACGGCAGATGCCGAGTTCGTCCGCCAACGCGGGTTCGACTATGGGCAAGCCGGTGGCGTGGTACTGACGGAAGGCATTGATCTCCGGAACCAGGCGCGCGCCTGGCGCTGTGGACTGGAGGCTGCCGGTCGGCGGCATCGTCATGCCCGTCTGGCCGAGGTCGCCCGGCAGCATCACGCTACCGCCGTGGCCACCGCCCATCATCAGGACGACCAGGCCGAGACCGTGCTCATGAACTTGCTGCGCGGCGCCGGCGATGCCGGTTTAGCCGGCATTCCCCCGCGGCGGCGCCTGGCGGCCGGCATTGACCTGGTGCGTCCACTGCTGAACACGGCCCGGGCGGGGCTGCGTGCCCACTTGCAGGCTCGGGGCCTGGACTGGCGCGAAGACGCCAGCAATGCCGATCCCCGTTTTACCCGCAATCGCCTGCGTAACGCCGTCCTGCCCGTGCTCGAAGAGGGGCTCCCCGGAGTCTCGGCCGAACTGGCCGCCGCCGCCTTGGCCGCGCAGCAGCGCCTCACCATCGCCCGGGCGCAAGCGGCCAAGCTATGGGATGGCAAGGCCGCGCGCTTGCCGCTGATTACGCTGCTGACCACCCCAAAGGGTATCCGCGCCGAACTGTGGCTGCGCCTGCTGCGCGCCCAGGGCTGTCCCCTACGCCGCAGCCACGTGCAGCGACTTGACGCCCTGATCACTGCCGCCCCCGACACGCGGCTGCATGTTGGCGGCACGACCTTCGTGCGCGAGACCACCACCCTGGCCTGGTTCACCGCCGCCAGCGCGCCGCCCGCTGAGGTGGACATTTTATTCCCCGGTGTGGCCTGGCTGCCGGGGGGGATTTTGAGCCTGACCGAGGTTCCGGTCCCGGGCGACCCACGCGTTGAATCCGGCGTGGTCCTCGATGGCGCAGCGGTGCGTCCGCCGCTGGTCTGGCGGCAGATCCGGCTGGGCGAACGCTGGACCCCGTTGGGCAGCCCGGGCAGCCAGCCCCTGGCCGATACCCTGGCTGCCCGCCGGGTGCCGGCTTGGCAACGGCCCAGCATCATGGTGCTGGCTGATGCCGCTGGACCGTTGTGGATCCCTGCGGTGGGCCTGATCGCTGAGCGAGCCAAGATCAGTCCGGAGACCCAGACGGCCCTGGCAGTGACCCTGTTGGCCAACGAGGAGCAGAGCACTGGGTGAGCGCCTGATGGACAGGATGCTGGGCGCACCACACTGCCCGCCCATGTCCACCGTCACTGCCGTCATCCTCGCCGCCGGAAAAGGGACCCGCATGGGGTCCGATTTGGCCAAGGTCCTCCATCCTCTGGCCGGACGGCCGCTGGTCAGTCACGTGCTGGCCACCTGCGCCGAACTGGGCGTCATGCAGACCGTCGTGGTGGTTGGTTGGCAGCGCGAGGACGTCGCGGCCGTGGTACATGGCCTGGGTGCCGAAACGGTGCTCCAGGACCAGCAGCTGGGGACCGGACACGCCGTGCTATGCACCGCTGCGGCGGTGCGCGGCGAGCTGGTGCTGGTGCTGTGTGGCGACTGCCCGATGACGCCAGCAACCCTGCTGCGCGCGCTTATCGCCAAGCATCTGGAACGGGGCGCAGCCTGCACCGGGGTGGCCGCACGGATGGCCGATCCCACCGGGTATGGCCGCATGATCACCGGCGCGGACGGCCGGCTGATCCGCATCGTCGAACACAAGGATGCCACTGCCGACGAACGGCGCATCGAGCTGGTCAACAGCGGCATCTACGTCTTCGACCGCGCGCACCTCTTCCGCTGTCTTGAGCAGATCCGTCCCGCCAATGCGCAGGGGGAATACTATCTGACGGACGTGGTCGGCATGCTGGCCAGCGAAGGCCGGCCGGTGGAACTGGTGATCACCGACGACGTGGCCTGTGTGTTCGGGGTCAACACTCCTGCTGACCTGGCCAACGCCGAGAACATGTATCGAGACCGGCAACGTCGCAGCGCGGCCGGTTGATACCGGCCGAAGGGCTTTCCGCCTGGCCTCAAGGCTCAATTCTGTCGACGAAAAGCCCGTTGCGGCACGCTTCGATCAGAACGCACGGTGATCTGAGCGAATTCCAGCGGCCGTTGTTCGTGATCGCGCAGCGTCCGCTCGACTTGCAACGCCGGATCCCCGGGGCGCAGTCCCAACACCTGGGCGACCGGCCCATCGGCGAGCACAGCGCGCATGCGTTCTTCGCCGTGGCTGACCGGTACCCCCACCGCCGTGAAGAGCTCATCCAGCGGGCGTGACCAGTCTTCGGTACCGGTGAAGGGCACCCGTGGATGCACCCAACTGCGGATCACCAGGGCCGGGCCTCGCGTGTCGCCACGGACTCGCGTCAGGCCCAAGAGGCGCTGCCCGACGGGCAGCCCCAAGGCGCCCGCGATGGGCGCGGTGGCGGCCTCCCAGGAGGCTGCATGGCTCCATGGCTGCAGCGTGCCGTCATCGGCTTCGACCTGACGGCGGAACGCGACGCCATCCAGGGGGGCGACGATCGGCACTTGCCGGGCAACCCGAGTGCCCTGCCCCCGCCGGCGCTCCACCAAGCCCTCGGTGACCAGCTTCAGGATGCCGGCCCGGATCGTATTGCGGCTGACGCCAGAGCGCTCTGCCAGGGTGACCTCATCGGGCAGGAAGCCCCCGTCCCGGTACGGCACTTCTTGGATCAAGCGTCTGAGGTACTGCTCAATCTGAACGTGGAGGGGGAGTGGATTGGTGGGGTCGGCACGCCAGTTCATATTCTAATGATGGAATGTCCAAACATTTGCACAAGCCCTATGACCGCTCCTCCTCGGGACAAAATCATCGATGCAGGTCATGGCCGGTACGGTCTTACGCGAAGCAGTTGCAACACTCGATGGGCCAGGGACAAGACCAAACACCGTGCCGGACCTGAGCGTAAGGAACATGCCAGGCTGAAGGTTGCGGCCAGAAGTGTCGATGTTATGCTTCCCGCCCTATGCCTGAGGTTACATTCTGGTGCGGCAACTGTGGCCATCGTCAAGATGTCCCCGATCGTCTCATCGGTCGCAAGGTGCGCTGTCCAAAATGTGACACGAAGCAGGTTCTGCGTGCCCCCGATGGAACCGGCAGCGCCGGCACCACCACTATCATGCGCACGCGCACCGCGACCATCGTGCGCCCCTCGCACCGGACGCCCGCGCCGGCGGTTCCAGCGGAGACGGATGACCAGTCCTTTGAAGATTTGGAACTGGAACCGATCCTTAAACCAAGCAGGCCCCTCGCCGGCACCCTTGGCCCCAACACCCTTGGCGCCAGCGCGCCGCTGGATGGCCATCTCAGTCACACCAGTGATGGCAACAGCCTTGGTACGATCCGCCCGGCGACGTCACTTTACACACGAAAGGTCGCGGTTTCTGCAGGCTATGACCTGTCGCGAGAAATCGGCCGAGGCGGCATGGGTGTGGTCTGGAGCGCCACCCAATGCGCGTTGGCCCGCACGGTGGCGGTCAAGACCCTGATCACCGGCCAGGAAACTCACAACGCGGCGGCACGGTTCCGCGCCGAAGCCATGGTGATGGCCCAGATCGAGCATCCTAATGTGATGCCGGTGCACGACCTGATCACCAGCCCAAAGGGCGAACTTCAGCTGGTGATGAAGAAGATCGATGGCCAGGCGTGGCGCGACCTCCTCTATCCCTCGGACGAGCAACAAGCCAAGCAAGCCCTGACCATGGGCCTGAACGAGCATCTCGAAGTCCTGCTGAAGGTCTGCGACGCCATCTCTTTCGCCCATGCCCGCAGCATCCTTCATCTCGATCTCAAGCCGGCCAATGTCATGGTTGGACAGTTCGGCGAAGTGCTGGTCCTGGATTGGGGCTGTGCCGTGGCCCTGCGCGACCTGGGCGCCGAAATCCCCCAAGCTGCGGGCTACAAGGGCATGGCCGGCACGCCGGCCTACATGTCACCAGAGATGGCCAACCAGTCCGGTGACATCGGCCCCTGGTCGGATATCTATTGTCTTGCGGCCATCTTGTATGAATTGGCGACCGGCCTGCCGCCGCACAAGGCGGATTCAGTCCAAGCCAGCCTCAGCATGGCTGCTGCGAATGAGCTCCGTCAGCCACCGCCTTCCCGCAATGGCAAGCCGATCCCCAAAGACCTGGTCGACATTGCGTTGCAGGGCCTAGCCACCGACCGCACGCAACGTCCACCAACGGTCGAGGAATTCGCCAAGCTGATCCGCAGCCAGCGCCATCACGCCGAGGCCCTGACTGTCCTGGAGTCGGCCAAACGGCACCTGCATGCGGCCGCTAAAGGTGGCGAAGAGGCAGACGACCACTACCGCATGGCCCTCGCCGCTGGCGAGCAGGCGGCCAACCTGTGGCCGGGCTTCCGTGCCGCCCAGGAACTGCTGGCCCAGGTATTGTACAAATATGCTGAGTTCGCCTTGGGGAGCGGCGCCCACGGCGTCGCCCAGGCCAAAGCCCGATCCGCCGAGGAAGCCGCCACCAAACTTGGTCTTGAGCCCCTGGCTCGGGCCGCCCGCGAACTGTTCAATGAAGCCCGCCAGGAAGAAAGCGCAGCCCGCTCGCGCAATCGCATGATGCGCCTGCTGGCCATCGGTGGTGGTTCGGCGGCGATCGTCGGCGTGGTCGTCCTGATTGTCTTGATGACCCGC
>Ga0105048_10016209_pt1 | contig 11530 bp, 9 predicted proteins | sample MAT05_FD_78382 | JGI IMG/M metagenome (GOLD analysis project Ga0105048, IMG submission 78382) | Freshwater microbial communities from Lake Fryxell liftoff mats and glacier meltwater in Antarctica - MAT-05 | ecosystem: Environmental > Aquatic > Freshwater > Ice > Liftoff microbial mat | place...
AAACCTCTATTATTTTGGAGGTTAAAAATAGAAGAAGGGTAGCTGTGAAGTATAAAGGCCAAAAAAGCACAAGCTATTAATTTAGTGCACAAGAAACGGTGGTTTGAGGTATAAATAAAATTTTGGATTGAAAATTTTATCCCAGCTTTTATCTTAGACGTTCTGATTTTCCAATTGTCAAAATAAGTGTCATGTGATACGATTTTTAATGGATGGGCAGTGCTTATCAGACTTGATCTTCCTATTAGGCAAAGGTAAAAATGGAAGGTTTTAGGATGCTTTTGCCCCATATAGATGTGGGAATTTTGTAATACCTTTATTCTTTATTTTAGCACTTAATGGATAGAGTAATTAGATTAGTTTAAGAGCATACATTATGGGTCATATTCGTGTAGTAATATTTGAGGACAATCGGGATTTCGTGGATAGTATGAGTGAACTTATTTTTTCTGCCGAAGGGATTGAATTGGTTGGTGTATTTCATAACTGTAAGAACGTGGTAAAGAATGTTCAACATCTCCAACCCGATGTAGTTTTAATGGATATTGATATGCCTATTGAAAATGGTTTGCAGGGCTTGCGAAAACTTCGACAAGAAGGGAATGAGGTTATTGTTTTAATGTTAACGGTTTTTGATGATAACGATCGGGTTTTTCAATCTATTTGTTTTGGTGCCAGCGGTTATATTTTGAAAAACACTTCTCCTGAAAAGATAGTTTCTGCCATTTATGAAGCACATTCAGGGGGTGCACCTATGACTCCTTCCGTTGCCAAACAAGTGTTAAAATTGTTCTCTCAGCCCTTTCAGAACTCCGTTGAAATGCAATCGCTCACGCCTCGCGAGCACGACGTGCTTTCACTTATAGTGCGCGGGTATAGCTATAAAATGGCTGCAGGTGAAATGGAAATTGGGATAGAAACATTACGTTATCATATTAAAAACATATACTCTAAACTGCATGTTAATTCAAAAAGCGAGGCGGTCGCTAAAGCTATACAGAATAAGATTGTTTAGTATTTATTTCAGTTTTTTATAAAGAAATTGTCCTTCATAGCCTATTAAATAGTTACAAAGCAAAAGTCACATTCCAAAAATTTATAGTATGAAGAAATGTATATGCATGTTACTAATCGTTTTTTTTATTCAACACCCTTTGAATGCACAAAACCAACATTTGATTGACTCTGTATTGGTTGGTTTAAAAGCCTTTAAGCAGGATACAACCAAAGTGAAGAAACTAAATGTGTTGGCTTTGGATTACCAAGGTAAAGACCCTAGTATCGCAATTTATTTTGGTAATGAAGCACTGAAGCTCAGCAAAAAATTAAATTACAAGGTAGGCGTAGTTGAGTCTTTTTTGCAGTTGACTACTGGTAAAATTAATATTGGAAATTACGACGAGGCTTTAAAGGATTGTAATGACGCCTTGAGAATATTAGAGCAATTACTTGATTCAGAAAATCCTTCATTAAAGCGTTCACTTTTAATGCAGAAAGCTATGGTATTGCATACTATTGGTACTGTCTATTGGCATCAAAGCAATTATTCTGAAGCTTTAATTAATCATAACGCATCATTAAAAATAAGAGAGGAAATAGAGGACAAGCAGGGTGTCGCAGTAGCTTTACACAATATCGGAATTATTTATGCTGATCTTTATAATTACCCCGAAGCATTAAAAAATTATTTTGCCGCTTTGAAAATTCGAGAAGAAATAGGAGATAAGGGTAATACTGCAGCTTCCTACGTTAATATTGGAATTATTTATGCTGAACGAGGTGATTATCCAGAAGCGATCAAGAATTTTTCCTCAGCGTTAAAAATTTTCCAAGAGTTCGGAGATAAAGTAAATACTTCTTATACGTTGAATAACATTGGAGCACTTTATCTTGATCAAGGGAATCAAGAGGAGGCCTTAAAAAATTGCATTTTAGCATTGAAGCTACAAAAGGAACTCGGGAATAAGCGAGGTGTCGGATCGACTTCGGAGAACATGGGTATCATTTATTCGATGCAAGGTAATTTTGCTGAAGCTAAAAAAAATTTGTTTGCCTCATTAAAAATAAAAGAAGAGCTAGGTGATAAATCAGGGCTTGTAATGACTTATAATAACATCGGCAATTTTTTTTTATTGGAGAAAGATGCAAAAGAGGCGAGTCATTATTTGAATAAGGGTTTAACATTATCTAACGAAATTAATGATCTTGAAGGTAAGAGTTTGAGTTATCAAAGTTTGTCCGAATTAGACAGCTTACAGGGAAACTATAAGCAAGCTTTAGAGCATTATAAATTATATATTACGTATCGCGATAGTTTGGACAATGAAGAGAATACAAGAAAATTAGTTCAGCAGCAATTGCGATTTGATTTTAGTAAGAAGGAAGTAGCTGCGAAGATTGAACAGGAAAAAAAGGATGTACTCGTTCAGCAACAAATTCAAAAGCAAAAAGTAATTCGAAATTCTTTTATTGCCGGCTCAATATTATTACTTCTACTTCTTTTTTTAATCATCAATCGTAACAAATTAAAGCGCACGGTTGAAATGGAACGAATGCGGAGTAGGTTGAGTCGCGATTTACATGATGATATTGGAAGTACACTGAGTAGCATTAATATCTTGAGCCATACTGCACAAAATAATCACAATCATATATTGGATGAGAGAACGAGATCTGCATTAGAAAAAATAAGCGAACGTTGCCAACGATTGTTGGATAATATGGGGGATATAATTTGGAACATTAATCCGGGTAATGATACTTTGGAAGAAGTAATGAGTCGCATGCGAGAGTATACTACTACCGTTCTTGAAGCAAAGAATATTGATTATACTTTTAACTTTCCAACTGAAATTGTAGATTGCAAACTTTCAATGGATGTAAAAAATAATATGTATTTGATATTTAAAGAAGCGATTAATAATCTATCAAAGTATTCAAGTTGCACAAAAGTTATTCTTTCATTGATTTTTGATGAAAAAAATATTCACTTAAAAATCGAAGACAATGGTATAGGGTTTAATGAAGATGAAATTAAACACCGAGGCGGCTTACGCAATATGCAACACCGTGCGGAGGAGATTAAAGGGGAAATTAAAATTAGATCTTCACTAAATAACGGGACGAAAATTGAATTGAGAATGCCACGCTATTGTTAATAATAATTAAATAATGTTTATTTATAAAAATAATTGTTTGAGATTGAATCCTATTATTTTCCTAATCGTTGTAGCCTTTTTGTTTTCATTTATAGGTTTAATTTTATCGATGGTCTTACCTCAATCTGGCATTGCAGATACGCTAATGATTTTTTCTTTGTACATCGTAGGCGCTTCCGGAATTGTGGCCGTAATCTTTACAAAAAAGCTAACAAATAGTAAGCAATGGAATTATGTAGTATTCGGTGGAGCACTGGTGTTCATTAGTTTTGGTGTGAAATATTTGGGTTATCATTTCGCCGATGAAGTGCTAAAAGTAACGGGCAGCACCATCGTAATTGCTATGTTAGGCCATTTTGTTTATTTGCATCGATTAGATTATCGAAATAGCAAATGGATGTGGTTATTACCATTGATTTTATTAGGATGCCTTTTTAAATATATGCACTGGACAGGAGCCAATGTATTAATTTTCGCTAGCTTACTATTAATATTAATAAATGCGCTCCTACAACTATTAAGGTTTAAAAAATACTCGAGAACTCAATTACTTCTTTTTGCCATACAGGTTGCAATGTCAGTTTGTATTGCAGTGTTCTATTTTCGCTATTTTGATCTTGATTCAATTATCATCGGTTATTTTTTTACATGGATGGCACTTTTGAATGTGTATCTTCAACATGAAAACATAGTTCCAGGAAGTAATTCGTCCGAGTGAAGGGTTCTTTTTATAATCAGGTTTTTGCTTTATAACTTCATTTTTTAATTCCCCCCTTTTTATGTGGGTGCATGCAAAACGGCTAGAGGCTAACATTGTAGTATAATTTACCTAATAAAAACAGTAAATACTATTATTATAACATCAAAAAAACTAGCTATGAAATTAAAAGCACTCTTCACTTCAGTTTTAGTCATTGCAGGACTCCTCAATGCAAACAAATTATTAGCACAAAGTTGGAATGTATCAGGAAACGCAGGAACAAATTCAACCAATGAGTTTCTAGGAACCACGGACGCAAAAGACCTAAAGATTCGAACCAATAATGCGGTGCGAATGACCATTCGTAGTACTGGAAAAGTTGGTATAGGTACTTCAGCTCCTTCAGCTTGGTTGCAGGTTCAGAAAAGTGCGCTTACAGATGTACTTATTAAATCGACTGGGGAAGGTGCTCAGCTATCTATTGACCGTGCAGCGAATGGTTTTGAAGCGGTAACAAAGTACATGCAAACGGGAGTACCTCAATGGAAAACCGGTTTAACAGTAAATGGAACAGGTTCTCCTGACTATGTGATCGCAAATGAAATTAATGCTACTCAAGCTTTAACAATTTCAAATAGTAATAATTTTGTAAATCTTCCAGCTGGTTATTTGACATTAGGTACCACTACTGTTGGTACAATTGCGAATAATGGTAGTGATTTGCGTTTAACTTCTCATGCTCCAAGTGGTGGTACACCAGGAAATATATTGTTGAATTACACAACAGGATTATTTAGCAGTGGAAATGTTGCTGTGGGTACAAATGATGCATCATTAGGAAAGTTTGTGGTGCAAGGTGCAGTAGGAAATACAATTGCGCTTTTCAGAAGAACAAGTTCCAGCGCAGGGGTTTCACTTATCGGTGACGCACCAGGCGTATATTTTAATATGTACTATAACGGCGGTCAAAAAGCGATGACATCAGGTTATGGATCTCAGATTTATTTAGATAAAAATACGGGAATTATGGGCTTTGGAGTTACGACAACGTCGGCTGCATCTTCCGGTAATACATTAGTATCTAGTAATGCTTTATTGATTAATTCATTGGGCAATGTTGGTATCAATCAAGTCAACGGTCCGAGTACATTAGATGTTACTTTAAAATCAGGAACTTCTGCAACGGCTAGTTTTTGGGGATCTAATTCAGGTTTTGCTTCTCACTTTTGCTATGGCTCTAATGAAGATACCTATATCCGTGGTGGCAAAACAACTTCAAATATTATCATGGCAGATTTAACAAACAATGTTGGAATTGGAACTGCAAATCCCGCATATAAATTAGACGTTTGTGGTACCATGCGTGCCAAAGAAGTGCGCGTTGCAACCGGTTGGTGTGATTATGTTTTTGCAGATGATTACAAATTGCCAGCTTTGAGTGATGTAGAAGCTTTTATCAAAACCAATAAGCATCTTCCAGAGGTAACACCCGGAGCTATCATTGAAAGTGAAGGATTGGAAATTGGTAAAACATCCGCACAGATGATCAAAAAAATTGAAGAATTGACATTGTACGTAATTGATTTGCAAAAGCAAGTTAATGAATTAAAGAAAAGCAATAGATAGTTTATTGAGAATGAAATTAATTTTGAAAACATTCACTTAAAACTATTAACATGATAAGAATTAAATATGTATTGTTGCTTATTGTATTGATGCAATCAACAGTAAAAAGTCAAACCGTATTTCAGAATTACATTGATGGTCAACTATATTTTAAAATCAAAAGTGAAGTAGCTTTCAACTTTGATAAAACAAGTTCTAACCTAGATATAAATAGTTCGCTACCCTTTGTAATCAGTGTTTTCGAAAAATACGATGTTATTAAAGTGGAGTCTTCATTCTATTTCGCCAGTAGTGAAGACTTACAAAGGACATTCAGGGTTTATTTTGCAAAAAAGAATCTCGTAGCTGACTTTATTGCAGAACTGGAAAGAGTAGCCCAAGTTGAGTATGCTGAAAAAGTTCCCCTCCATCAAACCACATACAGTCCCAATGACATTGGTGCAAATACAACTGCTGGGCAATATGGTTTATATAACATCAGAGCTCACGAAGCCTGGGATTTAATTCGAAACAATAATTCAGTGAATATTGCGATTGTAGACGTCGCGATTGAAACAGGGCACAGTGATTTATCAGGAGTTTTATTATCTTCAAGAGATGTAGCAAATCAAGATAACGATGCGAATCCACCTGGTAATTATGGCGGTTGGGATCATGGAACACATTGTGCAGGGATTGCATGTGCTCAAACCAACAATACAAATGGCATCGCTAGCATTGCTTATGGAAGCAGACTTATAGCAGTAAAAGCTACTCCGGATTCCTGCGTTGCTAGACAATTAATATATTTTGGTTATGAAGGAATAACTTGGGCAGCTGCAAATGGAGCAAATATTATTAGTTGTTCATTTGGTTCAAAGAACAGCTATTCTGTAACAGCTCAAAATGTAATTAATGCTGCTTATAATCAAAATGTAGTAATTGTTGCATCAGCAGGAAACAACAATGATGATACAATGTCTTACCCCGCCGCTTATAACAATGTGCTTTGTGTAGCAAATACAGATATTGATGATGAAAAAAGCTTTAGTTCAAGTTTTGGGAATTGGGTCGATGTTTCTGCTCCGGGAACAACCATTCGCAGTTGCTTACTTGGCAATACGTATGGTCCAAAAACAGGTACATCGATGGCTGCACCCTTGGTTGCAGGGTTGTGCGCACTTATTAAATCAATTAATCCTGCTTACACGAATACCCAAATTGTTAATTGTGTTAAAAACAATACGCAGAATATTGACGCACTCAATCCAGGGTTCGCCGGATTGCTTGGCACTGGCCGCATTGATGCATTCCGTTCGGTTAAGTGTGCATTAACCTGTATTGGCAGTACAAATTATGGGACGGCATCCATGGGGGTTGCAAAACCTGTTTCTTCTGGAACAATTACAAGTGCTAATAATATTATTAATGGCGGGGATGTAACCTTTGATGCAGCCGTTGAAATTATTTTGCAACCTAATTTTATTGCGAATAATGGATGCATTTTTAATGCAAGGATTGATGGATGTTCAAATCCAGCAAGGTTGATGGGAAGCACTAATTTTAATGTAAGTGAGATGGGTATTGATGGAAACTCAATACTTCTTTTCCCAAATCCAGCAAGCGATTTCATCACCATCAGAATTAATAATGAGAATTCAAAAACTATTTTAAAAATTTACAACAGTACCATGCAGTTGATTAAAATTGTCAAAATTGAAAATGGAATTGAACACACAATTTCGACAAGTGATTTGATATCAGGTATCTATTTTATGGAAGCACAAACAGACGAACAATCATATAGAGCGAAGTTTGTGGTTAGCAGGTAACTTAAGTGATTATGTCGACAGCAGTTCTAGTTTAAAGATTTTAATTCATCAATCAAATGAAACAAAAAAGAAAATTTACAACATTTTATTTTATACTGTCGCTGCTTGCAATAATTATTTCAAAGACCAATTTATTACAGGCACAACATGATACTACGAGGTCGCGTCAACATGCTGAAACTATGCGCAAGGCTTATGAGGAAGGCAATCGAATTAAAACGAAACTTCTTGAGGAAGGGAAGTGGACTATGTTGAATACTTCTTCTGTCATTAAGTTTAGACCACCTATTGTAGCACGACCAGGTAATTATGAATATGAGTATTATAAAATTCTTACCGTTCCTACTCATGCCGACCCAACTTTGCCTGTACTTGATTTTGTTTGTAGTCAATATCATACCTTGCAAGGTCAAACGGGTACAACATTTATCTATTTGGAACCAACTGATAAATATGTTAATAATTCAACTGCAAATGTCGTAGCAGCATCAAGTGGCATAATCGTTAATAAACAAGATGGGATTAATGATAACCTTTGTCTTAATTCTAGTGACAGTGGAAACTTTATCGCTTTGGAACACCCCAATGGAATACGATCCTATTATTATCAATTGCATGTTGGGAGTCTTACTCAAAAACCAATTGGAAGTTTTGTAAATGAAGGTGAGGCATTAGGTACGCCTGGGTTGTTTGATGGATCTGGAGTTACGCATGCAGGTATTGGTGCTTTTGTTTTTGAATTAAGAGATCAAAGTAATAATGTAGTGGACCCATTTCATACTGGCAATTACTGCTTTGATGTTGGTATATCATTGTGGCAAGATTCTACCTACATGTATTGGAAAGTAATTGAGGGCAGAATGACGAAATTTCGTGTAAGGAAAAACAGTAACCAAACTGTTGAAGGCTGTGGTTATCTTGCAAATAGTTATTCGCAACATTACAACCCAGGTGATTTAATTCAGGTTCATTATAATGCCAATTGGATGTCGTACAGTGATTCAGTACTTATAAATATTTATAATCCTCTTGGTGTTCCTATTGTAACGCCATTTGGTTGGACTCCTTTGTGGGTTGGATCTTTCACCAATGGAGATAAATCCTTCAGCACAGTATTGCCAACAGGCGGCATTATGATACCCGGTACTTATACAGTCGTCGGCCAATTGTTTACAAATTATGATGGTTATGCATCCGTGAAACAAACGGTAGTAACTTATTTTACTGTAGGGTGTGTATCAACTTATACGCTTTCGTCAACTGTGAATGGAGAATATGGAAGAATTGCTGGCAGTAACATTTTTAGTACACAACAATGCAACATTAATTCACGCGTAAAATATATTGCTGGTAACGAGATTATTCTGCAACCAGGATTTAATGCATTTAACGGAAGTCATGTGATGATTTATACAGAGCCTTGCGTGGTGCCTCCTCGTTTAAGTGATGAAGATGTTACTTCTTTTCTAAAGGAAGAAGATAAAATTTTAGTAGCCCCTAATCCAGCTAACGATTTCATAACTATCTCTATGAAGAATGCCGATTCGAAAACATCTTTAAGATTTTACATATACAATAGTACCATGCAGTTGATAAAAACTTTCAATTTTGAAAGTGGATATGAAAATCAAATTTCAGTAAGTGATTTTGCTAATGGTATTTATTTTATTGATGCACAAGGCGACAAACAATCATATAAATCAAAGTTTGTAGTCAGCAGATAAAAATGATTAATCTTTCAGCGGCAGTTCTCGTTTAAATATTTTAATATGTCAATCAAAATGAAACAGCAAAAAAATATTCCAGCAAATTATTTAAAATTGTTGTTGCTTGCAATAATTTTTTTAAAAGCTAATTCGTTATTTGCACAGGTTGGTACGGCCTGGCATCGGCAACAAGCGGAAATAGCACGCATCGCGAATGAAGAAGCTAATCGAAACAAGGAGCGTCTCTTATTTGAGGGTAAATGGAATATGAAACAATTGCCGGGAATGGTCTATTTAAAAAATCCAATGGAGGAAATGCCTGGGATGCGTGAATACGGTTCTTATCACATTCCATTTTGTGTTGATCAGTTATCGTCTACATCCGACTTCGGAGATTTTCGTTCAACTGCAAATGAAACATACACGCATTCCTACGATCAAAACATGGGAACTTTATTTGAATATGTTCATAGTGGTTATCATTATATGAATTCAAATCTGGCAAGAGTAGTGGCTGCAGCCGATGGGATAATTGTTGCAAAAGGAGATGGTAATTTTGATCAGAATTGTTATTATACTATTGGTTCTGGTAATGGAAATTATCTTATTATTGAACATAGTGATGGTAAACGAAGTGGTTATTATCATTTAAGGAATGGTTTGACTACTCAAAAGGTTATTGGAGATTATATTAATGAGGGCGAGGCTATTGGATTCCCTGGTGGTTTTTTGGGTGCTTATGCTCTAATTCCTGCAAGAGCCAATCTCTATTTTGAATTACGCGATGCAATTAATAATGTAATTGATCCATTTGGACATACAACTCCTGGCGGCGTTTGGACATGGCCTTATGCACCTTGTAGCTGGCGCGATAGCACCTATATGAAGTCAATTGTGGGTAGTTCCCAATTGAAATATCTTAAAACAATGAAGCATGCGCCCAACACTACTGATAATTGTGGCGCAGATAATTTTTATTATACCGATCATTTTAATCCTGGCGATCCATTTTACATTCGGTATGCACTAACCAATTACGATATTTACAATGACTCAGTAGTTATCAATATTTATAACCCTTTGGGAGTGGCAATTTTACCTACTCATATTAGACCAAGAATTTGTACAAATTGTGGATCCTTTGTTCACAAAATTGATGCAATACAATATATTACTTATGTTTTGCCAACAAATCCTGTATTGATGATACCGGGGACTTATACCGTTGTATTGAACATTCCTAACTATGCGGGTGGTTACAAAACTTTTTATCATTATTTTACCGTTGGTTGCCAAGCTAATTATTTTCCAACTGCTAATATTTCTGGAGAGTCGGGCTTAATAGCAGGAAATGATATTGTGAGTATCCAACAATTTTATAGTTCTTCTAGGGTAAAATACGTTGCTGGTAATCAGATCATCTTAAGTCCGGGATTTATTGCCTTTGAAGGGAGTGATGTATTCCTTTATAACGAACCATGCGTTGTGCCTCCTCGATTAAGCGATGAAGATGTTACTTCGCTTGAAATAGAAAAAGATAAAATTTTAATTGCTCCAAATCCTGCCCGTGATTTCATAACGGTAAAAATTCTAGATTGTAATTCAGAAGCAGTTTATAAAATTTACAACAGCACATTACAATTGGTTAAAATATTAAATGTTGAAAATGGATCCGAGCAGATGATATCATTGGCGGAGTTTGAAAATGGTATTTATTTTATCGATGTACAAGTAGACAATCAAATATACAAAGCAAAATTTGTTGTGAATAAATAGTACTTATTCTAAAAGGAAAGATTAAAAAAAACAGAGAAAGTAACACCGCTCTCGCTCTGTTTTTCTCCAGATAGCTATCGGGACTGTTTTGTACCCGGAGCCGGAGATCGTAGCGAAGCCTCGCTACGGCATGCCAGTGAAGGCACAGGTGTTTGATCTCGAAGCTTCGCGACAGCACGCCTGCCTGCCGACAGGAAGGTCTACCACCCCGATAGCTATCGGTGCCGCTACTATAACGAGAATTTGTTCTTTAGCTGATTTATCAATTCTGGAAATTCTTTCAAATTTTGAATATATTTCCTGCTCTTCATTTTTTTGATATGCACCTCAATATTCCTAGCTTGTTGATATAGTAGTTCATCAATGGAAAGAAATAAAATCCAATCATCAGTTTTTTGAGTAAAAGCTGAACTAAAGAATTTGCTGTTGTGTTGATTTAATCTTTCCGAAAGATCTAAACAACTACCGACATAATAACGGTCAATTTTTGAGGAATATAGAATATATACAGATGCCATTTGAAAAATGATTTATGTTAAACTTAGACGAATAGTCTGCTAATTGAAAAAAAAGTACGTGCTTTTCAAGCATGTGAAAAAAGAAAAACAGAGAAAGTAACACCGCTCTCGCACTGTTTCTCCCTCTGTTTTGTACCCGGAGCCGGAGTCGAACCGGCATGCCAGTGAAGGCACAGGTGTTTGAGACCAGCGCGTCTACCAATTCCGCCATCCGGGCAATTTCCCTAACTATGAG
>Ga0105048_10016210_pt1 | contig 11530 bp, 13 predicted proteins | sample MAT05_FD_78382 | JGI IMG/M metagenome (GOLD analysis project Ga0105048, IMG submission 78382) | Freshwater microbial communities from Lake Fryxell liftoff mats and glacier meltwater in Antarctica - MAT-05 | ecosystem: Environmental > Aquatic > Freshwater > Ice > Liftoff microbial mat | place...
ATCGGGCGGCCGCGACACGGACTGGGACTACAGGGGCGCCTGGACCTACCAAGCGGCCTGGTTGGGCCAGTACGCCGCTTTCGCAGTGAATGCCCCGCTGGCCCAGAAATGCGTGGCGAAAGATAGAGCGAACGACATTCTTGGTACGAACTTTGAAACGCGACCAAACATCCGGTTCAGCAGTCCGTGGAAGGGGCTATGTCCATGACCATTTCCAGAGCCGCTTGGATAGCCTTCATGCTTGTGTCCGTCCTGGGCTGTGGGTCGGAAGGCTCGAGCGAGCCCGCGCCACCCAAGCTTCTCGCTGAGTATCACGAGCGAGTGGGTGACATTCATCGTATGGTTTTTGTCGACTTCGATACGGGGAAGGTCAGTGCGCTACGCGGACAAACCTTGAATCACCTTGAGAACGCGTCGGCGACGTGCACCGCGACGGAACAGGCGACGGGCAAGAGACTCCTCGCCGAAGCAATCTGGGAGACGTACGAGCGCGCGGACTCGAGCGCCTGGGGACACGGTGACGCTGACGGCGCTGGAGGAGCAGGTGGCGCTGGGGATGGTGGGACTGGCAGTTGGGAGACCGACGACGACCTGCCGGCCCGACTCGTCGCCGTGAGGCGATCAGTCGATGGTGTCAGCGGCACGAAGATCTTCGCTGGCGACTCGACGGGGCCCGAGTCGGAACTCATCGAGTATCTTCGGCAGCTGTACGAGAAGTATGGCCAGTTTGAATAGCTGGGCACGTGAGAGCCGAATCGGCGGGGTCAGTCGTCCATGAAATCGCGCTTGGTCGCGAGCGTCACCAGGCGCACGCCGGCGGCTTCGATCGCTTCGCGGCCGCCTTCCTGGCGATCGACGAGCGCGATGATTCCGGCCACTTCGCAGCCGGCATCGCGCAACACTTCGAGCGCTTTGAGGCTCGAGCCACCGGTCGTCACGACGTCTTCGAGCAACGCGACGCGGAGATCGGGGCGCAGGGCCTTGTCGCCTTCGATGCGCTTGGCGGAGCCGTGGTCTTTGCGCTCTTTGCGGACGTAGAGCGCCGGTAGCGGAGCGCCGCGCTGAAAGCTGACGAGCGATACCGCCGAAGCGAGCGGACAACCACCCAGCTCGACTCCGCCGACGGCGTCGACTTCGCCAAGCTCAGCCAGGGCGTCGAACATGAGCTCACCGACGAGAGCGTGACCCTCGGCGGTGAGAATCGTTTGCTTGCAGTCGATGAAGAAGTTGCTCTCCCGACCGGAGGCAAGAGTGACTTTCTTCTTCTCGAAGCTGAGCTGGCTGAGGAGTTCGACGAGGCGGGCGCGCTTTTGCGACATGGCGGTTGTTGAAAAATCGCGGAGAGGGCAGGAATGTCAGTTGTCGCGACGGTGACCGTGCGCGCCTTTGACGAAGGTGGGAATGGCGGGCGGACCTTGGGGCGCCGGGCCGCTGGGAGCTGTGCGACCCGGCGCCGGAGTGGCAGCTGCGGCCGGCGCGGGGGTGTGCGCCACAGCAGCAGGTCGCCCGTCTGCTGGTGTTTCGGTACGGGGCGACGCCGAACGTGCTTCGTCACCGCCGCCCCCACGCCGGCGGCGGCGCTTGCGGCGCTGCTGTTCGCCTTCGTCTTTGGTCAACGGATCGGTCGACACCGCCGTCGGAGCTGGACGGAGAGGTTCGACGACTGGCGGTGTGCGCACGTCCGAAGGAACCGGACGGGCTGGAGCAGGTGCGGGGGCGCGGGCCTCGGCAGCGCGCGGCTTGTCGGCGCTCTTGGGCTTTTCGTTCGTCTCGCCGGTGCGCAGGTTACCGCGCACGCGTGCGCCGGCCTCGATTGCCACGCGGGGGGCGACAATGTTGCCTTCGACCTCGCCGCTCGCGCCGATGGTGACGCCGTCTCGAGCGATCAAATCGCCCCGCACCGTGCCCAGAACGGTGACGTGGACGCCTTCGATAGCGCCGAGCACGATGCCCCCCGTCGCCACGGCCACGCGGCCGTCGAGCGTCACGTTGCCCTGTACACGGCCACGGATCTCCAAGTCACCCTGGCCGCTGACGTTGCCCAGCACAATCGCGGTCGAGCCAAGCACCGACGACATGCGCGCGCCGCGCTCGTCGCTCATTGACCCATCTCCATGTCGACCTTGCCGCGGAAGCTGGCGCCGTCGGCGATGGTCAGGCGAGGAGCGCGTACGTTGCCGGTCAGCTTGGCACCTGCCAACAGATCGACTCGCTCGCCGGCCTCGACGTTGCCCGCGACCGAACCCGCCACGCTGACTCGCAGTCCGCTGACGTCTGCACTGATCGAGCTGGTGGGCCCGAGTTCGAGTGCTCCCTGGGTGTCGACCCGACCGAGCACACTGCCGTCGACGCGCACGCTGCCGTCGCTCTTCAGGTTGCCGTCGATGGTGAGGCCCGCACCTATCATGGTGTCTGCCAAGCTGAACTCCAGTTCTTTCCTTCGCTGGGGCCCCGAAATAGGGGCTCGGCCGAGCTGGGCCAGGCTAGCCTGGACCCTTGCTCGTGGGTACCCTTGCGAAGCCCCCGGCCGGGATTATGTTCTTTGCGTTATGGCTAGCGATAAAGTCCTCGTGTTCAACGACCTCAACTTCGAGCAAGAAGTCCTCAAAAGCGACAAACCGGTGCTCGTCGACTTCACGGCGAGCTGGTGTGGCCCGTGCCGCGCTCTGGCCCCCATTATCGATCAGGTCGCGACCGAACTCGACGGCGAGGCCATCGTCGGCAAGCTGGACATCGACGAGGCGCCCCTCACCGCCGGCAAGTATGGCGTGCGTGGCGTGCCCACAGTGATGGTGTTCAAGAATGGCCAGCGCGCCGACCAACACGTCGGTTTGACCACCAAGAACAAGCTCCTCGATCTGGTCCGCTCCTGAGTTTTGGCTCGGCAGGCTGGCTTGTTGGCGAGATCGCGCTCGACTTGGGGCTGGATCGTAGGCACTGCCGGGCTTGTGCTCGGCTGCAGCGCCGCGCACGCACCACGACAGTCTGACCGCACACCGAGCCCGTCTCTCCAGGTGGCCTCCCCAGGGGCAGCTTGGCTCTTCCATCCGCTCTCGGCGGCCGCCATCACGGCAGCGATCACTTTACCGAACGGCGAGACGCTCGAGGTCGATCGCGCAGGTAGCCGCTGGCTGCTCGGCGCCTCGCACCCGCCCGAACCCAGTCCCTTCGGTGCCCCCGAGCCTCTGGTCGCCGCCGGGCTCGACCGCGGGCGCGTGGCCGTCGTGGGCGAGTCGGGCAGCGTTTATCTGGCCGCCGCCGCTCTCGGCCCCTTTGACCAGACGCGCGTTCCGCCGGTGCGTTTTGCGACGACAGCCGCTCGCGATGGACTGCTGATTGGAGTGAGCCCCAATGGCCGCCTCTTTCGGTCCGACGATCGCGGCCAGACTTGGCGCGAAAACCCAGCGCCGGGTTTCTTCGTCGATGCCGCTTTTGGCCCATCGGGACGTGTCTTGGCGCTCAGCGTGCCCGAGCGTTGGTTCGTCTCGGACGAGAACGCTCGGGAGTTCTCGCCCCTCGATGTGCCTCCTTTGGCACCTTCCGAGCTTTGGCAGAGGCCGAGCGGAGAGCTTCTGGCGGCCGGACTGTTCGGAGCGTTCGAGTGGAACGGCAGCCGATTCGTGGCTTGGAAGGGCGCATCGTGGGAGAGCACGCCACGTAAGTTGCCACGCTTCGCCAACGCCGCGAGCGTCCAACGTGGTCAAGCCGCGTTCGACTCGGGCTGGTATTTCGCGCTCGATTCGAAGGTTGCGTCGAGCGCCCCCGATCGCATCGCCAGTGGCCCGTGGGATCACGCGCTCGAGGAGCGTCCCACGAGCGAGTTCGAAGCATGCGGCGTCTACCGTGTCGCGATGGCCGGAACCTTCGTGCACGTCGTCTGCGCCGAGCGCGCCAGCGGCGGGGTCTCACCACGACTCCTGTTGTGGACCAGCGCGGACCAGGGTCAGACTTTTCGGGCGCGCCCCCTTCCGCTCCGCGGACTGGTCGGCGCCATGCGCCTGGCTGCTCACCCGGGCGGCGCCCTCGGCCTCACGCATCTGTGCTCCAGTGATAGCGTTGAGCCGGGCTGCTCGGCGCGCGGTAGCCATCTGCTGCTGGCGAATGCCAAGCGCCTCACGCCGCTGCCTTTCGTGGACTTGGAACAGCCGAGCGCCCTGGTGTTTTCGGGTGATGCACTGCTCGCCCTGGGCCGGCGCAGCAAGGATGCGCACGCCTTGCTGCAAGAGACCGCGCCCCTCGCGCTCGGTCGCGAAAATCCGATCCCCGCGAAACCCGTTCGCATGCTGGACGTCGATCGCCTGGCTCAGCTGCCGGGCGATACAAGTCGCGAAGGTCTAGGGCTGTCGGTGGATGACCAAGGCGTCGTGTCCGTGACCGTACGCGTGCGTTCCCAATGGCACATCGTGCTCTTCGATGGGCGAGGCGAGCTGCTCAGCGTCGCTCGCGCGCCCGTGGGCAGCGACGACGTCGTCGGTGTGGGTGCACGCATCGTGGCGCTCGACAGCAAACAGAGCTTGCTCTGGGAGTCGGAGACGGGCGGCCTCGATTGGCGACGCTCGGCGCTTCCGCGCGCTTCTTGCAGTTTCGACACCAAAGAGTGCAAAGCCGAGCTGAGTTGCAGCGAGCGAGGCTGTCTTGTCGGGGCCGAGCTCAGTCGCGTGGGTTGGGGGACGGCGCCAGTCGACACACCGCTCTTGCCCAGTTCCATCGGCGGTCGCGAACAGGCCGCGCGGTCGCCGGCGCTTGCTGCACGTTGCAGCTTCGAGGGCGCGGACTGGGAGGACATTTCGTCGGCCCACGCCATTCCGAGTGCCTCCGACGCGGCACTGGGCGACGCCGCCTTTGCTCAGGTCGAAAGTCAGCCGGATCTGGGCAGCGTCGGCGCCCTGCATGCGCGATTCGGCAGTGCCGCGCTCGAGCGCCACGAGCTGCTGCCCGCCGTGGGAGATCCCGAGCACTACGCGCTCTCGGTGAGCCAACAGATCGAGGGAAGTGCTGCACTGCGCTACAAATTGCCATCGCGCCGCGCCGCGAAGCCGAGCTACAGCGACGTCGAAGTGGCTTGGGACAACCGCATCGCAGGCGTGCTGGGTCACGGTCATCTGCCCGGCGAACACCGGCCCGAACCCGGAGACCTCGAAAGTCGAGCGGAGCGCACCCAGCGTGCCAACCCCGGACTACTCAGCGTCGCCGGGCGCGGCATCTATCTGAGGCTCCATCGGAGCGAGCACCAAAGCACCTTCTATTTCGAGGACGACAAGGTGCGCACGGTGCAACCCGCCGCTTGGCCCGAGAGCGTTCGCCAGAGCGAGCACGAGTTCTTGCGCGTGGCCGACGAGGACGTACCGGTGCTGTGGCACGAGCAGGGCCGGATCGTCGTTCGCGAGCTACGCGGCGCCGGAACATCGAGCCTCTCGGCCTTCTTGCTGTCGCCGCTCCCACGTCAGTCCGCTGGCGTCGCTCAGTACGAAAGTATCGCTTACACGGGCAAGAACGTCGGCCTGCTTTCGATCATCGCCGACCCCGGCGGCGCTTTCTGGTCGGCTTCGGTGGTGGGACTCGGCGCCACTCGCGCGTTCGAGCTGCCCGTGCGCGTGCCACTGCAGGCCGACTTGCCGCTCGTGCCGCGGCCTTGCAGTGCTTTGCAGCGACAGAGTAGTCCGCGCGTGGTTGCTCCAGCCTTTGTCGGCGAGGCGCGAGAGATCTCGCTCGAAGAACCGGGCGGCGCACTGGTGACTCTGCGCACGCGCCGAGCCGTTCTGCACGGCAGTGTCGCCGAGCCTTGTGCAGCGGCGTTCGAAGCCGAACAGACCGAATCAACCGGCGAACGTGCGGTGCGTTACCGCGCGCTCTGGTTCCCCGGCCAAAGCCTGAGCTGGCTGTTCCGAGAGGAGCGGTTGGTCAGCGGACAGCGCCGCTTGGCGGCGCGCCCGTTGCGCTGTGACAAGTGACGTTTCGAGCGCGAATCGACGAGCGATCACCCAGACGATGGTAAGCAGGTGCCAGGGCCGAAGCCCGCTTTTTTCGCCAGCGTAGACGGGCCGAACCGTCACTTCGTGCACGCGCGCTCCGCGCCTGCCCAGCAAGATCAACAGATCGTTGGGGTAGCCGTAGCGCTCCCACAGCTCGTTCCAGTCGATGTCGAGCGCAGCTTGCCGAGCAAGCGCAGTGTAGCCGCATTGGCTGTCGCCGAGTGCGAGTCCGCTGGCGCGAGCCGTGAGCCAACCGAGTGCGCGTGTGCCCCAGCGTCGATGCATGGGCATGCGAGCGACCTCGCTATGCCGCAAACGATTGCCCTTCACGTAGTCCGCTCGGCCTTCGACGATTGGAGCAATCAGCGCGTCGAGATCTGCCGGATCCATCTGGTCGTCGCCGGCCATGACGACCAGCACGTCGGCGCCTAGCTCGAGCGCGCGCTGGTAGCCGCTGGCGATACTGCGGCCGACCCCTCGGTTTTCCGCGTGCCGTACCAGGTGGACGCGCGAATCGACGACGGCGCGGACGGCGTTCGCCGTCTCGTCGGGGCTGTGATCGTCCACGACGACGACGCCGTCGATGAAGCTTGGCAAGCGGCCGAGCACGCGTGCGATGCGTTCCTCCTCCGCGTAGGCGGGAACGACCACGAACACCGACGCGTGCGCCTTCACGGCGCGGCTTCTAGCCTGACCGCGTCAAGCGAAAAAGCCCGTGCGCTTGGGCCGAGGCTGGGTTTGGTGTTAACCAACGGCGTGTCCGACGAGCTTCGAGCCCCCTTGCGGCGATCTGCGATGATTTTCCGCGTGGTCGTAGCGCTGCTGCTCCTCGGCCTCTGCATCGTGGGTTTCGTTCGTCTGCGTTTTCCGAGCGATCAGACGCCTCAGGGCGCCTACCTGCGCGTGGCCAAGGCAGTCAATCGCGGCGCGCCCGAAGAGTTCTTCGCCTACCTCGAAGATCCGGCGCAGCACGCTTGCTACACGATCGCAGACTACCGGAAGAAATCGTTGGAGCGTGCTCGCGGGGCGTACCCCAAGCCCGAGTTCGACAAGCTCGAAAAGAGCTACGGCGCCGTGGCTCGGGCACCCGATGGCGCCGACGTCTTCGCGCTCTACGCGCGCGACGAAGGTTGGCTGTCGCAGCTTCGGCGCGACCTGTCAGGCGTCGAACGCATAGAAATCGTGGGCGAGCGTGCGACGGTGCAAACGGCCAAAGGTAGCCGCTATGCGCTGCGCCGCCGACCGAACGGCATCTGGGGGCTTACGGCTTTCACGCCCACTCTGCTCGACGAGGCAGCTCGCGCCGCGCGAGATTTTTCCTTGGTCGACAAGGCGGCGTCCGACTACGAGCGCGCTCGGTCGCGCGGCGTGGGCCCCTGAGCTCGTTGCTTCAATCGAGACCGGCGCGCTTGCGCAGGGCAACGTACTCGAGCGCCGGGTCGCCGCTCGTTTCGATCGGTCGTTCTTCTTGGCTCCAGCCGGGTAGCGGACGGCCGAAAGCGTCCTGCGCCCCAGCGAAGCCAGCCGTCACGTCCGAAAGCGAGACGAAGCCGCGGGCATCGAGTTCGGCCGTAGCTCGCGCCGAACGGGCACCCGAACGACAACCGACCAGCAGCGGCCGATTCTTTTCGAACAGCGCCTCCACCACCTGCACGAACTCCGGGTTGGGGCTCATACCGCCAGGCCCCGCCATCATGTAGGGCACGTTACGCGCGCCGGGCACGTGGCCGTCGGCAAACTCCTGTTCGGTGCGGACGTCGAGGAACGGGACGCCTTGCTCGAGCTGAGCTTGGGCTTCTTCGTTGGAAACGCGGGTCATCCCCCGACGGTAAGGTGGCTGCGGCGTCGATCCAAGGGTGATATGAACGCCGCAGACATGGCCGCTCCTCCCGAACTCGTTCGTTTCGTCCCCCTGGGTGGCCTAGGCGAGATCGGCATGAACTGCTTCGCGCTCGAGCAGGACGACGGCATTCTTGTCGTCGACGTGGGGGCCGGCTTTCCCGACGACGACGTGGGGGTCGACGTCCACCATCCTGCGTTCGAATGGTTGATCGACCGACAGTCGCGGATCTCGGGCATCTTCATCACCCACGGTCACGAAGATCACATCGGCGCTTTGCCTTACTTGCTGCGAGCACTCGACGTCGTGCCGCCCATCTACGGCCCGGCACATGCCTGCGCGCTCATGCGTCAGCGTCTCGGCGAGCACCAGATCGAGGACGACAGCCTGGTCGAAGTCGAGATTGGTCAGCGCTACCAGGTGGGCCCCTTCACCGTCGAGCCGGTTCCGGTCGCGCATTCAATCATCGACGCGACCGCCTTGTGTATCGACACTCGAGGGGGGCGCATCTTGCACACCGGCGACTTCGATATCGATCACGCTCAGCCCGCGGGTCATGTCACCGACGGGGCCCGCTTCGCCGAGCTGGGCCAGCAAGGCGTTCGCCTGCTGCTCAGCGACAGCACCAACGTCGACACCGAAAAGCGGGCTGGCTCGGAAGAGGACGTTGCCGTTGCGCTCCGCCGCATCGTGCAGGGCGCAAGCGAGCGCGTAATCATCGGCCTGTTCTCGAGCAATGTGCACCGCCTCAAGGTGCTCGGCGAAATCGCGCAAGAGTCAGGGCGGAAGCTGTGTTTACTGGGCCGCAGCTTGAACCGGCAGCTGGAGGCCGCCGAACGCATCGGGCGGTTGAAATACCCAAGCAACTTGTTGTGCTCGCCCGAGCAATTGGCGGCTCTGCCTCGGCAAGAAGTTCTCATTCTGGCCGGGGGTAGCCAAGGCGAAGCCGCCTCGGCTTTGAGGCGCTTGTCGCTCGAGACCCACCAGAATCTGCGGCTCGAATCGGGCGACGTCGTCGTCTTGTCCTCGCGTGTCATTCCCGGCAACGAGAAGGAGGTGTCGGTGATGATGAACGACCTCTTGCGGCTCGGTGTCGATGTGAAGAGTCGGCTCACCGATCCAGACGTGCACACCAGCGGTCACGCGGCGCGTCAGGAGCAGCGGCAGATGCTCGACTGGATTCGTCCGGAAAGCTTCGTGCCCGTGCACGGCACGCTGCACCACCTGCGCCGCCACGAAGCGCTGGCCCAGAGCCGCGGCGTGAGCGACACGCTAGTCGTCGAGAACGGCACGCCCGTAGTGATCGAGAAGGATCGACCTCTGCGCACGGACACTCCGGTACCGAGTGGCGTTGTGCGCATTGCCTTTGGCGGAGAGGAGTTGGACGCCGCCACCCGCAAGCGCCGCTTCGATCTGGCGCGGGGCGGCGTGGCCGTGGTGGCCCTTGGTCTCGACGCTCGCCATCGCGTGGTTTTTGGGCCGACTTTCAGCACCTACGGCGTGCCCACCGTCGATCGCGACGAGGGTGCCGAACGGGCAGTGGCGCGCGAAGTGCGGGACGTTGTCGAGCGCGAAGCCGGCCGCCGCGGCCTGCCGCTCGAAGAAGCCATCCGTCGCGCCGTGCGTCGCACCATCCTCGACTGGACGGGCGCGCGCCCCGTGGTCGAAGTGCACCTGGAGCGCGTGGATCGATGAGGCGAACGCTTCTCGTGCTCACGCTGTTGTCCGCCTGGGCTTGCGAGCGTACGGCCGAGCCGCCGCTCGTCGAGGCTCAGGTGCTCGCGGCCACCGCACCCGTGACCGCGCCAGCGCGCGCGACCGTCCCCTCGCCCAAGCAGCGGTCGCGCGACTACGTCTTGCCGGCTGCGCCGCGCGTCGTGGCGATCGGCGATCTGCACGGCGACATTGCGGCTACCCGTCAGGTGCTCGAACTCGCCGGCGCGCTCGACGCATCGGGCCATTGGGCAGGTGGCAAGCTGGTGGTCGTGCAAACGGGCGACCAATTCGACCGCGGCGATGGCGAACGCGAGATCTTGGACCTGCTGGAGCAGCTCACGATCGAAGCCAAGAAGGCTGGCGGCGCGCTCCACGTGCTGAACGGCAATCACGAGATCATGAATGCGCAGGGCGACTTTCGTTACGTGATGCCGGAGGCCATGCACGCCTTCGACGACGTCAAGCCGCAGGCTCCCGGCTATTCGCGTTTTCCGAGCCATCAGCGCGGCCGCGCGGCCGCATTTTTGCCCGGAGGTGGCATCGCTCTGCGTTTGGCGCCGCGTCCCATCGTCCTGCAGGTGGGCGACACCGTGTTCGCGCACGCTGGAGTCCGAGCGCCCCACGTCGACTTTGGCATCGACCGCTTGAACAGCGAGTCTACTGCGTGGCTGCGCGGCGAACTCGAACAAGAGCCGCGCCTACTTGGCGACATGGAGGGCCCCACCTGGACGCGCATCTACGGCTCGCCCGAGCTCGACGCAGGCGCCTGCCAGGTGCTCGACGCAGCGCTGACGCGCCTCGGCGCAAAGCGCATGGTCGTCGGCCACAGCGTGCAACCTGGCGGGGTAGCGGCGGGCTGCGGCGGCAAGGTCCAACGCATCGATGTGGGCCTGTCGAGCCACTACGGCACGGGGCCGCTGCAAGCGCTCGAGATCGTCGGCGAGGCGGTCAAAGTGCTGTCACAGGCGCGTAAGTGATCGATGATAGCGGCGCACTGAGTTAGCGTGGCCACCCGAGCGCTCGCGCGGACCTGAAAAGCACGTGCTCGGAGAAATCAGCCGAGCGCCGAGCAGGTGTAAGTGAACTCGTCTTCGCTGAAGCAGGTGAGCCCGTCGCAGCAGGGGTTGTCGGAGTCGCAGCTGTCGCCGATTTCGATGCAGGCGTAAACGGGCCAGTAACCGAGCGTCCGCATCTTCCTTGGAGTTGTCATAGGGACGAGCGCGATCCGAGCAAGCTGCGAGGCGTTCGAAGTTGACCATCGACCGTAGAGCTCGATCAGTGAAAGGCGCCTGCGCTCTGGCACATCGGCAAACGCAGCCCGCATCAGACCTGCCAACTCCTCGTCGGTGGGCCCGTAGTCGGGATCGGCCAGTCGCGTTCGCACGGGTTCAGTCTACCAGACGCCATCGCGGACCCAACGGTGTATGCTGGAGTCCGTGGAGCCCGTCATCGGCCTTTCGCTCCGTCTTTCGGGCCTTCAGGCCTGCGCTTGGTTTGCGCTGGTGAACGCAGCTGTCGTCGCATTGGGGCTAGCGGGAAGGAGCTTGCTGCTCCCGATCCCGGCGCGCCGCGTGGGCCTCGTGGCCGGCAATCCAGTCTTCGAAGCGGGCGGGACCGTTGACGTGCGCGAGCTGCCGCGAAGTTGAAGGCTCGTTGGGGGATCGCGCGTGCAGGCGGGCCGGGGCCCAGGGACGTGCTGCGCGGGAGTCGATGATGGACCGGCGCCGGCGCGGCAAGTGGGACGTCTCGAGGCTCGGCTGCGTCTTCGAGAACGATGGACCCGCGCCGGCGCGGGAAGAGGGAAATACCACCCCGTCAAGCAAGATCGCACGCGATGGCCCCGCGCCGGAGCGGGTAGAGGACACCTCGTGCGGAGTGAGGCGGCCAGAATGCTGACGCGGCTGCGGTGCGGCTGCGGTGCGGTGGCCGTGCGGTGGCCGTGCGGTGGCCGTGCGGTGGCCGTGCGGTGGCCGTGCGGTGGCCGTGCGGTGGCCGTGCGGTG
>Ga0105048_10016212_pt1 | contig 11529 bp, 9 predicted proteins | sample MAT05_FD_78382 | JGI IMG/M metagenome (GOLD analysis project Ga0105048, IMG submission 78382) | Freshwater microbial communities from Lake Fryxell liftoff mats and glacier meltwater in Antarctica - MAT-05 | ecosystem: Environmental > Aquatic > Freshwater > Ice > Liftoff microbial mat | place...
CACAACAACGGGTTGCGGTGGAATGACAGGCTGCGGTGGTATATAAACTACTTCGGGGGCTGAAGGGATTGCAGCTGAAGGCTCAGGTGCTGGTGGAGCAGGTTCGCGGGCAGTTGCAGGTGTGCTGGCAGCTACGGGCACCTGTTGCACGGGCAGCTCTTCGCTCAGGCAGGCATCGTACAATTCACGCACGTACGTTTGCATGATGTCTATGTCGATTCGCAAGATGTTTTCAGGATCCTGGGTCATACGTGAGAACTCACGGTTGATTTTATCGAGGTAAATTTTTGCTTTCTGTAAATCCATGTTTGCAAGGGTTGGCCGGGTATGTCTATTTTCACCGGTAAATTTAATGAACCGGTAAAAACTGCGGCCATGTTTTTAGAACCACAATTTCACGGACAGCGTTCCGGTTGGGTAGAAGTAATCTGTGGATGCATGTTTTCGGGTAAAACCGAGGAGCTGATCCGCCGTTTGAAACGTGCAAAAATAGCCGAAATGGGCGTTCAGGTGTTCAAACCGCTTGTGGACACAAGGTACGACGAAGCCAGCATCGTATCGCATGATACCACCAGTGTTTTGGCCACACCTGTCGACAATTCATCACGTTTACTGAGGATTAACGAAGAAACCAGGGTTGTCGGCATCGACGAGGCACAATTTTTTGACGCGGGCATTACCGAAGTTTGTGAAGAACTCGCTCTTCGGGGTATTCGTGTGGTAGTTGCCGGTTTGGACATGGATTACCGCGGCAAACCGTTTGGCCCCATGCCAAACCTGCTGGCCATCGCCGAATACGTTACCAAAGTACACGCCATTTGTGTGCATTGCGGTAATCTGGCGTCCCATTCATACCGGCTGGCCTCGGGCGATGAAGTTATTTTGCTGGGAGAAAAAGAACAATACGAGCCCCGATGCCGTTCTTGTTACCAAATGGGCAACATTTTGCGTTTGAAAACTTTTTAGAGCATGTTGAGTTTTCGGTTTTGAGGCGAGAGCGAACAAATTTAGTTTTAAAGAAGGCAAAATTTGCAGGCGTAACCGGGTGTTTACGGCGAAAATTTTAACGAACTTTAAAATAAAATTTGCCGTTCGTAGCCCAAAAACCGAAAGCTCAACATGCTCTTTAACCTTTTCCACCCTATTTTTACCCCTTCCTTTTAAAGACGGGCGCTGCCCAAACAAAACATACGCCACATGGCCACCCAAAATTCTTCCGGAGAGATGCGCAACCTCCGCTCCGCTCTTGTTTCCGTATTTTCCAAAGAAGGTCTCGATCCCATCATCCTCCGCCTCCACGAACTCGGCGTAATCCTTTACAGCACCGGCGGCACCCAAACTTACCTTGAAAAAATGGGCATCCCAGTCATCGCTGTTGAAACGCTGACTGGATATCCCAGCATCCTCGACGGACGTGTAAAAACCCTGCACCCCGCAGTTTTTGGCGGTCTGCTCGCCCGTCGCGAAGCCGACCACCTTCAGCAACTTGAGCAATACGACATCCCGCAAATCGATTGCGTGATCGTCGATTTGTATCCTTTTGAAGACACCGTTGCTTCCACGACGGATGAAAATGCCATCATTGAAAAAATAGACATTGGCGGCGTATCACTCATCCGCGCAGCTGCCAAAAACCACGCCGACGTGGCTGTGGTAGCTTCCCAAGAGGAATATGCACTGTTCCTTGACATGCTCAACAACAACGGTGGCGCTATCAGCTTCAACGACCGCCGCGAACTGGCCCGTCGCGCTTTCAAAGTGACTTCAAATTACGATGCTGCCATTTTTAATTACTTTAATGAAGGCAGCACGGATGTCGTGTTTAAACATTCCATCCACCAGTCCGATGTGCTGCGTTATGGCGAAAATCCACACCAGTCGGGTGTTTTTTACGGCGATTTTGAAAAGGTTTTTGATAAGTTGAACGGCAAATCCATTTCGTACAACAACCTGGTCGACATCGATGCAGCTGTGCAGCTCATGCGTGAATTCCAAGACGCTAAACCCTGCTTCGCCATCCTCAAACACACCAACGCCTGCGGTGTAGCTCAACGCAGCACGTTGCTCGAAGCCTGGAACGACGCCCTTGCCTGCGATCCTGTTTCCGCTTTCGGCGGCATTTTCATCACCAATGCAACGGTGGATCTGGATACCGCTAAAGAAATCAATAAACTCTTTTACGAAGTGCTGATCGCGCCTGCTTTTACACCCGAAGCTTTGGAACTTTTGTCCAAAAAAGAGCAGCGCATCCTCCTTCGCATCAAACATTTCGAAATCCCCAAACGCAGCTTCAAAACCCTGCTCAATGGCGTGGTAGAACAAGACACCGACCTAAAATCGGAAACAGCAACCGATCTGAAACCGGCAACCAACCGCCAGCCGACTTCAGAAGAGGTTGAATCTTTGCTGTTCGCCGTAAAATGCTGCAAACACCTCAAATCGAACGCAATCGCCCTGGTTAAAAACGGGCAGCTTATCGGTATGGGTTGTGGTCAGCCCAACCGTGTGGACGCCCTGCGACAAGCCATCAACAAAGCCCAATCGTTCGGTTTCGACGTAAAAGGCGCCGTCTTGGCTTCTGATGCGTTTTTCCCGTTTCCAGATTGTGTTGAAATTGGTCACGAAGCAGGCATCACTGCCGTCGTGCAACCAGGAGGTTCCATCAAGGACCAAGACAGCATCAATGCCTGCAATGAACGCGGTATGGCTATGGTGATGACTGGTTTCCGCCATTTCCGCCACTGATCCCATGCGAAAAAAAGAAAAAGCGAAACACATCCAGCAAATGCTGGAGGAACTTTATCCGGAAACACCCATCCCGTTGAGGCACAGTGACCCGTACACACTTCTGGTCGCTGTATTGCTTTCCGCACAATGCACGGATGAACGTGTGAATAAAATCACGCCCACGCTTTTTGCCCGCGCCGACAATCCGGCCGATATGATCAATCTGAGTGTGGAGGAAATCAAGGAAATCATCAAACCCTGCGGACTTTCACCGGCCAAATCCAAAGCCATTTGGGAACTTTCGAGGTTGATCCTGGAAAAACACGGCGGTGAAGTGCCACAAACTTTCCAAGACCTGGAGGCTTTGCCGGGTGTCGGGCACAAAACCGCTTCGGTGGTGATGTCTCAGGCCTTCGGCTTTACGGCATTTCCGGTGGATACCCACATCCACCGCCTCGCAACACGATGGGGTTTGAGCAATGGGAAAAATGTGGTTAAAACGGAAAAAGACCTGAAAGCGGTTTTTCCGGAATCAACCTGGAACAAGCTACACCTGCAGATCATCTTTTTCGGCAGGCAGTTTTGTCCGGCGAGAGGGCACAAAAAGGAAAACTGTCCTGTTTGTAGTTTGTACGGAGTGAAGGATTGATGGTGCAGATGTATGTAATCCGTTATTCACACTTTCGCTTCGCCGCCCCAACAATTTTTCGCATCATTTCGATTTCCGGTTCGATGATGGAGTAATCCTTCGACTCGGAGCTAATTTTCAACAACTCTTCTGCTTTTACAAAGTCTCCCTGCCCGATGGCATATTCCACATGAAACTGGGTCGAAAGCTGGAAATTGGAAAAAACTTCCTCGTGTTTGCTGCTGGGCCGGAAAAAAAGGTAGCACAGGACCAGTCCGGATAAAAATCCCATAAAGCCGCTGAGCCACAGTATTTTAAATCCAAACCCGCCTTTTTGTATCCGCAGGGTTTCGTAGTCTTTTTCGAGTTGCAAGTGATCATTCGTCAACTTTTGAAAGGCCAATTGAAACTCGATCCGTTCGCGGAGCAATGTTTCCAATTCCTGCTTGTACTTTTGCTGTGGTGGATTCGATTCCATGCTTGTTGGATTTAGATAGGTACAAACATATGAAAATAGATATCCTTGCTGTTGGTATTCACCCCGACGATGTTGAATTGAGTTGTTCGGGCACCTTGTTGCGACATGCCGCCAAAGGAAAATCTTTCGGCATCCTTGATTTGAGTCATGGCGAACTGGGAACCCGGGGCACCGCCGAAATTCGCTCTCAGGAAGCTGCCGAATCTTCACGCATTCTGGGCGCCAGTTTCCGCGACCAGGTCGACGTAGCAGATGGTTTTTTTACCCACCACCCCGACAACTGGATGCAAATTGTGCGCATTATCCGGAAATACCGTCCGGAAATTGTGCTTTGCAACGCCATAGATGACAGGCACCCGGACCATGGCCGTGCAGCAAAACTAACCACAGATGCGTGTTTTTATGCTGGTTTGAAACGTATAGAAACGTTTGAAGGCGGGGCTGCGCAGGAAGCATGGCGCCCCAAAGCAGTTTACCATTACATCCAGGACAAACAACTTACGCCCGATTTTGTGGTGGATATTACGCCCTGGTTCGATCAAAAAATGGCATGCATCCTTGCTTTTCGTTCGCAGTTTTTTGATCCGGGCGATGCGTCCGGTGAACCCCAAACACCCATTTCAGGCAAGGATTTTCTGGACTTTATGCACGCCAAAGCGCGGGTTTTCGGCCGAGCCATCCATGTTGAATTCGCTGAAGGATTTATTTGCAGCAGGACACCGGGTTTGGATGATTTGTTTGATTTGAAGTGATTTATAGACACACCGTTTGTTTATACGATTTATTGTGGCTATGTTTGATCCGACTATTTTAAACAATAAAACCAAAATGTTATGAAAAAATCATTTTTTTGGATTGGTGCAATCCTAATGGTGTTTTTTGTACAATCATCTGCATTTGCCCAGCGCTTTGGCGTTAAAGCCGGACTTAACCTGGCAAACATAGCCTCTGATCCTGATCCTGACCCTAAGGATATTTTCAAGACTGTGCCAACCTTCAATGTCGGAGGCCTGGCTGAATTCGATTTTACTGAAAACATGGGTATCGGTGTGGGTTTGCAGCTTGCCGGCAAAGGCGCAAGACTTGATGAAACGGGTGTTGAAGCCAAATTCAATCCGATTTACCTGCAAATCCCTGTAAATGTTTACTACCGCAACAGTGGATTTTACGCCGGTGTGGGCCCATACATCGGGTTCGGTTTGTTCGGACAGACCAGTATTGAGATACTGGGCGAAAAAGAAACGAATGACATTGAATTCGGAAACGACATCGACGACGATTTTAGCCCCATCGATTTTGGTTTGGGCTTAGAAGCGGGTTACCACATTTTGCCGGCTTTACGTGTTTCCGTGTCCTACGATCTGGGGCTGATGAATATCGTACCGAAAGATTATCAGGACGTAGAAGACATTTCCATCAAAAACAATGTTTTGGGTATTAGTGTGGCTTGGTTTTTCACCGGTGCTCAATAACAAAGACAGAAAAGAACTTTTTTGAAAAAATGGGGCATTCCGACTTGCGGGGTGCCCTTTTTTTTATTTTATTTTGAAAAATAAAAGGCCGTCGTTGTTCCTGCTCACCACAAAAACCTTTTCGCCCCCAACCATCAGAGCCTGAATATCACGTACTTCTCCATCAATGCGCAAGCCACTTTCCCGTGACCGCCTGGGTAAAAATCCTCCTTTGCCATCACCCAGCAATACGGTGCCGTAATCGGCATCCATGTGCCCGAATTCGGGTTTACTGCCGAGGAAATTTCCGCCAGCAACTACATCCAAATGGCCGTCGCCATTCACATCGGCACAGCAAAGACCAAACAAGGGTGCAAACTGCGCTTCACTGGGCAACGGTCGAACCTCAAACTTGCCACTACCCAGATTGATAAGTACTACACTTTCCAACATTTCAGCCGTCAGGGTGAAGGCGTCTTTGCGTTGTTCGGGCGTGAAAATATCTTCCATGGTTTTGCCGGCGTACTGTTCGTAGCGCAGGTATTTTTTCTTCAACATGGGCAGGTTACTCATCATGTCGCCCCGCAACACGTAGGGCAACAACTTGCCTTCGTTGTACCGGCTAAGGATTTGCTCTGGTTGCCCGTTTTTATCAAAATCATTGAAAACAAGCGTCAGAGGTTCGCCGGGTTTGGCGTCCAACCGGGAGTTGAGGCCCATGTTGCCCACCACAAAATCCATTCGGCCGTCGTTGTTGAAATCGCCAGCTTCGATGCGTTTCCAAAGGCCGGAAGTGCCGCGCAGGCCTGCTTCTTTGCTGATGTCGGTCAGTTTGCCCTGGTCGTTGCGAAACAAACGCAACGTAGACCATTCACAGGTCACGAGAAGGTCCGGGTCCTTGTCTCCATCCACATCGTTCCACACCGCATCGGTGATCAAACCGAGGTTTTTCAGCGACTCCGGCGACGTCATTTCAAAAAAGCCCTTACCGTCGTTGATGAGCATAAAACCACTCATGGGAACACCTACTTTCCCGGGAAGCAAACGCATGCCCACAAACAAATCGGTATCGCCGTCGCCATCAACATCGGCCGGAGCAATGCAACCGGTTGCAAAGGGTTTCTGCCCGGGTAATGCGTCCTTTTTGCGGGCAAATTTGCCTTTACCATCGTTGATGTACAAGCGGTCGGCCAGTTCGGGACTAAAAGACTCCATTTCATTTCCACCCGAAGCTACATACAAATCGAGGTCGCTGTCGCCGTCGGCATCAAAAAAAACGGCGTCGGTATCTTCACATCCGGCATCGTTTTTAAAATCGGGCTGTAACTGATTTGTAAAACTCCCATTGGACTTTTGCACATACAATACACCGCTTTGTCCGGCTGCTCCACAAAAATAAAGGTCTTGCAAACCATCACCATTCACATCGCCCAATGCCATTCGTGGCCCTTCGGTGGAATATTGGAAAAACAGCAAACGGTCGCGGTCCCAATCGTAAAACGTGTTTTCCAAGTGTTTCCAGGCCGGAGACATTTGTACAGCCGTCTCTTTCAACAATAATTTTCCTTTGGGCTGAATCCATGGAATCGGAATCCAGCCGGCCTCTGCCTCAGAGGCTTTGAGTTTTAAAGTCTGGTCGGCCTTTACGTTTTTAAGCAGGGTATGTTTGCCCGATGGCCACAGGACCAGCAGGGTATCTATGTTTTTTGCAGTTCCCAAACCGAAATTGGGCCTTGGGTCCATAGAGCTTTGAAACCCACGCATGGGCAATTGTTCCTGGTACAGGGTTTGTCCGCCAGCCCGCAGGAAAATGCGCGAACCAAATGCGTTGGTGTTGGTGCCTTCGCCCTTCAGTTCTATTTTCAGAAAATGGTTGTCCGTTTGAAGCTCCTGCGTGTTGTTTTTGTATACAAATGCTTCCATGTTGGTGTTGCTCACCACCAGGTCGAGGTCGCCATCGTTGTCGAGGTCTCCGTAAGCCGAGCCATTTGAAAAGGAGGGCTGTCCGAGACCCCAATCGGCGGATTTGTTTTTAAAACGCAGGTTGTGCTGGTTGTGAAAGGCATAATTGGGTACTTTTTCGCTGGGAATGGAATCGATCAGCCGTTTGAAATCCACTGCGCCACCACCGATGATTTCTTCTTTAATCACTGGGTCGCTGGCGAACATGAGGTAGTCCTGGTTGGTCAGGTCCTGGGCGATGCCGTTGGCCACAAAGATGTCCTTCCAGCCGTCGTTGTCCATGTCGAGCATGAGGGCGCCCCAGCTCCAGTCGGTTGCTTCGGCATCGGCCAAACAAGCGATGTCTGAAAACGTGTTGTCTCCGTTGTTGAGCTGCAACGTGTTGCGGGTAAACTGCTTGTAATAGCCCGACGCGTTGGAATAGCGGAAGCGGTCGGGACTGTCGAACGATGTGGTGGTTTTGATCCTCCGATCGGGTTCCGGCAGCATGTCGGTTACAAAAATATCGGGATAGGCGTCGTTGTTGATGTCGGCCATGTCGGCTCCCATACTGGCTGCGCTGATGTGGCGCATCTGTTTTTCCAGTTCTTCGGAAAAGGTGCCGTCGCCTTGGTTCATGTACAAGTAATCGCGTTCAAAAAAGTCGTTGGAGACGTAGATGTCGTCCCAGCCGTCGTGGTTGATGTCGCCCACGGTGACGCCGAGTCCGAATGCGATCACGCTGCCGAGGATGCCGGCTTTTTCGCTTACATCAACATATTTGCCGTTGTCGTTGCGCAAAAGTTTGTGGCCGCCTAAGCTGTCGCGGGTGTAACGCAGGTTTTTGCGCAGGTCGAAAGAACCGATGGGGCGGAAGGAGTTGTTGAGAATGTAGCAGTCGAGGTCGCCGTCGCGGTCGTAGTCGAAAAAAGCGGCATGTGTGGTGAGTCCGCGGTCTGCAAGGCCGTATTCGATGGCTTTGTCGGAAAAATGGGGCACATCGCCGCCTTGGTTGATGAACAGTTCGTTTTCACGGCTGAACGACTGGGCTTCTTTTTCTTCGGAACGCGGATTGCCGGAATTGCACACATAAATATCGAGCAGGCCGTCGCCGTTCACATCGGCCATGGCTACGCCGGTAGCCCAGGACCCTTTACCGGTGATGCCGGCTTTTTCACTGATGTCTTCAAACTTCAGGTTTCCCCGGTTGAGGTAAAGTTTGTTTTGGCCCATGTTGGAGGAAAAAAACACGTCGGGCAAACCGTCGTTGTTCACATCGCCTATGGCTACGCCGCCGCCGTTGTAAAAATTGCGGTAGCGGTAAATGTTGAAATCGCGGTTGTATTCCAGGTCGTTGCGGAAACCGATGCCGGTTTCTGAGGAGGGCAGGAGTGAAAACAGTGTACCGGGAGTTTCAGAATTGTTTTTGCATTTCACAGCCGCGAAGGCGGCCAAAATCAACAACAGAAAGGGAAGTTTTTTCACGTAGCATGCACGGTTAAGGTGCAAAAGTAGCGAAGTGGGACTTGCCTTCCAACCAATCCACGTAATCTACTGATCCGAGGCGGAATTTGAACCCTGTGGCTTTGTTTTTGCTCCATTGGTGTTCGATTCGGCAGAAAAACGGCAGCGCTTCGGCGGACCACTCCGGAAGCAATACCGGTTGGAATCGGCAGGCAGTTTGAAAAGCTGGAATTGGCGCCGGTGTGTCGGCTTGTTTGCTACCGGATAAAAGGGTGTGCAAATGAAATCCCGCTCCGGTATTTTTCAGACGCAAATCCTTGTTTTGTGCTTTTGCAAAAAAACTGCAAAGCAGGCAAGTCAATAAAAAGAAGTGTGTTTTATTCCGGTTTCCTGCCTTCATACATTTCAAATTTTTGGAAACTGCATTCCAGGGCACCGTTGAAAAGGGTAATGCGTTTGGAAGGACGCAATCCGACCTGTTTCAGCGCTTCGCGGTTGGAAGAAATAAGCCAGGCATTCCAGCCTGCCCAGTTTTTTTTGAACCGGTCGCCAATGCTGCGGTAAAACGCTGCGGTATCATCCACAAGCATCCTTTCGTCGTAAGGTGGATTGGCGATCAAAGTGCCGGGTAAGCCATCGGGCGCTGTAAGTTTTTCGAAAGCTATTTTTTCAATGCGTATGTCGTTTTCGAGTCCGGCCGACACCACATTCATGGCTGTGGTATTGCGTGCGCGACCATCGATGTCGGAAGCAAGGATGGTGTGTTCGAAAGGTGCAATGCGCTTTTCGGCTTCTTCCTTGATGTCTTTCCACAGATCGGTATCGGCGTCGGGCCACCGCAGGAAACCGAAATGATTTCGTTTAAACTGCACGGGAATGTTGCGGGCAATCAATGCAGCTTCGATGGGAATGGTACCGCTGCCACACATGGGGTCAACAAACGGGCCAAGGCCATTCCAACCGCTTAGTTTAACCAATCCTGCTGCCAAAACTTCATTCATGGGTGCATCTACCGTTTCCTTGCGGTAACCACGTTTGAACAATGGCTCGTCGCTGGCGTCGAGCAGGATGTTGCCGCTGGTTCCCTGTATGTGGATGTGGATGCGCAGGTTGGGGGAAAGTTGTTGTACGTTCGGCCTGCTGTTGAAGCGGTCGCGAAACTGATCCACCACCGCGTCTTTGGCGAGCAAGGAGGCATATTTGGAATGGCGGAACACTTCACCAGAGATCACGGCATCAACAGCAAGGGTATCTTTGATGCCCATGTACAGGCTCCAGTCTACATCGCGTACGGCATCATACAAATCGCGTTCGCTGAATGCGTCAAATTCGTGGAGGTGGACCAAAATACGCAATGCTGTGCGCAATTCGTAGTTTGCGCGGTACAACAATCGTTTGTCGCCTTCAAAGGCCACGGCGCGTTTGAGTTCACGGATGCCTGTGGCGCCGAGTTGGCGCAATTCGTCGGCGAGAACGCCTTCGAGTCCGGCCTGGGTTTTGGCGAGGAGGTAATAATGGTTCACAGTTTTCCCGAGGTAATTTTTTGTTCCAGTGTTTTTGATGGACTGATGGATTGTGCTTTTTGCCAATAATCCCTGGCTTTGTCGCGTTCACCGAGGTAGAAAATGGCATCGCCGTAGTGTTCGAGCAGACCGGCATGTTGCATGCCGCCTTTGTTCATTACGGCATCCATGCGGCTTTTGGCGCCTTCGAAATCTTTTTTTCCAATGCGTGAGACGGCTATTTGGTCCACCAGATCAAGCCGAAGTGCCGGTTGGTTGGCGCTCATGAGCATCGCTTGTTCGAGTTGGTTGAGGGCATCGTCGTAACGGCCTTTGGTATTGGCGGCTTTGGCATAGAAAAAATAGGCGCGAGGCTGGTTGGGGAAAGCGTCGATGGCTAGTTCGCCGGTTTGCAAAAGTTCATCTGTTTTGCCTTGGTTGTCGAGGATGTCGAGGGTGTTTTCCCAAACGCTGAAAACACCAGGATTGAGCTTGATGCACTGCTGGTATTTGGCCAGTGCTGCATCGGGTTGGTTGGCATAAAAGTACAGGTCGCCGGAAAGGCTCCATGCTTTGGCATCGTCGGGGTGGGCTTTTTCGAGCAGTTCGCCGAGTTCGAGCAAATTTTCAACCAAATCGGCATCGCTGGTTTTTTCCAATTTTTCAAAATAGGGTAAAATCTCCCTGATTTTGGCATCGAGGTCAACATTGGGATCGGCAAAAAGTGGTTTCAACGTATTGAGGTAAGCCGCATCGGTGGAATTGCTGGATTTGGTTACGGCGGCGAGTTTGGCCACAGGATCGTAAGGGTCCAAGCGCAGGATTTGTTCGTAGGTTTGCCGTGTAGCCTCTTGGTTGCCGATGGATTTGTAAAATTCGGCCAAACGGTGCTTGTAGTCGGTTTCGGCCGGGTAGGCTTCACAAAGGCGCACCAATTCAGTAGCAGCTTTTTTCATGTCACCCAAACCGATATAAATCACGTGTTTTTTGCTGGCTGTTTCTTCCGAAACACCGGTAAGCTTTTCAAGCCTGTCGAGGGCTTTAAGGCCTCCTTTGGGGTCGCCAGAAAGTACGTCGAGGTAAGCAAGGCGCTGGTAAAATTCTGGTGTTTTCGGATAACGTTTGGTGAGGTCTTCGTAAATCCGGACGGCATCTTCGGTGCGCCCGGTTTGTTCAAACAAATCGGCCTGAAAGATGGCATACCACTCGTTGGCCGGCTGGAGTTTAACGGCTTTGGCGATGCTTTCCTGTGCTCCCATAAGGTCTCTAACCAGGTATTGGGTACGCGAAAGGCTGTACCATGCTGCATCGTTCGCGGGGTTGTCGTACAGGAATTTC
>Ga0105048_10016215_pt1 | contig 11528 bp, 11 predicted proteins | sample MAT05_FD_78382 | JGI IMG/M metagenome (GOLD analysis project Ga0105048, IMG submission 78382) | Freshwater microbial communities from Lake Fryxell liftoff mats and glacier meltwater in Antarctica - MAT-05 | ecosystem: Environmental > Aquatic > Freshwater > Ice > Liftoff microbial mat | place...
CTCGAAGAGTCTTGCCGAGTACACGAAAAAGCTCGCGGGCTTCGGTATCGACGTCGGCATCGAGCGTATCATTTCACCGCTTTTGCCGCTCGTCGACTACCTGATCGGCCAGGGTATACGCAATATCTACCCGGTCGGCAACGCGAGCTTCCGCTCTTTCCTGCAGGACACGGTTCCCGGACTGGTGTTCAGCGCTGGCGTTGACTGCCAGGCAGTCGTCCTCGCCTACGACACCGAACTGACATACGAAAAACTCGCCACCTCGTGCCTGCTGCTGCAGCGCCCCGACGTCCGCTTCCTGTCGACACACCCCGACCTCGTCTGCCCGTCGACGAAAGGGCCGCTGCCCGACACCGGCAGCTTCGTGAAACTCTACGAAGCGGCGACCGGGCGCCTGCCCGAACTCGTTTTCGGCAAGCCGAATACCGCGGTCCTGGCGCCGCTACTCAAACGTTTTGCCCAGAGCGAGATGGTCATGGTCGGCGACCGGCTGAGCACCGACAAGCTGCTCGCCGAAAATGCCGGCATCGATTTCATTCTGGTCTTGAGCGGCGAAGCCGAACGCGAGGAGCTTCCGGCACTCGAACGTCAGCCGACGCTCGTTCTCGACGACCTCGGTTCGCTCTAGCCGGACTACTCGTCGGTCACGCGGCCGGACGCCGTCTCTCGCCGCTGTGATCGCTCAACCGGCGTCTGGTTGAAGGAAAAAAATGCAGGAATCCGGCACCTATGAACTGTCGCTTATCCTCGGCGCGGCGACGCTGCTGCTGTGGGGCGTACGTATGGCGCGCACCGGCGTCATGCGCGTCTACGCCGCCGAAATCCGCCGCAACCTGCCGCGCGCACTCAAAAATCCGCTGCTCGCGCTGGCCACCGGGGCCGGCGCGGCGACGATCCTGCAAAGCTCGATCGCTGTCGCGGTGTTCACTTCAACGCTCGCCGCCCTCGGCGCCGTGCCGGTCGCCGGCGGCCTGCTGCTTCTGCTCGGCGCCGATGCCGGCAGTGCCGTGGTCGCGGCGCTGCTCACGCTCAACCTCAAGGCCTTGTGGCCGGTGCTGATGTTCGTCGGTTACCTGCTACACGCGATCTACAGCGACACCGACTCGCCGCTCAAACAGGTGGGCCGCATCCTGCTCGGTATCGCCATGATCCTCGTCGCGTTGACCTTCATGAGCCAGGTATCGAGCGCGCTCGCCGCGAGCGCGCTGATCAAGACGATCATTTCATCGCTCGGCAGCGAATTGTTTCTCGCCCTCGTGCTCTTTGCGCTTCTGACCTGGCTCGCGCATTCGTCGATTGCCATCCTGCTTTTCTGGGCTTCGCTGGTCCACGCCGGCATCACCGTCGACCCGGCGCTGATCATCGCAGCGATCCTCGGCATCAACCTCGGCAACGCCTTTCCGCCGATCATCATGACCTGGAACCAGGCGGCGCCGGCGCGTCGCATCGTCATCGGCCACGCCCTGTTCAAGCTCGCCGGCGTCGCCCTCGGCTTTACCCTGCTGCGCCTGATCGACGGGCTCTACGCGCTCATTCCGGGTGAAGCGAGCTTTCGCGTCGTCATCCTGCACATCCTTTTCAACCTCTTCCTGATCGTCGCCTTCGCCGGCTTCGTCCATCCGGTCGCGCGTTTTCTCGAGAATTTCTTCGTCGACGCGCCGATGCCGGCCGACGATTTCGGCCCCAAGTACATTCCAGGCAGGGATGACGCTGGCAAAGAAAGCGGCCTGCTGCCGGTCACCGCGCTCTCACGCGAAGTCCTGCGCATCCTCGGCACCATCGAGCACATGCTCGAAGCGACGCTCGACATGCTCACCTTCGGCAAACCGGAAAAAGCGCACGACATCCGGCGGATGGAGGAAAAGGTCAATTCGCTGTTCAAGGCGGTGCGCGCGTACGCCGTCGACCTGACGCGCAAGGGCATCAGCGAGCGCGACCAGCGCAAGGTGACGGCGCTCTTGCGCTACACGGCGAGCCTCGAAAACGCCGGCGACGTCATCTGCAAGACGATGATCGGCATCCCCGAGGCGATGAAGAAAGACGGCAAGCAGTTCTCGGTGGCCGGCAAGGACGAACTGGGCACGCTGTTTCGCTACCTGATCGGCAACGCCCAGCTTGCCGCCGAAGTGGTCATGGCCTGGCACCAGGAGAGCGGCGGTGCGCTCATCCAGCGCAAGCGCGATTTCAAGAAGATGTGCTACGACAGTTCGCGCGAGCACATCAAGCGCCTGAGCGACGGCGTCTCGAACGCCATGGAAAGCAGTTCTGCACACCTGGATCTCATCGCCGATATCCGCTGGATCAACACACAAATCTCAAGCATCGGCTACGAAACGCTTCCCGACACCGAGAACTCGGGCGACGCGGCGGCCGAAAAACTCATTGAGCATCCGGAGTAGGCGCCCGTCGCCTGCCGGTTGATACCGCACGCCATTAATTCGCCGATCCTGCGTCCTTCTGCGGGGGGCGGCTGACCGCTTGTCATCATTATGCAACAGTCATCCGCGATGATGTTTGTTCCCCGCGCGCAACGGTTGACAGCTGCACCGGAGATCGTCAGCATCGTCGCGGAGTACAATGCGAACTGAGCGACCGGGCCGCTTGCTGGCGCGCTCGCCCTCGTGGTTACCGAAAGATCCGTATTCGTCGCAATTTCTCTAGGAGGCCGTATGAATCGAAAATTTGCAGTCCTTGCCCTTGCCGCCCTGTTCGCGCTGCCGGCACAGGCCCAGACCGAAATCCAGTGGTGGCATTCGATGCCCGGCGCGCTCGGCGAGTGGGTCAATGACCTGGCCAAGGGCTTCAACGCCAGCCAGAGCGAATACAAGATCGTCACGACCTTCAAGGGCAGCTACGACGAATCGATGACGGCGGCGGTTGCCGCCTATCGCGCCGGCAACGCGCCGCACATTCTGCAGGTCTTCGAGGTCGGTACGGCGACGATGATGGCGAGCAAGGGCGCGATCGTTCCGGTCGGCAAGGTAATGGCCGACGCCGGCGTCAAATTCGATGCGGCAGCTTACGTTCCCGCCGTCGCCGGTTACTACACGGCACCCAACGGCCAGATGCTGAGCTTCCCGTTCAACAGTTCGACGACCGTTTTCCATTACAACAAGGACGCCTTCAAGGCGGCCGGCATGGACCCGGAAAAGCCGCCCAAGACCTGGACCGAAGTGACGCAGGCGGCGGCCAAGCTCAAGGCCAGCGGCCATGCCTGTCCGTTCACCACGAGCTGGGTCAGCTGGACGCAGCTCGAAAGTTTCTCGGCCTGGCACAACGTCGAGTTCGCGACCAAGGGCAACGGCATGCGCGGAATCGATACGCGGCTGACCTTCAACACGCCGCTGCACGTCCGTCATATCGAAAATCTCTCCAACATGGCCAAACAGGGGCTGTTCGTCTACAAAGGGCGCGGCAACGCCGCCGACGCGACCTTTGTTTCCGGTGAATGCGCGATGACCACCGGGAGTTCTGCACTCTACGGCAGCGTCAAGCGCAATGCCAAATTCGCTTCGGGAATCTCGACGCTGCCCTATTACCCGGATGTCGAGGGCGCACCGCAAAATACCGTCATCGGTGGCGCCAGCCTGTGGGTGATGTCGGGCAAGAAGCCGGCCGAGTACAAGGGCATCGGCCAGTTCTTCGCCTTTCTTTCGCGTCCCGAGGAAGCCGCCAAGAGTCACCAGCGTACCGGCTACCTGCCAGTCACCATCGCCTCCTACGAACTGACCGAAAAGGCCGGTTTCTACAAGGAGAACCCGGGAACCGACGTCTCGGTGACGCAAATGATCCGCAAGACCACCGACAAGTCGCGCGGTATCCGGCTCGGCAACTTCGTGCAAATTCGCAATATCATCGACGAAGAACTCGAACAGGTCTGGGCCGGCAAGAAATCGGCGAAGGAAGGTCTCGACACCGCCGTCAGCCGAGGCAACGAGCAGCTTGAGCGTTTCCAGAAAGCCAACAAGTCATAACTTCTCAGCCCGGCCCAAAAAGCCGGGTTCCTTTATGGAAAAACGCGTCCGCTTCCGGTCCTCGTGGTTGCCCTGGGTGCTCATCGCGCCGCAGATGGCCATCGTTCTCGTTTTCTTTTTCTGGCCGGCAGCGCAGGCGCTGCGCCAGAGCGTCCTGTCACAGGACGCCTTTGGCGGCGTCACCGAATTCGTCGGCCTGGAGAACTTCGAGCGCCTGTTCGCCGATGCGAGCTACCTCGAATCGTTCAAGACGACGGCCTTCTTCTCGTTCCTCGTCGCCGTCTGCGGGCTGAGCATTTCCCTTTTGCTGGCGACCATGGCCAATCGCGTGTTGCGCGGCGCCGGCGTATACAAGACTCTGCTCATCTGGCCGTATGCCGTCGCCCCAGTCGTCGCCGGCGTGCTCTGGCTGTTCATGTTCGCCTCGCCGATGGGCGTCGTCGCCTACTGGCTGCGCATGCTGGGCCTTGACTGGAATCATCTGCTCAATTCGAACCACGCGATGGCGCTGATCGTCGTCGCCGCCGTCTGGAAGCAGATTTCCTACAACTTCCTGTTCTTTCTTGCCGGATTGCAATCGATTCCCAAGTCGCTTATCGAAGCCGCCGCCATCGACGGCGCTTCGCCGTGGCGCCGCTTCTGGACGATCGTTTTTCCGCTGCTCTCGCCGACCACCTTCTTCCTGCTCGTCATCAACGTCGTCTACGCCTTTTTCGATACCTTCGGCATCATCGATGCGACGACCAAGGGCGGTCCCGGCAAAGACACTTCGATCCTCGTCTACAAGGTCTATTACGACGGCTTCAAGGCCATGGACATGGCCGGGTCGGCCGCCCAGTCCGTGATCCTGATGCTGATCGTCATCACGCTGACGGTCATCCAGTTCCGTTTTGTCGAAAAGAAAGTGCAGTACTAGGGTGTCTACTCAACTGAGCGACGTGTGCGAACGAGACAGAGGGCGCAGAGTGCAAGGCGCGAGCGACGCCATTGGGTTATTCCCAATCAGGAGTGAGCAACGCCGCAATGGGCGCCCTCCGTTACGTTCCCTTCGGGTTGCTGCGAAATGCGGCGTCCGCTTTGTCGCTCGTCTCATCAAGGGAACTGACCATTGACTTCGACTCGCTTCGCGCGGCCACCCCCATTTGGCAGCAACGCATCACGCCGATCAATTGAGGAGACACCCTTATGATCGAACGTCGTCCCGGCCTGACCTTTCTCTCGCATGTGATTCTCTTGGCTGGCGTGGCCGTTATCGCCTTTCCCTTGTACCTGACCGTTGTCGCTTCGACGCAAAGTGCCGAGCAGATCACGCAGTCGATTCCGATGTCGATGCTGCCCGGAACGCACGCGCTGGAAACCTACAAGACGGCGCTGTTCGGCGGCGAAAGCGCGGCCGGCAGCCGGATTGCGGGTGCTGCGCCGATGATGTGGGTCAGCCTCGTCACGGCGCTGATCATTCCGCTCGGCAAGATCACGATGTCGATGCTCTCGGCCTTTGCCATCGTCTATTTCCGCTTTCCGTTTCGCAACCTCGTTTTCTGGATGATTTTCGTCACCCTGATGTTGCCGGTTGAGGTGCGCATCGGCCCGACCTACGAGGTCGTCGCCTCGCTCGGCATGCTCAATACCTACGCCGGCCTGTCGATACCGCTGATCGCTTCGGCGACCGCGACTTTCCTTTTCCGCCAGTTTTTTCTGACCGTACCCGACGAGCTGGTCGAGGCGGCGCGCATTGACGGCGCCGGACCGATGCGTTTTTTCAAGGACGTCTTGCTGCCCTTGTCGGCGACCAGCACCGCCGCGCTCTTCGTCATCCAGTTCATTTATGGCTGGAACCAGTATCTCTGGCCCCTGTTGATGACGACCAGCGAGGACATGTACCCGGTGGTGATGGGAATCAAGCGCCTGATCGGCGGCGATTCCTATACCGAATGGAATGTCGTCATGGCCACCGCCATCCTCGCCATGCTACCGCCCGCCGTGGTTGTCATGCTGATGCAGAAGTGGTTCGTCAAAGGGCTGGTCGATACCGAAAAATAGGCGTGCGATCCGCACCGCTCCGAAAAATCTCCTAACCTGCCGAGCCGGCTCAAACTGACCCGAACTGAACCCTATGGCATCGATCACCCTGAATAACGTCATTAAAATCTACGGCAGCGGAAAAACCGCCAACCAGGTCATTCATGGCGTCAATGCGGAAATTTCCGACGGCGAATTCATCGTCGTCGTCGGCCCTCCGGGGTGCGGAAAATCGACGCTGCTGCGCATGGTCGCCGGACTCGAGGAAATCACCGGCGGCGAAATCTCGATTGGCGGCCGCGTCGTCAATGACCTGGAGCCGTCCGAGCGCGACATCGCCATGGTCTTCCAGAACTACGCGCTCTACCCGCACATGAACGTCTTCGACAACATGGCTTACGGCCTGAAGATCGCCAAGGTGCCGATGGACGAGATCAAGGCGCGCGTCGCCAAGGCGGCAAAAATTCTCGAGATCGGCGACTACATGCAGCGCAAGCCGCGCGAGCTTTCGGGCGGACAGCGCCAGCGCGTGGCGATGGGCCGGGCGATCGTTCGCCAGCCGCAGGTCTTTCTCTTCGACGAACCGCTCTCCAACCTCGATGCGAAACTGCGCGCGCACACCCGGCTTGAAATCCAGAAGCTGCATCGCGAACTCGGGATCACCTCGCTCTTTGTCACCCACGACCAGGTCGAGGCGATGACGCTGGCGCAGCGAATGATCGTCATGAACGCCGGCGTCATGGAGCAGTTCGCAACGCCCGACGAGGTCTATAGCGCTCCGGCGTCGACCTTCGTCGCGACCTTTATCGGTTCGCCGCCGATGAATCTCCTCAAAAATGCTCCCGAGGCCCGGCCGGGAACGATACTCGGGATACGCCCCGAGCACCTCGAAATCACCCCCGGTGGCTGGGGCTTGAGCGTCGATGCAATCGAAACGCTGGGCGCCGAACGGCTCGTTTATGGGCGCTGGCTGCACGGCGGCGGCGACGAACTGGTGATCATCCGGACCGACGAGGGCCAGGCGGTTCCCGAACTCGGCAGCACCATTCACGTGACGCCGCGCGCCGACCGCCTGCACTGGTTCGACGCAGCGACGCAAAAGCGCATCGTGCGCCCGCAATAGCGCGTCTAGCGCGCGTTGAGCGAATCGACGAGATCCGAGAGTTGGCGGCGCATCTCGGTCGCTGGCCGGCCCTGCGCCTCGCTCAGGCGAATCTGACGCATCAGTTCGGCGATCTGCGCGTGCGTTGCGCGCTCGACCGGCGTCACGCTGACCGCGCCGGCCTGGGCTCCTGGCTTGGGCAAGCCGACGGTCGGCGTATAGGGCCTGCCGTTGACCATGATCTGCGCGCGCTCGGCGGCCGGATTGCCGCGCTTGGCGGTGATCACGATCGATTTGGGCTGGTAGGGCAGCGGCATCGGTTTTTGCGCCGCCTTGCGCGCCATCGCTTGCTGGCGAAAGTTATTCACCGCGACCAGCAAAGCCGCGTGCAAGGCCTCGCTCGGCCGCCCCTCGGCTTCGGCTTGGCGAATCTTCTGCAGCAACTCCTCGATTTCGCTTGGCGCCGACGCCGACCGGGCCGGTTCGCCGAAGGTTTCCTTCGGCGCCTTGACGGCGATGGCGAACTCTTCCGGCGACGAGATCATCTTGCCCAGCCGGTAGTGTTCGTAGCGCATCGCCATAGTCAGCGCGCTGTCGCCCCAGTCGCTCTTGAGGCGCGGGTCGGCACCCGATTCGAGCAGCGTCTTGGTCAGATCCTCGCGCCCCTCGCGCGCGGCGAGCATCAGCGGCGTCGAGCCGTTCGGCGAACGCGCATTGACCTCGGCGCCACGCTCGATCAGGTAACGCGCCAGTTCGTGATGCCCGTTAAATACCGCGTAATGCAGCGCGCCCCAGCCGTTGCCCTGGCGGTTGAGCGGCGCGCCGCGTTCGAGCAGCCATTTGACCGCCTGCGTATGTCCGTTCCACGCGGCAAGCTGGAGCGGCTGCTCGCCGTTGCGATTGGCGCGCTGCGGATTTGCCCCGCGCGCGACGAACAGCCCCATCATGTCGACATTGCCGTTCCAGGCGGCGATCATCAGGCCCGAGCCGATCTGGCTGCCCTGAAACTCAGGGTCAAGACCCTCATCGAGCCAGGACCTCACTTTGCCGATATCGCCGCGTTCGACAATCCAGGCAAAAGTGACCGGGTCGGGCAGTGCCGCGCACGCCGTTCCAGCCATCAGACAGAGACCAATGAATAACGCGCGCGCCCGTGTAACCAACAACCCCATTGCAAACCCTCCATCACGCCGGCTCATCGCGGAACCTCAGCGCACACGTCCGAGCGCGAATTTGTTGCACAATAGGGCGCGATGACGTTCCGCCTGATCCCCGCCCTTGCGTTCTCGCTTGCCTTGCACGCCGGCCTGCTCGCTCCCGACCTGCTACAGCGCTTGTTGCCGGCCCAGCCGCGCCCGCCCTTGCAGGCGACCTTGCGTCTGCCGCCCAAAGCCGAGGCGGCGCCGGCCGATCTCTTGCTCAAGAATACCATCGACGCCGAACCAGCGCCGCAAGCAAAACCGCCGGCGCCCGTGCCCTCGCCCCGTGCCATTCCTAAAGCCCCAACAAAGAACGCGGTGCGCGAAGTACAAAGCGCGCAGCGCAAATTGTCGAAACAGCTGTTTTATCCGCCCGAGGCGGTCGCCCGTGGCATCGAAGGCGACGTCTGGCTGATCCTCAAGCTCGGCGACGACGGCGAAATACTCGACGTCGGCATCGCCCAGAGCAGCGGCCACGCGATCCTCGACAACGCGGCGATCAAGGCCGCTTACGCGATGGGCAAACAGATCGGGGCGACCAGCCGGGAACTGATCGTTCCCGCCCATTTCCAGCTGCTGCCTTAAAAACCAGGCGCGGTCAGGAAACGGCCTGGGAACACGCGCGCCCGGCGAAGTTGCGAGTTGGGCGTGGCTTCGCCAATGAAAAATGCGACGACCTTTCGGGAAAACCGAAGAGCACCTGCGTCAAACAGGCGCCTGCCGACCACACGCAAGCCAAGGCCAATGCCCAGCGCGGCAAGCGGACCGACTGAAGCACGCGGCGGGGGCCGGCGCCGTCCGGCCTACGCCGCGCCGCGGCGGCGGAAAATCACGTCCCAGACGCCGTGCCCGAGCCGCAGGCCGCGCTGCTCGAACTTGGTCAGCGGCCGGTAATCGGGGCGCGGCGCAAACCCCGCCGCGGTGTTTTCCAGCAAGGGCTCGGCCGACAGGACCTCGAGCATCTGCTGCGCGTATTCTTCCCAGTCGGTCGCGCAGTGCAAATAACCGCCCGGCTTGAGGCGGCTGGCGAGCAGCGCGACGAGTGGCGGCTGGATCAGGCGGCGCTTGTGATGGCGTTTCTTCGGCCACGGGTCGGGGAAGAAGATGTGCGCGCCGGCGAGCGTGTCAGCGACGATCATGTCGCGCAGAACTTCGACGGCGTCGTGCTGGACGATGCGCAGGTTGCTCAGCCCGCCTTCAGCGACGAGCTTGCACAGGCTGCCGACACCGGGTGTATGCACCTCGATGCCGAGGTAATCCTGGTCGGAGTTGGCGGCGGCGATCTGCGCCGAGGTTTCGCCCATGCCGAAACCGATTTCGACGATTTTCGGCGCCACTTCAGCGCTGCGACCGAAAACGGTCGCCAAGTCATGCGGCGCCGGCACGTAAGGGATGCCAATCTCGGCCATCATGCCTTCGTAATAACGGAGCTGAGCGTTCGAAACGCGGCCCTGGCGCAGGACGAAACTGCGGATATGCCCGGCGCTGCGCAACAGACCGGGCTGGCCGGCACTCTCCTGCGGCTGGTCGACGAGATTCACTCAGGAACCGATCAGGCCGCTTGTCGGTGAAGACGGATCGGCTGAATAGTATTTCCTCGGCATGCGCCCGGCGAGGAAGGCTTCACGCCCGGCCTCGACGGCTTTTTTCATCGCACTGCCCATCAGCAGCGGATCTTTGGCGTGCGCGATGGCGGTGTTCATCAGTACGCCGTCGCAACCGAGTTCCATGGCGATCGCCGCGTCCGACGCGGTACCGACGCCGGCGTCAACAAGCACCGGGACCTTGGCCTGATCGATGATGAGGCGCAGGTTCCACGGATTGACGATGCCCATTCCCGAGCCGATCAGCGAAGCGAGCGGCATGATCGCGACGCAACCGATTTCTTCGAGCATCTTCGCCTGGATAGGATCGTCGGCGCAGTAGACCATCACCTGAAAACCATCCTTGACCAGCGTTTGCGCGGCTTTCAACGTTTCCGGCATGTTCGGGAACAGGTTGGTCGGGTCGCCGAGCACTTCGAGTTTGCACAGCGCGTGACCGTCGAGCAGTTCGCGCCCCAGGCGCAGCGTGCGCACCGCGTCGTCTGCCGTATAGCAGCCGGCGGTATTGGGCAGAATGGTGAATTGCGTCGGCGGCAGCGCGTCGAGCAGGTTCGGCTCGCCGGCGTTCTGACCGATGTTCACGCGGCGGATGGCGACGGTGACGATCTCGGCACCCGAGGCGTCGATCGCCGCGCGGGTTTCTTGAAAATCCTTGTACTTGCCGGTCCCGACGAGCAGTCGCGAGCGGTAGGTCCGGCCGGCAATGGTCAGGCAATGGGCGAGATCGTTCATGGGTTTTCCTCAGCGATTTGGCGTCAGCGGGAAATTCGTCAGCCGCCACCAACGGCGACGACGATTTCAATGTTGTCACCGCCCTCCAGAGCCGTCCCGGCGTGACGGCCGCGCGCGACGATTTCGCCGTTGCGTTCGACAGCGATGCGCTTGCCGGTGTAGCCGAGCACTTCGACGAGCGCGGCGACGGTCAGTGGAGCGGGGAAGTGGCGAAGTTCGCCATTGATCATGATATCCATCGGGACTGATTTTATCACGCCGCGCCGGCACCGCCGCGTCGTGATGCGGCGCGTAGCACCCGACCAGCGTGCGCCATCCGGGTACAATGCCGGCTGCCCGCTCTACTGCGCCGATCATGACCGAGCACCAAATTCTGCCCAGCGACCGCGCCTCCGCGCCGTTTTCAGTCCTTGCGCTGACCGCGCCGGTGGCCATGGGCTACATCCCGCTCGGCGCCGTCTTTGGCTTCCTCTTCGTTCAGGCCGGCGGCGACTGGTGGCTGGCGATGGTCGCCAGCCTGCTCGTCTACGCCGGCGCCTCGCAGTTCATGATGATCCCCATGCTCGCCGCCGGACTGCCGCTCGGGACCATCGCGCTGGCCACCCTGATCGTCAATTCGCGGCACGTTTTTTACGGCCTGTCGCTGATGAATCGCCTGCCGGCAAGTTGGTCGCTACGCTGGTACATGGTCTTCGCGCTGACTGATGAGACCTACTCGCTCCTCACCACCCTGCCGGGGGCGACGAGCCCCCGCCAGATGGCGCTGCTCGCCGCTCTCAATCACAGCTGGTGGGTGCTCGGCAGCGTCGCCGGCGCGGCGATCGGCGCGCAGGCGCACATCGCGCTGGCGGGTCTCGATTTCGTCCTCGCCGCGCTCTTCGCCGTGCTCACCGTCGAG
>Ga0105048_10016216_pt1 | contig 11528 bp, 9 predicted proteins | sample MAT05_FD_78382 | JGI IMG/M metagenome (GOLD analysis project Ga0105048, IMG submission 78382) | Freshwater microbial communities from Lake Fryxell liftoff mats and glacier meltwater in Antarctica - MAT-05 | ecosystem: Environmental > Aquatic > Freshwater > Ice > Liftoff microbial mat | place...
CGACGGGGGGGCGACGCCTGAGCTCAGCTACGGGTGATCGCTGTCGAGATAGGCCGCAACCCAGGCGAGTGGCGCATTCCAGTTGATCGTGACTTCGTTGACTGACCAGGCCTCAATGTTGTCGACAAAGCACTTCTGAGGCGCGCAGCCTGCCAGGCCAGCAGCCTTGACGTACGGATCTTCGAGCCCTGAATTGGGGCCACCCGAAACCACTCCGGGCGGAGCTTTGGGATACTTTTCGTTCACCTGGTGGGCCCAAAAACGATGGTGAGGATTCTCCACAGGTGTCGTGCCGTAGCCCGTCACGTACGACATGCTCATCGGATTTCGGCCTAGCAAATAGTCCATCCCAAATACCATGGAATCCAGGAGCTTTCGGCTCGGCGCGAGGTCGTTGGCTATCCCGAGCAATAGCATATTGTTGAGCGCGAACGAGTTCGAGCCCCACGGATAGCGCCCGCCTGCGCCGCCTTTCAGCGGCACACGATAGCCCACTGCGAGCGTGACATCGGCATACTTCTCTGCCTCGGCCGTTACCTGCGATTTCAAGCGCTGGAGTTCGTCTTTCGGGAGATTGTTCTTGGTGGTCAGCAAGGAAAGTTTACCCAGCGTGTCGGTGCGAGCCCAGTTCATCGCACTCATTGCGCTGCCGGCGTTTGAAGTGAATCGGGCGTGGTGCGGAGAGGCGAGCAGGAAGTCCAAGTACTCTTTGCTGTTGGTTGTGATGAACAACTCAGCCGCAGCCCAGTAGAAGTCATCGCTCACTTGGGCGTCGTCGTAGGGGCCTCCGCCTTTATTGTCGGAGCCCGAGATCAGGAGATCAGGATTCGCCTTGGCTGCTTTCCAGGCACGCTCGGCCGCCAGCAAGCACTTGTCAGCGAACGCTGCATCGAAAGCGCGAAAGATGCGTGCCCCCTGGGCGGCTGTCGCTGCCACGTTCAGGGTGGCCGCGGTACTCACAGGCCGAAGAAAGCGTTTCATGGTGGTGCTTTCCTGCGGCGCCAGGCCAAGCGCAGTCCATGATTCATCGTGGATTTTGTGGTGCACCATGAAAGGATGCGGCTTGCCTTCGGGCACTTGCATCTTGAGCATGAACTCGAGCTCCCAGCGGGCTTCGTCCAAGACGTCGGGGATGCGGTTGCCACTCTCAGGCAGATTCAACTGCCCGTCGAGCGCGGCAATGGCTCCGGGGCTTCGTCGCGCGACACGTTCGAACTGATTGAACAGTGTCCACACGCTGATACCACCATTCACGACGTACTTCCCAAAATCACCGGCGTCGTACCAGCCTCCAGACACATCTAGCGAGTAGCTGCAACCTGAATCCGGAGCACACGGCACGCTGTTATCGGCGAGGTGCCCGGCGGGGCGGACCCAGTCAGCTTTGCGGGCAAACGGCAGCTTGAGTTCGATGCCGCTGCGATTTTGATAGAAATAATTGAGAGCGTCGATCCGCAACGTGCGGTAGAGGTTGTCGGCGATGGCGAAGGCGGGGCTCTGCTCCTCGCCAACCCTCAGTCGAAAATTCTGGCCCGCACCGTGAAACGCCGAAAAATCCAGGGTGTGCAGAGGCTCTCCCGAGTCCTTATCCAGCCCGAGGGCTTCGCTCTTGCCTTCAAATAGCACCTTCTCGTCGACGTCCGTGAGCACGAAGCTCACCGCTTCTGTGGCGGGACTCACCAGCGTTGCAATCTTAGGACCCTTTGGGAAATAGCCGACTTGATTCACGCGCAGGAGAGGCTTGGGCGCTGTGGCGGCGATTGCCTTCGCCTGAAATTCAGGATCAGCCAACGTCACGTTATCGATACAAACCTGAAGTGGGGCACCGCCGGCGAGATTGCCACCCATGTGGAACGCGAACTCGGCAGTGGGGTCGGTGGCTTGCCCCATGCTAAACCCACCCTGAAAGACACGGGCCTGCGGCCCCACTTCAATGGTGCTGTTCCAATACTCAGCGTACGGTGGCCCCGCCATGCCGATCTTCGCTCTCAGCTTGGTAGGCTGGCTGGACTTTGCCGTGAACCTGATAGCGTACGAATGGCCCTGTTCGAGAATCATCTCGCGGTGCCGCACTTGGGCATCCCACGGATTCTTCCCCTTGTCCGCAAGGTTGAGGCAATACGCGCCCTCGACAATTTCGGTATCCCCGCGGGCGGGATCTGAAAAGGAGCTGGTCCAAGGCAGGCTCGTGCCAGCGTCGAAATCGCTGTTTTTGAGCAAATTGTTGCCGGTAGCGGGCGTGCCGTGTGGGGAGCTTCCCAGGTTAGCCTGGGTTTGGGCGCCTTGAGTCGCACAAGCGAGTGGCAAGAGGCAAGGCGCGAGCGCCAGGAGAGTCAGCGGAGATCGGTACAGGTTTCGCATGCTTGAACTCACTTCTGTTCGAATAACCAGCCGTACGTTCCGTAGGCTAGAGCCACATGGGCTTGCGCCCAGAAGCGGTGATATTTGAATTCTGGGGCGGCGCCGCCATCGAGATAGGCTTGCACCTTGGGCCATGCCGGATCTTGGCGAAAACGCGAACGAATATCCACGAAGCTGGCCCCTGCCTTGAGTTGGTCACCGTTCGGCATGGTGCCAGCAAAGCCTTCAGGAAGCGTTAGCTTCTGACCAAAACGGGAGTAATCCTTCCGTGTTTCAGGATTGGATATGCCAAGTGGATCCTTGTGCTTTTTCCACATGCGCTCGAGGAGCTCATGCGCCACGCGCTGCGCTTCGGGATCTTTGGCCCGCTTGGCGAAAAAGCTGAGCGTCTGAACCAAGCCGGCTGTGGTTCCCACGTCTTCGGTCTTGGAGACGACCTTCACGTGCAGGGTTCGATTGTGCGCGCCCTTCCCGGTAAATAGGCTATTTTCTGGGCCGGCGTAGCTGGCGCTCGGTTCACCACTCCAGGCTAGGCTTGAGGGGATCGCGTAGTCGTCGCCATGCCCAAGCTCGGTATTGTCTAGGACCCATTTCACCCAGGGCTTCAGAATGCTGAGGGCTCGCGGATCGCCAGTCACATAATAGTATTCAGCGACGCGCTCCATCGACCAAACTTGAAATCCAAACCAATCATTGCTGGGTGGATCCTGGAAGACAGGGGACGCCTCATAAGACATGCCGTAGAATCGCGGGACACCAGCCGAGACTGTTTCGTAGCGACCTTTAGAGCTGTTAGTGACCCCGCCCGCGATCCCACCCTCGGCGGCTTGCAGCCAGCGATAGAGCTCGAGCTGTCGCGATAGGCTTTGTGCCCAATCCCGCGCTCCACCTGGGGACTTGGGCTTGAGTGAAGGATCCTGGCTGAGCGCGTACGCGGCCAACGGATTCTGATAGCCGGAGTGCACGTGGCTTGAGCCAATGCGCCAGGCCCAAGCGCTGCTCCCGGGGAGTGAACCGCCCCAAGCGAAATACCAAGACACCAGATGGTGCGCAGATTCGTAGTTCTTCGCAGGTTCACAGTTGAGAGTCGCGCAACCAATCGGCTTGAAGTACTTGTCGAAGAGCGAATATCGGCCGTAATCTCCCAACTTTGCGGCCTTCTCAGCGAGCTCATTCACCTCGGGCCTGCCACCCGCCTCATCGGCCCAGCGCTTGGCCCAGTAGATGGCTTGCACGACGCGCGCATCGGCATCGGGTGCGTTGCTGTACTTCCACTGCTTCGCTTGGTTCTTGTTGGCTAAGAACAAATCTAAGAAGCCGTTTTTGCCGCCCCATTTGAAATCGTCCCAGGCGGGCTGTGTCACGGCCTCCCACACGGACTCTTGCGGACCACGCTGGAAGGTATTGATCAGCGCAGCAGAGCTTTTGCCATCTCCTCGGCGTCCGAAGCCATACCAGTTATCGACGTCCATCAGCCAATGCATGGAATAGACGTCGGAGGTGCCGTAGGTTGCCTTCAGTTCATCGCCGATCGGATCCCTCCCGACAGCGACGCTGCTATTCAATGCGACGGGGTATTCTTCGGGTGTGTCAGCCTCGGGCGCATACGTGGAGGGTTTGTTGGCTTGATAGGCCGTGTTCGTGGGCTGGTCCGCTTGGGCGGGCACAAGGTAGTATTCGAGGTTCTCGTAGGAGCGTTTGAGAAAGCTATAATCTCCGGTTATTTTGCCGTAATAGGCCTCCAGCCAAACCCAGTAGCTGTAAGTTTCGGAAGTGGTCTCGTGGCCATGATCAGGGGCTTCCACGAGTAGCGTTTCCACAGAGTGATACGGGATGCCTTCCTTGCTGAAGTAGCCGTTCTTAAACTGATGGATGTCGGTCCAAAGAGTCAGAAAACGATCCAAACTGACGCTACCCGTGTCAAGCTTGGGTGGTTGCGGCGCTTCCAACGGTGGGGGTGGCGCTTTGGGCTGCTCGGCGCTTGCACTGCTCAGCGGGCCTCCAGCTACAGGTGGGGCGTTCTCTACGTTCTGGCGTTTCACGCACGCTGCGAGAACCAGTGTGGACGTGAGCAGGCAAGGAAACAGGCGACGATGGTACACGACGTTTCTCCGAGCAAATATAGCGAGACTCCGTGTTTAGTCGCGCCAGGCTCAGTTTAAAAGTGCGATCCTTTGGATCATCCAACGCTTCGGCACGATCTCAAATGTCATGCTGGCAGCGCGCGCACTTAGGGGTAATAGGCATCCAGCTCCGCAAGGCGCGGATCCCCAACCAAGGGCGATGTATATGCGAATGTTAAGCTTGTTTACTGGGTCTTTCCTCGTTTCCCTGGCTGCAGCCGGTTGCGTCAAGAAAGTGGACGCGGGCTCAGCGGATGCCGCGAATTCCGACGAGGGGCGAGTGTGCCCCGCGAGCGGTATGATCGGCGATGGAGAAGCCAACAACAATCAGGTCACCGTTTCAGAAGGACGTGGCGGTTACTGGTACACATTCGTGGATAAGGCGGGCTCCACGGTAGCGCCCAAGGCTGGAGAGCAGGGGGGTGTGTTCGAGATGGTGCCCGGTGGTACCAACGGCAGCAAGTTTGCCGCAAGGATGCAGGGAACAGTCGGTGCGGGCGGCACCGTCTTCGCTGGGATGGGTCTCAACTTCACCGATCCCAAAGGTGGCTACGATGCCTCCAAGTATCGAGGGATTTCCTTCTTTGCCAAGAAGGGTGCAGGCGGCGGCAGCGTTCGCGTCAAAGTGCCCGACTCAAACACAGATCCGGACGGCAAGGTCTGCACCGAGTGTTACAACGATTTTGGCACCGATCTGGAGCTCACCTCCGAGTGGCAGAAGTACACGATCCCGTTTAGCAAGCTCCTCCAAATGCCAGGCTGGGGAAAGCCAATCTTGGCTGAAATTAAGGCACAAGAGATCTACGGCATCCAGTTTCAGGTGAACGCCCCAGGTATGAGTTATGACATCTGGGTGGACGATGTCGCCTTCACCGGGTGCCCATAGTTAGCGCAAGATCACGGTTCCGCAGGGAAAGTTGAACACGATGCCCTTGGTGGTTGGAGCCTGCAGTTGTTTGCAGGCTGCACCCACGAGTTCGACCGCGCCGTTGCCTTTCATCTGCCAGCCGTCGGGGCTCTGATAGGTGAGGGGCATGCCATCCAAGAGCACCTGCCCCATTCCGGCCTGTTCGGGAACGATTTTGAGAGTGGCATCCAACTGAAAGGTGCAGCTCTTCACGCCAGCAATCACAGTGCGCAGCTGATCAGCGAGGGCGTTGGTGGTCACGGCCGGGGAAAAGACTTTTGCGGCTCCGCCGGTTGCCGCATACGCGCCTTTTAAGGGGTTACTGCCGCAGTAGGAAAGATCTTGGGTCGGCATCGTTACCGGTTGGCCGGCTCCTGCGTTGGCGAGATCTTGAAGCGGCGCCGGGTTCACTCCTCCAAGGCCGAGCACAAACGTGCCGATGCCAGCCGTGAACGCGTTCTGTATCGCAGCCACCGAGAGATCTTTAGCGCAAGGTTCGCGACCATCGTCGCAAAAATCGGGCTCGCCATCCGTTACCAAAACGAGATACTTGGAGCCTGGCTCAGTGACAGCTAGGAGCTTCGGAACCGTCGCGTCGATGGCCCACATCGTCGGCGTTTCAGTCTTTTGCCCGCCGGATTCCACGCGCGGATCGACGCTGGAAGCGTTGTACGCGGCTTCGATAGCAGCGGCGTTACCGAGCGTGATGCTGGCCACAGAATTCAACATTGGGCAGGTGCCACCGTTGACGCCGGTGTATGCGACGAAGCCAAAGCGAACTTCCTGCTCCAAGTCTTTGATAACGTCGAGCACGGCAGCCTTGAGCGGCTCCCAATAGTTGCTGTCGAACATGCTCGACGAGCGATCCACAAGAAACAGAACCGTGGGGGTTTCGGGTTTGAAGGTGATGGCCAGCTCGTTGCAGGCTTTCGTGGTGCCCGCACCGAGATCAATGGAGCTGGTTGGCACAGCGGATCCCATTGGTTCCGCGGCACTGGTAGCACTTGCCGACGGTGTCGACGGGGAGGTGCTGGTGGTCGACGGATTCACTCCGTCTGCGAACGGCTTCTGTGAGCCACCTGCGCTACAGGCTAACGCGAGCGCGGGTAGACTGAGGAGAACGGAGCGAACCGAGGCTGAGCGGTGATAGGCGGCCATCTTAAAGGGCTAACATGTTGTTGAGCGAGACGCAGTGCGATCTCTTAGATCCACCTAAGCGGCGCGGGGTGAGCCAAAGGATCGGATTGAGGGCAAGCGAGCTGCCCGGTAGCGTGCCAAGCATGGTGAACTACCTATGACTCGTGCCTTGCGTGGATATAGGCTGGCGTTCCTTTTGAGCTTTGCCTTGCTGTTCGGTTGTCAAACGTCGCAGCCGGAGGGGACTCCCTGGCGGCCCTATTACGGGTGCCCCGCGGGTACGCAAAACTGCGATGGGCAGTGTTTGGGTGTGGTCACGAGCGCAGCTAACTGCGGGGCTTGTGGACGTGTATGTTCAGCGGGCGCTCAGTGTCAAAACGCAGTCTGTGTTTGCGCTGTGGGGGCCAGCTGCGCGCCATCTCCTGGGCCTTCCCCAACAGCAACGCTGACCACACCGGTGAGCCCCACGACTTCGAGCACAAGCACTCTGACTCCAACCACGCCATTGCCCGTCAGTCCGCTGCCCGATCCCGCTACCGGTGTCGACACACGCTACGAAACAGCGCTGCGGCTGGCACTCCATTTCTACGCCGCGCAACGTGCAGGGAAGCAGAACAACTGGTTGATGCAGTCCGTGACCGGCGGTCCTGAAGGCTGCTTCTTGGCGGATGGAAAATCGCTGGGTGTGGATCTGAGCGGCGGTTGGTTCGATGCGGGAGACCACATCAAGCCAACGCTCACGATCGCGTACTCTGCGCTTCTGTTACTCAAAGCGTATGAAGCCTTCACTCCCGCATTCGACGATCTCTATGGACCCATCGACAACGCTGCGGCTCTCGGTGCCAGCGTGCGTGGCACGCCGAACGGTATTCCGGATGTGCTCGACGAAGTGCGCTTTGCAACCGATTATCTGGTTAAAATCGCCGTGAATGGCGCGCTGGTAATGCAGGTGGGTAACACGGAGCAGGACCATCGGCGTTTCTTTTCGTGCACGGCCACCGATGATTTTGATCTTTCCTTGGGCGGAGAAATGAACGGCGCCACACGGGTGGGCCGGGAAGTGATCCTCGGAAACGGTGGCGCGGGTGGAGGCATGGCTGCAGCCAGTTTGGCGCTCATGTCACGCCTCTACGCCCCGTTCGACAGCGGCGTTGCGGCTCAGTATCTGAATGCGGCCAAAGCCATCTATGCGGTCGCCGGAGACACCGGTCAAGGACCCGGCCCGTACCCGGGTGGCAAACCACTGGTGGGAAAGCTGTGTGGAGCCGCTGAGCTGTTTCGCGCCACGAGCGACACCAGCTTCCGCGCGGAGATCACGCGTTTGCAGGGTGGTACAGGTCAACACAACTGGGTTGCCGGTTGGGATAATCCACATGATTTTTGCCTGGAGAGCGCGTACCGAGCCACCACGGAGCAAAGCTTTCTCGGTACCTGGCAAAGCAATCTCAATCTCACAGTGTCCACCGCCGCCAACACAGCCGGGTTGATCGCCAATTCCGAATGGGGAGACTGGGGCGTGCTGCGCAACGCGACCACGTCCGCATTCTCAGCAGCTCTGTTTGGAGCCCTGCGCCAAGATGGCTCCAATCGAGAGTTGGCGCTGCAACAGGTCGATTGGGTGCTCGGCAACAATCCCAGCGCTCGCTCCTATCTGATAGGATTTGGCGACAATCCGCCCATGAATCCTCACCATCGGAACGCGTGTGAGCAGCAGCAAACGGGTCCGAACGATGGCATCCCCTGCCGCCACGTGTTGAGCGGAGCACTTGTAAGTGGGCCGAGCCCGAATAAGCCGTACGCGGATCGCGTGACGGACTTTGTGTTGAACGAAGTTTCGCTGGATTACAACGCGGGGCTTGTGGGGTTGTTGGCTCACGCCGTGTATCGGGAACGGGGCGGTAAGTAAGGGGGGCGGGGAGCGGGCAATGACGGTCTAATTCCTAAAAAACTTGTGTAAAAACAAGTGATTGACCAATTTACGTTCAAATCGCAAATTGGTCGTATGTGGCTTAGACGCGATTTGGAAAGTGCGCTCCCGAGCACGTCATATTGGTACGAGCCGCCGCCAAGCCGGAAGCGGATCCGGCACTCGCGAGCTTCGCGACCTCACCATCCGCCTCATCGCCGCTATCCCATCTCCGCGCTTTCATCTGGTGCGCTATTTTGGCGTCCTCTCAAGCCACTCCAAGTTTCGCTCAGAAGTAGTCCCTAAGCCGCCACAGGATTCTGCCGCTCTCAAGCCGCCTCCGGCTTCGGGCGACCAGCTTCTGTTCCCCAAGGCCAACGCCCAAACTGACGACCCTCGCCCTTCCCGTAAACGTTGGGCCTGGCTGCTGGCTCATGTGTTCCGGGCAGATCTTGACACTTGTGTCCGCTGCGGCGGGCCCATGCGCTGGCTCGAAGCCGCCACCACCGAACAGGCTGCCACCGCCCTGCTCGCTAAGCTCGGGCTTGCTCCTCAACCTCCTCCCACGCCACCACCAGTTTCGTTCGGGCAGCTCCGCCTCAGGTTCTGTTGAGGGTCTGACGCTGGGCTCGTGTTGCCCTTGGGGGTGCTGCTCCCTTTGCTGGAAGTGAGCGCCTCAGGGCGGAGATCTATTTGCGTGTGCGTGAAGTGGGATTTTGAGCTCCGCTTTGCGTCGGGGTCACCGCTCCTTGAGCCTCGGTCACGTGGTGAGCAGGGGTCAGATCGGCGTCGGCTCGATGGCCTGCTCTCGGCGCTGCTCCTCCTTCCGACCGACTGTCAGTTCGATTGTCTTGTGCTCCTCTACCGTTTCTCGAACTTGCCGTTTACGGATACGTAGAAGCAGGCTCCTTTGACACATGCAGTTGTATGTTTCTTGATCTCGGGCCGATACTTGATGATGCGCCAGGCTTGTTCGTGGAAGCGAAAATTGCTCTAACCTTTCAACTGGAACACCGTAGCAATCCCGAGTTGTTGTCGCAGTTCCCGCTGATGATGCGCAGTGCTGATTCGCACTTCGGATGTGACGGCAACCCAGTTGCGCTGGGCGACGATCGGCATCCACTTTTCATCCTTCGTGTCGCGGTGAAGCCCATCAGCGGCGTCGATATGAACGATAGATTCTCCGCTCACGAGTCTAAGGAGCTCGGCAAACTTGGGGGGTAGGTTGTTGTCGAAAAAGTACTTCACGCAGCCATGCTGATCTCGAAGTCCACGGCAGCGTCTACGTCTGCGACCGCAACAGGCCTGATCTTTGACAAGCCATTGCTACAAAGCCTTGAGTTGAAGAAGGGTGACGAGGTTGGTATCGAGCTGCGCGAAGGCACTCTGGTGGTGTCGCGGTTGAAGAAAAACCGAAGAGGCCCTGTGAAGCATTCGAGGTCAGCTCGAATGGCTGCAATCCGAGAGGAACTGCACGCTAACCTCGGTCCAGCGTTCCGGGAATTGGCGAAGTGAGGGAACCAGCGATCGCGATGCCTGCCGAAATCTACGATGGCGAATTTCTGATCGGAGACCTCTTCTTCATGGCAGCTGCCTACTTGTTAGTTCCCACCTTCCGGTCACAAATTAGCCGCTGATCTGACCGAAATCCGCCTGTCACTTGGCGCTCCGGCCGACGCAAGAATTCGGAAGCGAGGCGTCGGGGCCTTTGGGTGCAGCTCTTGCTGCCCTGCGGGGCGTTTTCGTTTCGTCCGCCACGTCGTCACGCCGCACAGCTGAATGGACGAACATGGAGCATGTGGCGTCGTAAAATAACGCCTCTACTCTACGGCGTGGGAGGCTCGGATTTCGTGATGAATGCTTGGGATTCACAACACTTCACTCCCGTACACGCAGATTGAACCACAGCCCACAAAAACCGAAAAGCAATGCTCCCACCCCCCTCGAAGTAAACCACCAATGCTGGCTACTTGGACCGTTGAACCAGCAACGAACCTACTGGAAAGAGACCTGGTAGGATCACAATGGCATTAAACATCACATGCCCGATGAGCCCTGGCCACAGCGACCTGCATCGAACGCGAAGCCAGCCGAACAGCAAGCCGATCGTCAGAGGGCCAAGAAACTGGTAGGGACTGAAGTGTAGGCACGCGAATGCAAACGCTGAAAAAGCCACGGCTGTCGATGCTGAGTATCTGCGCAATAGTGCGCCGAGGACCAGACCTCTTATAGTAATCTCCTCTGCAATTGGCGCTATTACGACGAGAGACAGCACTATATCGAACGAATCCCAAACTGCCGTATCATAGAGCGTATCGAAGAAGGCAGGAACAATTCCAAACCTTATAAGCTGTGTCACAAGAAAAGAATTAACCGCCTGAATTCCAAATATCGTAACCGAGAGAGGGATCAGCAAAGTTATTCGGAACCGTGATATTGGGAGCGTTTCTTCGCACGAGAGGCGCCACCAACGTTGCCCCACGCGAAGACAAACTATCAAGGTAACCACGTCAGCAAACGCAGTGGTCCATGAGAGAACACTCTCGGCTCCCGTGTGCATGATCGCGCCGAGAACCACACCAATGCCAATTCCCAAAATGAGCTGCAACACTAACAGTAAGCACACCTGAGCAATGCTTGCTCCAACCTGTCCGTTCGGAGTGCCGACGCTACGTTTCACTCCAATCTCTAACCACGCCATTATTCATATTCATGGAACCCTTTTACACGATTAAAACCAAGCGCACTTTAGGTTGAAGCCTGCCGCAACCTACGATGGTGAAGTTCTGCTCGGAGACCTCTTCTTGATGGCCGCTGCCCACAGAGTCGAACCGCTTGTGCGGGGCGTTCAACCTACGGACCCCGCAGGAACCACGACGCTCCCACGTATGCCGTCGATGATAGAATCGCTGCCGAGAGCACCCAAATTGCCAGACCGGCAGTGATGCCCCCTGATCTCCGAGAGGCTACCGTGCGCCAATATCGCGCTGCCACGAAGAACACGAGCGTACTGCTCGTTGCCAGAAGATTTGCCACCACCCAACTTAGAATCCAGAGGGAGCCAAACGCGCCAAGAAGGAGTGCCGAAAGTCCG